>Ga0164243_10015303_pt1 | contig 10611 bp, 4 predicted proteins | sample OricompcompostOP_FD_108781 | JGI IMG/M metagenome (GOLD analysis project Ga0164243, IMG submission 108781) | Organic Plus compost microbial communities from Emeryville, California, USA - Original compost - Organic plus compost (OP) | ecosystem: Engineered > Solid waste > Mixed feedstock >...
CGGCCCGCTCCCGTTGCGGACAGTCGGTGGGGATCTCGCAGGCGTTGTCGACGAAGCTCAGCACGGCGGCCTCGTGCAGGCGGTCGAGCCGGTCGTCGCTGCAACGGAACCACCCGGTGCGCTGGAGGTCGGTGTGCACCAGCACCCCTTCGACGTCCTCGGAGGCGAGGTCGGGCGCCCCCTCGACCCGGACGTGCTGGAACCCGTGGGTGGTGTGCCGGGGCTCGAAGGGCGGTCCGGACGGGCCGGCGCTGATCACCTCGTCGACCTGGCCGTGGCCGAGCGGGGTCTGGGTCATGAAGTCGAGGACCTCGAGAGGCGCCATGTCGACGTCGCCGTCGGGCGCGAGCGACTCGCCGTGGGTCAGGCGGATCGTGGTGGCCTCCGGTCCGAGCGAGGTGGCGGCGACCCGGAGCCTGCCGTTGATGTTGGCCGGTAGGGAGACGACCTGGCGGCGCTCGTCCAGCCGGGTGATGCTCGCCGGGGCGAACGTCGCGGTGCGCCGGGTCGGCGGCGCCGGGGAGCTGGCGAGGGTGACCGTGGGATCGAGGGGGACGACCTCGACCGGCCCCCACCCCTCGACGGGCGGGAACGGCACGCGGAGGTCGATCCGCTCGCCCTCCATCAGGTCGGCGGCCAGGATCGGTCCCGCGGTCGAGGCCTCCCATCCGGTGTCGGTGGCCAGCACCACCGTCGATCCCTCGACGTCGGTGATCTCCAGCTGGGCCAGCAGGCCGAGCCGGTCGCCGAAGGCGCGCTCCTCCCTGGTGAAGCCCACCGACCCGCGGTGCCAACCGTCGGTGAGGGTGGCGACGAGCTCGTGCTCCCCGGGCCCGAGCAGCTCGGTGACGTCGTAGGTCTGGGCCTCGAGGGTGGAGCGATAGGCCGTGAAGCCGGGAGTCAGCTCGAGGTCGCCCACCCGGGTGCCGTCGAGGTGGAGCTCGTAGATCCCGAGCGCGGTGGCCCGCAGGCGCGCCACCCTGACCGGCCGCTCGACGGAGAAGCGCCGGCGGAGGTGGATGGCGCCCCGCTCGCCTCGGGGGGCGAGGTCGACGCCGTCACCCGCCAGCCCGATGACCTCCCCCTGCCAGTCGTCCCGGTGCAGCAGGCCCACCTCGAAGTGGTGGGCCTGGGACCAGTCGCTCCAGCGACCGGCGCTCCTCACCTGAACCCGCCAGCGCACACGGGCCCGCGAACCCAGCTCGGGGAAGGGCCACGGGACGAGCACGGACCGGTCGGACCGCTCCTCGGCCCGGAGGGTCGGGCCGTCGTCGACGGTCGCCTCCACGCAGTACGCGTCCTGACGGGCGACCTGGGGCGGCAGCCACCAGGACAGGCGGGGACGGGCCGACCCGACCCCGATCGAACAGGGGGAGTGCTCGATGCGGAGCCGGGTCGGTGCTTCGGTGCTCACGGAACCGGGTCAGGCTCCGCGACCAGCTGCTTCGTGGCCATGTCGAAGGTCGCCAGGTACACCGGCGGAGCACCGGTCGGGTCGGACGCCGTGTAGTCGGACTCGCCACCCACGCCCGGCACCTGGAACACGCCCAGCTCGTGGCCGGCGGCGAGGAAGGTGTCGTTGTTGAGCGTGTCACCGGCCTTCTCGGCGATGGCCTTGAACAGCGTAATGGTGGCGCACACGGCTTGGGCGGACACGAAGGTGGACGGGCCCTCGCCCTCGACGTAGCCGATCGGGTTCACGATCGTCGTGCCGGTGCGCTCCTCGATCTGCGCGACGCACTCCTGCATGGCTTCGGTGTTCCACCAGACCTCGGCCGGCGCCGCGGATCCGACGACGCTGTCCTCGAGGATGGCGAGCTGCGAGTCGTCCTTGAGCACCACCCAGGCGCCGACGGTGTTGCTGTCGGTCGTGACCTGGACGGGCCGGTAGTCGGTCTGCACCACGCCGTCGGCCCAGGTCGAGAAGGTCTGCGCGACCGACACCACCACCTCGATGCCCTCGCTCTTGAACTTCTCGGCGATGGTCTGCGCGGCGGCGGTGGCCGCGGCCGGGTCGTCGGGGGGCGTGTCGATCACCCCGACGTCGGCGATCTCGACCCCCGCGTCGGCGAGCGCGGGCTTCACGGAGGCGTCGACGACCGGCTCGTAGATGGCGGCGGTGACGATCCCGACCTTCTTGCCCTCGAAGACGCCGGCGTCGGCGGCACCCTCGATGGTCTTGGTGGCCAGCCGGTCGGTCGACGCCAGCCAGGTGAACCACGGGGCCTCGGCGGCGGCGAGCAGCTCCTCCGACATGCTGCCGCCGACGAGGGCGGTCTCGTGGTCGGTGACGTAGCAGGGCACGATGTCGGGCTGCGGAGTGCCGAGCACGGCGAACACACCGACGTCCTCGGTGAGCTCGATGCAGGTGGTGGTGCCCTCCTCCGTGCCGATGGGGCTCACCGGCGCGTCGACCAGCTCGAGCCTGCGCCCGTTGATGCCACCGGTGTCGTTGATCCACTCGGCGACGGCCTCGAAGGTCGCGGCGTAGTCGCCGTGGTCGAGGTTCATGATCTCCTTGATGGCGCTGAGGTCGACGTAGGTGGTGCCGATCGTGATCGCGTCGGCCGTGACCCCCCTCCCCGGCTCGGTCGACGCCGGTCGGGTCGGATCGCCGGTGGCGCCGCCGTCACCGTCGTCGTCGTTCGACTTGCAGCCGACGAGCAGCAGCCCGACGACGGCCAGGAGCGCGATGGCTCGCTTCATGTGCAGGTCCCCCTGTCTGGTGATCCCCGACCCCGTGCCGTTCCCCCGGACACGGCTGGGATCATGTCGTTGTATCCGAAAATGTGCGAACGATCAAGAACGAACAACTCACGCCACCCCTCAGCTCGGCGCCCCGGACCCGCCGGCCGCCGCACCGCTCCGGGCGATGGTGCGCTCGTCGCTGCCCAGGTAGCTGGCGATCACCGCCGGGTCGTTGCGCACCGTCGACGGCGCCCCTTCCGCGATCACCCGCCCGAGCTCGAGGCAGTAGACGCGGTCGCTCATGCCCATGATCAGCGGCATGTCGTGCTCGATCACGAGCATCGAGGCGCCCAGCTGGCGGCGGATCTCCACCAGCAGGGGTCCCATCGCCTCCGCCTCCCGCTGGGCGACCCCCGCGGTGGGCTCGTCCAGGCACAGCACCCTGGCGTCGAGCGCCAGCAGGCCGGCCAGCTCCACGATGCGGCGGGTGCCCGTGGACAGCTCGGAGATGGGCGCGTCGGCGTAGCGGCCGAGGCCGAGGAAGTCGACGAGCTCGGCGGCCTCCGCCCGCTTGCTGTGCTCCCGCCGCCGAGCACGGGGCGAGAACAGGGCGACGGACAGCAACCCGGTGCGGCCCCGCGCCTCGAGGGCCACCTCGACGGTCTCGCGCACGGTGAGCTCGGGGAACAGCATGGCCGCCTGGAAGGTGCGGCCGAGGCCCTGACGGGCCCGGACCGCGGGCCCCGCCCGAGTCACGTCCCGGCCCAGCAGCTCGACGGCACCGGTGGCCGGTACGAACCCGCCGATCGCGTTCATGAGGGTGGACTTGCCGGCGCCGTTGGTGCCGATGAGGCCGACGATCTCGTCCCGCCGCACCTCGATCGACACGTCGTCGTTGGCCCGCAGCCCGCCGAAGTCCACGGTGACCCCGTCGGCCCGCAGCACGACGTCCAGCTCGGTGGGAGGACGGCGGCTCGTGGCGACCGCGGCCGGCGGTGCCGTCGAGGACTTCTCGACCGGAGGCAGGCGCCGCTCCAGCCATCGGTACAGCGCGGCCCGAGCGTTGTAGGCGACCTGCACGAACCCGCCCGGGAAGTAGAGGAGCAGCACCAGCAGCCCGAGGCTGGATGACAGCAGCGGCAGCAGCTCGTTGTCGGGGAACAGGGCCGGCAGCCCGACCACCCACACCGCGCCGATGACCGCTCCCGCCGTCGAGGCCATGCCTCCGATCACGATCATGGCGACGAGCATGAGCGACGTCTCCACGAAGAACGGCGAGTCGCTGAAGGAGATCTGCTGGGCGGAGCCGGCGAGCAGCCCGCCACCGAGGCCGGCGATGAAGCCGGAGAGCGCGAACGCCCGCAGCTTGGCCACCGCGGGCCGCACCGTGTAGCTGGCGGCGGTGTCGGCGTTGTCGCGGGTGGCGATGGTGACCCGACCGACCCCGGACCGTCGGAGGCGGCCGAGCAGGGCCACCACCAGCACCAGGACGGCGAGGACCACGTAGTAGTAGGTGCGCTGGTTCCGGAGCTCGAGGCCGAAGAGCTCCCCCCGGCGGAACGAGGCCGCGGTGGAGCTCCCGCCCGAGAAGACGTCGAGCCGGTAGGCCCACGACCGGGCGGCGATGGCGAACGCGAAGGTCGTGACCGCCAGGAGGAGGCCCCGCACCCGGAAGGCGCCCGCGCCGATCACCACCGAGAGGAGCGTGGTGACGAGGGCACCGAGGACGATCGACAGCGCGAACGGGATCCCGTAGAGCTCGAAGTCCAGCAGCTGGACGTCCCCGATGGCCCAGTCGAGCTTCAAGCCCCGTGTGAGCGACGCCGCGGTGAGCGCCCCGATGCCGGCGAAGGCCATCTGGCCGAGCGAGAGCTGGCCGGCCCAGCCGGTGAGCACCGTGAGGGACAGAGCGCAGATCGCGTACCCGGCGATGATCCCGTAGAGGAGGTGCCGGGACGGCTGGGTGACCACGAGCGGGAGGGCGACCGCGGCGGCGAGCAGCACGAGCAGCACGATGCGGTCGAGGTGCCGGACCCAGAAGATCGCCTTCAGCCGCTCGGGCATCGCCTGGACCCGCGGGGTGAAGGAGAACGGCGACTCCCGCCCCTCCCCCAGGCCCCGGCTCTGCGCCCACACCGCCACGAGCACCACCACGAGGAGCAGCAGGTCGACCAGGCCGGGCTGATCGAGGAAGTTGAACCGGATCAGCGACTGGCCCACCCCGATGGCCACCGCGGCGACCAGTGCGGTCCGGAACGACGAGAGCCGGGCGATGACCGCCGCCACCAGCGCCCGCAGGAGGGTGTTGGGCCCGAGGGACTGGAGGCTCCCGGCCGAGCCCTCCAGCCCACCGATCAGGATCATCGAGACGGTCCCCAGGAGCCCGCTCACCGCCCACACGCCCGTGGAGACCATCTTCGGGCTGATGCCCGAGAGGCGGGCGAGGTCGGGCTTCGCCGCCGAGGCCTTGACGGTCCGGCCCACGAGCGTCCGGTTGAGGAACCACCCGAGGGCGACGGCCACGAGCGGCGCCACCACGAGGATGGCGACCTGGGACCCCTTCAGCCGGAGGTCGCCGACGTTCCAGACGGAACCGACCACCTGGGGGAAGGGCTTCCCTTCGCCGATGAGGTCGGGGTAGGCGGTGAGGATGGCGAGCGAGAGCTGCGCCACCCCGATCGTGGCCACGAGCACGATCACCCGCGGGGCGCGGAAGAGGCGACGGATCACCACGAGCTCGACGACCGCGCCGTACACGGTGCCGGCGACCAGGGCGATGGCGAGCGACAGCCAGAACGGGACGCCGTAGTTGACGTCGCAGATCACGAGCAGGCCGGCGCCGACCAACCCCATGTTGCCGACGGCGAAGTTGATGACCCTGGTGGACCGGTGCACGAGCACGATCGACATGGCGAGGAGCCCGTAGACGAGGCCCTGCACCACCCCGTCGAGCACCACCTGCTGGGAGATCCAGACGGCGAGCATCAGCCGCCCTCCTCCCCCAGGAAGACGGCTCTGGCCAGGTCCCCCCGCTCGGCCAGCTCGACGATGGGGCCCTCGAAGCGCACGTGGCCCTTCTCCAGGAACACCGCCCGGTCGGCGATGGCCATGGCGACGTTCAGGGACTGCTCGACGACGATGATCGTCATGCCCGACGCCCGGAGCTCCTCGATCACCTGGACGAGGCGCTCGACCATGATCGGCGCCAGCCCGAGCGAGAGCTCGTCGATGATGAGCACGTCGGGTTCGCAGGCGAGCACCCGGGCCAGCGCCAGGAGCTGCTGCTGGCCCCCCGAGAGCGAGCCCGCCAGCTCACGGGGTCGCTCGGCCAGCTCCGGGAACATGGCGAGCGCGGCGGCGATGCGGCGTTCCATCTCGGCCCGGTCACCACGGAGGTTCCAGGTCGCCATCTCCAGGTTCTCCCGGATGGTCATGTCCGGGAAGACCCCGTCGCCCCCTGGCAGCAGGTGGATCCCGAGGTGGGTCCGTTGCTCGGGGGAGACGTAGGTGACGTTGCGTCCGTTCAGGCGGACGACGCCGCGGGACGGGGTGCCGAGGCCGGCGACGACCCGCAGGATGGTGGACTTCCCCGCGCCGTTGGTGCCGAGCAGGGCGAGCACCTCGCCCCGGCGGACCTCGAAGCTGACGTCGAAGAGGATCTGGACCTGCCCGTAGCTGAAGTCGACGTGGTGGACCTGGATGGCGGGGATGGCGTCGCGGTCGGCCTGCTGGCGCTCGTGCTCGTCGAGCTCCTCCCGGATCTCGGCCACGATCATCGAGAGGTCGTCCTTGATGAACGTCGAGCTCCGGATGATGAGGAACCCGCCGACGACGGTGGACGGCACCCCGAGGAGCAGCACCGCGACGCGGGGCCCGTAGGCGTTGACGAGGAGCCCGGCGAGGACCGACCCACCCGTGGCCCCCACGAAGAAGATGTAGATCGCCCCCAGCGCGGACCCCATCCCCCGGAGTCGGTAGGGGACCACCGAGGTGAGGATGGGGCCGACCATGGTGAACGACGCCGAGAGCAGCACGGCCGACGGGATGCCGAAGAGCGCGAAGAGCGCCGGGTTCGGCATGAAGTACTGCACGGGCGTCAGCAGCGCCGAGGGGAGCACGATGAGCCCGAGGAGGCGGAGGGCCTTCGACGGGTCCCGCCGGTAGAGCCGGTCGTAGTGGCGGCCGACGAACGGGATCGTGCAGAGCACGGCGACCCCGCCGATGGTGCCGACCACACCCCGGCCGAACGACCCGAGGTCGTAGTGCTCCTCCATGAAGAGGTTGGCCAGGACCGGCACGGTGAAGAGGCCGAAGCCCATCGCGGCGAAGGCGATGATGGTCATGCGGATGGTGTTGATCTGCATGAGGCGCGAGAAGGCGGCCTCCATCGAGATCGGTGCCGGCTGCTCGTCCTCGATGACCTCCCCGAGGATGTCCTTCTTCTCGAACTGACCGCGGGGCGGCTCGGGGATCCGGAACGCGAAGAACGCGGCGACGGCGGTCGGGACGGCGAGGAGGATGAAGGCCCACCGCCACCCCGAGCTGCCACCGGCGAGCGCGGCGATGCCGCCCACGAGGAGCGGGCTGAGGGTGCCGGTGACCCGGCCCGCCACCGCGACACCCGCGGACACCCGACCACGGGTGCCGATCGGGTAGGCGTCGGCGAGGAGCGAGCCCTGCACCGGGAGCTGGTTCGACTTGGCGACGCCCACCCCCATCCGGGCGAGGAAGAGGTTGAGGCCGTTCACGGCGAGACCGGACAGCATCACCATCGCCGAGAACACGAGGCTGGCGATGGCGATGATCCGACCGCGCCGGAACCGGTCGGCGAGCCACCCCATCGGGACCGAACCGAGCACGAGGAACCCGCCGGCCGCGGCACTGATGAAGACGATGACGCCGTCGCTGACGTGGAGCGTCTCCGCGATGTCCGGGGCCAGCGTGCTGAGCGCCGCCGACTCCAGCTCGTCGAGCGCCTGGAGGAGCGCCACCATCCCGAAGGTGAAGGTGCCGCCGATCCGGAGGGCGTCCTTCAGCTCGAGCTGCTCGTCACCGACCCCGGGAAGGAGCTCGTCGGCGAACAGCGTGCGCTGCTGTGCCTCCGCCGCCCGTTCCGCTTCGAGGTCGAGGATGGCGCCGGCGAGCGCGCCTGCGCTTCCCTGACCCTCCTCGGCGTCCCCTCGACGTTCGTCGTCCCCCACGCTCGCTCCCCCTCCTCGGCTCAGCCCGACCAGCCGGGCGGCGCAGCCGACCACCTGTCGGCGGTCTCCTCGACGACCTCGTACGTCCAACGGTGGGTGCCCCCGCCCACCGCCACCGGCTCGTCCTCCAGCCCCGGGCGTCTGACCTCGGCGCGGCTGTTGGCCGGGACCTCGACCTCCATCTCCACCGTCGTCCCCTCGACCCGCCACCGGCATGCCACCCGCCCGTAGGGCGTGCGCAGCGTGGCCTCGGCGTGGGTGAGCCCGCCCCCCGGCCGGGGCGCGAGGGTCAGCTCACGCATCCCGGGGGCGGCAGGGACGATGCCCGCGACGGTCTCGTGGAGCCACTGTGCCGCGCAGCCGAAGGCGTAGTGGTTGAACGAGGTCATGCCGCTGCCGTTGACGGTGCCGTCAGGGAGGAGGCTGTCCCACCGCTCCCACACCGTCGTGGCGCCCATGGTGACGGCGTAGAGCCACGACGGGCGCTCGGTCTGAAGCATCAGGGCGTAGGCGTCGCGGAGGTACCCGACCTCGGTGAGGGTGGGCAGCACGAGCGGCGTGCCCACGAACCCGGTGGTGATGGTGAAGAAGCTCTCTCGGCTGAGGCGCACCAGGTTCCGGGCCAGCCGACGGCGCAGCTCGGGATCCTCGACGAGGTCGAACGCGAGGGCCAGGGCGTAGGCGGTCGTGCTGTCGGACATGATCCGCCCGGCCGGTGTCACGAACTCGTGGCGGAACGCATCCCGGACCTCGGCCGCGAGTCGCTCGTAGCGGTCCGCCACCTCAGGGAGCCCGAGGACGGTCGCGGCCCGGGCCACCAGGTCGGCGGAGCGGGCGAAGTAGGCGGTGGCGACGATGCTGGCGTCGGTCCGGCCCTGCCACGGCCGGTCGTTGGGAGCGGTCGGGTCGAGCCAGTCGCCGAACTGGAAGTCCCTGTCCCAGATGCGCCTCGGCCCGGCCCGGTCGGCGACGTGGTCGACCCACGCCCGCATGCTGTCGAGCTGGGCGGCCAGCACCCCGACGTCGCCGTAGCGCCGGTGCAGCTCGGTCGGCACGACGGTGGCCGCGTCGCCCCACGCGGCGGCGCCGCCCGGCGGCAGGGGCAGGCCGGGGACGTCCGGGACGACCGAGGGCACGGTGCCGTCGGCGGCCTGGTCCGCACGGAGGTCCTCGAGCCAGTCGCTGAGGAACCCGTCCACGTCGTAGAGGAACGACGCCGTCGGCGCGAACACCTGGATGTCGCCGGTCCATCCGAGGCGCTCGTCGCGCTGGGGGCAGTCGGTGGGGACGTCGAGGAAGTTCCCCCGCATGCCCCACACGACGTTCTCGTGGAACCGGTCGAGCAGCGGCTCGGAGCACGAGAAGTGCCCGCTGCGCGCCATGTCCGAGTGCAGCACGATCCCGCGGAACGCGGAGGGCTCGAGCTCACCGGGCCAGCCGGTGACCTCGACGTAGCGGAAGCCGTGGAAGGTGAAGCTCGGCTCCCAGGTCTCCGGGCCGCCGCCCCGGAGGAGGTAGCGGTCGGTGGCCTTCGCACCCCGGAGCGGCTCGGTGGCGAGCTCCCCGTGCTCGAGGACCTCGGCGTGCCGGAGGGTGACCTCGGTGCCGGCGGGGCCCTCGACCGTGAACCGCATCCGCCCGACCATGTTCTGGCCGAGGTCGAGGATCACGGCGCCGCTCGGGCTGGTCAGCACCTCCCGGACCTCGAGCTCCTCGATGCGCCGCACCGGTGGTGAGGACGGCACGCAGAGGCGCCCCACCGTCGGTGCGAACCGCTCCACCGGCTCCCAGCCGGCGTCGTCGTGGTCCGCCGTCGACCACGCGCCCAGGTCGAGGCGGGCGTCGTGGGTCTCGCCGTCGTAGAGGTCCGACCCGGTGATCGGGCCGGTGGTGGCGCGCCACCCCTCGTCGGTGGCGACGACGACGTGGCGCCGTCCGTCGGCCCACTCGACCTCGAGCTGGGCGAGGGCCCCCAGGCGGTCCCCGTAGATGCACCGCCGCCCGTCGAAGCCGAGGTGGCCCCGCCACCAACCGTCGGCCACCACGATGCCGATGGCGTTCAGGCCGTCGACCAGCAGGTCGGTGACGTCGTGGGTGTCGTAGCGCAGCCGGTGCCGGTAGGCGCTCCAGCCCGGTGCGAGCACGTGGTCCCCGACGGGCCCCCCGTTCAGCTCCACGGTGTGCACACCCACCGAGGTCACGTACAGGCGGGCCGCGACGACCTGCCCGTCACCCCCCGTGAGCTCGAACGAGCGGCGCAGGTGCACGGCCGGTGCCGACCGGTCGGGGTCGACCAGGGTGACGGGGCTGATCCACGAGGCCACCCAGTCCTCGCGCTGCAGAAGCGCGGCCTCGACCGGCAGCGGTGCGCTCCACGGGGACTGGACACCGTCGGTGCCCCGCACCCGCACGCGGACCACCCGACGATCCCGAGAGCCCAGCGGGGAGGCGGGCCACGGCCGGAACACGGCGTCGTCGTCGTCCACCCAGCCGAGGGGGACCCCGTCGACCTCCACCTCGTAGGCGGCCTGCCACCAGTCCGGCGTCGCCGTCTCGGTGCACCACGAGAGCCGCGGCTCCGCCACGCCCACGAACCGGGCGCCGTGCTCGACCCGGAGATCCACCACCGTCGGCTCGTTCACGTCCAACCCTCGGGGAGGTCGAGCAGCGATCGGTCGAGGTCGGTGACGGTGGCGGCGCCGATGAGGCTCATGGTGCGGCC
>Ga0164243_10015304_pt1 | contig 10611 bp, 8 predicted proteins | sample OricompcompostOP_FD_108781 | JGI IMG/M metagenome (GOLD analysis project Ga0164243, IMG submission 108781) | Organic Plus compost microbial communities from Emeryville, California, USA - Original compost - Organic plus compost (OP) | ecosystem: Engineered > Solid waste > Mixed feedstock >...
CGCGACGACCGTGGCTTCCGCCCCGGCCCGCGGGACGGCGGCGATCGGCCGTTCCGGGACCGCGACCAGCGCGGATTCCGGGACGACCGAGGGTTCCGGGACGACCGCGACGAACGGCCCTTCAGTCGGGACGGCGGGTCGGAGGAGACCTTCACCGACCGCGAGCCGGAGACCGGTCTCGGTGGCGAGCCGCGCGACGGCGGTGCCGACGGCGACGGCGGCGCGGCGCGGACCGACCGGGGTGCGGGCCGGCAGCTCGGGCCGGAGATCCCCGACGACATCGTCGCCAACGACCTGGACAAGGACGCACGGGCGGAGCTGCTCGGGCTCGCCCGGCCGGTGGCCGACACGGTCGCCCGGCACCTCGTCGCCACGGGGCGGCTGATCGACGACGACCCGGACGAGGCGCTGGCGCACGCGCTCGCCGCGCGGCGGCTGGCCTCGCGGGTGGCGGCCGTGCGGGAGGCGGTCGGGCTGGCCGCTTACCACGCCGGTGAGTGGCAGACGGCGATCGGGGAGCTGCGGACGTACCACCGGATGACCGGACGGCAGAACCACCTTGCCGTGCTCGCGGACTGCGAGCGGGCCCTCGGCCGGCCGGAACGGGCGATCGACCTGTACCGGGCGGCGGACCGGGCCGCACTCGCGCCGGCCGAGGCCGTCGAGCTGCTCATCGTGGCCGCCGGTGCCCGCGGCGACCTCGGGCAGCGGGACGCGGCCGTGGCGATGCTCCAGGTGCGCGAGCTGACCAGCGGCGCCGAGGAACCGTGGTCGGCGCGGCTGCGCTACGCGTACGCGGACGCGCTGCTCGCCGTCGACCGGCGGGACGAGGCGCGCGAGTGGTTCGCCCGTGCCGCCGAGGTCGACGAGGAGGGCGAGACCGACGCGGCCGAGCGGCTCCTGGACCTCGACGGCGTCGTCATCGAAGGCGACGACGAGGACGACGAGATCGAGGCCGGGGAGCCGGAAGACGCCGACGCCACAGTCGCGGAGACCGAGGACGCCGGAGCCCAGGACGGGAAGGCGGAGACCGAGGAGGCCACGGCCGCCGACGCGAGGCCGGCGGCCGCCGAGGACGACGACGTCGACACCGCGGAGGCCGACGGCATCGAGGCGACGGCGGCCGGAACGCGGGACGCCGGGGTCCGGGACGGCACCAGCGACACCGTGGAGACCGAGGCCGTCGACGCGGACACGGAGGCTGCCGAGGCCGCCGTGGCCGCGGAGGACACCGAAGCCAACGCCGAGACCGCCGAGGGCGGGACGAACGGCGCGGCCGTCGAGGGCGGCACCAACGGTGCGGCCGTCGAGCTCGACTCCGAAGGCCGGCCGGACGACACCCTGCCGGTCGACGAGGCGGCACCCCCGGCCGACGACGACCGCAAGGTGCTGCCCGAGGTCGACGTCGACGACCGGCACTCCGACGCACCCCGATGACCCCACCGGCGGGACGCGTCGCCGACGCGTACGATCTCGTGATCTTCGATCTCGATGGGGTCGTGTACCTGACGGACAAGGCGATACCCGGCGCGGTGGAGGCGGTCAACCGGCTGCACGCGTCGGGCCGCTCCCTGGCGTACGCCACGAACAACGCCAGCCGGCGCGCCGCCGAGGTGGCCGACCTGCTGCGGGGGCTCGGCGTCCCGGCGCTGCCGGAGGAGGTGCTGACCTCGGCCGCGGCGGCCGCGGCGCGGCTCGCCGAGCGGCTGGCGCCGGGCGACCGTGTCCTGGTCGTCGGCGCCGACGCCCTCCATCAGGAGATCGTCGAGGTCGGCCTCACCCCGGTCGCCAGCGCCGACGACGAGCCGGTCGCGGTCGTGCAGGGGTACGGGCGGGAGGTCGGCTGGGCGATCCTCGCCGAGGCGAGCATCGCGATCCGGGCCGGCGCGCTCTGGGTCGCCACCAACACCGACCGGACGCTGCCCAGCCCGCGCGGGCCGCTGCCGGGCAACGGCTCGCTGGTCGCGGTGCTGCGGACGGCGCTCGACCGCGAGCCCGACGAGGTGATCGGCAAGCCGGAGCCGGTGCTGTTCGAGGAGGCGGTCAAGCGGGACGCGGCACGCCGCCCGATCGTGGTGGGCGACCGCCTCGACACCGACATCGAGGGTGCGGTCCGCGCCGGGCTCGACAGCCTGCTCGTGCTGACCGGGGTGAGCCGGCCCCGCGACGTCGTCGCGGCGCCGCCCGGCTGCCGCCCGACCTACGTCGCGGCCGACCTGGCCGGGCTCTTCGAGGAGGCGGCCGCGCTGGCGATCGGCGCGGACAACGGCTGGCGGGTCCGCGACGGGGTCCTGGAGGGCCACGGGGACCCCATCGCGGCACTGCGCGCCATCTGCTCCGCCGCCTGGAACGGCACCGACGTCACCACGCTGCGCGGGGCCACCGACGACGCCGTGGCGGCACTCCACGCGCTCGACCTCGGCTGACGCCCACCCGCCCCTGGGGTCCGTTTCATATCCGGGGCCGGGCTGCGGCGGGCCCAGCCGCCGTCTGACCGCACGGCGGATTCACCCGGATACAACACCGGTATCCGGGTGAATCCGCCGCACACCCAGACGACAGTTGGGCTCGGCCTCGCCTCAACCCCCGATGTGAAGCGGACCCTAGAGCAGCTTGCGGAGCTTGAGCAGGTCGAACGGGTTGGCCTTGACCTTCATCTGGCCGCTCGCCACGGCCCGCGCGAGGTCGAGGTCGCCGCGGACCAGGGCCAGGAAGTCGTCGCTCTTGACGCTCAGTGCGATCTTGGCTTGCGGGTCGTCGCCGTCGGTGATGTCGACGAGGTGACCGCCGGTGAGGCGGCCGTGGAAGGCCGCGCCGAGATCGGTCAGCCGGCACGCCACCGTGCGGTCGAGGTCGAGCCGGCCCTGCGCCTCGGCGTTGCCGGCAAGCCGCGCCGCGAGCTCGAACATCGCTTCCCGGCACTCGTCCACGCTGGCCACTCAGCCGCTCCCTCCGCGCCACGTGATCTCCCGGCACGGTACCGCACGATGCGCTCACCGTCGCCCGGTAGCGTGGAGCCCGAGCCGGCGTTTGTTCCGGAGGATCCACCGTGAGTGGGGATGGCTCCATGGGAGAGGATCGAACGATGCAGGACGCGTGGCGGGCATACCTCGAGCTGGCCCTCGGCGTGACCGAGGCGTCGCGCAAGAAGGCGCAGAAGGTGGCCCGCAACCTCGTCGGCAAGAGCGGCGCGACGGCGAGCCAGCTGTCGGCCATGGCCGAGGAGCTGCTCAGCACCAGCGCGGCCAACCGTGAGGCGCTCACCAAGCTGATCCGCTTCGAGATCGACAAGGCGCTCGGCCGCGTCGGGCTCGCCACGGCCGAGGAGGTCGCCGACCTCACCACCCGGGTCCGCGACCTCGAGGGCCGGCTGCGCGAGGCACAGGCCCGCGCCGAGGCCGCCGAGGCCGCCGCGAGCGAGCCGGCACCGACCCCGACCCCGGCGACCAAGGCCGTGGCCACGCGCGTCCCGGCGAAGAAGGCCGTCGCGAAGCAGGCGAAGGCGGTCGAGCCCGCGCCGGCGCCGGCGAAGAAGGTCGCCGCCAAGAAGACGGCCAAGAAGACCACGGCGAAGAAGGCGGCTCCGCCCGCGGCCGGGATCGCCGACGAGGTCAACGCCGCCGCGCCGGTCGCCGAGCCGGCGCCGGCGCCGAACCCGGCGAAGAAGGCCCCGACCAAGGCGTCCGCGCCGCGCAAGGCCGCGAAGAAGGCGCCGGGCGGCAAGGCGGACCCGGCATGACGACGGAGTACGGAGACGGCGCGCGACCGGCATCCTCGGACGCGCGCGAGCCCGGCGCGGCACCCGCACCGAGCCCCGCCATGTTCGCCCGGCCGGCGCCGACCCCCAGCCCGGCCCTGTTCGGCCGAGCCCCGTCGCAGCCCGCACCGGGCCCGTCCGGGCCCAGCCCCGTCACGGCCACCACGCCGGCCCCGGCCACGTCGGCCCCGACCGCGTCGGCTCCGGCCGCGTCGGCTCCGGCCGCGACGGGCCCGGCCGCGACGGGCCCGGCCGCGCCGCCCGCGTCGGCCCCGGCCGGCGAGGGGTCACCGGCGCACGGCGCCGCGGTCGGCGCGGCGGCCGCCGGGCTGTCCGGGCATCCGGCCGTCGACGCGGCGATCCGCTCGATGGCCAACGCGGCGGAGCTGTCGCCGGCGGACCAGATCGCCCAGTACGAGGCGGCCTACCGCACCCTGCAGGAAACCCTCGCGACCATCGACCAGGCCTGACCGGCCCCGACCGACGACACACACACCCCAACGATGGCCCGTCGCAACCGCCTCGACACCGAGCTGGTCCGCCGCGGTCTGGCGCGCTCCCGCGAGCAGGCCGCGGAGCTGGTCGACGCCGGCCGGGTGAAGGTCCGGGGCGTCGTCGCCCGCAAGGCGGCCGCGATGGTGGACCCCGCCGACCCCGTGCTGGTCACCGGCGACGACCCGGCCTGGGTCTCCCGCGGCGCGCACAAGCTCCTCGGTGCCCTGGCCGCGTTCGAGCCGGCCGGCCTCGCCGTCGCCGGCCGCCGGTGCCTGGACGCCGGCGCCTCCACCGGCGGCTTCACCGAGGTGCTGCTGCGCGCCGGCGCGGCGGAAGTGGTCGCGGTCGACGTCGGCTACGGCCAGCTCGCGTGGTCGCTGCGCACCGATCCCCGGGTACGGGTCTTCGAGCGCACGAACGTGCGTACCCTCGAACCGGTCCTGATCGGGGGTGTGGTGTCGTTGACCGTGGCCGACCTGTCGTTCATCTCGTTGCGGCTCGTGCTGCCCGCTCTCGCGGCGTGCACGGAGCCCGGCGGCGACCTGGTCCTGATGGTGAAGCCCCAGTTCGAGGTCGGCAAGGAGCGGGTCGGCGCCGGCGGCGTGGTCCGCGAGCCGGAGCTGCGCGCGGAGGCGGTGCTCGGCGTCGCGGCCGCCGCGGCCGACCTGGGGCTCGGCGTCGCCGGGGTGGCCGCGAGCCCGCTGCCGGGGCCGAGCGGCAACGTGGAGTTCTTCGGCTGGTTCCGCCGCGACGCGCCGCCGGTCGACCCGGCGGCGGTACGCGCGGTGGTGGAGCGGGGTCCGGTGCCGGAGGGTGCCCGGTGAGCCGGGTCGCGCTGCTGGTCACGCACACGGGGCGGCGGCGGAGCACCGAGCACGCCCGTACCGTGGCCAACGATCTGATCAAGGCCGGCTTCGAGGTGCGGGTCGTCGCCGACGAGGCCGACGACCTGGAGGTGCCCGGCGTGGTGCCCCGCAGCGACCTCGACGCCGCCGACGGCGCGGAGATCGTGTTCGCGCTCGGCGGCGACGGGACGTTCCTGCGGGCGGCGGAGCTGGCGCGGCCGGCGAAGGCGCCGCTGCTCGGCATCAACCTCGGCAAGGTCGGCTTCCTCGCGGAGGCCGAGATCCACGACCTCGACCAGGCGGTCCGCGACGTGGTCGCCCGTGACTACACAGTGGACGAGCGGCTGACGCTCGACGTCCGCGCGGAGCTGGCGCCGGGTGGGCGGACGGTCGAGTCGTGGGCTCTCAACGAGGTCAGCGTCGAGAAGGGCCAGCGGGCCCAGATGCTGGAGCTGCTGGTCGACGTCGACGGTCGGCCGCTGTCGCGGTACGGCTGCGACGGCGTGGTGTGCGCGACGCCGACGGGTTCGACGGCGTACGCGTTCTCGGCCGGCGGCCCGGTCGTGTGGCCCGAGGTCGAGGCGCTGCTGCTGGTGCCGATCAGCGCGCACGCGCTGTTCAGCCGGCCGCTGGTGACGGCGCCGACGTCGACGTTCTCGATCACGGTCGATCCGTTCACGACGCTGGCGGTGCTCTGCTGCGACGGCCGCCGGGTCTTCGACCTGCCGCCGGGTGCCCAGGTGACGGTCCGGCGCGGTGAGCTGCCGGTGCGGATCGTGCGGCTGCGGCCGCGGCCGTTCACCGACCGGTTGGTGGCCAAGTTCGGCCTGCCGGTCGACGGGTGGCGCGGCAACCGCCGCTGAGGCGGGGCCGGCGGGCCGGGTCAGGCCAGGGCTTCGGGCGGGATGCCCGGCCACGTGGCGCGGGCGGCGTCCACGAAGTACGCCTCCCCGGGGTCCCAGGTGTGGCCGGCGGCGCGGCGGTGGTAGACGTACCCCAGGGAATGGGTGCGGTAGACGGTGCCGCCCGCGCGCCGCAACCGCTGGATCAGGCCGAGGTCGACGGAGCGGGCCACCGGCCGCCAGCCGCCGACGGCCTCCAGGTCCGCGCGGGCGAGCAGCATCGTGCCGCCGGCGACGACCGCGCCGTAGTCCTCGGCCCGGCCGACGTCGCGGCGGACGAGCGTGCCGGAGCCCTCCAGGAGCACCAGCTCGCTGCCCTTGCCGACCAGCGTCGCGCCGGAGTAGTGGCGGGCCAGCACGAGATCCCAGACGTGCTCCGGGCCGTACGTGTCGTCGTCGTCCACTTTGGTCAGCAGCGTGCCGCCGGCGCGGGCACTGGCGAGGCCCAGCGCCGTGCCGAAGCTGACCTCGGCCGGCACCTCGACGACCTGGTGCGGCCGCCCGGCCAGGGCCGATGACAGGTCCGGCGGCGGTGCCACGCCGTGGAGGCAGAGGACGATCTCCAGATCCGGGTAGGTCTGGGCGGCCAGCATGGCGAGGGCCGGCGCGATCCGGTCGGGGCGGCGGGTGGCGAGCAGCGCGCTGACCGCCGGGCGGACGCCGGTGGCGAACGCGGCGGCGTGGTGGCGCAGCGCGGCGCGGCGCTGGCGGACGCTGTGCGCCTCGACGGCGAGCGGGTCGCCGGGGTGCGGGGTCGCGAGGATCGCGCGCAGTTCCGGGGCGAGCGCGTCACGGGCCGGCGCGGCGGTGGCGTCGACGAGCGCGCCGGTGGCGCAGACGGCGGCGAGCGTACCGGGGGTGATGCCGGGCGGGACCGTGACGGTGCCGGCGCGGCGGAGGGCGGCGAGGGTCGCGCCGTCCAGGCGGTCGGTGGTGAGGTGGGCCGCGGGGGCGGTGGGGAGGTAGGTGTCGGGGCGGCGGCCGCACGGGTTGACCCGGGTCGCGTCGAAGTGGGGGCCGGCGTCGGTGCCGGCGGCGGTGGTCGTGGCGGGCCAGCGGCTGGCCGGCGCCAGGGCGGTGAGGGCGGAGCGCACCGCGTGGGCGAGCGGCACCGCCGGTGCGTACCGCAGCGTGACGACGGCCGCGCCGTGGCGGAGGTGGGGCAGCGCGACCCGGTGGTGGACCAGGTTCGGGGTCGGCGCGACGCCGACCGACCACGAGCGGTGCTGCCAGTGTGCGACGACCACGCGTACCCGGGTCACCGGATCGTCGGCCCGGGGGCCGGTCGCGACGTCGTGCAGGCGGTCGGTGGAGCCGGCGACCACCAGCGCGGTGCGGCCGACCAGGGCGACACGGGTGCCGACGGCACGGGCCACCCGGTCGGGGGCGGCCGCGCGGAGCCGTCGGAGGGTGGAGGCCGGCACCCGCAGACCGTACGACAGGAACGGTCGCGCGGATGCCGTGGGGCGGGGTTCACCCGGTTCCGCGCACCGCTGGTCAAGTGTCGGACCCCGCCACTACTGTCGTGTCTCGTGCTGGAAGAGTTGCGGATTACCGGGCTCGGGGTCATCGACGACTCGACGTTGCCGCTCACCCGCGGCATGAACGTCATCACCGGCGAGACCGGTGCCGGCAAGACGATGGTGGTCACCGGCCTGGGCCTGCTGTTCGGTGGTCGCGCCGACGCCGGGCGGGTGCGTGCCGACCCGGGCCGCGCGGTCGTCGAGGGCCGGCTGCGGCTGCCCGACCCGGTCGCCGCCACCGTCCACACCCGCGTCGCGGAGGCCGGCGCCGAGCCGGACGACGACGGCACCCTGCTGCTCAGCCGCACGGTCACCGCCGAGGGGCGGTCCCGGGCCCACATCGGCGGCCGGAGCATGCCGGTGGCGATGCTCGCCGAGGTGGGCGAGCAGGTGGTGGCCGTCCACGGGCAGTCCGACCAGCTCCGGCTCCTCCGTCCGGCCGAGCAGCGGGCCGCGCTCGACCGGTTCGCGGGGCCCGAGCACGAGAAGCTTCTCGGCCAGATGCGCGAGACCTACGCGCGCTGGCGGGCCGTCGCGGACGACCTCGCCGACCGGCGGCGCAACGCCCGCGAGCGCAACCAGGAGGCCGACCTGCTCCGGCTCGGCCTCGACGAGATCACCCGGGTCGACCCCCAGCCGGGGGAGGACGACGACCTCAAGGCCGAGGCGCAGCGGCTGGAGCACGCCGAGGGCCTGCGGGTGGCGGCGATGGCGGCCTACCAGGCGGTGGCCGGCGACGGCGCCGACGAGGTGCCGCACGCCACCGGGCTCCTCGGCGCCGCCAAGCGCGCGCTGGAGGGGCAGGCCGGCGTCGACGCCAAGCTCGGCGACCTCGCCGCGCGGCTGGACGAGGCGGCCACGCTGATCGGCGACGTCACGGCCGAGCTCTCGTCCTACCTCGACGGTCTCGACGCCGACCCGGCGCGTCTCCAGTCCATCTACGAGCGCCGCGCCGAGCTGCGCGGCCTGACCCGGAAGTACGCCGACGACGTCGACGGGGTGATCGCCTGGGCCGACCGGGCCCGCGGCCGCCTCGCCGAGCTCGACACCTCCGACGAACTCCTCGACGAGCTCGACCGCGAGCGCCAGCGGCTCGAGGGTGAGGTCGCGGCGCTGGCCGCCAAGGTGACGTCCTCGCGCAAGGAGGCGGCCGTCCGCTTCTCCGAGGAGGTGAGCGTCGAGCTGGCGGGCCTGGCGATGCCGCACTCCCGGGTCGAGGTGGCGGTCCTGCCGAGCAAGGGCGAGCCCCAGCTCGGCGGCGTGGGCATCGGCCCGGAGGGAGCCGACGACGTCGAGCTGCGGCTGCTCGCCCACCCCGGCGCGCCGAGCCTCCCGCTGCAGAAGGGTGCCTCGGGCGGCGAGCTGTCGCGGGTGATGCTGGCGATCGAGGTCGTCTTCGCCGGCGCCGGCGGGCCACCCACCCTGGTCTTCGACGAGGTCGACGCCGGCGTCGGCGGCCGCGCCGCGGTCGAGATCGGCCGGCGGCTGGCCCGCCTGGCCCGCACGCACCAGGTCCTCGTCGTCACCCACCTGCCGCAGGTGGCCGCGTTCGCCGACCGCCACCTGGTGGTCGCCAAGGACACGGGCGGCGCGGTGACGACGAGCGGCGTCCGCGTCGTCGAGGACACGGACCGCGCGCGCGAGCTGGCCCGCATGCTGGCGGGTTTGCCGGACTCGGATCTGGGTATCGCGCACGCCGAAGAACTGCTCGCCGTGGCAGCTCGGGAGCGCAGGACGTGAGCTGAGGGGGTGGCCCCGTTGGGACGGTGGCTGTCCGCTGTCCGCTCCGCCGGCCGGGGGTGGGGCCGGGGTGCGGTGGCGGCACGCCGGATGTCCGCGGGGGTCGTCGGCCGTGGGCGGGCTGCGGGGTGGTGATGGCGGCGCCGTCGGTTCGTCGTGGCTTGCCGACCGTGAGCGGGCGGCGACGGAGAGTCGCGAGCGGGGACGGTGGTGCCGTGCCTGGTGGGGGCTTCGCGCGGCCCCTGAGCTGGGTCGGCGCCGTTGACGGAGGGTGGGGGCGGCCGGAGGGTGACGCCGCCACTGGGTTGCATATGGTTGCGTGGAGCGTGCGGCCGCGCGGTGGCGACGCGCGCGGGATTCGGCCTCCGGGTCGCACAGCGGGGGTGGGGTCCCGCCGCCGCGAGGGTGCACGGTGTGACAGGCGCCACCGCACGGGGTGGCGTTGCCGTGGTTCGCTTGGGCCGGCGACAGTGCCGGCTCCTTTCGTGCGGCGGCTCATGGCGGCCCGCCCTGCGCAGGCATGTCGCGACCGCACATAATCGCCCGGACATGCCAGGATGGTCACGATGCGTCTACCCACCTTGCGCCGGACCCGGAGCGCTGAACCGGGCACAGTAACCGGCACCGCGCGGCTCGATCGCCGGACCAAGCGGCTGGTCGGGCGGTTGCGCGCCGGTGACATCGCGGTCATCGACCACGTCGACCTCGACCGGGTCGCGGCGGACTCGCTCGTCGCGGTCGGTGTCGCCGCGGTGCTCAACGCGAAGCCCTCGATCTCCGGTCGTTACCCGAACCTCGGGCCGGAGGTGCTGGTCAAGGCCGGCATCCCGCTGATCGACGATCTCGGCGAGGGCGTCTTCCAGCAGATCCGCGAGGGTGACACGGTGCGGGTCGACGGCAACACGGTGTATGTGGGCTCCGAGCCGGTCGCGCACGGCGCGCGCCAGGACACCGAGACCGTCGCGAAGGCCATGTCCGACGCCCGGGAAGGGCTGTCCGTCCAGCTCGAGGCCTTCGCCGCCAACACCATGGAGTATCTCAAGCAGGAGCGCGACCTGCTGCTCGACGGCGTCGGCGTGCCCGACATCGAGACCGACATCGCCGGCCGCCACTGTCTGATCGTGGTGCGCGGCTACGAGTACAAGGACGATCTCGACGTCCTGCGTCCGTACATCCGCGAGTTCAAGCCCGTGCTGATCGGCGTCGACGGCGGCGCCGACGCGCTGGTCGAGGCCGGCTACACCCCCGACATGATCATCGGCGACATGGACTCCGTCACCGACGACGTGCTGCGGTGCGGCGCCGAGGTGATCGTGCACGCGTATCCGGACGGCCGCGCGCCGGGGCTC
>Ga0164243_10015305_pt1 | contig 10610 bp, 7 predicted proteins | sample OricompcompostOP_FD_108781 | JGI IMG/M metagenome (GOLD analysis project Ga0164243, IMG submission 108781) | Organic Plus compost microbial communities from Emeryville, California, USA - Original compost - Organic plus compost (OP) | ecosystem: Engineered > Solid waste > Mixed feedstock >...
ATTCAGTCGCGTCAGAGGAATCGGCCCTGTGCGCTTCCGTAAGCTCCTGACCTACTTTCAGGACGATGTTGCCGCAGCCTGGAAAGCGGACCAGCGGGAACTACAAGCAGCGGGACTGGAACCAAAAACCGCTACTTCGTTTCTGCGACAACGCGGCAAGATCGAACCCGCCCAGGAGCTGGAGCGCCTGGACCGACGACGCATCCAGGTCATTACCTGGAAAGATCCAACCTATCCGCCACTGCTCCGCGAGATCGATTACGCGCCACCGGTTCTGCATGTGTGTGGCCATCTCACCGAGGATGATTACAACTACACGCTCGCAATTGTGGGCACACGCTCCATAACCACCTATGGCAGAGAGGTCACAGACTATTTTGCCTCTCAACTGGCAACCAAAATGACCATCATCAGTGGTCTGGCCCTCGGCGTCGATACAGTCGCCCATACAGCGGCTTTAGATGCCGGAGGCCGCACCATCGCGGTGCTTGCCTGTGGCCTCGACAACATCTATCCTCCCCAGAACTACGAGCTGGCCCGCCGCATCGTTGAATCAGGTCAGGGAGCGCTCATCAGCGCGTTTCCACTGGGTGTTCGCCCCGATTCTGGCAATTTCCCTGCTCGCAACCACCTGATTTCCGGACTTTCTCTCGGCGTACTCGTCACCGAAGCGCCCGAGAGCAGTGGGGCCCTGATTACCACTACCAGCGCCCTTAATCAAGGGCGTGAGGTCTTTGCTGTTCCGGGGAACATCACGTCACCAAGCAGCCGGGGCACGAACAAACTCATTCAAGACGGGGCATACCCGGCAACCTGCATTGAGGATATCATCCACAATCTGAACCTGCACAATGTCCCTCTGTTGGCTCCTGAACTGCCGTTGCCAGATACACCAAATTCCAGCAGTACGCCACAGCCCAAAAGTCCCACACCCGAACGCCCGGAATCTCCTGATTCCAGCCCTCAAAGTCCTATATCTCAGGCAGATACAGAAGAAGAACGTCTGCTTCTTGCCCTGCTCGGTCAGGAACCGATCCATATTGATGAGCTCACACGAGAAACAGACCTGACCGCAGCACAGGTCAGTGCGGCATTGACAGTTCTAGAAATAAAGGGCATCATAAGACAGATAGGCAGTATGCGTTATGTACTGAGTTGACATCTTCCCCACGCGTTTTTGCGGGGAATTCCTCCTCTCAAGGGAGGGCCTGCCCGACTCAGGCCAGGCCAACGACGCGAACCGAGGGCCTCGCTCCAGGCAGGCAACAGGTTTTTTACAGCAGTCCCGGGCATGGAGGGCAAGAATTCAAGGTACGCCTGAACGCTACTATTCAGGTTGGGAGGATTTCGAGAAGATGTCTACACGTAGAGCAACCCATCAACACAAAAGAGTCCATTCACGCTGCCAGAACAGACGCGCCAATCCTCCCCTGTGCTTTTTCAGCCCATAGGAAAGCTTCTGGCGCAAAGCGGATAAAAGGAAAGTGAAACGATGCAGAAAGAATACAATAAACTGGTTCGAGATCGGATTCCTGAGATGATCGAGGCAAACGGGGCAACCTGCCAGGTCACGGCTATGGATGAGGCCGAATACCAACAAACACTGCATACAAAACTGGTTGAAGAGGCGCTGGAAGTGGCAGCAGCCAAACAGCGCGGTGAGCTCATCAAAGAGCTTGCTGATCTGCAAGAAGTGGTCTCTGCACTGCAAGCCCTGTATCAGATCGACCCTGCTGAGGTCCAGGCAGTGCAGGAACAGCGACGCAATGAGCGGGGAGCCTTTGAACGTCGCTTGCGCCTTATCAGCGTCCAGATCCCCGATGAATCCTATACCAATTAGCGCAATAACACTCCTGAAAGGGCTACTTCTCATCAGTAGTAGCCTGTCAGGAGGTACAATAACAATGAAACAAACTCTACAAAAATATATTATGAAATCTGATAAAACTATGCTCTTCTCTCACAATGGCCAACATATGGAGGTCCTGCTTTGATCTATCTTTCACATCTTTTAGAAGCGACACGAGGCGTGCTACGCTCCGCAGGCAAACAGACTCAGTTTTCCTCCTTCAGCCACGATACCAGACAACTCCTGCCGGGTGAAATGTTTGTCGCAGTGCGCGGCGAGCGAGGTGATGGGCATGACTATCTTTCCGATGCCATCCATAAAGGAGCCGCAGGCCTGCTTATTGAGGCCAGAGTCTATAACCAGTTGCCACAGGAAACGTTGAAAGACCTGGAACAGGGCACTATCGTTGTTGTGGAAGATACCCGCGAGGCACTCCAACAGTATGCCAGTGCGATTCTGCAACGCTGGAAACCTGTTGTCATCGCGGTCGCCGGAGGTGTTGGCAAAACCAGCACCAAAGAGGCCATCGCAACCGTGCTCAGCAAAAGCTTTGCCACCTTCCGAAGCTGGCAGAACTACAACGATCTGCTTGGTATCCCGCTCTCTCTTGGCCGTCTGGAACCCCAGCATGAATACGCTGTTCTGGAACTGGGAAGCGATCATCCGGGAGAGCTCAGCACCCTCTGCGAACTTGTTCAGCCCGCCATCGGCGTTCTTACTAATAGTGCTCCTGTTCAGCTCCAATATTTTGAATCACCAGAGAGGCTGGCCGCCGAGTTTGGTGTGCTGCCTCAGAGCCTCGCACCTGCGCAGACATTCCTTCTCAATGAAGATGATACGGTCATCAGTGAGCTCGTAGCAGCTATACCTGTCGAGAAACGCCCTCGCTGTATTGGCTTTCGCGCCTCATCTATACAGCCACAGGTCTCGCGCGAGAGGCTCATCTTCTCCTTTCAAGACGACGAGACAGGCCAGAGCATCCGGCTGGAATCACGCCTGCCAGGCCCACATCATGTCGCAACAATGTTGATCGCCTGGAAAATCGGGCGTCTCTGTGGCATGAGCATCGAAGAGATTGAGGAGGGAATGCGTCAGGTCGCGCCAATGCCCGGACGCCTCTTCCCGCTCCCGGGGGTCTATCAGAGCCTGCTGCTTGATGACACCCATAACTCCTCACCGGCCTCCCTTCGGGCAGGCTTGCACACACTCTCATGCCTGAGCGCCGCCGATGGTAAGCGCATTGCCGTGCTCGGCGATATGCTCTCTCTTGGCGATTGCGAGGAACGTTTTCACCGGGAGGCCGGAACCCTGGTCGCGACTGACCCTGCTTACCAGGTCGACTATCTGATTACCTGTGGCGAGCGGGCTGCCTTGATTGCTGAAGCGGCTCGACAGGCAGGCCTCAGTTCAGAGCAAACCTTTATGACCTCAACACAAAGCGATGCCGCCAGTATTGTCAAATTCCTGCTCGAATCCACACCGGGAGAGCACACTATCCTCATCAAGGGGTCCGAGGCGACCCGCATGGAGAAGGTAACAGAGCTTCTGATGCGGCATCCTGAGCAGGCTCCTGAGCTTCTGGTCAGACAAACTCCGGGCTGGAAGCAGATCGTGATCCTGCAAAATGAACGGCCGACCTGGGTTGAAATCGATTTAAGCGCGATCGGGAATAATACGCGGAAGATCAAAGAGATGGTCGGCCCCGAGGTGCGCGTGTTGATCAGCCTGAAGGCCGATGCCTATGGACATGGAGCCTTGAAAGTGGCGCGCACCGTGCTCCACAATGGGGCCAGTATGCTTGGAGTGGCTACACTGAGTGAGGCGATCACGCTGCGCGAGGCTGGCATTGATGCGCCTATCCTGATTTTTGGCTATGTGCCAAACTGGCAGATGCGTGAGGCCGTTCGGCAAGAAGTCACTTTTACCCTCTATACACGCGAAGCCGCACAGGCGCTTTCTCGGGCCGCTCAAGCCCTGCGAAAAACGGCCCGCGTTCATGTCAAGGTTGATACTGGCATGGGGCGGCTTGGGATTCGCAGCGAGCAACAAAGCGAGATCATTGAGCTCATCGAGCTGATTCGTTCGCTGCCCGGGCTTGAGCTTGAGGGACTCTACACACATTTCGCCAGCGCCGATGCTGAGGATAAGACCCATGCCTATATGCAGCTTTCGCGCTTCCAGCACATTTTAACAACGCTCGACGAGCGGCAGCTACGCCCACCAATCGTTCACGCTTCTAACAGTGCCGCAACCTTGAGCATGCCCGAAGCTCGTTTTGATATGGTACGTCCGGGCATCGCCATTTACGGTCTGGATCCTTCACCCGAAGTGCCTCTGCCACCCGGTTTCCGGCCTGCGCTCTCGTTTAAGACACAGGTTGCACAGGTCAAAATGATCCCGGCAGGCGAAGGGATCAGCTACGGCTGTACCTACATCACTACCAGGCCAACCCGCGTTGCGGTGCTTCCCGTCGGGTACGCCGATGGCTTTCGTCGCTCACCACAGAACTGGGGTACCGTTCTGATTCACGGTCAGGAAGCTCCTATTCTAGGACGCGTCTGTATGGATCAGTGCATTATCGATGTCACCCATATTCCACAAACACGGGTCGGTGATGAAGTGGTTCTAATTGGCAAGCAGGGGAACGCCTCTCTGACCGCCGAGAAGGTCGCGCAGCGGCTTGGCACCATTAATTATGAAGTGGTCGCTGAAATTCTGGCTCGTGTGCCACGGGTCGGCTAGAAGCAGCTCTGCTCTGCCTCTCACAACCGTTTCTGCTGCTAAAGCGTATCTCTAAACAGGATAGAGAAAAACAGCACCGTACACGCTTCCTGGATTGCTTCTGATACAGAAAGGGATGAATGGGAACGTTAGAATGCAGCATAGCACACTCAAAAATCCAGAGGCAGAGCATCAAGCTCAAACCCGGGCTATTCTGATAGCAAACCCCACTTCTGGGAGCTATCTCTTACATGCGCAACAGATTAAAGAAACAGTCACCTTTTTGCGTGAACATGGATGGCAGGCCGAATTAAAGCTCACTCAGCGAGCGGGAGATGCACGCCGTTTCGCACGTGAGGCCGTTGAACAAGACATAGGTGTTGTTGTTGCTACCGGCGGCGATGGCACAATTAATGAGGTTATTCAGGAACTGGCGGGAAGTGAAACAGCGTTAGGCGTACTCCCAAGCGGCACGGTCAACGTCTGGGCCCGCGAGATGAATATTCCTCTTGATAATTACGGGGCCCGTAACGTCCTGTTGAATGGACAAATCAAACGGGTCGACCTGGGCAAGCTGAATGATAGTGCCTATTTTCTCCTGATGGGTGGAGTGGGCATGGATGGAGATATCACACATGCCGTGGAGAGAAAACCAGCCAAGCGACTTGGTATCCTGGGTTACGCGCTGGTTGGGGCATGGCTTGGTCTGGGCTATCAGCCATTTCGCACCTATCTTCAGGTTGATAAGCACAAAATTAAAGTCAATGCCTTACAGGTTATTGTTGGTAACACACAGCTCTATGGAGGTGCCATTAAATACACCTGGGAGGCCAAATGCGATGATGGTATTCTCGATGTTTGCATTGTCCATCAACGCAACATTGTCGAGCGGCTGCTGGTTGTTCTTGATTTTCTGTTAAGGCGCAAGCGACGGCATCAGTGGGTACGCTACGAAAAATGTAAGGAACTCACCATTGTCACACAGCGCAGGATTGGGATTCAACTGGATGGCGATCCGTTCGGCTACACCAATGAAGGTCTGCCCGCAACCCGTTTCTCCATTGCGCCGCGAGCACTCAAAGTGATTGTCCCTCAAAATGCTCCAGCCAACCTGTTCACCGAAGAAATTGAAGAAGCATGAGAGGGGGCCTTCCCCCTCTATCTTCTGGTATCATTAAACACTGCATTTATCATAAAGACAGTTATCGCGAGAATGCCAAACGCGATCAATCCACTCACACCGCTGAGAGTATCCAGAAAAATCGTTCCCAGAGCCAGCAACAAAACCAGTGAGGCAAGCGCCAGCACCAGACGTTGTCCGGCAGAAGGACGATCTTTCCTATTCAGGGTAGTACGCTCATCCAGAAGCTGTACCACGCGGTGCGCAAGCTTTTCCGCCATTTCCTCATCAGAATGCCGCGCCTGATCTTCCTGAGAGCGAGCTAAGCTTACACGCTGTTGTTCCCGAGGATCAAGGTGTTGCATAGAAACTTCTTCTCCTGTTGCAAGGCATCAGTTTCGTCGTCCGCCTTATTATATCAAGCAGCTATGAAAAAAAGGCATAGAAAAAGACGACGGAGAATCACTTCTCCGCCGTCCGACAGCATGGAGACCGGACTACTTCTCGCTAACTGCGACGTGTTTTAGCCCACCTTCTTCTGAACCTTCTTTTGCCAAACGACTATGTTGCTGTCCGTAGACAAAGTAGAGGACAACGCCAATCGCCAGCCAGACAAGGAAGCGCACCCATGTAAGGAGAGGCAAACCAAGCATCAGATAGAAACAGATCAACACAGCCAGAATCGGGATCCAGGGCACCAGAGGCGTTCGGAACGCACGACGCAGGTTAGGGCGTGTTCGACGCAACACAATCACCCCGATCGACACCAGAATAAACGCAGTCAGGGTGCCGATATTGGTCATTTCTTCCAGCGCCGACACCGGCGTAAAGGCCGCTGTGAAAGCCACCACAATGCCGACAATGATGTTAATACGATAGGGTGTCTTAAAACGCGGATGTACCTGTGAGAACCAGCGTGGCAACAGGTTATCCCGGCTCATTGCAAAGAACACACGGCTCTGTCCAAGCATCAGGATCATGATCACAGCCGTCATGCCGCAAATAGCACCAATCGATACCAGGACTGCCGCCCACGACTGCCCAATAGCCGAAAAGGCAAGCGCCATCGCCGCGGTATTCTCACTGGTCGCCAGTTGGGTATAGGGCACGATTCCGGTCATCACAAGCGATACCGCGATATACAGCACGGTGCAGAGCGCCAGAGACCCAAAAATCCCGATAGGCATATTCTTCTGAGGGTTACGCGTTTCTTCCGCCGTGGTTGCAACGATATCGAAGCCGATGTACGCGAAAAAGACCAGCGACGCGCCAGACACAACACCGGGCCAACCATATTCCATCGGATGCGATCCGAGCATTTGCAGCACAGTTGTATCCCAGAACGGCTTTGTTATTGCCGCCGGGATCGCGGGTGGGATAAAGGGAACCCAGTTTGCAGGCTTGACAAAAAAGATTCCCAGACCGATGAAGAAGAGAACCACCACCACTTTAATACAGGTAATGACCAGATTCACAATTGAGCTGGTACGAATGCCCACAGTAACCACCGCGGTGAGCAGCAGAGCAATCAGGGCTGCTGGAAGATTCATTACGGCCCCGGGTCCGCCTGCTATCACCGCTGGCAGGTGAATACCCAGACCTTTCAACAGCTCGCCGAAATAGCTGGACCAGCCTACAGAGACAACTGATGCACCTACCATGAATTCAAGAATCAGGTCCCAACCGATCACCCAGGCAATAAATTCTCCTAAGGTCGCATAGGAAAAGGTATAGGCGCTCCCGGATACCGGCACCGAACTGGCAAACTCAGCATAACAGAGGGCTGCCAGACCACAGGCAAGGCCAGCCAGCAAGAAGGAGATAACAATAGCGGGGCCAGCATAATCAGCGGCAGCTTTTCCTGTCGTCACAAAAATGCCGGTCCCGATTGTGACTCCTACTCCAAATACGATGAGATCAAGAGGGCCAAGCGCTTTTCTTAGCTGATGTTCAGGCTCCTCTGTATCTCTGATGGATTGCTCAATTGATTTTGTACGAAAAATCTTCATACGTTTTCCTGCTTCCCCTCCATCAGTAGAATCTATACGTATTAATATAATACACTACACGGATATAACTTTTCCAGTATTATGGAGATCACTATGTAAATAACCCAACACTACTAAATATAAATACAGCAATATATATAAACACATCTGTAACAAATGACAAACAATCTCTACTTTACCTGTGCACTATCAGGAAACAAGCAGAGACTGCACGGCATTGTACAGCCTCTTCGGCAGGAAAGTGGAAGGATTCTGGAGAAAAGCTGTTTAGAAGGAGAGCGCCCGAACAAAGTTGAGCAGAACTTCTTTTTGCTGAACCATTAATTGGAGTACAGATGTGGCGGGAGTGGCATCAAGCAGATGTAAGTCAAGCGCCTTGCCATGTTGTTGAAGTGCCTCTTGATATCGTTGAGCCTGCTTTAAAGAGTAGCGTGGATCAGTGCGCCTCTGAAAGAGAAGCAGGGGGGCCATTACCTCTGCCACATAAGAGATAGGAGAGTAGCGTTTATAAGCAGCACTCTTTTCCGCAGGCGTTCCCTCGAAGATAGCTGTAACAAAGGTGCGGTCCTCATCCTCCTCATAATTGAGCAGCCAATCAGTCACCGCCTCTCCCGCGATGCCCGCAGCCCAAAACTCGGGCTGCATCCCGAGGGCAAGCAATACCAGCAAAGCATTATAGCGCCAGCCCGTCAGCACCACAGCATGCTCAGCAGCGATTCCCTGTTCGATCAGCCAACCGCGCACGAGCTCCAGATCAGCCAGTTCATGCTGTCCGGGATGTCCTTCAATCCGCTCCTGAAGCGTCAGCGGAGCAGCCACAGGCGGCGTTCCCGAACTATGGATTTTCACATAGGGAGCAGCCTGATGAGGCAGAGCAAGCACCAATGGCACATTGATAACACAATAGGCGAAGCCGTGGTCAAGCCACATCCCGGCCAGCGGAGAAAGCCAATCCTCAAGAGCAACCTCAGGGCCTTCATGGATCTCCAGAATCGTCGGGAAAGGCCCCTTCCCCTCTGGCACACCAACCCACCCATGTAGCAGCACGCGATCGCGAGCCCGCAGTGAGATCTGTTTCCACTGCTTCCCGGTAGGAAGACGCCAGTATAAACCCAGTTCACGCTGTAATAAGTGGGCCTGCGAGCTAATCATCTCACGCCGCAAATAGGCGGTATCAGGATGATGAGCCTTCAAGATTTCATTAACCTGCGCCTCTGTATAGAGTCTTCCTTCCTCAAAAAACTCCGTCAGCCATCTTAAGATCACCATGCGTTTCTTGACGCTCGAGGGAATCTCTTTAATACGAGAGTCTTCCAGAAAATCGCGCAAGACCTTTCGCTCCCATGCATTGCCCTCAATGTCAGTCACCAGTGAAGCCATGCGCTCAGGCGTCAGCAGAAGCTTGTTTGTTTGACGCAGCGTCTCCACATTAAGCCAGTAATAATGGATATTCCCTTCGCTCCGCATCCCGACCAAATCGAGCTCTTTCAAGCGTGCCAGATGGTGTGAGACAGTGGGAGCACGCAGATGGAGCAAGGCCGCAAGCTCCTCAACGCTTCGTTCTCCATTTGCCAGAATCCCCAGTAATTTCAACCGAGTTTCGTCTGCCATTGCTTTAAAAAACTGAAGAAGCGCCTGAAATTCCTCTTGCGGCATGATTAATACTCCATTATAGTATACGTGGAAAGTTTCTTTCTGATACCTGACAGGTACTATGTAGACTGAAGTCTAATTAGAAGTATATCGAAAAAGAGGTTTTTCTGTCAAGCTGAACCCACAACAAATCGATCAGGGAGAATCTGGTTAGCGTCATTAGCGCGAATATCCTATTCTCGTTTGGAATAACCACCGGGCATGATAGGATACTATCTATATTGAAAAACCCGAAGACACCCGAAAAAATGAAAGCATTTTGAGGAACACCCTGAAAATGGAGAAAATCATCTACTATACCCGCCTTTTTCTACCACAAATTCTCTGTATTGGCATTTGTAGTTTGCTGTTTTATGGATACAGCCTGTTCTGGGCATCCATTGTTCAGACCTATCAGCTTTCGACCAAATGGGCGCTCAGCGGTTGGCTCCTTCTTATCGCGATCTATCTAATACTTGGCTGGTTTTATAGTAAGTTTTATGCCCATCACATTATTCGCCCTCTGTATCCTCATGATGCCTTCAAACAACGAAGAACAGCGTATATTGGAGGAATGCCCTTCTACGTGCTCCTTGTCCTCTGTCTGGCAGCGTTTGTTGAAGCCGCATTTCTGGAAACGCTACGGCACATTCTGGCAGGGGCTTTCATCGGCGCTCTCATCTTTGGCGGAGCTGCCGCCTTTTATATTGCAACAATGCGCGTTCACCTGGTGCCCTCCCGCTCCGATAATATCTATCGCCTCTTCCGTTCTGAGCGTGAAACCTCTCTCAACGGCATTACACCATATCCATATATGCAAACCCACATTGATATGCAACCGGAAAACATGCCAATGCTTCCGCCATCAAGCGTAGAAGAGCCAGAAACGCAGATCTCTGAGATGCCCCGGGAAGCGTTTGAGTCTGCTGACTCCGGTGTATTTTCTCTCGATATCGAGCAAGCAGGAAGTGCCAGCGCACAGCAGCACGAAGAGATGCCCCAGGAAGCGTTCGAGGATACCAGCTTAGATGTAGTTCCTACCTCTCCTCAAACCATCAGTCAGGTAGAGCAGGAGGCGTTCGAGCCCACCAGCACTGCTACACACTCCTTCTTCGATCAGCCTCCTGAGGACAAAGCAGACGACGAGCATGAAAGTGAGGTAGTTCCTCAAGAGGCTTTCCCTCCCCTTGAACCAGCGCAACTCTCTGAGACCACCACAACAGAAGAAGCAACGCACGAGGTAGTTCCTCAAGAGGCTTTCCCTCCCCTTGAACCAGCG
>Ga0164243_10015306_pt1 | contig 10610 bp, 9 predicted proteins | sample OricompcompostOP_FD_108781 | JGI IMG/M metagenome (GOLD analysis project Ga0164243, IMG submission 108781) | Organic Plus compost microbial communities from Emeryville, California, USA - Original compost - Organic plus compost (OP) | ecosystem: Engineered > Solid waste > Mixed feedstock >...
CCTGACGATCCTGCATTGCGGTTGCGGAATTTCGGTCGGCGTTCAGCGGACCGGCTCGCGGTCGAACATGAGGTCGATCGCGAGCGAAAGCGTCATGGCGACGGCGCCGATCGCAAACAGCAGTTGATAATTTCCGCCCGTATGGGCGAACACGAATGAGAGCCCATAAGCGGCGCCTGCCTGGCACAGCGCAAAGGCGATGGTCGCCACACTCCACGCAGCTTTCTGCTCCTGCGGATGATGCGGCAGCAGCTCGTGGATCCGTCCGAGCACGAGCGTTACTGTGCCGGTCAAGAACGCACCGACAATACCGCTCGAGATAAACAGCAGCGGTAAGTTCGTGATGTTGAAAGCAGGTATCGCAATGGCAGCGATTTCGAGAGCGAAGGCGGCGCGCAGCGCCGGTCCGAAGCCGATGCGGTCAGCGACGTGACCCGAGAGAATCGGGCCAAACGTCGCGCTGATGCCGAAGACGACCCAGACCATCGCGCCGATCTCGACTCCCTTGCCGAGGCCGCGCGAGATGAAGTCGACAAGAAAGATCATGTGCGGGACCCACCCGGCCGCGTTCAACGCGTATTCGACATAGAGAGCCCTGAGGGCCGACAAGTGCGGCGCATGAGCGTGCTCCGGAGCCGGGAGTTGCGGCGGCGGGCTGATCGGCCAGCCCGACCACGCGACGGCGGTCAGCACAAGCGACAAGGCGCCGAGTCCGAGCCAAGTTTCCCGCAGTCCGATCTGGAGGAGAAACGGAACGAGCGTTCCCGAGGCCACGACGCCGGAGCCGACACCCATAAAAATCAATCCGCCGGCGAGGCCGCGGCGGGACGGGGGCACATGGGCGAGGACCGTCGGTGCGGCCAGGACCATCATTGCGCCGCCGGCGAAGCCTGCGGCGAACCGCCAAATGAAGAACCAGGAAAAACTCAACGGGAAGCCGCAGGCGAAGAACGACGCCGTTGCGAGCAGCATCATCGTCCGCACGAGGCCGACGAGCGAGAAACGTGCTGAAATCGGCCTTCCGAGCAATGCGCCCGCGAGATAGCCTGCGAGATTGGCAGCACCGAGATAGGCGGCCTCGGACGGCGCAAACCAATGAGCGTTGATGATGGCTGGCAAGAGCGGTGTGTAGGCGAAGCGCGCAAGGCCCACGCCGATCAGCCCGGTGCAGAAGGCGCAGGTGATGGCGCGGCCCAAGTGGGACACTTTTGCAGGGAAGACATCTGCGCGCGTCATTGTTCGATCCTTGCTGCGTGAAAGATGACATACGGCATCGAGGCGCCCATTCAAAATGGGGGTTGGCGCGTAGCACGGTTGCGCTGGCACGGGTTGACGCTGCTCGCTGGTGCACCGAAGCGGCGCAGAAATGGATGGTCGCGCGGCCACTTGGATACCGGGCCTCGGCTATTCGTTTCACAATGTCGGCCTGACCGGACGTCTGCGCCTTGCAAACGCGCGAATTGAGGGCGAAAATGCACGTGTTTCGCGTTGTTAGAGGCCTTGCAATGCGCCGAAGCGTTATGCTGGTTTATTTTCTATGTTTGTCGGCCGGCGCCTTTGCGATTGCGCAGGTTTATCGTGGTCAGCGTTTCGATGCTCTCCTGACGCTGCATCTCACTTCCGGTTGGCACACGACCCCGCTGACGGCCGTCGACCGTTCTGCCAGCCAGCTCTCGTCTGAAGATAAGACAGCCAGTGCGGAAGCTTCGCCCGAGTCCGGCGGCTCGGACAGTGGCGAGTCTCAGACGAGCCAGCCTCAAATCGACAAGCCGAAGAGCGATGCCGCAGGGGCCCCTCCCGTCGAGGAGCCTAAGCTCACGGTTGCGCGGATATCAGGATCCGGATCGGCATCGGTCTTTGCGGGGAGCGCCGCACCGGGTGCTTCGGTCACGGTGCTGGAAAATGGAGTTCCCGTCGCGTCGGCAAAAGCAAACGGTAACGGTGACTGGTCGCTCGTGACGGAGCATCAATTCGCAAGCGGGGATCCCAAGATCACTCTCAGCACCGGCGACAAGATGCCTCCAGGAGACGACAGTACGGCTGCTCCACCCGGAGCGCAGCTGCCGCAGTCAGCCGGGCCGGTCGCTGCTACAGAGGCATCGCCGTCCGTCCAGGTGCTGAAGAAATTCGAGCGCATCGTGGCGTCGGCGCGGGAAGAAGCCCAAGCGCAATCTTCGGGAGACTCTGCCGCCGCCGGTGCGTCGACGCCTCCCGCGACCGTGCCGGTTGCCGCCCAGCCGACGGCAGATGTCGGCGCAATGTCTCCGTCACCGGCGCCCCTTCGTGATTCCGCTCACTTGTCGTCCGCGACGATTCCCGTCCCGATGACGTTCGTCTTCGATGAGGCGACACTGACGCCGGACGGAGAGAAAACAGCACACTTGCTGCTCGAGTATCTTCTCCTGAAGAAATTCACGTCCGTCACGCTCTCAGGGCACGCCGACGAACGGGGGACTGCCGAATACAACATGGAGCTTTCGCGGAGGCGGCTCGATACCGTCTCGGCTTTTCTGCGCAACGGCGGGTATCACGGCAAATTGGACTTGGTGCCGAAAGGGGCGACCGAACCCTTCAATGGCGTCGACCGTTCGAAATTTTCACGGGACGACCTCTTGCAGCTCGACCGTCGTGTCGAGCTGCAGAACGCGTCATGAAGATCGCCGGCAGGTGCCTTATGGAGAAGCCAGATTCAAATCCCCGATGTCGACCTTGGCGCTGCCGGCGGGGGGTGAAAATTTGAAGGTGTCGGCCGCGAAGGCCGGGGACGTCTTCCAGCTGAACGAATTCGTCTGCTCGGGACCATCGACGCTATGATAGACGAGCTTGCAGAGGAGCGGCTTGTCGCCCTTTTCCAACCAGACCTGCCAGGTATTGTCGCCTGACGCATCCGCGACAGCGAACTTATCGCAGGCTTTCCCGTCGATCGTGTCGGAGCCGGCGGTCGAAGCTTTCGTGCCATCGGAAGCTGAAACGACGTTATCGACGATGTCCATGAAGTTCAAAACCTGCGAGTCGATCCCGATTTCGCCGGTGAAGAAGCCGAACGCTGCGGCGAGAGAAGGCGGCGCCGCCGTTTGAGAATATTTGTGCTGCTGCTCATCGTAGATCGTCAGCACTGTTCCGTCCGATATGATCAGATACGTGTTGTGGCCCAGAGTGATCTCAGCGCGCAGATCATTCGGGCGCTGGATGAGAAAGTGGCCTTTGCCGCGATAGAGCTCGTTGCCGTCCGAACTGGCGTCGAACGCGGTTTCGAAATCGAGCGGATTGGCTTGCAGATATTCGTCGAGATGCTTGAACGTCACCGCAGCAGATTCGCTCGTTTGTGCTTGTGCGACGCTGATGCCTGTGAACAGCAAAGCAAGAACTGGATAGAGGAGCAATCGATTTAGCATGCGGCGTCTCTCCACTGTGGCGGGTCATCATGCCCAACCCGTACGACAGTTTAGGAATGCGCGAATCTACTCCCTATGGCCGTTTCGCCATAACGTTAATTTTGTGGTCGGGGAGCGATGTTCTTCTTCAGTTGGATGTCAAAGTCGAAATTGCGGCCGGGCAAGCGTGTCGATTGCCGGATAATTGTTATTTCCGACGATATTGTTCGCCGGTGACTTGCTCCAGCCAGTCGACAGTTTTGCCGTCGAGGGCTTCCTGAATGGCAATGTGAGTCATGGCCGTCGTGGCGGTGGCACCGTGCCAGTGCTTTTCTCCTGGAGGAAACCATACGACGTCGCCCTGGCGGATCTCCTCGACCGGTCCGCCCGAGCGCTGCGCCCAGCCGGAGCCGGCGGTGACGATCAGCGTCTGGCCGAGGGGATGTGTGTGCCACGCCGTTCGCGCGCCAGGTTCGAATGTAACGCTGATGCATGCGACGCGCGCGGGAGCACCAGCTTGGACGAGCGGCTCAAGCCGCACCGAGCCGGTGAAATAGTCGGCCGTTCCAGTGTTCTGCGGCCGTGTGCCGTTTCGTTTGATATCCATCACTGCCCTCGGGCGCAGCTGCCCGCCTATCTCGGAAACCTCAGGAGACCTTGCGCGTCGGCGGGTACAGGTATCCCCAGTTCCTGCACCTTATTGAGTATTCGCATCAGTGCCAGAATCGGATTGGGGTTCTTGTCGGCACCGCCAGCAGTTTGAGGCATTTCGGGCGCCTTCTCGAGTTCCGCGGTGAGATTGGCGACCGTGATCCCCTCTGGGTGTTCGTGCAAGACGCGGACGATGGCGGCGTCGAAATCGATCGCGCCCTTCACCAGTTCATCGAGATAATCGGTGCCGTCCTTGCCACGCCGAACGGCGAAGGAATGGCCATCGGTGATGGACGCTACTGCGCCTTCAGTCACCGCCTTCGCAGCGCGCTCGATACTGAGCAGGTTCAGTTGTGCATGTCCGCACAGGAACGCTTGATAGAAAGAGGTCGTCTCGTCCGCGAGGTGAAGGTGCTTGATCGCTGGAAAAAATACGGCGACGTGGCCGCCCGTATGGCCGGTCGATTGTAGCGCGACGACGTCGCCGTCGAGCAGGCGCCAGCCGTTCCAGATCGTTCCTCCAATTTCGATCTCCTCGATCGGAAGCTCTTCGAAGAAGGTCAACGATTTGGTTTCAAGATCGAGTGCTCCGAAGTGTGCGATCACGTCGGCCATGAATTCTTCGCCCGGCGGCAAGCCTGGAACGAAGGGACGGACGGCGTCGAACCGCGGCGCGAAATGTCCGATCTGGTCGCGCATCATCTCGAGGTCATGATCCGACATATAGGCCGTGGCGGGAACCCCGAGGGTGTCAATCCAGCCGTTGTTTCCCGTGTGATCGGTATGGCCGTGCGTGATGATCAGAATGGCCTTGTCGAAGGGTCTCAGCTGATCGGCTGCTTCGTCGAGATATTTCCGGAATTCGGGAGTCGCGCCGTTATCGACGACCACGAGTGTCGAGCCCGATTTGTACATCACGACGTTGGCGACATCTGCGACTTTCGCTTCGAGGTCGCGCGGTCGGCCGACGATAAAAAGCGCATTGGGACCGATCTCGACAATATCGCCATACTTGAACACGTCGTTGCTCCTCACCGTTCTTCGTTGCCGGCATCAAGCCTGATGCAATTCTTCGAAACAAGCGGGACGAAGGACCGGCATTTGAAAGTCCTTAACAGGATTGGTGGCCCAGAGGGAATTAACGGGTCCGATTTGTATCTGTGGAGTGGACAAGGGACCGACGTAGTTTGTCGTAGAGGAAGACCGCGATTTGCACGAAATTTCTTATTCGCCCGATAATTTCGTGCTGGAGACACGCGAACCTTCACCGTGACACATACTGTTCATCATTTCTCTCTTATTTGTAAGGTCGTCGGTGCGTTGCAACCCGATCGGTGCCACTTACGTTTTGGCGGATGGTGAAACAACCAAGGCTTCTCTTGTGTCATGAAAAACCGCTTTTCCTCTCTCTCTCTCCACTCGGCGATCGTAATTGCCGCTTTGACGGCGACTGGCGGACTAGTGCTCACGACCGCGGCAGTCCTGGCGCAGGGGATCTCCGACGACGATCCCGAGATCGCGTTCAACGACCATTGCCGAGAATGTCATTCGGCCGATAAAGGCGACAATCGCCTTGGTCCCTCGCTTTATGGTGTTGTCGGGCGAAAAGCGGGATCGATTCCGAATTTCGGCTATTCAGAGGCCCTGAAAGATTCCGGCATTACCTGGACTGAAAAGAATCTCAATGCCTGGATCACGAATCCAAATGCCGTCGTCCCTGGAAACAATATGGGCGCTATCTTTTCCGGATTGCAGGACGCCAAGGCGCGGGCGAAAATCATCGCTTACTTGAAGAACGACACAAAAAAGAAGCCGGGCAAATCCTGAGGACCCGGCTCTTTCGTTGTTACGGCAAGCGTTCAGCTACCGGCTTGGACGATCGCGGTCGCGCCGGTAGCGAGCGCGACGATAGCAGCGCTTGGCACCGATCTTACACGCGATATGCGGTCCCGCAGTATAGCCGATGATTCCTCCGGCAACCAAGCCGACGGGGCCGAATGCGACGGCTCCCGCGAGGCCGCCCAACGCACCGTCGGTCAGGCGTTCGCCAGCGTTAGCGGCTACGGGTGCAAGCACAAGTCCGGCGGCGACGACAAGATATCCTGCGAATTTTCTCATGGTCTGCTCCCTCGTGATCGTCCCCCCGCGGACGTGGTGGCCTCTATAGCATCATTTGCGATTCGAATTTTGATCGCGCGCTGCAGAATAGAATCCAAACTTTCACAAATGGTTCCGAAGACATTCCGCAATTGGCGTGCTCGATAGTGCCCGCCCTGCAGTGTTGATTTGCGCAACCGGTTCGTCCGCCGACCTGGCCCGTTGCGCAAACGGCGATCAGCTTTTTACAAATGCGAGCAAATCCGGATTGAGCACATCAGCATGGGTCGTCAGCATTCCGTGCGGATATCCTTCATAGATCTTGAGCGTCCCGTTCTTCAAAAGCTTCACCGACAAAAGAGAAGCGTCCTTATAGGGGACGATCTGATCGTCATCGCCCTGTGTCACCAGTGTCGGTACCGTGATCGCCTTTAAATCTTCGGTCTGGTCAGTCTCGGAGAAAGCTTTGATGCCTTCGTAATGGGCCTTGGCGCTGCCCATCATGCCCTGACGCCACCAATTGTCGATCACGCCCTGGGAAACTTTCGCGCCGTCGCGGTTGAAGCCGTAAAATGGCCCGGAGGCGACGTCGATGTAGAACTGGGCGCGATTGGCGGCAAGCGCGGCGCGGAAGCCATCGAACACTTCGATCGGGGTGCCCCCAGGATTGCTTGCGGTTTTCAGCATCAACGGCGGAACGGAACTGACGAGGACCGCCTTGGCGACGCGACCCTGCGGCTGACCGAACTTGGCGACGTAGCGTGCAACCTGGCCGCCTCCCGTCGAGTGTCCAATATGTACGGCGTTGCGCAGATCGAGATGTTCGACGACAGCAGAAACATCCGCGGCGTAGTGGTCCATGTCGTGTCCCTCGCTCACTTGCTCGGAACGTCCGTGGCCGCGACGGTCGCTGGCGACGACGCGATAGCCTTCCTTCAGGAAAAACAGCATCTGGGCGTCCCAGTCATCGGACGAGAGCGGCCAGCCGTGGTGGAAGACGATGGGCTGGGCGTCTTTCGGACCCCAATCCTTGAAGAAGATCTTCACGCCGTCCTTCGTCGTCACTGTGTCGGTCATCGTCTGATCCTTCTCTTAGGGCGAGATTTTTGCGCACGGCCCGGTGAACCGCCGTCAGTGCAGCGGCGGCGTCAAAGATGCGCGGCTTAGGACACCGGAACAAGGACGGGGATTCATTCCGCCGTGCGAAATGACAATGAATGGCGTCCCCGCCTCGGGAGCACTTTTTCGAATGGCTATTTGTTGGCGGTCATGACGGGGGCGCGGCGCATGAGCTCTTCGATGCGTGCGCGTTCCTTTTGGAACTCGGCGAGGTCCTTGCCTTCGAGCTTCCGCTCACGCGGGACCTGAATCGACATCGGATCGACGAACCGGTTGTTGACCAAGACCTCGAAATGTACGTGGGGGCCGGATGACAAACCCGTCGATCCTACAAAACCGATGACGTCGCCTTGGCGGACCCTGTCGCCGACGTGAAATTTTCCGAAACGGCTCATGTGACCATAGGCGGTCTGATAGCCATTGGCGTGGCGAATTCGGATGTAATTGCCGTAATAGCCTTTGTGGCCCTCTTCCTCGATCGTGCCGTTGCCCGCCGCAATGATCGGTGTTCCATAGGCACAGGCCCAATCGACGCCGGTGTGCATTTTCCTGGTATTGAGGAGCGGATGGAAGCGAATGCCGAATCCCGACGTCAAACGCACATCTTCGCCACGGACGGGCTTGCGGATGAGAAACTTCCGCGAGTCGTTGCCGTCATCATCGTAGTAGTCGATGACGCCGTCGGAAGAGCGGAAGCGATAGAATTTATAGACGGCGCCACCGCTCGAAATTGCGGTGTAGAGCAACTCGCCCGGAGGTCCCTCCATCGACTGATCGTCCTTCATGTCGAAGAACATCTCGAGCGTGTCGCCGGGGCGCACGCGACGGCGGAAATCGGTGTCGTAGGCGTTGATACTTAGAATTTTTTGGATCTCGTCCGCCGGAATATGCTGGGTAAGGCCGGCGTAATAGACGGCAGAATACAGGGTGGCATTCTGCGGGTCATCATCGCCGTTCGCAACACGCTGCAGCTCTTCGTCGAATGGTGGTTTTGCCGAGCCTACGAACTCGCCGGCGGCGCTGCGGCTAACGGTAACCAGATGCTCATGGCCGTCGGAGAAGATCGAGTAGCGCGCGGGCTCCATCTTGCTCGGGTCGGACAGCGACGGCACGAGTGTGATGCGAACTTCTTGCCCCGGAGCGAGGCCGTTTTCCGGGAAAATGCTATGTCCCGCTTCGATCATGCTGTGGACGTCCCATTCGGGCGCGCCGGCTTTGGCAAGGATTTTAGCCAGCGTGTCCTGCGGGCCGACGCTGACGACGATGACCTTGCCGCCTTCGAAATCATCAGTCGGATCGTCGGCGGGATCGGTAGTCTTATAGATGTCAGTCGTGTTCAGATGATCCGTCGTCGCCGCTTTCGGCTGCCATGAGGAATCCCCGTCCGGCACCGGTACCGCAGGCCCGGAGGAGGCAACGCCATCGAGGGGTGCGCCCGAGCCGTCGCCCATGAAATCACTTCCGCCGGAAGCGCTGCGCTCGACGATGTCCTGGACCTCTTGGGTGTCGAGTTCCTGACCGTCCTCCTCGGGCAGGATGCCGCCGAGAAGCTCGACGACCTTGGTCGACACGTCCGAGCGCGACAAGCCGCTTCCCGCATTTTCGTCGGCATCTTCGCCAACCTCGGAAGGCTGGCCGCTTCCATAGAGCTTGAATGGATTGAAGGTTGGAATATCGACCTTTTTGTCGGGGGGGACCGGTGCCAGGCGCGCGACGATGCGGGCATAGGGCTTTTGGCGCACGTATTCGCGGCTGTCGCGGCGGCTTTTCGAGGACTCATGGATGATATAGCGGGTCGAAAGTGCGCCGGTCGTGAGTTGAAGACGATCCGATTTGGGCATGATCCATTTCAGCCCATCGGCATTCTTCGGCGTGAGAGTAACTTCGGGGACGAGCGCACCCTCGCCAATGCTTTTGAGCGCGGGAAGCAGGCCGTCATTCAAATGATCGCTGTCCGATGATCCGTAAACAACCACGAGGATCGCGATCGCGCCAATCGCGGCAGCGAGGCACGTGCTTAAGATCCATCGGAAACGGCCTCCCGCGCGCGGCTCGGATTGGGTCTCCGCTTCGTAAATGTGCTGAAAAAAGCTGCCGCCACGGCCGCCGTAAGCGTTTGCAGGCAAAAGGCGCGCCTCGTCCTCGAGCGCATACACGCCCTCTTTGGCAGTCGATGCCTTTTTCCGTGTTTGAAGCACGCGCAGTAGCTCCCCCACAGCCCTGCAAGACCATCTCTAACGCCGTTCGGCCAGCGGAAGCGTGCCCTCTGTTTGGGTGGACCGCGCACCTGCAAACGCGGCCCGGCACGTAGCTGAACGTTCGAAAAGATGGCGCATTTTCCGAATGCCGGCAGAATACTCTGGCCGGCGACACGGCAACACGCCCGTTACAGGGTGTGAAACAATCGGGGCGGGTTCAAGGCAGGCCGGCAAATGGCGCCCGGCGAAATTATCCACAGGCTGCAGCCCCGGCGTAGGTCCAGCAATCTACTGAATATCTTTGATTTTATTGCTCCCTGGGGCCGATGACGCGAACTGCAAAGATTTTTTAAAACGAGTGTTGACACCGGGATCGGGATGTTGTTTAAAGGGACCTCGTTGGCGGGCAACACTGCTTCGCCGCCCTCGCAGGGCATTAAACTCTCGAAACTCTGTGGTTCCTAACCGGGGCTTACCGGTAGGGGATCTCGTTGTCTCGAAAAATCTGGTGGTACGCCGCCGGATGGGTTTGTGTTCTCGAATTTGCTCTTTGACAATTGAATTTGAAGGAAGGGAAACGCAGACGGCGGGGTCCTGGCGGACTTTCGGTCGAAAGACTGATCGTCAACACAGACTCTGGAGAACTCTGCGTTTCAAAGCCATCACCGTGATGACATTTCGGGAGACCGGAGTGGAAATCATGATGTGAAGGTGCCCGTTACGTAGAAGATTCCTTGGATTAACTTCCAAGCCAAAAAACCAGAATCAAATCTTTCAACTTGAGAGTTTGATCCTGGCTCAGAACGAACGCTGGCGGCAGGCCTAACACATGCAAGTCGAACGCCCCGCAAGGGGAGTGGCAGACGGGTGAGTAACACGTGGGAACCTTCCCTATAGTACGGAATAGCCCAGGGAAACTTGGAGTAATACCGTATACGCCCGAAAGGGGAAAGATTTATCGCTATAGGATGGGCCCGCGTAGGATTAGCTAGTTGGTGAGGTAATGGCTCACCAAGGCGACGATCCTTAGCTGGTTTGAGAGAACGACCAGCCACACTGGGACTGAGACACGGCCCAGACTCCTACGGGAGGCAGCAGTGGGGAATATTGGACAATGGGCGCAAGCCTGATCCAGCCATGCCGCGTGAGTGATGAAGGCCTTAGGGTTGTA
>Ga0164243_10015307_pt1 | contig 10609 bp, 6 predicted proteins | sample OricompcompostOP_FD_108781 | JGI IMG/M metagenome (GOLD analysis project Ga0164243, IMG submission 108781) | Organic Plus compost microbial communities from Emeryville, California, USA - Original compost - Organic plus compost (OP) | ecosystem: Engineered > Solid waste > Mixed feedstock >...
CGAGCACGTCGACCAGGCCCCCGCAGCCGAGGCGTTCGCCGACGTCGCGCGCGATCGAGCGGATGTACGTCCCCCCGCCGCACTCGACCTCCAGCTCCAGGCGCGGCCAGTCGTAGCCGAGCACGTCGACCCGGTGGATCACCACCGGCCTGGGCGCGAGGTCGACGGCCTCCCCCGCCCGGGCGAGGTCGTACGCGCGGCGGCCCGAGACCTTGAGGGCCGAGAATTCGGGGGGCTGCTGGAGGATCGTCCCGACCTGCGTCGCCACCGCCTCGCGGACGGCGGCGAGGTCGGGGGCCGTCGCCCCTTCGACGGCCGTGACCGTGCCGTCCGCGTCGAGGGTGTCGCTCCGGGCGCCGAGGCGGACGACCGTCCGGTACGTTTTCGCCTGGCGTTGCACGTACTCGATGAGCCGGGTCGCCGCCCCGACGCAGACGACCAGCACCCCCGAGGCCAGCGGGTCGAGCGTGCCGGCGTGCCCGACCTTGACCTTACGCCCGAGCGGGCGTACCACCCGATCCACGACGGCCCGCGACGTGACGCCGGACGGCTTGTTGAGGCAGAGGATTCCACAAAATTCCGAGGAGCGGACCGCGTTCATGAACTCAAAACCCGTCTAAAATAACGACTTACGCGAACAGCCTCGGACCGCCACGGCGGCCCGGCTTGACGGACCCGCGAACCCGAAGCTAGCGTGATGTTCACCCCTAGGGGCCCAAAACGTACCGCAAGGCCGCCGTCACGGCGGCCCCTTGTCCCGACCTCTCGGGTTCCGCGATGCCGATCCTACCCGCCGAGCCTGATCTCTACCCCCTCGATCTCTGGAAAGGGCACGACCGGGGGGAAGACATGAGCCGGGGGCGGCTCTGGTGGTGTCTCCACACCAAGCCCCGGCAGGAGAAGGCGGCCGCACGCGACCTGAGGGCCCAGAAGATCGCCTACTACCTCCCCCAGGTCGTCCACGAAGACCGCACGCCCCAGGGGCGCAAGACCCGGTCGGTCATCCCGCTGTTCACGAGTTACCTGTTCCTGCTCGCCGACGAACGCGAACGCTTGCTCGCCCTCAAGGGGAACCGGCTCGTCCGCGTGATCGACGTGCCCGACCAGTCGACGTTGAATCACGACCTCCGACAAATCAACCAAATGCTCGCCTCGGGCCTCGCCGTCGTCCCCGAACCGACCGTCCCGGTCGGGGCCAGGGTCCGCATCCTGAGCGGCCCTTTGAGCGGGATCGAAGGTCGGGTGATCCGGCGCGGCAAACGCGACCAGTTCGTCGCCCTCGTCCACTTCCTCGGCAGCGGCGCGACGGTGGACCTGGAAGACTGGCAGGTCGAGCAACTCCCCGACCCCGACGGGGCCGCGTCCGAATCCGCCTGAAATCCCCCCTCGATCTCCGCACCGGGCGTTACCGCTTGCCCAGCGTCACGGCCACTTTGAGCTTGGCCGGGGCGAGGCAGGCCCGGTCGTTACAGGCCTGGTATAGGACCGTGAAGTTCAGCGAGTTGGGGACCGCCTTGCCCCCCTCGTCGAGCTTCACCCGGGCGGTCAGCACGGCCTTCCCTTCGTAAAGAGCGACTTTCTCCTTACCACTGGACGCGAGCACCTTGGACGTGCCGCGGGGGTATTCGACCCGGACGAGGGTGGCCCCCTGCCCCGGGTCGAGCGAAACGCGGGTCGGCGGAATGCCCTCGACGCCGGTCGGGTTGGCGTAGGTGTGCCAGCCGGGTTTGACCGTGACCGATAAGGCCACGTCGAACTCGCCCCCGGGGGCGACCTCGGCGTTTTTTGACACCGTCGCCGAGGCCGTGACGACCCCCTTCATTCCGACCGGGTCGTCGTCAACGACGGCGGCCGGGGCGGCCGGGGCGTCGGGCCGCACGTCGAGGTATTCTTCGAGCCCGACGAGCATGAACGGCAGCGAGGCGGGGGCCTGCGCCAGCCGGGCGCTGAAGGCGTCGAGCGCCTTGCCGGCGAGGTCCAGGTAACGCGGGTCCTTGGTCGCGGCGGACAGGGCGATGAGGTTGCGGATCGCCACGCTGTTGCCGCCGGGGAGGACGCCGTCGGCCGGGTCCTTGGGGCGGGCGATCAGGCTCTCGTGGCCGTCGGCCGTGTAGAAGAAGCCCCCCGCCTTGTCGTCGGCGAAGTCGTCGATCATCCGGTCCGTCAAGGCGCGGGCCTGTTCCAGACGCTTCGGGTCGCCGGTCGCCGCGTGCAGGCGGAGGAGGCCGTGCGCGAGGTAGGCGTAATCCTCCAGGTAGGCGGGGAGCTTTGCCTGGCCGGCGCGGTAGGTCCGCAGGAGGCGGCCGTCGGGGGTGCGGAGCGTCGTCAGGAGGAAGTCGGCGGCCTTCTCAGCCGCGGCGCGGTAGCGGGGGTCCTTCAGGACGCGGAAACCGTCGGCGTAGGCGGCGATCATCAGGCCGTTCCACGAGGTGAGCACCTTGTCGTCCCGGAGCGGCGCGGGGCGCCGGTCGCGGACGGCCAGGAGCTTCGCGCGGAGCGGGGCGAGCTTGGCTTCGAGGGCTTCGGGGGTCAGGCCGAGCGATTTCGCCTGCTCGGCTCGGGGCCGCGGTTCGAGGAGGACGTAACGGTCCTTCTCGAAGTTCGGGTCGCGTTTCAGGCCGTAGACCTGAAGGAAGGCGTCGGCCGCCGGGTCGTCGCCGAGGGCGGCTTTCACCTCGTCGCGTGTCCAAACGTACGAGCGCCCCTCCTCCCCTTCTGTCTCGGCGTCGAGGGCCGAGTAGAACCCGCCTTCGGGGGCCGTCATCGTGCGGGCGACGAACGCGAAGGTCGCCGCCGCCTCGTCGCGCCAGCGGGGGTCGCCGGTCAGCTCGAACGCGGTCAAATGGGCCGAGGCGAGCTGGGCGTTGTCGTACAGCATCTTTTCGAAGTGGGGGACGATCCAGTACCGGCTGGTGGCGTACCGGTGATAGCCCCCGGCCAGTTGGTCGCGGATCCCGCCGCGGGCCATCTGGTCCATCGTGGCGACGACCATGTCGAGCGGTCCGGGCGCCGTTTTCCCCTTCGGGCCGGCGTCTTTTTTCGCCCCCCCCGTCGCTTCCGCCTCCCGGCGGTGGCGGTCCATCAGGAAAACAAGGTTGACCGGCTCTGGGAACTTGGGGCGGCGGGCGTTCTCGGGGTTGTACCCGAAGCCGCCGTACTCGGGGTCGAATTGAGCGGCGAGCCCGGCGAGCCCTTCGGCCGCGAGGGCGCGCGACAGCGGCGCGCGGCGCTCGGCGGCCCCGTCGAGCGTCCGGCGCACCAGGGTGGAGAGGCGGTCGGCGTCGCGACCCAGCGCCTCATGCTGGTCGCGCCAGGCCTCGGCGACGCGGTTCAATAAGCTCGGGAACCCCTCCATCCCGTCGCGGTCTTCCGGCGGGAAGTACGTCCCGCCGAAGAACGGCCGGCCGTCGGGGGTCAGAAACATCGACATCGGCCAGCCGCCCCGGCCGAAAACCTGGAGCGCCGCCATGTACACCTGGTCGACGTCCGGCCGCTCCTCCCGGTCGACCTTTACGCAGACGAATTGCTTATTCAACACCTTCGCGATCGCCGGGTTCGCGAAGCTCTCCCGCTCCATCACGTGGCACCAGTAGCAGGACGAGTAGCCGACCGAGAGGAAGATCGGCTTGTTCTCCGCCTTGGCCTTCGCGAACGCCTCGGGCCCCCACGGATACCAGTCGACCGGGTTGTGGGCGTGGAGCAGCAGGTACGGGCTGGTCTCGCCCGCGAGCCGGTTCGCCTTCCGGCCCGCCGGCGGGTCGGCCAGGGCGTTCCCGTGTGGATGCGAAGCCAGCACGCCGGCCAAGGCCAGGGCCACGGCCGTCGACGTGAACGGGGATCGTCGGGGGGGCATCGCGGTGTCCCTCGCCTTGTTCGTCGGGGGGTAGGCGGCGTTCCGACCTCCGCGCGACCCGAATTCTACGCACACCCGTAGGCCGGGGCCAACGGCGCGGCCCCCGCACGACGGCAGGCCGCTTCGACGGCCTTCGAACGATCATAAAGACGGCCTTGCGCCCCGTCGCTATGTGACAAGTCGAAATCCCGCGCGGTTCACGTCACGCCCGGCCGCGTAATCTCGATTCGCCCAGGCGACGCGGCACCTTTTTTTTTTCGAAACCGCCGTCGATGCGGGCGTGCGGCGTCGACCGCGACGGGAGGCCCCGTGCGATCGAACGCGAACGCCGAAGCCGTCCCCTCGCTTCCGATCCGATCGGTGGTTCACGGACCCCGTCGGATGTATGGAGAGGACGAAAGGGGGGTCATGCCCAGAGTTCTGGGAAAAGATAGGGGGCTTGGGTGTGGGTGAGGTAAAGGGAGTCTTCGACCCCGGGCCTACCGCCGGACGGGTGTGACCTTGAACGCGGCGATGTCGTCGAGCTTCTCGTTGACGTCCAGATCCTTGTGCTGGAGGAAGGCGCGGCAGGTGGCGATCCCGGGTTTAACCGCCTTAACCTTGATCCCCAGGTCCATCGACTTACCGTGTCCGAGCCGCTCAATGAGGGGGAAGACGACTCGATGCTCGGCCGGGTTCCACCGCGCCTCAGTTTCTGTGCCGATCGTCGGACCCGGCTCCAGGTTGTCGGAAAGCACCGCCGAGATGGCCAGCTGGGTCGCCTCTTTGGTGCCCGAGTTGGTTACCCGGATGACGAACGTGGTTTCTCCGTCGACGTCGACCACCCGGCGCTTCTCACTGACGTCGAGCGTGACGTCGGCCAGCCCGGTCACGTCGGTTTGAAACACGTCCTTGGCCAGGGGAACACTCAGCGCGCGGGCCTCGGCGGCGATCTGGTACACGCCCACGCCCGCCATGCGGACCTGGAAGGCGAGGACGGCCTTTTCGTTGGCGTCGAGTTGCGTGCGTGCCCAGGTCAACTTGTGCGTTTCCTTGTCGAACCTGGCGCCCGGCGGTAGGGGTGCCAGGAGTAGGGCGTTGATGGGGATGGTCACGACCACCTTGACGTTCTTCGCGGCGGCCGTGCCCGGGTTTTCCAGCCGGACCTCGTAGTTGGCGAGCGTGTCCGTGTACCGATCTTTCGGCCCGGAGACGTTCAGCGTTAGCTTCGGCTCAACGACCGTGATGGACTGCGTGGCCCGCGCCTCGGGCGAGTCGATCACGTCCGGGCTGCTGGTCGCGACCGCGCACGTCTGTTCGCCACCCAGGACCGTGTCGGCCCCCAGGGGGGCCAGGGTATAGGCTTCGCCCGGGCCGATGTAATCGAGCGTCTGCTCGAAGAGGTTCTGGGAGTTCGGCTCGCCCGACTCTTCCCGTAAGCCGGGGCTGAGTTTGGCCTGAACCTTAACGTTCCGCGCCGGGCCGTCGCCGGGGTTCGACACCGTGATCTTGAACGAGACCGGCTGGCCTTTCAGGATCTTGTTCGAGTTGGCCGTCACTTCGACTTTCAGCTTCGGCTCGCGGACCACCGTCCTCGACCGGGCCCCGGCCGCCATGGTGACGGTCGCGGCGTGTTCGAACGCGCCGACCGCGGTCGGCTTCACGTCGAGGCGGATCACCCGTTCCGAGCCGGCCGGGACGTCGCCGAGGTGCCACGTCAGGACCGAGTCGGCCCGCGCCGCTTCGGGCTGGCTGCCGACGTAGGAAAGGTTCGGCGGCAGGGCGTCGCGGACGACGACCCCCTTCGCGTCGGTCGTCCCCGGGTTCCGGACGACGACCTTCAACGAAGACGTCTGGTTGACGTTCAGGAACTGCGGGGCAATCACCTCGACCGTCAGGCCGATCGACTGCTTGCCCACCGGCAGGTTCTCCGGCGCGACGACGAACGGCGTTTCTGGCTCCTTCGCCGACCCCTTCCCGGCGGGCTGACCCGGCCGTTCGGCCGCAGGGGGGAGCATTTTGCCCTCACCCGGCGCGGGGTTGGGCCCGGGGGCGGCGCCCGGGGCTTGGACGCGCTCGACCGCGTCGTCGTCGGTCTTGACGGGCGGCATGTCGGCCGGCTCGGCCGGCGCCGGGAGGGTGGCCGGAGGCGGGGCGTCGGAACCGGGCGGGGCGGGCATCGAGGGCGGAGCGGGTAGCGCCCCGGGGGGGGCGCCGGCCTCGTCCTTCTCCTTCGACTCGGCGGCCGGCGCGGCGACGGGGTTAACCGCCGGATCGGCTTTCGGTTCGGCGGCCGCGGCCTTGTCGGCCTTGGGCTTGGCGCCGAAGAGCCCTTTCAGGCGGGACGGCAAGGGGATCGGCGATCGGCCGCCTTCCGGCGCGGGCTCCGGCTTGGCGGACGGGGCGTCGGCTTCCGAGTACGGGGTGGGCTCGGGGCCGAGATTCGAAGGCGGAGTCGCGGCCGCGGCGACCTCGGGGGGCAGTTCGGCCGGGGGTTCCCCGGCCGGGTCCGGAGCCGGGCTCGGGTTCGGCGTGGCGGGCGGGGGCCCGCCGGCTTTCGACTTCGGCGCGGCCTTGGCGGCCGCCGGCTTCGCCGGGGGGAGGTTGAGCGTGTGCTCCGCCTCACGGGAGGCGGACGCGGGGGTTGGGTCGTCCTGGCGCGCCGCGACCGGCCGGCTCGGAACGCCGAATCCGACGGCGGCGAGCGCCGTCACGATCACGATGGTCAGTCGCCGGCCCATGGCTCTCGGTCCCCTCCTTGGGAACGGCCCCGATCGACGCCTCCGGCGGAGCCCCCGGGGCGGACGGAGGCGCACCCGCTCCCGGATCCCGTCCCCTTCCAAACGCTTCACCACGACGCGGGTCCGGATCGGCGTCCGTGCCGGCCCGTCCCGGTCGCGCGGGACGGCCCGCGGTCCTGGGGTGGCATGGCTTCTTAACAGATCGGGCCGGGGGGAGGAAGGTCAGTTTCCCCCGCCCGACCCGATCCGCTCGGCGAGCCGGCGGGCGGTTTCGTCGGGGGCTTCGGCGCCGGCGACCGGCCAGGATTGGACTTCCGTCAACCCGCGGAACCACGTCCCCTGCCGTTTGGCGAACTGCCGGGTCCGCGCCTGGACCCGGGCGACGGCCTCCTCCGTCGTCGACCGGCCCGCGAGCAGGTCCTGGACTTCCTTATAGCCGACCCCCTGCCCCGCCACCGGGCCCAACGGTTTTGCGCCGCCGACCAATCTTGCCACCTCGTCCACAAGCCCCTCTTCGAACATCTGGACCACCCGCCGGTCGATCCGGTCGCAGAGTTCCCTTCGGGGCCGCTCCAGGGCGAACACGGCCACGCCTGCCGGCGCGGGGCGGTCGTGCCCCGTCTGCCAGGCACTCAAAGGCCGGCCGGTCGCGGTGACGACCTCCAGCGCCCTCACGACCCGACGCCGGTCGTTCGGGTGCAGGCGCGCCGCCGCCGCCGGGTCGAGCGTGGCGAGCCGCGCGTGCAGCGCCGCGTCGCCGAGCCGTTCGGCCTCGTCTTCGAACCGTTGGCGCAGCTCGGGGTCGGCCCCCGGCCCGTCAAACAGCCCCCGCAGGAGCGCTTTCAAATACAGGGCCGTGCCGCCGACGAACAGCACCCGCTTCCCTCTCGACTCGATCCCCGCCACCGCGTCGGCCGCCCACGCCCGGTATTGCGCCACGCTGGCCGCGTCCCAGGGGTCGAGCACGTCGAGCAGGTGGTGCGGCACGCCCTGCCGCTCGGCCGGGGTCGGCTTGGCGGTCCCGATGTCCATGCCGCGGTACAGGGTCATCGAGTCGAGGGCGACGACCTCGGCGTCGAGCCGTCGGGCGAGGGCCACGCCGACGGCCGTCTTGCCCGAGGCCGTCGGACCCGTCAGATAGACCGCGCGGTGGAAAGGGTCGTCGAACTCCGGCACGTCAGGCCCCGCCGAACCGAGTCTCCGTGAAACTTCGGAGAAAGCGCGAACCCCCGCCGGGATCTTGTTGTCAAACCGCCGGGTTCGCTTACACTGTTTCGGGGGACGTGTCGTGACACTTCCAACGCCCCCACCCTCGCGGCCCATTGTCGCGGGGCATCCGCCCGAAAACAAGGCAGCCCGCTGCCTGCAATTCATGAAAACCGCCGGATCGACCAATCCCACGCCCGCCCGCGGACCGATCCTTTTCCAAGGGATTGATCGGGGTCGACGAATCCGACCCGACGTCAGCTGTCCCGTCGCCCCACGTCTTTTCCCGCTCCGCTGTCCGGCCCCGACGGCGTAAGGATCGGGTTACCCCTTGGCCTCTCGGCCCGATCCGGACCGGGGCGGACGCCTACGACGGACCTCGCTCGCGCACCGAATGAGGCCCGAGGCGCGGTCATCCTGCCGAAGTCGGCGGGCCAAGCTGTTTGGCACAAGAATCGCTAATTTCTTTTTTCCAACAACTGAACCACTCTCGACCGTACTTCCGGTCGGCGTGAATCACCCGTTCCGGGTGCCTGTCGGTCTCGCTCCTTCGAATCCGAGGCGAGTCGCCCCGGATCCTCTCCGGCCCCCGTCCTCCCGGACGACCGGGTTTCCCTCGTTTCCCAATTGAAAAGTAAGCCGATGTCCAAGACCACGTCCCCCGTTTTTCCCGAGATCGCCCCGTCCGACGTGGAGGCCGTCCGTCGTTTCCTCAACGCCGACCGCGACGAGCCCCGCCGCCCCCGTCCGAGCGACATCGTCCGTGAACGGAAGGGCCCGACCGTCAGCCACGGCATCACCCGCGCCCGCTGTCGCCCCGACGCCAAGACCGCCGGCTGAACCGGCCGTCGGGCCGACTCACTTCCGCCCGTCGCCTTTGATCTTCGGCGCGTCCCCCTCGGGTTCGAGGGGGGCGTCTTCCGAGAAGTCCGACGTGACCGTCAACAGGCCGTCCTTCACCCCGTACGCGAGGTGCAGCGGCTTGAGGGCCTTGCGCAACGCGGTCTTGAGCGGTTCAGCCGTCGCGTCGATCGACACCGGGCTCCTCAGCGTCACTTCGGCCTCCTGGAGGCCGACGGGGTCGATGTAGATCGGGAGCCCGGTATCGCCCTCCCCTTGCGTCGCCGTTTTGATGGACTTGAGGACGTCTTCGAGAGGGACTTTTTCCAACTTCAGGTCGAGGCGGCGTTCAAGAACAGCCAGGACCGCCTTGGTCTTCGCCGTGCGGTCCACGAGCTGATAGCGGCTGGCCACGATTCGAAGACGCCCGTCCCGGACGACGTAGGTCAGGTTGACGGGCCGGAGGAACTGGTGCAGCGAATCCCGGAGAGATCGTGTCGGTACCGACTCGGTCGAAATCGGGGTGGCGTCCGTGACCCCCGCGCGCTTCAACCCGTCCGGGTCGACGTCGATCGGGACGCCGGTGCTGTTCGGCCCCTGGGTGGCCGTCGTGATGAAATTGAGGACGTCTTTGAGCGGCGCGTTCTTGAATTGGAGCACCAGCGGTTCTTCCAGCCTGAGCATGACGGCGCGGTCGCCCGCCCTGGGGCCCTTCCCCGTGTCCTTCTTCGACGTCTCGTCGTAGGTCACGACGATGACCCCGTTGTTGACCGTATAGGTCAAGCCGAGCGGCCCGAGTAGTCGGCTGAGAACCTGTTGCACGGGTTCGCCTTGGGCTTTGATCGTGACGGCCTTCTCCAGATCGATCCCGGTGATCTGGAGGGCGACGGGGTTTACGAGGACGGGAATCTCCGGCTTGCCCGACCCCGAGGCTTTCTTTTTGATCGAGAGGAGGACCTCGGCCAGGGGCGTGCCGTCAAAGTCGAGGTCAATGGGCCTTTTGATCGCGGCGAGGGCCGCGTCCATGTCCGCTTTTCCATGGACGAGTCGGCTTTCTCGGCTCGGCCGTACGGTATCGTCTGCCCGTGACACACCGGCCCCGGCGAAGGTTGCCAGGGCCCACACCAGGCACCCTATCTCTAGGCGTCGCGTCGTCACGGTCTGACCTCCCTCGGGGAACGGGGTGAGATTACGGGCGGCTGCTGGGACGGCCTGATCGCCGAGCCTCCGGGGCGCCCCTTAGACGACCATGCGGCGCGGGACGTTCCCCGCCGTCCGACCGGTCACTTCCGGCAAGAGGCTTGCGAACCCGTTCAACTTTTGCTCGACTAAAGGACGGGTCAGGGCATGCACGGCCTCAAGACCTTTCCCATTCGTTTTCGCAAGGGTCGTCGACGGAGCCGGTCGGTTGCAGGAGTGGGCTTGCGGAAACGCGGCCGTCGTGCCCGCCGTTCGCGAGGCACATCATGTCACCGCTGTCCGTGGTCGAGACTCTCCCCGTCTCCGACGGGGCCGCGTCGTCGTCTCCCGCCTCGGTCAACGACCTGGCCATCCGGGTCGGCACGGTGAACGGCTCGGGGAGCCAATCGGCGAACCTCGTGCTGCTCCGCGCGCTGTACGGCATGGGCATCCCGTGTAGCGGGAAAAACGTCTTCCCTTCGAACATCGAAGGGCTCCCCACCTGGTTCCACCTGCGCGCCAGCGCCAAGGGGTACGTCGGCCACCGGCTCGACCCCCAGATCCTCGTCTGTATGAACCCGCAGACCGCCGCGGACGACGTCCGCGCGCTCCGCCCGGGGACCGTGGTCATCCACCGCGACGACATCGACCTGACCGGACTCCGCGACGACGTCCGGTTCTTCGGCGCCCCGTTCGCCAAGCTGGCCGAACAGGCGTACCCGCCTGATAAGGATAAGGCGTACCGCGATAAACTGCGGAAGGTCGCGAACATGGTGTACGTGGGCGTCGTGGCCCACGCCACCGGGATCGA
>Ga0164243_10015308_pt1 | contig 10609 bp, 10 predicted proteins | sample OricompcompostOP_FD_108781 | JGI IMG/M metagenome (GOLD analysis project Ga0164243, IMG submission 108781) | Organic Plus compost microbial communities from Emeryville, California, USA - Original compost - Organic plus compost (OP) | ecosystem: Engineered > Solid waste > Mixed feedstock >...
AAGGTGGCCCAGCGCGGCCTGACCGCCAGCGACGTGGTGGCGGCGATCCGCGAGCAGAACGTGCAGGTCGCGGCCGGCGTGCTCGGCGCCTCGCCCAGCGGGCCGGACGTGCCGCTGCTGGCGAACTCGCCGCAGGAGCAGCGGCTGATCACCGCGCTGCTCGCCCCGCAGCTGGGCGAGGACCCCAGCACCGCGCCGAACTGGGGTTCCCTGCTGGTGGGGCCGGTGCTGCGCGGTCAGGAGGTGACCGTCCGGTGAGGTCCTACGTCCCGCAGCTGATCAAGTTCGCCGCGTTCGCGGCGGTGACGATCCTGCTCACCACCGTCCTCGCGGCCACCGTGGCCCAGTTCGACTTCACCGCGAAGACCGAGCGCACCGCGCTGTTCACCGACGCAACCGGGCTCAACGAGGGCGACGACGTGCGCATGGCCGGCGTCAAGGTCGGCCGCGTCACCGACGTGCGCGTCGCCGACGACCGCTACGCGGCGGTGACCTTCGCCGTCGACGAGCAGCGCCGCATCCCGGACTCGGTGAGCGCCGCGGTCAAGTACCGCAACCTCATCGGCCAGCGCTACCTGTCCCTCGACGTCGGACCCGGCGACACCCGCCGCACCCTGCCGCCGGGCGGCACGATCCCGCTCTCGCGCACGACACCGCCGCTGAACCTGACCGTGCTGTTCAACGGGTTCAAACCGCTGTTCCAGGCGCTGTCGCCGCAGCAGGTCAACCAGCTCTCCTACGAGATCATCCAGGTGTTCCAGGGCGAGTCCGGCACGATCAGCAGCCTGCTGCAGCACACCGCGTCGGTGACCCGGACGGTGGCGCGCAAGGACCAGGTGATCGGGCAGGTCGTCAACAACCTCAACGGGGTGCTCGGCACCGTCAACCAGCACGGGCCGCAGCTGTCCGGGCTCGTGGACCAGATGCAGCAGCTGGTCACCGGGCTGTCGCAGCAGCGCCAACCGATCGGCAACGCGATCACCGAGATCGGCGGGCTCACCCGCAGCACCGCCGGGCTGCTGCAGCAGGGGCGGCAACCGCTCAAGAACGACGTGGGACAGCTCAACCGGCTGTCCGAGAACCTGATCCAGCAGCAGCCGCTGATGGACAACATGTTGCAGCAGATGCCCGACCGCATCTCCTCGTTCAGCCGCACGTCCAGCTACGCGGGCTGGTTCAACTACTTCGCCTGCCAGATGCACGGCGAGATCGGCATCAAGTCGCTCGGCGTGCACGCGCAGCTGTTCCCCCTGCCCGCCGAACAGCTCCCGGAACGGTGCAAACCATGAAGCCGCTGCGCGAGCGGAACCAGGCCACCGTCGGCGCGGTCACCGCCGCGCTGCTCGTGGTGGCCGTCGTGACCGCCCTGTTCGCCCAGGACCTGCCGCTGATCGGCGGCGGCACCACCTACACCGCCAAGTTCCCCGAGGCCGCCGGGCTCAAGCCGGACGACGAGGTGCGGCTGGCCGGCGTGAAGGTCGGCGAGGTCACCGACGTGCAGCTCGACGGCGACGAGGTGGCGGCGACCTTCCGGGTTAGGGACGTGTTCGTCGGCGACCGCACCGCCGTCGGCATCGAGATCAAGACGCTGCTGGGGGAGAAGTACCTGTCGCTGCAGCAGGCCGGCGACCGGCCGCAGGACCCGGACGAGGAGATCCCGAAGACCCGCACCCGCTCGCCGTTCGACGTCAACGACGCGCTCAGCCAGCTGTCGCGCACCGGAGACCGGATCAACACGGACCAGCTCGCCGCCAGCTTCCAGGTCGTGTCCCGGTCGCTGCAGAACACCCCGCCGCAGATGCGGGGCGCGCTCGACGGGCTGTCCCAGCTGTCGCGCAGCATCTCGTCCCGCGACGAGCAGCTGGCGCAGCTGGTGTCGAACACCCGGCAGGTCAGCCAGATCGCCGCCGATCGCAACGCCCAGGTCCAGCGGCTGTTCACCGACGGCAACCTGCTGCTCGGCGAGCTGCAGCAGCGCAAGCAGGCGGTGGACCAGCTGCTCACCGGCACCCGGCAGCTGTCGGACCAGCTGCGGGCGGTCGTGGCCGACAACCAGCACCAGCTGACCCCGGCGCTGCGGCGGCTGGAGCAGGTCACCGCGCTGCTGCAGCGCAACCAGGACAACCTCAGCCGCGGGCTGCGCGAGATGGGCCCGTTCATCCGCAACTTCAACAACACGCTGGGCAACGGGCGCTGGTTCGAGGGCAACCTGTGCGGATTCCTGCCCCCGACCAGCCTCGGCACGCCGATCGGGCTGAACTCGGGGGGTTGCCCGCCGCCGAACAACGGGCCGGGAGGTGGCAGGTGACGTCCCTGGTGCGAACGACGACAGGCCGCGGATTCCGCCGCGCCGCCGCGCTGCTCGCGGTGCTCGTGCTGGTCGCCTCCGGCGCGCTGTGGTGGCTGGCCGGCGCCACCCGCACGCGCGTGAGCGCCTACTTCGACCAGGCTGTCGGGCTCTACGCGGGCTCGGCGGTGCGGGTGCTGGGCGTGCAGGTCGGAGAGGTCGAGCAGGTGCACCCGGAAGGCCCTGTGGTGCGCGCCGAGCTGTCGCTGGACCGGAAGGTGTCCGTGCCCGCCGGCGCCCGCGCCGTGGTCGTCTCGCCGAGCCTGGTCAGCGACCGGTACGTGCAGCTCACCCCGGCCTACCGGGGCGGTCCGGCCCTGTCGTCGGGCGCGGTGATCCCGCGCCAGCACACCGCCACCCCGGTCGAGCTGGACGACCTCTACCGCAGCGCCAACCGGCTCTCGACCGCGCTCGGCCCGGAGGGGGCCAACAAGAACGGCGCGCTGTCGAACCTGCTCAACACCGGGGCGGCCAACCTGCGCGGCAACGGAGAGAAGCTCAACGACACCATCAAGCAGCTCAGCGGCGCGGCGAACACCCTGCAGGGCTCGAAGGGCGACCTGTTCGCCACGGTGGACAATCTGAACACCTTCACCTCCGCGCTGGCCTCCAGCGACGCGCAGATCCGCCAGTTCGACGGCCGGTTCGCCGACGTGAACACCCACCTGGCCCGCAACAGCGGCGAGATGGGCGCGGCGCTGAACTCGCTGTCGTCGGCGCTGACCGAGGTGCACGGCTTCGTCGAGGACAACCGCGGACTGCTGCGGTCCAACGTGGACAAGCTCACCGGGGTGAGCAAGGCGCTGGTGGACCAGCGCCGGTCCGTCGCGGAGATGCTCGACGTGGCACCGCTGGCCGCGTCGAACTACCTGAACACCTACGACGCCGCCTCCGGCTCGACCGCGGTCCGGCTCAACCTCGCCGAGACCACCTACCCGCCGACGATGATGGTCTGCATGCTGCTCAAGCACAGCAATCCGGACAGGCTGATCCCGCCCGCGGTGGCCGACACCTGCCGGAAGCTGGCACCGGTCGTGGACGGGAAGCTGCCCCTGCCCACGCCCGACCAGGCGCTGGACTCGCTGCAGCGCGGCCAGCCCCCGCCGCTGCCGCTGCCGCTGCTGGACAGCGTGAACCAGCAGCGCGCCGGGCAGGCCAAGGCGGGTGGTCCGCGGTGACTCGCGCGCTGCCCGCCCTGCTGCTCGCCCTGGCGCTGGCGCTGTCCGGCTGCGGGGCCCACGGCTTCTCCGGCCTGTACGGCGCGCCGCTGCCCAGCGGCGCGGACCTCGGCTCCGACCCGTACCGCGTCACCGTCCAGTTCCACGACGTGCTCGACCTGGTCCCGCAGTCCAGCGTCAAGGTCAACGACGTGCCCGTCGGCGAGGTCGAAGCCATCGACCTCGCCCCGGACGGGCGCACCGCGCTGGTGCGCCTCGCGGTGAACCGGCGGGTGCGGCTGCCGGCGAACGCCGCGGCGCAGCTGCGGCAGTCCAGCCTGCTCGGGGAGAAGTTCGTCCAGCTCTCCCAACCCGGCGGCGCGGCGCCGGTCGGGCGGCTGTCCGACGGCGACGTCGTCCCGGTCGAGCGCACCAACCGGAACCCCGCCGTCGAGGAGGTCCTCGGCGCCCTGTCGCTGCTGCTCAACGGCGGCGACATCGGCCAGCTGCAGGGCATCGTGCGGGAGCTGAACGCCGCGCTGGCCGGCAACGAACCGCAGGTGCGGTCGCTGCTCGACCAGGTCCAGCACCTCGTGGCCGACCTGGACGGGCAGAAGGAGGACATCGTGCGCGCCATCGACGCGCTCAACCGCGCCTCGGCGACCTTCAACGCCCAGCGCGGCAGCATCAGCACCGCGCTCGACCGGATCCCGCCCGGCGTGCAGGTGCTCAACCAGCAGCGCGACCAGCTCATCGGCATGCTCGGCGCGATGCACCAGCTGTCCGGTGTGGCCACCGACGTGGTCGACCGCAGCAGGCAGGACCTCGTCGCCGACCTGCGGGCGCTGGACCCGACGCTGCGGCGGCTGGCCGACGCGGGCCAGAACCTGCCCAAGGCGCTGAACTACCTGCAGACCTACCCGTTCCCGCCGGGCGCCAACGGGACGCTGCGCGGCGACTACTTCAACGCCGACATCTTCGTGGACCTCGACCTCAGCGAGGTCGTGGAGAACATGGTCCGCGCCCAGCCGCAGCTCGGTTCCGCACCGCCGCAGCCGTCGGTGCCGTTGCCGCTGCCACCGGCGCCGGGGCTGCCGCCGCAGCTCACGCCGCCGAAGCTGCCACCGCCGCAGTTGCCCAAACCCCCGCAGCTGCCGAAACCTCCGCCCGGAGGCGGACTGCTCGGTCCCGTTCTCGGGGGGTCGTGATGTTCGCGCGGAAGATCAAGGTGCAGATCGCGGTGTTCCTGGTGATCGCGATCGCGGGCATCACCTACACCGGAGCCGAGTACGCCGGCCTGGGCCGGCTGCTCGGCAACACCGGCTACCGGGTGACGGTGCAGCTGGCCGATTCCGGCGGCATCTTCAGCAACGCCGAGGTGACCTACCGGGGCGTGCCGGTCGGCCGGGTCGGGCCGCTGCACCTCAACGAGGCCGGCGTCGCGGTCGACCTGCAGATCGACCCGGACGCGCCGCCGATCCCGGCCAGCAGCCGCGCGGTGGTCGCGGACCGCTCGGCGGTCGGCGAGCAGTACGTGGACCTGCAGCCGCAGGAGCGCGGCGGCCAGATGCTGGCGGAGGGCTCGGTGATCCCGGTGGAGCGCACCGCGATCCCGCCGGCCCCGGACAGCGTGCTGTCCAACTTGGACAAGCTGGTGTCCAGCGTGCCGAACGACTCGCTGCGCACCGTCGTCGACGAGTCGCACGCGGCCTTCGACGGCGCCGGCCCCGGGCTGCAGCAGCTGCTCGACAGCGCGAACTCGCTGACCAGCACCGCCACCCGGCACCTGCCGCAGACGCGGTCGCTGCTGACCAGCGGCGGCACGGTGCTGCGCACGCAGGCGCAGGACGCCCAGCGGATCCAGCAGTTCAGCAGCGGGCTCAACCGCATCAGCGGGCAGCTGCGGCGTTCCGACCCGGACGTGCGCGGAGTCCTCGGCGCGGCCCCGCGCGCGGGCCGGCAGGTCGACGACGTGCTGCGCACGTCCGGGCCGCAGCTGGGCGTGCTCACCGCCAACCTGCTGACCACGACGCAGATCACCACCGCCCGCAAGGACGGCCTGGAGCAGCTGCTCGTGCAGCTGCCGATCATGACCGCCTCCACGCCCGGCATGTCCGACAGCAAGGACACCGGCCACCTGGCCTACATCTTCAACTACGACGACCCGTTGCCCTGCACCAAGGGCTACGGCGGCACCAAGCACCGCCCCGCCTCGGACCTCACCGACATCCCGGTCAACCACGGCGCGCACTGCGCGGAACCGCCCAACAGCCCGACCGGGGTGCGCGGTTCGCAGAACGCGCCCGAGGGGCCGGCTCCGACCGCGGTGCCGCCGCCGGGCTCGCCCGCGTTCGGGGAGCCGGCCAGACCGGCGGTGCCAGGTGGGCAGTCGGGACCGGGCGAGCCGGCGGGGTCGGCTGAGCCGGCGGGCCCGCCCGGTCCCGGCTCGGCCCCCGAGCCGGTGCGCGGCCCGGTCGAGCTGCTCGATCCCGGCGGGAGCCCGCGGAACCTCGCGCAGCTGCTCGGACTTCCCGGATGAGCCGCGACCGGCCCGAACCCGCCCCCGGAGCGATCCGGGCCGACCCCGAGCGATCAGGAGGGACGCGATGACCGACCGTTCGCGGTCGCGCCGGGCGGCTGACCGCGCGGCGCTGCCCGCGCTGGCGGCGCTGGCCGCGTGCGCGGTCGTGGCCGCCGCGCTGCTGGGCACGTCGTGGGTGCGGGCCTGGAGCGATCCGGCCGTGGACGTGGCGCGCACGCGCGACGACGTCCTGCACGTCGCCGAGCGCGAACTCGTGCAGATCAACGCGGTCGACTGGCACGCGCCGGACGGCGGGCTGGGCGCCTGGCAGCAGCAGGTGACCGGGCCGCTGGCGCAGCAGGTGGCGAAGAACCGCAAGGAGAACGTCACCAACATCCGCAACGCCAGAACGGTCACCCGCGCTCGGGTGCTCGACGCGGCTCTGGCGCGGTTGGAGCCGAGAGCCGGTCGCGCCAGCGCGCTCGCCGCGCTCGAGGTGACCGTCACCCCGGAGGGCGGGCGGCCGACGACCAAGCTCACCCGCGTCGACGCGACCGTACTCCGCACCCCGCAGGGATGGAAGCTGGAGTCCGTGCAGGTCGTGGGGATGTCCGAATGACCTCGCGCGGCCCGGCCGCGAACCGGAAGGAGGCAGCAGTGCCATCCGCGCCGAACAGCAGGTCTCCCCGGGGCAAGGCCCGCAGGCCGAAGAAGGTCGCCGGGGGCAAGTACCGGTCCGCCGCGCCGGCGGAGTCTGAGCACGCCCGGCAATCCGGCGGCAAACCCGGAAGTGCGGTGAATTCGCCTGGGGTTTCGACCGCGACCGAGGAGCAGGAGGGCGCTTCCCCGCGCGGTGCGGTGGATTCCGCGACCGGCGAGCCCGCGGGCGAAGAGCGGTCCTCGCCAGCGGGCGGTGCCGACACCGGAGCAGCTGGTGAGCCCGGGCGGGTTCGGTCTCCCCGCGCGGATCGTCTTGCGCGGTCGGGACCAGGCCGGTTCGGAGGGCATCCGGGGACGAGTGCAGCACCCGAGCCGTCCCAACCGGAGGCGTCCGCAGATGCGGAGGCCGTGACGGAGACTGCGGCGGAGGCTGGGGCGGAGGTTGTGGCGTGGGCTGCGACCAGCTGGTCCGGGCGGAACTCGTCCGCGGAGTCGTGCGCGGCGTCGGAGTCCGCGGAATCCAGGTCCGCGGTCGGTTCGCCGCGGCGCGGTCTCGCGGTGCGGGTGCTGCTCGGCGTTCTCGCCGTGAGCGCGCTGCTCGCGGGCGGGTTCGGGATCGCGCTGCACGAGCTCCGCACGGGCCCGACCACCGGCAACACCGCGCTGGCCGACCCCGCCACGACCAACCAGGTCGCCTCCCGGGTCGCCGACGGCGTGCGCACCTCGTTCACCTACGACTACGCCAACCCGCAGCGCACCGAGCAGGAGGCGGAGAAGGTGCTCACCGGTGCGGCCATCGAGCAGTACCGGCAGCTGTTCGGCCAGGTGAAGCAGGTGGCGCCGGCGCAGAAGCTGGTGTTCACCTCGAACGTCCGGTCCGCGGGCGTGCAGGAGCTGCGCGGCGACCGCGCGCGGGTGCTGCTGTTCGTCGACCAGCAGGGCGTGCGCACCGACACCGACCAGCGCCGGTCCGGCTCGGCGCAGCTGGACGTGACCGCCGTGCGGGCGGGCGGCGCGTGGAAGATCAGCGACATCCGCGTGCTGTGAGCGACTGCGCGAACCGCGCAGGCCAGGGCGTGCGCGCACCGTTCTGCCCACAGCACCTGTCTAAAAAGGACGACAGATGTGCGCGCCGGGACGCGGCAGGCCGTTCGCCTGGTCACCGGTACAGACACCGCTGACCTCACCGCTGATTCCTCCCCGCCGCTGACTTCGCCGCTGACAACTCCACCGACGAGCCCCCGCGGATCGAGCGGTCTGTGGTGGACTCGCCGAACCTCCTGGCGAGTCGTCTATAACGGGTTATACGAACCACTCTGTTCTGTCCGATCACGCGGCTAGAAAAGGGAAAAACACGGGGCGCGGGCTTGTCCTCGACAACTAGAATGTGTTCTAGTTTGGTGGTTGGTTTGGTGGGAGGTGGCTGTGGCGGATCCGGGTCTCGAAGGTGCCGTGGTGCTCGTGACCGGTGGCGTGCGCGGTGTCGGCGCGGGTATCGCGCGGAGCTTTCTCGCCCGTGGAGCGCGGGTGGTGACCTGCGCCCGGCGCGAACCGGACGAGCTGGTTTCCGAAGCTGGGCGCGAGGCCGAGTTCCGCAGCTGCGACGTGCGGGATCCGGAGCAGGCCGCGCACCTGGTGGACGCGGTCGTCGAGCGGCACGGCCGGCTCGACGTGGTCGTCAACAACGCCGGGGGAGCGCCGTTCGCGGAAGCGGCGGAGGCGTCGCCGCGGTTTCACGGCAAGGTCGTCGAGCTGAACCTGGTGTCCGCGCTGCACGTCTCGCAGCGCGCGAACAGCCACATGCAGCGCGACGACGGCGGGGCGATCGTCATGGTCTCCAGCGTCGCCGGAACCCGCGGTTCGCCCGGAACGGCCGCCTACGGCGCGGCGAAGGCCGGCCTGGACAACCTCGCGGCCAGCCTCGCGATCGAGTGGGCGCCGAAGGTGCGGGTGAACGCGCTGCAGGTCGGCATGGTCCGCACCGAGAACGCCGAGCTGCACTACGGCGGCGCGGACTCGGTCGCGGCCGTCGGCGGCACGGTGCCGCTGGGCCGGCTCGCCGAGCCGCGCGAAGTCGGTGAGTGCGCGGCGTTCCTGGCGTCGCCGCAGGCCTCCTACGTTTCCGGGGCGTCGCTGCTGGTGCACGGCGGCGGCGAGGTCCCGGCCTTCCTCACCGCGAGCAGCGCCAACAGGGGGGACGCATGAGCGGGCTGTGCGCCGGCCGGACGGTGGTCGTCACGGGAGCGGGGCGGGGGATCGGCCGCGCGCACGCGCTGGCGTTCGCCGCGGAAGGCGCTCGGGTGGTCGTCAACGACGCGGGAGTCGCCCTCGACGGCGAGTCCGGTTCGGACGGACCCGCGGCGCGGACCGCGCGGGACGTCGAGGAGCTCGGCGGCGAGGCCGTGCCCAACACCGACGACGTCGCCGACTTCGCCGGTGCCGCGAACCTGGTCGAGACCGCGGTCTCCGAGTTCGGTGCGCTGGACGTGGTCGTCAACAACGCGGGCTTCCTGCGCGACCGCATGCTGGTCAACCTCGGCGAGCAGGAGTGGGACGCGGTGGTGCGGGTGCACCTCAAGGGCCACTTCGCGGTGCTGCGGCATGCGGCCGATTACTGGCGCGCCGAGAGCAAGGCCGGCCGCGCCCGCGACGCGCGGATCATCAACACCAGCTCCGGCGCCGGCCTGGCCGGCAGCGTGGGGCAGGGCAACTACTCGGCGGCCAAGTCCGGAGTTCTCGGGCTCACGCTGGTCGCCGCCGCCGAGCTCGCCCGCTACGGCGTCGCGGTCAACGCCATCGCGCCCGCGGCCCGCACCCGGATGACCGAGCAGGCCTTCGCCGCGGACATGGCCGCGCCGGAGAGCGGATTCGACGCCATGGCGCCGGAGAACGTGGCCCCGCTGGTGGTGTGGCTGGGCAGCGCGGAGTCGTCGGAGGTGACCGGCCGGGTCTTCGAGGTCTCCGGCGGCGAGGTCGCGGTGGCCCGGTCCTGGCGGCGCGGCCCGGCGGCCACCAGGGACGGCCGGTGGGAGCCGGCGGAACTCGGCCCGGTGGTGCGGGACCTGCTCGACCGCGCGGGCCCGACCGAGCCGGTGCACGGCGCCTGAGGAGGCTGCGATGGCGGTGACCAGCGAGCGCGACGGCGCGATCGGCGTGCTCACCGTGGACTTCCCCCCGGTGAACGCGCTGCCCGCGCAGGGGTGGTTCGACCTGGCCGAAGCGCTGCACCGGGCCGGCGCGGACCCGCAGGTGCACGTGGTGGTGCTCCGCGCCGAGGGCAGGGGGTTCAACGCGGGCGTGGACATCAAGGAGATCCAGCGCGATGCGGGCCACGACGCGCTCGTGGCCGCGAACCGCGGCTGCGCGGCGGCCTTCGCCGCGGTCTACGACTGCGCCGTGCCGGTGATCGCGGCCGTGCACGGGTTCTGCCTGGGCGGCGGGATCGGCCTGGTCGGCAACTCCGACGTCGTCGTCGCCGCGGAGCGCACCGAGTTCGGGCTGCCCGAGGTCGAGCGCGGCGCCCTCGGCGCCGCCACCCACCTGGCGCGCCTGGTCCCGCAGCACATGATGCGCACGCTGTACTACACCGCGCGCAACGTGAGCGCTGAAACGCTGCACCACCACGGTTCGGTGCACGAGGTCACCGCGCGCGAAGACCTCGACCGGGCAGCCCTGGACCTGGCGCGGGACATCGCGGACAAGGACCCGCGCGTGATCCGCCGCGCCAAGCAGGCCATCAACTGCATCGACCCGCAGCCGGTGCACCGCGACTACCGGTTCGAGCAGGGCTTCACCTTCGAGGTGAACCTGCTCGGGGCGGCCGAGCAGGCCCGCGAGCAGTTCCTCGGCGGACAGCGGTAGGGAGGTCCGAAGTGGACAAGCAGGTCTCGGCGGAGCAGGCGGTTTCCGGGCTCCGCAACGGGA
>Ga0164243_10015309_pt1 | contig 10609 bp, 9 predicted proteins | sample OricompcompostOP_FD_108781 | JGI IMG/M metagenome (GOLD analysis project Ga0164243, IMG submission 108781) | Organic Plus compost microbial communities from Emeryville, California, USA - Original compost - Organic plus compost (OP) | ecosystem: Engineered > Solid waste > Mixed feedstock >...
TCAAAATCCTGGTCGTAGAAATTCAACCCGTTATTTTCATAATAGGTTTCCAAACCGAATCCAAAGTTCCTGCGCCGCCCCAGGTACTTAAAGTACTGCGCCTCCAGGCGGGGATTTTCGCTGATGCCCAGCGTCACGAAGCTGCGGGAGTTTTTCACGATAAAATTCCGCTGGGTAAGGTTTACCACCGCCATCACGTTCGTGAAGCTGTTATAATTCAACGCCACCTTGGCATAGGTAAGCGCGTTTTCTTCCACATCAATATCCATGCGGCTCCGCCCGTACCCTTCCGGCGTAAGGTTATAGGTGATCAGCTTGTAGAACCTCGTCCCAAACACGTTTTGCACGGCCTCTTTCAGCTGCTGGGAGGTATAGCAGCCGCCGGGTTGCAGCCGGAGGCGCTGCTTGAAGAACTTTTCATCGGAGTGTACCAGCCCGTTTACGTGTATGCTGCTCAGTTCTATATCGGCCGCAAACGGCAGCCGGTTGGCCACAAAGCTATCCTTTGGCGGATACAGGGCATTGAGGGAATCCGCCAGGTGTTTGAACAGGGGGTACATTTCCCGGCCCACCTTCTGCCCCGCGGCAATGATGGAATCCACACTGCCAAAGCTGGCGGCGGAGTAGGCGCTTAATTCTTTGTTTAGGGAGATATAAATGTCGCACTTCTTCCGGGCTTCCTCAAAGTCCGCAGCATCTTTGTAAAAGCCAAGCTGGTACAGGATATCAATAGGGGTCACGAGCTTGTCCGCCTTTTGCAATCCGCCGCTCACGTTGGAGCCGATTACGAGGTCCGCCCCCATTTCCCTGGCGGTGATAACCGGGAAATTGCGTACCACGCCCCCGTCCACCAGCTTACGCCCATCAATGGTTACAGCGGTGAAGACGGAGGGGATGGCCATACTGGCGCGCAGACTCGTCACCAGCTCCCCGCTGTCGAGGGTCACGATTTCGCCGGTGGCCACATCTGTGGCGATGCACTTGAAAGGAATATTGAACCTGGAAAAATCTTTCTGGTCTTTTGCCGGCCAGCAGAGTTTGGCCAGCTGCAGCCAGAGGGCTTCGCCGGAAATCACGCCGGACGCCAGCTTGGGCCGGCCGTATTCAAAAGGTATCTCGATGATGTATTTGTTGTACTCCCCTTTTTCTTCATAGGAGATGTCCGTTATATTCGGCTGGTTGCTGAACAGCACATTCCAGTCCATATGCTTCGCGATGGCCTCAATGGAATCCCCGGAGTAGCCGATGGCATATAGTCCGCCGATAATACTTCCCATACTCGTGCCCGTGAGGTAGTCAATTTTCAGCCCGGCGCTGTCTATCGCCTGTAAGATGCCGATATGCGCCAATCCGCGCGCACCGCCCCCGCTGAGGGTCAGCCCTATCTTCGGCCGGTGGCCGTTCTGCGCGGACGCCCACAGGGTTCCACATAACAATAAGGCGAGTAAGGTAATATGCCGGAATCTCATGGGTTATAACAGCTCTTCTCTAAAGATAAAGAAAGATTGTATGCGGTTATGAAACATAACAAAGTTTCATTAACTTTTACGGATACTTTTTATCATCCAATCCGTCTACACGTTTATGAAAACACTCACTGCTAAGCAGAACATCTGGCAGGTAATCTTCGCCTCCTCGGCAGGCACGCTGATTGAGTGGTACGACTTCTACATCTTTGGTAGCCTGTCGTCCATTATCTCTGAAAAATTCTTTCCGCCCAGCAACCCTGAACTGGCTTACATCGCCACCCTGGCCTTCTTTGCCGTGGGCTTTATCGTACGCCCCTTCGGCGCGATCGTATTCGGCCACCTGGGGGATAAGGCAGGGCGCAAATACACCTTCCTGCTCACGCTCATGATCATGGGCGGCTCCACCTTCGCCATAGGCCTGATTCCCAGCTATGCCACCGTTGGCATTGTAGCGCCGGCGCTGATCCTGGTGCTACGGCTCCTGCAGGGGCTCGCATTGGGCGGGGAATACGGCGGCGCGGCTACCTATGTGGCGGAGCATTCCCCGGCGGAAAAACGGGGGTATTATACCAGCTTTATCCAGACCACGGCTACACTGGGCCTGTTTGTATCGCTGGGCGTCATTCTCGCCACGCGCACCAGCATGTCGCCCGAGGCGTTCAATGAATGGGGCTGGCGCATACCGTTCCTGCTCAGCGTACTGCTCGTAGTGATGTCCTACTACATCCGCATCCGCCTGCAGGAATCCCCCCTGTTTGCCCAGATGAAATCCGAAGGCAAAACCAGCGCGAACCCTATCAAGGAAAGCTTTGGCAACAAGGAAAACCTGAAATTAGTGCTGATTGCGCTCTTTGGCGCTACTATGGGGCAAGGCGTGGTATGGTACACCGGGCAGTTCTATGCGCTCTCCTTCCTGCAAAAAACGATGAATATCGAATTTGTGCAGTCCAATGTCATCATCGCGATTGCATTACTGCTGGGTACTCCGTTCTTCATCTATTTCGGCGGCCTCTCCGACCGGATCGGGCGCAAGAAGATCATGATGGCGGGTATGCTCATCGCAGCCCTGGCCTACTACCCTATTTACGCCGCTATGGATAACATTGGGAACGTCAATAATAAAGTGGAGCTAAAGGATGCCTTCCGCATCGAGAATAAGAGCCATCGCAATGACGCGGGGGAAATGGTGACCGTGACCACCCGCGTACATACCTACGACGATCAGACCATCCTGAACGAAACGGATGGCAAAAAAGAAATTATTGTGAGCACGAAGAACCTTTCACTGCTCGTATTGCTGGTATTTATCCAGGTGCTTTTTGTGACGATGGTATATGCGCCTATCGCGGCATTCCTGGTGGAGCTGTTCCCAACCCGCATCCGCTATACGTCTATGTCCCTGCCGTATCATATCGGCAACGGGGTTTTCGGAGGGCTGCTGCCTACGATTTCTACCATCCTCGTTACGCAATACCATAACCACCTGGCCGGGTTGATCTACCCGATTGCCATAGCGCTGATCTGCTTTGTGTTTGGGATGGTCATGATCCGCGAACGGAAAGGAGAAGCTTTATAATTGCTGCGACTGCAGCTGCTCCAATAATGGCTGCAGCTGCAGTTCCGGATGCGCCTCCATCAGCTGCCGCACTTTCGCCACCTGGGTAGCCAGGAACTGCTGATGGCGGACGCCCTCCGGGTGGAATGGCCGGTGGGCCGCCGCCTTGCGTAATTCGGAGAGCTGTTTGAGTATTGGCAGGCTCTGTGGATGCAGGCAGTGCCCGAGCACTTTATCCCAGACATAGTCGATAGCCTGTTGATTAGGATGCACTAAATCTTCCTTAAAAAACCTATAATCCCTCAAATCATCGATCACCAGTTCATATGCCGGGAAATAATACAGCCGCGCAAACTTATTGACCAGGTGATGTACCGCCTGCAGCAGCACCGCTTTGCTGAGGTTATTCTCCACCACGCCATCGCGAATATAACGGACCGGGCTTACGGTAAACAGGATGTTCACCTTCCTGTTCCTGAAAAACAGCCGGTGCATCACGTTATCGAGGGCGGTAATGATTTCTTCCGCGGAGCATAGACGTTTGTAAAAGTTGTCCCCGGGCACTTTATGGTTATTGGCTACCAACCGGTTGTTTTCCTTCAGGTGCCATGCATGCGCACTCCCCAGCGTCAGCACCAGCCAGTCGGCATTTTCCAGCTGCGCGGCCGCCTGCTGCTGATGGCGGTTGATTTCTTCCAGCACCTTATCCGGGTCAGCGCCGGAAAAACGGCTGTGATGGTCCCAGCTATGCCAGCGGTCATCATGGAAGAAGAGGTCATTTTTCGTATATACCTTACCGTCCAGGTAGGTGGTAAGGGCATGGGTGATACTGAGAGGATTGAACAGTATGCCATGCGGGTTGATGAGGGTATTAAAAAAATTCGCTTCCAGCTTACGTCCTATCTCCTCTGCAAAGCAGGAGCCCATCAGCAGCAGCCGATCGCCGTACTGGATGCCATTTTCCAGGGTATCTACCGGGAAGCTCAGGTGAAATTGCATGTAATCCGCTTAATTCTTAAAAACAATATCGGCCAGGGCCTGGGCTTTCAGCAGGGCTGACTGGTCCAGCTGCAGGGGCGCCTGCTGCCGTTCGCAAAATGCGACCAGGTTTTCCGTTGCCAGGTTGCCCACCAGCTCATCTTTGGCCATAGGGCAGCCGCCAATGCCTTTCAGGGCGCTGTCGAACCGCCGGCAGCCGTGTTCCCAGGCTGCCAGCACCTTCTCCTCCCAGCTATGGGGGGCCGCATGAAAATGCGCGCCAAACTCCACCTGCGGGTAGGCCGGAATGAGGTGGTTAAAGAGGTTGCGGATGGTGACGGGGTCGGCAACGCCCACGGTATCCGCCAGGGAAATGGTGCCGATTTCCATCTTCACCATTTCCTCCACCCAGCGCAGGACGATTTCCGGGCTATAGGCGTCCCCGTAGGGATTGCCGAAGCCCATGGAAATATAAACGACCAGCTCTTTTTTATTTTTGATACAGAGTTCCTGGATGGTTTGCACCTGTTCCAGCGACTCAGCGATGGTTTTATTGGTATTGCGCAGCTGAAAGGTTTCCGATACCGAGAAGGGAAACCCGAGGTAACTGATTTCATCGAACACCACTGCTTCTTCGGCCCCTCTTACATTGGCTACAATAGCCAGCAGCTTACTTTTAGTGCCGGAAAGGTCCAGTTGCGGCAGCACTTTAGCGGTATCGGCCATCTGCGGAATGGCTTTAGGCGATACAAAGCTGCCGAAATCGATGGTATCAAAGCCCACTTTCAGGAGGGCGTTGAGGTACTCCACTTTTTCTTCCGTGCTGATGATCCTGTGCCATCCCTGCATGGCGTCTCTTGGACATTCTATCAGTTTAAGCATATGCATAGTTTGGAATAAAGCAGTTTTGAGAAATACGGTTACATCCGCTGCTTCATGGCTTCGTACAGGATAATGCCCGCTGCAACCGATACGTTGAAGGATTCAAACTTACCGGCCATCGGGATGCGGAACAGTACATCGGATGCTTTGCGCAGCGCCGGATATACGCCTTTATCCTCGGAGCCCATGATCACGGCCACCGGCTCGGTAAGGTCGCACTCGTGCAGCATGGCATCTGTTTCCATTTCGCTGGTAAGCACTTTGATACCGTTGAGATGGAGGGTATCGATGGCTTTGAGCAGACTGTTTACCCGGCAGATGGCGATGCGCTCCAGCGCGCCGGCAGAGGATTTCATGGCTTCTTCATTGAGGGCGGCCACGCCTTTGTCCGGTATGATGATGGCCTGGGCCCCGCAACATACTGCACTGCGGGCAATGGCGCCGATATTACGTACGTCCGTAATACCGTCCAGTATGAGGAACAGCGGGGTTTGCCCCTGTTCGGTTACATGAGAAATTACGTCCTGCAAATCCAGGTAGGTCACATTACCGGCCAGGGCAATAACGCCCTGGTGATTGGCCTGGGTAAGCCCGTTGAGCTTTTCCACCGGTACCAGGTTGACAGGTATATTATAGGTTTGTGCCGCTTCTTTTATCTGTGGGATGATATCTCCCGTAGCACTGCGGAGCATGAATATGCGTTCGATAGGCTTGCCGCTGTTGATGGCTTCCATAACCGGCTGACGGCCTATGATCAGCGATGACTGCTTCGGACGCGGGCTCGCGTGCCGCTTAAATTTCCTTTCCATTGGCACAAAGATACAGGTAGTTGCGGACATACCGTGCTAATACCCCAGCAGCCGCAGCTTCATTCGCTGGATAGCCGCTACGGATATGGAATCGGTGATCTCCATGTCCTGCACCATACGGAAGGCTTCCTCGAAAGGCACTTTCCGGACGGTGAGCTGCTCGGTTTCTTCCGGCTCGGAGGCGCCCTGTTGCAGGCCGCGGGCCAGGAATACCACCGCTGTTTCGTCCGTCACGGAGTTGGAGGTATCGATGCGGGTCAGCAGTTCCCATTCGGCAGCTACCAGCCCTGTTTCTTCCAGGAGCTCGCGTTTGGCGGCATCCAGCGGGTCCTCGTCCAGCGCGCCGCCGCCCTCCGGGATTTCCCAGCTGAAACGGTTCAGCGGAAAGCGGAACTGCCCTACGAGGTAAGTGTTCATCTCCTCATCCAATGCCAATACGCCGATGGCTATATTTTTAAAATGCACAACCCCGTAGATGCCGGGATTGCCGGCAGGGTTCAGCCCTTCGTTATGCGTGATCCTGATCCAGTTGTTTTCGTACCTCGTTTCGCTGGAATGTATTTTCCAGGGGTTCTGATGTTTATCCATCCTGTAAAAAGTAAAATGAAAAATGAACGGTTAAACGGACAGATAATAGTAATAGAAATCGGTGTCTTTCTTAAACCCTTTTCCTTCGTACAGTCGCTGTGCGGTTTCGTTGGTCACCTCCGTTTGTAACGTTACATATCCTGCGCCGGTATCGATGGCCAGCTGCCGGGCGGCGTCCACTAACCTGCTGCCGGCGCCTTTGCCCCGATGGGCTTCCAGGACAAATAAATCGTTCAGCAACCACGCACGTTTCATGCCAAGTGAGGTAAAAATCGGGTAAAGCTGCATAAAACCCACGATTTCATCCGCTTCCATGGCCACGTAAATGCGGCTTTCCCCTTTTTCCATGCGCTCGGAGATGAATTTGAGCGCGCCGTCAAAATCCGGCGCGGATTTGTAGAAGGTCCGGTAGGTATCGAATAATACCGCCACTTCGTTGAGGTGCATGGTGGTTGCCTGGATAATTTCCATATGAATTGATTTAAATAGTTCTCAAGTTAAACCCTTTTGGGTAAAAATAGTTCAGATGCCTGATCCGGTAAAAACCGGGGCGGCATCTGACTATACTTCTACCTTAATATTTTCGTGTAGGGGTTGGGGTTATAATCCGGACAGGTTCCGGGGTTATGTTGTCACGACATCGCAGCTCGTTTATTCTTCGCCACGGCATTATTCACCAGGTACACCCCGCCCAGGGTAATCATTGATCCCAGGCCCATCATCCAGGTCAGTCCTTCCTTCAGCCAGAACCAGCCCAGCAGCACCGCCACAATAGGATTGATGTACGCATACACCGCCGCCAGTGAGGTAGGCATGTTATTCAGCACAAACACATAGGCGCTGTAGGATAGTAACGATCCCACCAGAATCAGGTACAGCAGGCTTTCCCAAAGCTCGGTATCAAAACTACCGAACTGCAATGGCTCGCCCATGAACAAGATGGACACCACCAGCATCACCATTCCGCTGAAAAACATCTGGTAGCCTGCCCCGTAGAGGAAATTAATATTCAGCGCCCACTTGGCCGTTAGCACGGAACCCAGCGCCCAGCAAAGGGACGCGAACACGCAGAGCATAATGCCGAAGCGGAAATCCGGGTTGATCATGCTGGATAAATAATTGTAAAAGATGGCCGCCACGCCCGCAAAGCCCAGCAGCAGCCCGATGCACAGCTGGGTACTGAGCCGGGTGCGCTGCACCATGAAGAAGCTGAAGAGCGTGATCCAGATAGGCACGGTGGCGCTGATGATGGCGCCCAGGCCACTGGGAATATATTTCATGGACCAGGTCATCAGGCCGTTGCTGCCGCAGAGCATGAGCAATGAAATCAGGAAGAGCTTCAGTAACACTTTACGCTCCGGTACGGCGTGGCCGCGGAGGAGGAAGAAAACTACCAGAATAAATCCCGCCGTGCCTTGCCGCAAGCCTGACAGCGTGATGCCATGCAGGTGGCGGACGCCTATGCTGGAAGCCATATAAGTGGTGCCCCAAAAAATACTAACGATCGTTAGCGCCAGGTATCCGATTGGTGTAGCTTTACGCATGTTATGATGATGTGTGGTTAACGTTGCGATGCCATGCAATAGCTGCCTACCCCTGTATTTGCAGGGACTTGCAGCGTTGTTACCTGTTTTTCCGGTTGTGGAAATAAGGTAATTACAACACAAAATTGATGAAATTCAGATTCTTAAAACAGATGCAGTTTTGGATATTTTAGGCGTATCAGATTTTAGCGGAGGGGGTTGCTCGCAAAGGGGCATAAGGGGGCAAAGGGGCAAAGGAGGGTTGCTCGGAAAGGAGGGTTGCTCGCAAAGTGGCATAAGAGGGCAAAGGGGCAAAGGAAGATCTTGCAGATAACGCTTATTTCAACCCGCTCGCCTTCATGATCCAATTATCCTGCCCCCAACGCAAAGTCCCACACCTACCCTCACCTCATCCCTTTAAACAAATCCCCGCCCTCATGATCCAGCAACCAGCGCTTCCGCCACAACCCACCGGCATAGCCCGTCAGCACGCCGTTTGCGCCCACTACCCGGTGGCAGGGCACAATAATCGCAATGGCATTCTTGCCGTTTGTAGTACCTACTGCGCGTATGCTCTTCACGTTATTGATCCGTTTGGCAAGTTGCAGGTAAGTGATGGTTTGCCCGTAAGGGATTTTCAACAACTGATCCCATACCCGGTGCTGGAATTCAGATCCCGGTTGGGAGAGGGGAAGGTCGAACGACTTCCGGTCGCCCGCGAAATATTCAAACAGCTGCTGCGCACATTCCAGCAGCAGCGGCGGCGCCTCATGGAAGACGTCTTCCGGGTTATCGGTAAAAGAAACGGCGGTGATATGGGCGGTAGTGCCGCTAATCAGCAGCGGCCCTACGGGGGAGTCTATACGAAGATGATACAGCGTATCCATATGACATTTATTGGGGTAGTAATGTTCTCCAAAGGTAAAACGTAGCATAGGCGGCATGTTGCCCCCATTTGCCGGTGATGGCTTTCAACTCCGCTGCCGATGGCTTGGCGGATAGCTGCAAACGCGCCTTGATGGCGTTGTGCAGGCCGGCGTCTTCCAGGGGCAGCGCTTCCGGGAAGCGGCCGTACTTCATCAGGATGTAATTGGCGGACCAGTTGCCGATGCCTTTCAGCGCCAGCAATCGCTCTTTCGCCTGGTGGTAATCCATGCGGTCCAGTGCCTCCATGGAAAAGGTTCCGTTCACAATCTCCTGCGCCGTGGCAATCAGGTAGCGGGCTTTGCCACCGGAAAACTGCATGCCGGTCAGCACTTCCGGGCTTAGGGCGGCAATCACTTCCGGGCGGGGAAACAGGTGGTAGGTCTGGCCATCCAGGTCAACGCTGTAGCCGAAATGCCGGATGAGCCGCTCGCGCAGGGTGTACGCAAACGTGAGGTTGATCTGTTGACCTATGATCGTCCAGCAGAGGGTTTCAAACAAGTCCGGGATACCGATCAGCCGCAGCCCTTTATATCGCTCCGGCAAGCCTGCCAGCAAAGGCTGCTGCGCAGCGAAATCATAGAAAGGTTGTAAAGCGCCATCCAGGTGCAGCCACCGGGTTACGTACTGGGATATGCAGGCGATGGCTTTGTCAGAAATCACCTGCGTTTCACCGGCAACGCCCTTTTCCACCAGCCGGACGTCCACGCCCATCTTCTCCCCTTCCACTCCCGTCACGGTCACCAACACTAACCTTCCATCCGCTACCATCATCTTCTGCAACCTTCCCTCCCGGATAAAATGCAGGTTCTCCTTATCGGACCTGCCCAGGAATACCAGGCATTCCGCAAAGGAAAAATTGCCGGGATCGTTGATATCCACTAAAATTTTCATATCCTGCAAAATTAGACAATCAGGCCGCAACCACAAGCCCGATAATTGCGAAAAACAGATGTAATTTCTTACTTTTATACCGTATCAGATTTTTGCGGTATGTTTAAAACAGCAGAACACCTGTATATCCAGGTAGCAGACAATATCGAGCAGCTCATCGAAAAGGAAGTCCTCAAAATCGGTGAAAAGCTGCCATCCGTGCGTACTTTGAGCAAGCAGCAGGGCATCAGCCTGAGTACGGCCTTCCAGGCGTATTACCACCTGGAAGCCAAAGGGCTGATCGAATCCCGCCCCAAATCCGGCTACTACATCCGCTTCAACAGCAAGCGCATGCCGGAGCTGCCCGCCAGCTGCGAGCCGGTAAAAAAAGCGGCGGAAGTAACCGTCCACGAAATGGTAGCAGCCGTTTTTAACCTCATGGCCGCTTCCGACGTGGTGAAGTTCTCCGTCGCCACCCCGCCGCCGGATATCCTGCCCGGCGCCAAAATGGCCAAAGCCGTCGTACAAGCCCTGCGGGAGCTGCCCCACTACGGTATTGCCTATGATCCGCTGCAAGGCAACCTCCGCCTGCGCAGGCAGCTGGCGTTATTGTCCCTCAGCTGGGGCGGCGCCTTTACGGAAAACGATGTGGTCACCACCAACGGCTGCGTAGAGGCGTTAACGTTATGCCTCAGCGCTACCACCCAACCCGGCGATACGATCGCGATCGAAAGCCCGGCGTATTACGGCGCGCTGCAGCTGGCGGAAGGACTGGGACTGAAAGTCCTGGAAGTGCCCACGCATCCAACTACCGGGGTCGACCTCGCGTATCTCGACAAAGCCATTCCCCGCCATAAAATAAAAGCCTGCCTCTTCGTCCCCAACTTCAACAACCCTATCGGCTGTTGCATGCCGGACAAGCAGAAGAAAGAACTGGTGAGCATTATCGAGAAGTACGACATCGCGCTGATAGAAGATGACATCTACGGGGACCTCTACTTCGGCAAA
>Ga0164243_10015310_pt1 | contig 10609 bp, 10 predicted proteins | sample OricompcompostOP_FD_108781 | JGI IMG/M metagenome (GOLD analysis project Ga0164243, IMG submission 108781) | Organic Plus compost microbial communities from Emeryville, California, USA - Original compost - Organic plus compost (OP) | ecosystem: Engineered > Solid waste > Mixed feedstock >...
CTCCCCCCGCCCGAAGCCCTCCTCATCACCGGCCCGCGCCTCGCTCCCGGCACCGGGCGCGCCCGCCACACCAGGACCCCCCGTCCTGATGCCGCCGACGTCCCCCGCACCGGACGCCGCCTCACCACGGACCCCGGGCCCGCTCCCTGCGACCCCTGCCGCGCCGGACGCCCCCGCCGCCTCACCACGGACCCCCGGCCCGCTCCCTACGGCCCCTGCCGCACCGGACGCCCCCGCAGCCTCGCCGCGAACCTCCGCCTTGCCTCCGAGAGCCGCGTCTCCATCCCGGGCAGATGTGTCCGCCACCTGCTCACCCGTCCCGGAAGAGGCCGATTCGCCCGCGTAGGTCAGCGAGGAGCCGTTCCGTGGGGCGCGTTCGGACAGCAAGGTCAGGCGGTCGAGCGCGATCGTCCCTCGGCCGCGGAACACGGCCAGCACGATCGCCAGCCCCAGGCCCACCTCGGCGGCGGCGATCACGATGACGAACAGGGTGAGCACCTGGCCGCCGTGCAGCGCGTCGCGCAGCCAGACGTCGAAGGCGACCAGGTTGAGGTTGACGGCGTTGAGCATGAGCTCGACCGACATCAGCACCAGGATGGTGTTGCGCCTGGCCAGCACGCCGTACACGCCGATGGAGAAGAGCAGGGCCGCGATCACCGCCGGGTACACGACGTGCATCTCATCCCCCCTCGTTCCCCGGGCCGGCCGCGCCGGACGATGCCGGCGGCACGGCCGGGTCGTCGCCTCGGGAGGGCTCCGGTACGCGGGCGGAGTCGTCCGGCCGCCCGCCGTCGGCCGAAGGCCCGCCGTCCGGAGGCGGCCCGCCGTCGGGCGGGATGTCCGTACGGGAGATCACGATGGCGCCGATCAACGCGGCGAGCAGCAGAAGCGACAGCACCTCGAAGGGCAGCACCCAGGTGCGGAAGATGCTCGAACCGAGCGGCTGCGCCGCACCCCGGCCCGGCTCAAGGTCCGCGTACGCGGTCCGGAAGCCCTCGACGACCACCGTCACGAGCACGGCGGCGGTCGCCACCGCGACCACGACGGCGGCCACCCGGTTGCCCGAGTCCAGGTCGGCGCTCCGCCCCACCGGCGCACGCGTCAGCATGATCCCGAAGAGCAGCAGCACGACGATCGCGCCGACGTAGATGAGCACCTGCACCCACGCCACGAACTCGGCCGTGAGCACCAGATAGCACCCGGCGAGCGCGCCGAACGCGACCACCAGCCACAACGCCGCGTGCACGAGCCGGCGGGTGGTGACGACGAGCAGAGCCGCCCCGACCGCGACCGCCCCGAGCAGCAGCAGGATGACCTCCTGCGCGCTGGGCGGCCAGAACGGCGGGACGGCTTCCGTCACGACTCGTCCCCGTCCCCCGACCCGGCGTCCCGCCGGTCGTCCGGCCCCGCGGACCCTTCGCCGTCATCGCCTTCCGGCCCGGCGCCCGGTCTCCCCCGGGCCCCGCCGCCGCCCGGACCGTCCGGCTTCTTCGGCAACGCCCCGGGCGGCCGAATCGAGCGGACGTTGGCCAGACGGCTGCGCGCGCTCACCTCACGCCGAGGCCGCCGCTCCTCCGGCCGGCCCGACGTGGAGTCCTGAGGCGAGGACGCTCCGCCGCTCCCCGGCGACTCCGGCTCCGCACGCCCGTGCCCGGCCGCCGCCGCGTCTCCCGCCGCCGCGCTTCCCGCATCCGTCTGTCCGGGACGTGCGGCCTCCGGCCCGGCCGCGCCTGGACCCGTGCCCTCCGAACGCGCGGTTTCCCGCCGTCCCTCTCCTGAGCCGCCGCCTTCCGGACGCCCGCCCGAGGCCACGTCCTCCGGACCCGCCGCCTCCGGACCCGCGTCCTTCAGACCCGCGGCCCCAGAACCCATGACCTCCGGACTCGCGGTCTCCGGACCCACTGCCTTCGGCTCCGCGCCTCCCGAGGGTGCGTCCTCCCCCGCCTTCTCCGCCGAACCGGCAGCCCGGCCGGAATCGCCCGGCTTCTTCGGCAACGCCCCGGGCGGCCGAATGGCGCGGACGTTCGCCAGACGATCGCGAGCGCCACGCTCGCGGACCGGCCGACCGGTCGCCGACCTTCCCGGTCCGCGCCGCTCCGGCGTCTCGGACGTCGCGCCCGCGCCGGACTCGGGCGTCGCCTCAGCACGTCCCTCGGGTGTGGCCTCCACCCGGCCCACCGGCGTCGCCCCGGCACGGTTTTCGGGAGTGGCCGCCGCACGGCCCTCGGGCATAGCGGCCGCGCCGCCCTCGGAAGTGGCCGCGCGGCCCTCGGGTGTGGCCGCCCCGGCCTCGGACGTGGCCGCGGCATGGGTCTCGGGCGTCGGTCCGCCCGCGGCGGGTTCGCCCGACGGGCCGCCACCGGCCGCAGGCCGTACCCGCGCGGCCTCGGACCCCGCCTCGCCTACGGCGGCGGGCTCCCGAGCGGCCCGACCGCCCGTCCGGCCGGGCGACGCCGCACCGGGACGCCCGGCCCTCGCCCCGCCGGGCCGCTCCCGTCCCCCGCCGGCGGCGGCCACCGCCTCCTTGGGCGGCTCGGCGTTCGCCTCGTGCGCGGGCGGCAGGGGCACCGTCTCCACCCAGCCGCGGAGCCGATCCTTCTCGTGGAGGAGGTCGCGGATGTCGTACTCGGCGTACTCGAACTCCGGCGACCAGAACAAGGCGTCGAACGGGCACACCTCAATGCAGATGCCGCAGTACATGCACAACGAGAAGTCGATCGCGAACCGGTCGAGCACGTTCCGCGCACGCGGCCGCCCGCCCTCGGGGGCGGGAAGCGTCTCCTTGTGCGAGTCGATGTAGATGCACCAGTCGGGGCATTCCCGGGCGCACAACATGCAGACCGTGCAGTTCTCCTCGACCAGGGCGATCACGCCACGGCTGCGGGCGGGCAGGTCGGGCTTGACGTCGGGGTACTGCTGCGTCACCGACCTGCGCATGAGGTGGCGCATCGTGACGGCCAGCCCCTTCGCCAGCCCTTCTCCCGGTAGGTGAGCCACAACAGCATCATCGCGCACATCGCGCCGGACGTGAATGTGACGATCGGGCTCCCCTCGCCACCCGCGCGCCACCGGCCTCCCGGCGCCCACTTATCCACAGGCCGTACACAGTCATCCACAGGAATTCGCCCCGTTATCCACAATGCTGTGGATGGAGCTCCTCATCCGAAAGGCCGATGCCACATCACGCGGCAACTACGTATTCTTCGGATATGCAGTCGACGAACGGGCCGGGGGGGCGTGGGTCCGGAGGGAAGGACCCGCAGCCGCCCGGACACGACGGACCCCAGCCGGATCCCCCGCACGAGCCACGGGAGCCGCGCCGTCCGCAGCCTGCACCGCCCGACCCGGCCGAGCCGAGGCGCGACCGCGCCCCCTCCGTGGGCCCCACGGTCCCCATCAAACCGAGGCGACCGGCCCCGGACATCTATCCCCCGCCGCCCCCGGCGCCGCACGGCAAGGGACACGCCGCCCCCCGCCACCCACCGGCGCCACGCCCGCCGACGCCGCGCCCCGCGGCCCCGCGCCCGCCCAGGCCGAACAACCCGCGCTACTACCCGGGACCGCCGCACCATCAGCCGAACCCCCACTACACCCCGCCGCCGCCGTCCCACCCGTCGTCCGCGACGAGCATCCTGTGGGCGCTCGCACCCCTGTTCACCTGCGGCTTCGCCACGCCGTTCACGATCGCGTACGGCGCCGCCCGGCTGAAGAGCCGCGCCCTCGCCACGGCCGCCGTCATCTACGGCCTCGGCATGCTGGTCTTCTGGTTCGGCGCCGCGCTGGACGAGGGGGCGCTCGCGCCGCTCATGCTCCTCGGGTACATGGGCAACTGGGTGGGCGGCACCGTGCACTCGCTCATCATCCGCCGCAAGGTGTTCGGCCTGCCCGGCGCCGAGCCGCCGATGAGCGCGAACGAGCGCGCCATCGCCCTGGCGCAGCATCGCAGGAACCTGCGGCAGCAGGCGCGCGAGCTCGCCAAGAACGACCCGCTGCTCGCCAAGGAGCTGCGCATCGGCCGCCCCGACCTGCCCCGCGAGTACGACGACGGCGGCCTCGTGGACGTCAACCACGCCCCCGTGGAGGTCATCGCCACCGTGCCGGGCATGACCCTGGAACTCGCCCAGAAGGTCGTCGACATGCGCGACGACGTGGGCGCGTTCGTCTCCGCCGAGGAGGTCTCCGCCACGGTCGGCCTGCCCCCGCAGATCACCGCCGACCTCGCCGAGTACACGATCTACCTGAGCTGAGGGGCTCGGACCGGCGCGACCGGCCCGAGCCCCCTCGGCGTCTTGTGCTCCGACCCCTGAGAACCGGAGCCGGCGGCCTCGATCAGCGGGTGCAGATGGCGTACACGCTGATCCCGACGGTGGTGCCGTTCGGCTGCCGGCCGAGACCGATCCAGCCCCGCTGGTCATCGGTGGGGAAGGAACCGACGAGGATCGCCTCGCCGCCCTGCGCCTCCGCCCCGCCGCCGACGACCCGCCAGCCCGCGGGGCACCACACGGTGCGCCGCTGGAAGTTGTTCACGTTCTCGTTCGGCAGCGTGACGAGGACGTACCGGTCCCACCGCGGGTGGGACGCCTGCGCGACCTTCGGCCCCTCCTCGGCGGTGGACGCGGCCGCGGGCGCGACGGACGTCAGGCAGGCGGTGGCGGCCACGGCGGCGACCGCGGCGACCCGGCTCAGCTTCATGGGACTACTCCTCTGGATGTCAGCTCGGAACCGCTCCGTTCACGGCGGGACGCGAGATTTCGCGCCAAGTGCCGAAGAGCGCCCTACTTGGTAACGAAGAGCATCCAATCAACTACTGTCCGTATTCACAAGCATTTGAGCGGCACTGATAGCACTCGCGCCGAGAAGTGGCGGCTCAGCCGAGGATGAGGACGACCACGCCGGTGACGGCGAGTTGCAGCAGCGCCAGCGGGACGAGCGCCGTCCAGGCGAGCCGCTGCAACTGGTCCTCGCGCAGCCGGGGGTTGCTGACCCGCACCCAGATGACCACGAAGGCGAGCAGGAAGATCTTGAGCAGCGTCCACACGGGCCCGAGCTCGGCGGACAGGAACGGCCCCTTCCAACCGCCGAGGAACAACACGGTGGTGAGCGCGGACAGCACCACGATCCCGGCGTACTCGGCGAGCATGAACAGGGCGAACCGCATGCCCGAGTACTCGGTCATCGGCCCCATGATGATCTCGGAGTCGGCGATGGGCATGTCGAACGGCGGCCGCCGCAGCTCCGCGAGCCCGGCCACGAAGAACACCACGCCGCCGATCGCCTGCCACGGCAGCCACCACCACCGCCACGCCTCGACGATGCCCGGCAGCGAGAGCGTGCCCGCCGCCATCGCCACGCTGGACGCGGCCAGCACCAGCGGAAGCTCGTACGACATGAGCTGCGCGGCCGCGCGCATCCCGCCGAGCAGCGAGTACTTGTTCGCCGACGCCCAGCCGGCCATGATCGCGCCGAGCACGCCGACGCCCATCACCGCCAGCGCGAAGAACAGCCCCGCGTCCAGGTCGACGCCGAGCAGCCCGGGGCCGATCGGGATGACGACCAGCACCACCAGGTACGGCACGAGCGCCACCGCGGGCGCGAGCGCGAACACCCGCCGGTCGGCCGCCGCCGGGATCACGTCCTCCTTCTGGACGAACTTCACCCCGTCGGCGATCAGCTGCGCCCACCCGTGGAAGCCCCCGGCGTACATGGGCCCGAGTCGCGACTGCATGTGCGCCATCACCTTGTGCTCGGTCTGCCCCACCAGCAGCGGCAGGACGAGGAACGCGACCACGATGACGCCCAGGCGGACCACGACGTCGAGCACGTCAGCCATCGGCTCTCCCCCAGTCGGGCGGCACCCCCGGCGGCTGCACCCGGCGGCGGCTGGGGGCGCCGTGGCCCGACTCGCCGGGCTCCTTCGCGCCCGGCCACGCCTTCGCGACCCGGGCGGCCAGGACGAAGTCCTTGCGCAGCGGATGGCCCTCGAACCCGTCCGGCAGCAGCAGCGGGCGCAGGTCCGGATGGCCCTCGAAGACGACCCCGAACATCTCGTACGTCTCGCGCTCGTGCCAGTCCGCGCCCCGGTAGACGCCGGTCACGCTGGGCAGCCGCGGGTCGGCGCGGTCGACGGCGGTGCGCAGCAGCAGGTGCGCGCGGCGGTCGAGGTCGTAGACGTGCGCGACCACGCCGATGCGGTCGGGCGGCTCGTCCACCCCGGTCAGCCAGTCGAAGAACGTCATGCCGAGGCCGTCGCGGGCGAACGCCACCAGATCGGGCCACAGCTCGGCGGCGACGTCCACGGTGAGCTCGCCGAACGACTCGCTCAGCGCGGCCCGCGGGCCGTACCTCTCGGCGAGCGCGGCCCGCGGGTCCGGCCGGTCAGCGCTCATCGGCGGCCCCCTGGTAGCGCTCGCCCAGGTTCTCCGCGGCGATCTTCTCCTGCAGCTTGGTGATGCCGTACAGCAGGGCCTCGGGCCGGGGCGGGCAGCCGGGCACGTACACGTCGACCGGGATGATCTGGTCCACGCCCTTGGTCACGCAGTAGGAGTCCCAGTACGGCCCGCCGGAGTTGGAGCAGGCCCCGAAGGAGATCACGTACTTGGGGTCCGGCATCTGCTCGTACAGCCGCTTCACCGCCGGGGCCATCTTGTCGGTGACCGTGCCGGAGACCACCATCAGGTCGGCCTGCCGCGGGCCGTTCGCGAACGGGATCACGCCGAACCGGATGAAGTCGTGCCGGCTCATCGAGGTGGCGATGAACTCGATCGCGCAGCAGGCGAGGCCGAAGTTGAACACCCACAGCGAGTAGCGCCGCCCCCAGTTGAGGATGAAGCGCATCGGCTTGGGGGCCAGCCGCGAGACCGGGCCCACCGTGGGCGTCGGCAGATCGCTCACCGCCATGTGCCGGCCCTCCTCTCGTCGACGTCTCCCCTGTCGTCGGCCCCTATTGTCGTGCCCTCAGCGCCCTGGCGTGTTCACGGCCGTCGTCACGTCCAGGTCAGCACGCCCTTGCGCCAGGCGTACACGATGCCGAGCGCGATGATCCCGAGGAACACGAACATCTCCACCAGGGTGGCCGCGCCGAACCCGGGGGCGGCGAACACGGTCGCCCACGGGAACAGGAACACCGCGTCCACGGCGAACACCACGTACAGGTAGGTGAAGACGTAGTAGCGCACCTGGCTCTGCGCCCACCCCTCGCCGACGGGGTCGACCCCGCACTCGTAGGTGAGCAGCTTCTCCGGCGTCGGCCGGGCCGGGCGCAGCATGCGGTTCGCGGCGAGCGCCCCCACGAAGATCACGACGCCGATGACGAGCAGCGCGGCGACGACCGCGTACGAGCCGAAGTATCCGTCCATGCGCCACTCCCTGCCGCAGGCGGCGTCCGTCCAACCGATCGTAATCCCTGCCCGGCCAGGTCACCCAACGGTTACCCAGCGCAGCCAAAGGCCGATCGCCGATCAGGTAAAGCTCCGCTAAATAGCGGCTTTTCGCAATTACTGTGGCTGTCGTGTCCAAATTGCGGCGTATCGGCGGAATCGCTTCGCTCGCCCTCCTGCTCGGGGCGTGCGACGCGTCGGTGTTCGCCGTGCCCCGCGATCATCGCGAGAGCGCCGTGGTGCCCAGCCCGCCCACGGTGCTCGACTTCGTCGACCCCGCCGGCGTGCCCGGCCTCGGCGTCGAGACGATCGCCTCGGACAGGCCGTACGTGCACGTCACCTACCCCACGCTGACGCACGCGCCGGACCTCGGCCGGGGCCTGCGCGCCTGGCTGTCCGGCCAGGTTCGCGAACACCTCGCGGCCGTGCCCGCGTCCTCGACCGCCACCGAGTTCAACGTCGACTGGCGGCTCACCGCCGCCTCCGGGGGCGTCGTCGGGGTGCGGCTCCGCCTCGGCCGCTTCTCCGGCGGCGGCTGGACGCACGGCTTCCGCACCCTCTGGCACGACGGCGCCCTGCACCCGTCCACCGACCTGCTGCGGCCGGACGCCGTCGCCGAGCTCGCCGCGCTCACCCGGCGGATCGCCGTCGCCGAGCGCACGGGCATCGCGGCCGGCCTCATCCCGGCCGACCCGGAGCTGTTCGACTCGCTCAACTTCAACCGGCGCGGCGACCTCGTCGTGGAGCTCGACGACCCGCGGATCGTGCCCGCGCTCATGGGCCGCGCCGCGATCGTCGTGCCCGCCGCCGACGCGGCCCCGCTCCTGTCCGACCTCGGCCGGCGGGTGCAGGCGGTCGTACGGGAGGCCGCGCGTCGCGCCACCGCGCCGCCCACGGCGGGGCCGCCCGAGTCGGCGACCAGCCCGGAGGAGACGGCCGCGGCGGAGCGGACGGGCGCCGCAGGGAGCGACCGGACCGAGCCGGAGGCGGCCGGGTCAGAGCGCACGGGCAGCGCACGGAACGAGCGGACCGAGTCGGAGCGGACGGGCGCCGCAGGGGACGACCGGACCGAGCCGGAAGCGGCCGGGTCGGAGCACGCGGGCAGCGCGCGGAACGAGCCGGAGGCGGCCGGGACGCAGCGCACGGGCGCCGCGCGGAACGAGCGGAACGGACCGGTGGCGGCCGGGACGGAACCGGCCGGGCCGGGAACCGTGGCCTCCTCCGGCGAGCCGCCCACCGACTGCGCGAAGGTCAAGTGCGTCGCGCTGACCTTCGACGACGGGCCCGGCCCGTACACCGCCGAGATCCTGAAGATCATGAGCAGGTACCGGGCCTGCGGGACGTTCTTCGCCGTCGGCGTGAACGCGGCGGCGCGCCCCGACCTCGTCCGGCGCGTGCACGACGCGTGCGGCCTCGTCGCCACCCACACCTGGTCGCACCGCAACCTCGCCGCGCTGCCCCCGGCCAAACTCGCCGACCAGATCAACCGCGGCCGCCAGGCGGTGACCGCCGCCACCGGGGACAGCCCCGCGCTGCTGCTGCCGCCGTACGGACGCGAGGACGGGAACGTGCCCGCGATCGCCCGCGAACTCGGCGTCACCCTGGTACGCCCGGACGTCGACGCGGGCGACGGCACCGACCCCGCCGACGTCGCCGCCGCCGTGCTCGCCGGTGTCGGCCGCAACGCCATCGTGCTCATGCACGAGACCCGGACGACCGTCAAGGCGCTCCCGCGCATCCTCAACGAGCTCAACCGGCGCGGCTACACCTTCGTCACAATCCCCCATCTCCGCAAATAATCGCCATTTCCCACCGGACGCGAGCCCAGGTTATAGCGATTCGCGCGATCAAGCCCTTATGCCCCATTTGGTGCGAATACGCAATTCATCACTCAATCGCAGAAAACCCCAATTTCCGCCGTTGTTTGGTCTGCGACATTCTGCGGCATGATGTCGAGACACAGGGGCAATTCATGTTCATTACGGGGGAATTTCATGCGATCACCTTTCCTGCTGGCGTTTGGCCTAGGAAGCGTCATCGTCGCCGCGAGTCTGACGGCGACGGTCTCGCCTACCCACGCCCAGACCACGCAGTTCGTTCCCTGCAGCGGTAACAACGGTGGAGCCGCCGGGCTGGCCGCCGCCGTCAACACGGCGCAGGGAGGAGTCGGCGGAACGGGTTCGGGAATCATCCAGCTGGCCCCGCGGTGCACCTACCTGTTCTCCGCCCCGAACCAAGGTGCGAACGCCCTGCCGATCATCACCGGGAAGATCTCGATCATGGGGCAGAACTCGGTGATCGCACGCGCCGCCAACGCGCCCGTCAACTTCCGGATCGCCCGCGTCGCCCCCGGCGGCTACCTATCCACGTACGGCATCACGATCAGGGGCGGCAGCGTCGGCAACGGCGCGGGCATCCTGGTGCAGGGCACCCTCTCGCTGACGTCCAGCAGGATCACCGGCAACTCCGCCAGCAACAACGGGGGCGGCTTCGCGGGCGCCGTCGGCTCGCTCACGCTGCTCACCAACAGCGTCGTGACCGGCAACACGGCCCTGCAGGGCGGCGGCGGGGCGACGGGCGGCACCATCAGGTCCGTCGGCAGCACCATCTCCGACAACACGGCCCTGACCAACGGCGGCGGACTGATCATCTCGGGCGCGGGCCGCCTGGTCGACACCGTCGTGACGAGAAACCGGGCCCAGAACGGCGCGGGCGTCTACCTCGTCAACGGGACCCTGAACATCGGCGACAAGAGCAAGATCACGCGCAACAACGCCCTGCGCAACGGCGGCGGCCTCTTCATCAGCGCGAACTCGGAGGCGACGGTCTCCAACAGCTCCATCACCGAGAACACCGCGGGCGAGGCGGGCGGCGGCATCTTCAACGACGGCACCGTCAACCTGCGCCGCGCTCAGATCGCCGGCAACACGCCGCAGAACTGCGCGGGCGGATCGCCGATCCCGCAGTGCGCGCAGAACGTGACCATCCTGGTGAAGCCGGGCGAGCGGCGCGGCTCGCTCCACGCCAAGCACCGCGGCAGGAAGTAGGGCGCAGCAGGACGACTCCACCGATCGATCTCAACTGATCCCGTCGCACGCCCCACCCGCCCGCTCCCACACGGACCATACGGCGGGCGGGGCGACGCCTGCGCACCGCACGCTCGGCCTCATCGAGCGGGCGGTGCGCAGGGCTCATCCCGGCCTCGGGCACGCCCCCGCCGCGCACCCCGCCGC
>Ga0164243_10015311_pt1 | contig 10609 bp, 11 predicted proteins | sample OricompcompostOP_FD_108781 | JGI IMG/M metagenome (GOLD analysis project Ga0164243, IMG submission 108781) | Organic Plus compost microbial communities from Emeryville, California, USA - Original compost - Organic plus compost (OP) | ecosystem: Engineered > Solid waste > Mixed feedstock >...
ATGGTCAGCTCGGACGGCGGCGGACCCGCCTGGAACTCGACCTCGGGCTTTTCGGTGCTGGTCACTGGGACTCTCCTTTGAGTCGGCGGTCAGTCGATGTTCCGGGCGGATCGGACCGAGCGGCTCAGCGATCGCTCATCGGCACGTAGTCGCGCTCGGTGTAGCCGGTGTAGAGCTGACGCGGACGGCCGATCTTGGTGGTCGGATCCTCGTGCATCTCACGCCAGTGGGCGATCCAGCCCGGAAGGCGACCCAACGCGAACAGAACGGTGAACATGCGCGTCGGGAAGCCCATCGCACGGTAGATGACACCGGTGTAGAAGTCCACGTTCGGGTACAGCTTGCGCTCGATGAAGTAGTCGTCGTTGAGGGCGACCTCTTCGAGACCCTTGGCGATCTCGAGCAGATCGTCCTGGACACCGAGGGTTTCCAGGATCTGGTCGGCGGTCTTCTTCACGATCGCGGCGCGCGGATCGTAGTTCTTGTAGACGCGGTGACCGAAGCCCATCAGCTTGACGCCGGCTTCCTTGTTCTTGACCCGCTCCATGAACTTCTTGGTGTCGCCGCCGTCGGCCTTGATGGCGTCGAGCATCTCGAGGACCGCCTGGTTGGCGCCGCCGTGCAGCGGGCCCCAGAGGGCGTTGATGCCGCCCGAGATCGAGGTGAAGAGGTTTGCCTGCGACGAGCCGACGAGGCGGACGGTCGAGGTCGAGCAGTTCTGCTCGTGGTCGGCATGCAGGATGAACAGCATGTCGAGCGCCTTGGCGACGTCCGGGTTGACCTCGTAGGGCTCGGCCGGGAAGCCGAAGGTCATCCGCAGGAAGTTCTCGACGAGGCTCAGCGAGTTGTCCGGGTACAGGAAAGGCTGACCGGCCGACTTCTTGTAGGCGTAGGCGGCGATGGTCGGCAGCTTCGCCAGGAGGCGGATGGTCGACAGCTCGACCTGCTCGTCGTCCTTGGGATCGAGCGAGTCCTGGTAGTAGGCCGACAGGGCGTTGACCGCGCTCGACAGCACCGGCATGGGGTGCGCGTTGCGGGGGAAGCCGTCGAAGAAGCGCTTGAGATCCTCGTGCAGCAGGGTGTGCCGCTGGATCTTGGTGGTGAACTCCTCGAGCTGGGTCGGGGTCGGGAGCTCGCCGTAGATGAGCAGGTAGCTCACCTCGATGAAGGTCGACTTCTCCGCGAGCTGCTCGATCGGGATGCCCCGGTAGCGGAGGATGCCCTGCTCACCGTCGATGTAGGTGATGGCCGACTTCGTCGACGCGGTGTTCATGAACCCACTGTCGAACGTGGTCAGGTTTGTCTCGGCCAGGAACTTGCCGAGAGCGACCGAGTCTGTCCCCTCGGTGGCCTTCAGGATCGGGAGCTCCAGCTTTCCACCGGGGTAGGTGAAGGTCGCTGAGGCCGTGTCGGACGCCTGGTCGGCTGGGACTGTTTCAGCAGACACACGAACCCCTTATTCGAATCAGAAGTTTTGACAGTGTCCGGGTAGGACACACAGCTATAAACTAGCCGCTTCTCAGCTCGCTTGCCCAAGGAGGGTCTGCACCCGGACGCGAGACCGTGATCGCAGCCACCTGAGCTGCGAATTCGGCGACGTCACGCCATCGGCTGATGTCCAGTGCGCGAACCGAATCGGGTGACAACGCCCCCAGTCGGTCGAGCTGGTGCACGATCCCGCCCAGGACGCTGTCGCCGGCGCCGATCGTGTCGGCGACCTCCACGGCGCACGCGGGCACCGTGATCTCGCGGTCGGGCGTCGTCACGCTGATGCCCGCCGATCCGCAGGTGGTGACCACCGCCGCGACGCCCTCCTCCAACCATTGGCTCGCCGAGCTGCCCGCGGCCCCCTCGCCCAGCCAGGCCGCGTCCTCGTCGGAGAGCTTCAGGACGTCGACGAACGGCAGCCACCTGCGAAAACGCCGGCGATAGGCGTCGGCGTCGTCGATCACCGCCGCGCGGATGTTCGGGTCCAGGACGACCAACCGGCCTTCGTCGCGGCACCGGCGCATGAGGGCCTCGTAGGCGCTCGCGCCGGGTTCGAGGACCAGCGACAGCGTCCCGAACGTCACCGCGCGGACCGTCGGCGGGAGCCCGCCGGGGTCGGCGACGCGGCGGTCGGCGGTTCCCTCGACGTAGAAGGTGTAGCGCGCGGAACCGTCGTCGCCGATGGTCGCGAGGGCGAGCGAGGTGGGCTCCGGGCGTCGCTGCAGCAGGGATGTCCCGACACCGGCGGACTGCAGCGCGCCGACGATGGCGTCGCCGTAGGTGTCGGTGGAGACCGCCGACAACAATGAGACAGCACTCCCCAAGCGTCCCAATGTGATCGCCGTGTTGAACGGGCCGCCACCGAGTACCGGCCGCAACGGAGCGAGCGTTCCGTCGTTCGGGGCGTCCGGCGCACGTTGTTCCACGACGTCGACGAGCGCCTCGCCGCACACGACGATCTCCCTCATGGGCATCAGTGTGCCACCGCGGGTGCGCGATTCCGTTGCGCTTGCGGCGGTAGATTCGAGACATGCGTGAGTTGCCGGCGGGACCCGATGCGGTCGTGCTCGACTTCTCGGCCGACGAGTCCCCGTCGGCCGCGGTGCTCGACGCCGCCGTGGCACTCCGCGACGCCGTGGAGCGCGGCGAACTCCGCGACGTCGCCGACCTGGTCCCCAGCGCGCACACCCTGCTGGTGCAGGCACGGCCGGGCCGCGGGGTCGACGAGCTGGGGGTGCGCCGGGCATTGCGGCGCCACGCCTGCGCCGGCCGGGGCCCCGATCCCCGGGCCGACGAGATCGTGATCCCGGTCGTCTACGACGGCGAGGACCTCGTGGATGTCGCTGACCTGCTGGGCATCTCGCCGGCCGAGGTGATCGCCCTGCACTCCCGGACGCGGTGGCGGGTGCAGTTCATGGGCTTCGCACCCGGATTCGGCTATCTCGTCGCCGACGACGCGGCTCCGCATCCGTTCGAGCGGGTGGGGCGACGCGCGGAGGCCCGTACCCGCGTCCCCGCCGGCGCGGTGGCGATCGCGGCGGGCTACAGCGCGGTCTACCCGAAGGCCAGCCCGGGCGGATGGCAACTGCTGGGCCACACCGACATCCGATTGTGGGACGAGCACGCCGAGCCTCCCGCGCTGCTCTCGACCGGCCGGGTGGTGCGGTTCGTGGACGCGGAGCCGGCCCGCCGATGACCACGATGACCGTCGTCGCGACCGGACCGCTCGCGACGATCCAGGATCTCGGGCGATCAGGGTATGCGCACCTCGGCGTCCCTTGTTCCGGCGGCGCCGACCGGGCGTCGTTGCGACTGGCGAATCGCCTTGTGGGAAACCGCGAATCGGCGGCGACCATCGAGTCGACCCTGGGCGGCCTGCGGGTCCGCGCCGACGGCAACGCACTCGCCGTGGTCACCGGCGCCGACGCCGTGGTCCGCGTCAACGGCATGCCGGTCGGGCTCGGCGCGGCCGTCGTGCTGCGTGCCGGCGACGAACTGTCCGTCGATCCTCCCCGCTGGGGACTCCGCAACTACCTCGCGGTGCGCGGCGGATTCGATGTCACGCCGGTGCTGGGTTCCCGGTCCACCGACACGTTGTCCGGGCTCGGGCCCGCCCCGCTGGCCGCCGACACCCGACTGCCGGTGGGCTCGGAGACCGACGAGTGGCCGCCCACCCAGTCGGCACCGCCGAACACCGAGCACCCGCCCGTCGTCGAACTCGAGGTACACGCGGGGCCGCGCACCGACCACCTGGTCACGGCGTCGGCCCTGTACGCGGGGACCTGGGTCGTCGGCGCCGACGCCAACCGGGTCGGGGTCCGCCTCGACCGTCCCGGCGACTCGCCCCATCCGCTGCTGGAGCACCGGCCCGACGCCGGCGAGCTGCGCTCGGAGGGCGTGGCCCACGGCTCGGTGCAGGTCCCGCCCAGCGGACGGCCCGTGCTGTTCCTCGCCGATCACCCGGTCACCGGCGGCTATCCGGTGGTCGCGGTGCTCAGCGCGGAGTCGGTCGACCTGGCGGCGCAGCTCGCGCCGGGATCGGAGATCAGGTTCCGGGCGAGATGAGCCGGGACGCAGCGCCCGGTTGCGTTGCGTTTGCGCCCGCTTTGCGGCATCGAGCGCAACGGGGTCCACCGCCGGAACGTTTGGCACTCCGGAGCCTCGGGAACGCGGTCGGAGTCCCCGACACGGAGGTACGACCGTGACCGAACCGTCAGTGAACGACCTGTCGACCGTCCAGCTCGTCGAACGTCTGCAGCATCAGACGACGACGCTGGTGAGAACCGAGCTGCAGCATGCGGTGACCGAGATGAAGGATAAGGGCACCCGGATCGGCGTCGGCGCCGGGATCTCCGGGGCCGGCACCCTGTTCGCGCTGTTGGGGCTCGGCACGCTGGTCGCGGCCGCGGTGCTGGGCCTGGCGAACGCCGTCCCCGCCTGGCTCGCGGCGGTGATCGTCGGCGTGGCATTGCTCGTGATCGGCGGCGCGACCGCGGCGTTCGACGCGCAGCGCGCGAAGTCGGCGGTGCCGCCCGCACCCGAACACACCGTGGAGAGCGTCCAGCGCGACGTCGCAACCGTGAAGGAGCACCTCTAGATGCCCGACGACAACCGACCCGACCGCGACGAGTCCGCCGCGCCCCCGCCGATCGAGCAGCAGCGTGAAGAGCTCGCCGAGACCGTCGACGCACTCGCCGCGAAGCTCGACGTCCCGGCTCGGGTGAGCGCCGCGGCGTCGGAGACCGCGCACACCGCGAGGACCAAGGCCACCGAGAACCGCAACGCACTGGCCGGGGCCGCGGTGGCCGCCGTCGTCGCCCTCGGCGCCTTCCTCATCGTCCGCCGACGCCGCTGATCCACCCCTATCCCAGGAGACCTGCCATGAGTGTCGTGTCCAAGACCTTCTACAAACCGCTGTCGCTGGCCACCAGCGTCCTCGGCTGCGTCGCCGCCGGCGCGGTGTTCGGCCAGATCTGGAAGCGGATCTCCGACGACCCCGACACCCCCGATCCCAAGGACCTCCGGCGCAGCAACGGCGAGGTGCTCGCCGCGGCTGCCCTGCAGGGACTGGTCTTCGGACTCGTCCGCGCGGCCGTCGACCGGGCCGGGGCCAAGGGTTATCGGGCCGTCACGCATGAGGACACGTCGTGATGCGTGACGGTTGACACACCGATGAGACGAAACCTAGAGTTCCGTCTCATGACCGAGCTACTGGACGACACCCAGGGCGGTTGTCCCGTCCACACCGGCGCCACGCCGAGCGACGGCACCCCGGCCGAGCGCGACGGCTGTCCCGTCGCCACAGGCTCACCCGACGCCGAGTACTCCGAGGACGGCTTCGAGGTCGGGGCCAAGGGCGTCAAGGCCGCCCACGAGTACGAACCGCTCGGCCCGGACTCGTTGACCTGGCAGATCTGGGGCACCTGGACGGGCATGTTCCAGGGCCTGTGGGCCGGCTCGATCCAGAACATGCATCCCAAGCTCGGGGCGGCCGTATGGGACCACTCCGACTTCTTCGGTGAGCGGTGGCAACGCCTGATGCGTTCGCTGTACCCGATCAGCGGCGTCGTCTTCGACTCGGTGATCCCGGGCGCCAAGACCGGGCACGAGGTCCGCGACTACCACCGCACCGTCAAGGGCGTGATGGAGGACGGCTCGCGGTACCACGCACTCGACCCGGATGTCTTCTACTGGGCGCACGCCACGTTCTGGTACGGCAACGTCCGCCTCTGCGAGCGTTTCGGACCGTTCCTCACCGAGGACCAGAAGCGCCAGTTGTTCGAGGAGTCCAAGGCCTGGTACGCGCAGTACGGTGTGTCCATGCGTCCGGTCCCGGACACCTACGAGGACTTCCTCGAATACTGGGACCACATGTGCCGCAACGTGCTCCGCGATCACGTCTCGGTGCGCACGGTGCTCGACATCACCCAGCTGCCGCCGCCTCCGTTCCTGAGTTTCATCCCGAAGCCGATCTGGGACAAGTACCTCGTGCCGCAGAACCAGAAGCTGTTCATGTGGCTGACCACCGGCTTCTACGACGAGCCGATCCGCGAGATCCTCGGACTGGAATGGACCGAGAAGGACGAGCGCCGATTCCGCCTGCTGGGCAGGTGCATCAACATCGTGATGCACAAGCTCCTGCCGAAACGCTATCTGCGCCACCCGCGTCCGCGTGATGCCTGGGATCGCGTGAAGGGAAGGGTGCCGGTCGACGCACCGATCGTGCACACGCCCGAGCGCAATCTCCCGCCGGAGAGCGAACGCGGAAACCCCATGCACTACTGTCCGGTGACGGCCGCGCGTCGCGCCACCTACCCGGGGATCATCACCTCGGATTGACCGGATGTCGAGATCCGGCGAATGCCGGATCGTCGTCCCTACTGCTGCCCCAGCCCGCCCCGGCGCATCGCCTGGCGCACGCGCTCGGCTTCCCGTCGCGCATACGGGTTCGGCCGTCCGGCACGCGACCCCGCGAGCTTGGCCCCGATGTGTTCGCCGACGGTGATGGGTGAATACCGGCTGCCCGCACCGACGCACGACGGCAACGTCGAGATCATCGCGTCGATGTTGCCGTCGTGGAAGTACGCGGCCGAGCGTCGACGTGCGATGGTGCCGTCGACGATCGGCGGCTTCACCCGGTGCAGCGTCGACATCCAGCGCTCGTTGGTCCAGCGGGCCATGAGGTCGCCGAGGTTGATCAGCAGCGCGCCGTCGGCGGGTGTCACGTCGTGCCAGCGGCCTTCCTTGTCGAGGACCTGCAGTCCCTTCACCTGGTCGGCCCACAAGACGGTGACGATCCCGTAGTCGGTGTGCTCCCCCATGCCGGTGAGCTCTCCGTCCAACTCCACCTCGCCGGGCGGCAGTGCGTAGTTGTTCATGCGCAGGACGTCGAGGGAGTGGTCGGTGAAGCCCTCGAAGAAGTCGGGCGGGAGGTCGAGGGCGTCGGCGAAGATCCGGGTCAGGGTGTGCGCGACGCGTCGGGCCTCGGTGAAGTACGCCGACACGGACGCCCGGAAGTGCGCGACGTCGGGCCAGGTGTTGCGCGCGTAGTGTTCCTCGGGAAGGTCGAGGTCGGGGTACTCGTCGGCCTCCACGCCGACGTTGAAGGCCTCGAAGAAGTCGTTCATCCGCCCGGCCGATTCGACGCCCAGCGACAACGACAGCGACTCCGACCTCGGCGGCGCGTACCCGCGGTTGATCTCCGGCGGGGCGCAGTAGGCCTTCTTGACCTCCAGCGGCAGGGCGAAGAAGTCGTCCATCACCGCGGTGAACTCCTCGATCACCGCCGGCGGGATCTCGTGGCCCACGATCTGCATGAAGCCCACCGAGCTCGCGGCATCGTCGACCTGCGCCGCCACGACCGCGCGGTCGGCCGGGTCACCGTGACGCACGTACGGCGAGATGTCGATGATCGGCACATGAAAGCCGGTCTGGTCGGCGGTCATGGCACCCATGGTGACACCGAATCGCCCGGTTCGCTGGCCGGAACCGATCGCGACTAGGTGCGTTGACCTGCGCGGTATCGCACAAACGCCGGGATCAGCAGCGCCGCGACGACGGTCGCGATCACCACCGCCACCCCGCCGTAGGCGGTGGCCGCGGCCACTCCGATCGAGGCGGCCGCGGTTCCGTGCGCGACGTCGGCGATGCGCGGACCGCCCGCAACCACCACGATGAACACGCCCTGGAGGCGGCCGCGCACCTCGTCGTTGGCCGCGGCGAGCAGGATCGTCTGGCGGAACGCGGCCGACGCCATGTCGGCTGCGCCGCCGATCATCAGCAGCACCACCGCGATGACGAGCATCGGCATCGCGGTGCCGTCGGCGAAGGCCACCGCGACGCCCGTGCCGGTGATCGCGACACCCCAGATGATGATGCAGACGATCACCGCCAGTCCCTGACGCTGCACGCGCGACACCCATCCGGAGAAGACGCCGCCGACCACGGCGCCCGCGGAGATCGCGGTGAACAGCAGCGCGAAGGCGATGCCGCCACCCTCGGGACCACCGAAGTTCTCGTGCGCCATCTGCGGGAACAGGGCGCGGGGCATGCCGAAGATCATGGCGATGAGGTCGACGAGGAACGAGGCCATCAGGATCTTGTGCCCGGTCAGGTACCGCAGGCCCTCGACCACCGAGCGCACGCCCGCGACCTTGGGCGCCGCGTCGGACTCCGGCCGCAGCGACGGCAGCCAGACGACCGCGACGAGCGTGGGGAGCAGGAAGAGCGTGTCTACGAAGTAGAGCCACGAGTAGCCGAGCACCGGGATGAGCGCACCTCCGACGAGCGGGCCGGCGATCGCCCCCGCCTGCATCACGGTCATGTTGAGCGACAACGCCGCCGGGAGTTCCCCGGCGTCGAGGAGTCGCGGCAACACCGCGGTCCGGGTGGGTTGGTTCACCGCGAAGAACGCCTGCTGAATCGCGAAGAGCGACAGGATGATCCAGACGTTGTCACCGCCGGCGGCCGCCTGTGCCCAGAACAGCGCGCTGCTGACGATGAGGCCGATCGAGGTGACGATCAGCAGGGTCCGACGGTCGAAGACATCGGCGAGGGCGCCGCCCCACAGCCCGAACACGACCAGCGGGACGAGACCGAAGACGCCCGTCAGGCCGACATACGCCGAGCTGCCGGTGATCTCGTAGATCTGGGCGGGCACCGCGACGATCGTGAGCTGCGATCCGATGACGGTGACGATGTTCGCCAGCCACAGCCGCCGGAAGTACTGATTGCGCAGCGGCGTCGTGTCGGCGAGGAGTCGTGACATTCCCACGATGCTATGGCTGTGACCGCCCTCACCCGACCTGTGGATGGCCCGTCGGCCTCCGGCCCGCGGCCTGCCGTCGCCTCCCGCGCCGTCGCGCGCGGACGATCACCCCCGCCTCACCGCAGGAGCGCCGGCGGCCGGGTCACGGCTGCAGCCGCTCGATCCGCCACTCGTGGTCGACGTGCGTGAGCCGGACCCGGTTGTGCAGGCGGTTGGCCCGTCCCTGCCAGAACTCGACCTCCTCGGGCAGGATGCGGTAGCCGCCCCAGTCGGGAGGACACGGGATCTCCTCGCCGCCGTCGAACCCGCCGAAACTCTCGGCCGTGTCGGCGGCCTTCTTCTCGAGGTCGAGGCGGCTGGCGATCGGACGCGACTGGTCCGACGCCCTGGCGGAGATCTGCGAGCCGCGGGGCCTCAGTTCCCAGTACGCCTGGGTCTCCTCGCGGCTCACATGTTCGACGGGTCCGCGGAAGTGCACCTGACGCTCGAGCGCGATCCACGGGAACGTCACCGACGCGTAGGGGTTGTCGGCGAGTTGAAGGCCCTTGCCGGAGTTGTACCCGGTGAAGAACACGACCCCGTTGGCGTCGGCCCCTTTGCAGAGGACGCATCGGGTCGACACCCTCCCCCGGGCGTCGGCGGTGCCCAACACCATCGCGTTGGGTTCGGGAATCCGCGCGTCGAGCGCCTCACGCAGCCACACCTCGAAGAGATCCAGCCAGGGCGGGTCCCCGCGCATCCAGCTGGGGTCGAGGTTCTCACGGATACCGTCCGCCCCGGCGGCACGATCTCCCTCGCCGATGTTGGGCGGGATCCCGCCGCCATAACCGACACGCATGTTCGGCAGGTCGATCGGGTTCCGGGATTTGTCCAACACAATCGTGAATTTACTCCGAGAACATTGTTCCGCCCTCGCACACGCCGCGGGGTGTGCTCATCTACAGTTCGATTCGGATCGACGCACACGAGAGCACGACACGGTTGTCAGTGAGGTGGTTGCCATGGCCAACGCGGTTCCCGAGGACTTCGTCCCTGGTCTCGAGGGCGTGGTGGCATTCACCACCGACATCGCCGAGCCCGACAAGAACGGCGGCAACCTGCGATACCGCGGCGTCGACATCGAGGACCTGGTCGAGAACAAGGTCACCTTCGCCGACGTGTGGGCGCTGCTCGTCGATGGCAGGTTCGGCAACGGGCTCCCGCCGGCCGAACCCTTCCCGCTGCCCATCCACACCGGCGACGTGCGCGTCGACGTGCAGGCGGCTCTGGCGATGCTCGCCCCGATCTGGGGCTACGAGCCGCTGCTCGACATCGACGACGCCACGGCGCGGGAGAATCTCGCGCGGGCGTCGGTCATGGCGTTGTCGTATGTGGCCCAGTCCGCGCGCGGCATCCACCAGCCCGCCGTGCCGCAGCGCGTCATCGACGAGTGCACCACCGTCACCGAACGTTTCATGACCCGGTGGAAGGGCGACCCCGATCCCAAGCACGTCGCCGCCATCGACGCCTACTGGGTGAGCGCCGCCGAACACGGTATGAACGCCTCGACCTTCACCGCACGCGTCATCGCCTCGACCGGCGCCGACGTGGCGGCATGTCTGTCCGGCGCGATCGGCGCGATGTCGGGTCCGCTGCACGGTGGCGCCCCGGCGCGCGTGCTGCCGATGATCGAAGAGGTCGAGAACACCGGCGACGCACGAGGATTGGTAAAGGGCATCCTCGACCGCAAGGAGAAGCTGATGGGCTTCGGACACCGCGTGTACCGCGCGGAGGACCCGCGGGCCCGGGTGCTCCGGCGCACCGCACAAGAACTGGGCGTGCCCCGTTACGAGGTGGCCGCCGCTCTCGAGCAGG
>Ga0164243_10015312_pt1 | contig 10607 bp, 9 predicted proteins | sample OricompcompostOP_FD_108781 | JGI IMG/M metagenome (GOLD analysis project Ga0164243, IMG submission 108781) | Organic Plus compost microbial communities from Emeryville, California, USA - Original compost - Organic plus compost (OP) | ecosystem: Engineered > Solid waste > Mixed feedstock >...
GAGCCAGCCGGTGACGATGGCTTCGCGGCCGTGCCAGGGGGCGGCGTACGGCGCCGGGCGGTAGTCGGCGTCCGGGGTGAACAGCGCCGCGATGGCGGCCGGGTCGTTGCTGTCGGCGGCCGCCCGGTAGGCGGTGATCCAGGCCGTGACGGCGTCGGTGTCCATGCGGAGATTCTGCCCGGGCCCCTTGGCGCGTGTCGCGAGGACCTGCCGCCGCCGGATGGGACTCCGACTCCGACGGGCGGCCGTGCGGCCCGATTATGGCGAACGATTTTCCGGGCTACAGCCCGGAAAATCGTTCGCCATAATCGGGCGGTTCGCGGGGCGGGGGAACGGGGCCGGTCGTGCCCGGCCGCGCCGGTCAGTCGAGCCGCGCGTCCTTCGCCAGGCGCGGCGCGTCGACGTCCACGGTCTGCGGGTACTTCAGGCCGGCGCCGGTGTTCAGCACCACCACGGACTCGTCCTCCCCGATCCAGCCGGACGCGCGCAGCTTGCGGGCCGCGGTGAAGCCGGCCGCGCCCTCGGGGCAGCAGTACGCGCCCTCGTCGGCGGCCACCGTGCGCAGGTCGGCGAGCAGCTCGGCGTCGGTGACGGCCAGCGCCGTGCCGCGCGACTCGGCCAGCGCCTCCAGGATCAGGAAGTCGCCGAGCGGCTTGGGCACGTTGATGCCGAACGCCACCGTCCAGGCGTCGTCCCACATGCGGCTGTCGGCGGCGCCCTCGTCGTACGCGCGCACGATCGGCGCGCAGCCCTCCGCCTGCACGGCGACCAGCCGCGGCAGGTCACCGCTGATCCAGCCCAGCTCGCGCAGCTCCAGCAGCGCCTTGTGGATGCCGATCAGGCCGACGCCGCCGCCGGTGGGGTAGATGATGACGTCGGGCATCGTCCAGCCGAGCTGCTCGACCAGCTCGATGCCCATCGTTTTCTTGCCCTCGATGCGGTACGGCTCCTTCAGCGTCGAGGCGTCGAACACCGCGCCGTCCGAGCGCGCCACCAGGTCGCCGACGATCTTCCCGGCGTCGCTGATCAGCCCATCCACCAGGTACAGCTCGGCGCCGGCGGCCACGCACTCGCGCCGGGTGATCTCCGGTGCGTCCTCCGGCATGACGATCGTGGACGTCAGCCCGGCCCGCGCGCCGTACACCGACCAGGCCGCGCCGGCGTTGCCGTTGGTCGGCATGGCCAGCCGCTTCACGCCCAGCTCGGCGGCGCGGGACACGCCGACCGCGGCGCCGCGCGCCTTGAACGAGCCGGTCGGGATCAGCCCCTCGTCCTTCATGAGCAGGCCGGGCACGCCGATGCGCGCGCCGTACTTGCGCATCGGCAGCAGCGGCGTCATGCCCTCGCCGAGCGTCACGACGGCCGACTCCGAGCGGACCGGCAGCAGCTCGTGGTACCGCCACAGGTCGGGCGTACGGGCCGCGATGTCGGCGGGGGTGACGGCGGCGCGGACGGCGTCCAGGTCGTACCGGACGAGCAGCGGCGACCCGCACTCCACGCACAGGTTCTGCCGTACGTCGGCGTCGTGCCGGTGGCCGCAGCGGCCGCACTCCAGGTGGCTCAGGTGGCTGTACTCGGTCACGTCACTCCTTGGTTCCTCTGACGACGTTCTCCAGGGTGGCCACCGCGATCGGGAGGCTGGACTCGTCGATGTCGAACTCGGGGCTGTGGTGCGGCGCCGGGCTGGACGCGCCGAACCCGATGTAGGTGGCCGCGCCGCCCTGCTCGGCGACCGCGCGCATCAGCAGCGTGGCGTCGTCGCTGGCCCCGATCGGGTGGGACGGCGCCACCTCGGCCACGCCCGGCACGCCGCGGGCCGCCGCGGTGACGGCCGCGACCGCGTCCGGGTGGCAGTCGGCGGTGGTGGAGTGGCCGATGCGCTCGACCGCGACCTCCACGCCGTGCGCGGTGGCGGCACCGTCGAGCACGGCGCGCCCCCGCCGTTCCAGTTCGTCGCACACGTCGCCGTCGGTGGAGCGCAGCTCGGCGAGCATCTCGGCGTGCGAGGCGACGATGTTCGGCGCGGTGCCGGCGTGCAGCAGGCCGACGTTGACGCGGGTGTCGGCGGCGCCGAAGCGGGGCAGCGCGTGCAGGCCGAGCGTCGCGGACGCGGCGGCGAGCAGCGCGTTACGGCCCTCCTCGGGGGCGGCCGACGCGTGCGCCTGCCGGCCGGTGAACGTGACGCGCAGCTTGGCGGTGGCGAAGAACCCGTGCGTACCCGCGGCGACCGTGCCGGACGGCAGGCCGAGACCGAGGTGGATGGCGTACAGCCGGTCCACGCCCTCGACGGCGCCGGCGCCGATCATCGCCCGGGCGCCGCGGCCGCCCTCCTCGGCGGGCTGGAACAGCAGCCGGACGCGGCCGGGGAAGTCGCGGTCGGCCAGCCGGCGGGCCAGCGCCAGGCCGATGGCCACGTGCCCGTCGTGGCCGCAGGCGTGCATGAACCCGTCGTGCGCGGACACGAAGCCGCCGCGGGCCGGGGCGTGCGCGTCGTCGTGGGACTCAAGCAGCGGGAGCGCGTCCATGTCCACGCGCACGGCGACGGACGGGCCGGGGCGGTCGCCGTCGAGGTCGGCGATGACCGCGGTGCACCCGTCGCGTACGGCGTCCAGGCCGGCGTCCGGCGCGCCCCACGCGCGGGCGCGCGCGGCGGCCGCGGCCAGCGCCTCGGCATCGGGGGCGGCCGGGACCAGCGCGAGGTCCATGGCGTCCGGGCCGGTGCGCACGCGGTAGCCGAGCCGGCGCAGGTCCGCGGCGATCGTCGCCGACGTCCACAGCTCGGTGAAGGCCGGTTCGGGGTGGGCGTGGAACACCCGCCGCAGATCGGTCACGTCATCGGGGAGCGTCCCTTGATCATGCACAGGAGCGACGTTAGCCGATCGCGCCGCGTAAGCGCATGCCGGTACCGGCCGTACGCGGGCGCGAAAGTTACCGCACTTTCGGCGGGCGCGGCAAGAAAGTCACCGGGGAGAAAATGGCCGCGCGGAAATTCAAAATGTTCGCGCGGACAGGTGGCCATTCGGTGGGGGTCACCGGAAAGGCGGCCGCGCGAACGTCGACACCCGTACCGACCTGGGTTTTCGACGGGTTTTCGGCGGTGTTCGTGTCCATCGCGTCGCGGAAAAGCGATGAATTCGTAATCCGCGATGACCCCGTTCCTGTGCGCCGGTGTCACCGGATGACGGCAATCTTGACGGGCCTATACCGTTCCGTCCCCATTCACCGAACCTGGAGCTCGACATGACGATGCCGGAGCATTCCCGCGACCCCGGCAAGACGAACGGCTTCGCGATCACCTCGCTGGTGCTGGGCATCCTCGGCTGCACCGCGTGGCTCGCGCTGATCTTCGGATTCATCTCCCTCAACCAGATCAAGCGCACCGGCGACCGCGGCCGCGGCCTGGCCATCACCGGCATCGTGCTGGCCTGCGTCTGGTTCGTCGGCACGATCGCCACGTTCGTCCTGCTCCCGGGCGGGAAGCCCACCGCCGCCGAGGCGCCGCTGACGCCCACGCCCACCAAGACCGAGCCGCACGACCTGCAGGTCAGCGACATCAAGCCGGGCCAGTGCTTCAACGACGGCACCAACGGCAACGGCGGCGAGAGCGAGGTCGAGGAGCTGACCATCGTCGGGTGCTCGACCCCGCACGACGCGCAGGCGCTCGCCGCGTTCACCTTCGAGCGCGGCGCCTGGCCCGGCGACCGGGTGCTGAGCAAGGCGTCGTCCCGGCAGTGCCACAAGCGCGCGGACAAGAAGATCAGGCACGACCCGGCGCGCCGCGTCCTCAGCCTGTCCTGGTACCTGCCCACCAAGGAGAGCTGGGGCCTGACCGGCCGCGACCGCGGCGTCCTCTGCGTGGTCACGCACGCCAAGGAGGGCAAGAAGCTGACCCGCGCGATCCGCTGACAGACCGTGAAGTGCCGATCCGGGAGACCGGCGCCGCGCCGCTGACCGGTGGTCACGGTGCGGGGACGGCGAGTACCTCGTCGAGCCAGTCGAAGACCACCTGGTGGGCGCGGGCCAGGTTGTTCGCCTGGTTGTGCGCGTCGGCGCCCTCCTCCGCGGTGAAGACGTGCAGCGCGGAGGAGGGGTGACCGAGCAGGCCGTGCAGCTCGCGGGCCTGCCGGACGCGCTCGGGGCGCTCGCCGGCGCTCACCAGGCAGAGCATCGGGCAGCCGATCCCGCCGGCGTCGTCCACCCGCATGCCGGTGAACAGCTCGAACAGCCCGGGCAGGTCGGTCGTCCCCGCCTGCCAGGCGGTGAGGTCGAACAGCACGGACCGCACCGCCGACCCGCCCCCGGACGGGTCCGGCGCCGTCGGGGTCTCCGCGCGCATCAGCCGCCCCATGTCGAGCACCGGCGGCCCGGCGACGCACGCGCTGATCCGCTTGTCCGCGGCCGCCGCCCGCGTCACCGCGTACCCGGCGCTCGCCACGCCGTACAGCGCGACGCGGGAGACCCCGGGGAGCGCGGACACGTAGTCGACCATCGCGCCGACCGGACGCTCGGCGTACGCCGTCGTGTGCAGTCCGTCGAGCGGCGTGAGCCCCTGACCCGGCTGGTCGGCCATCAGCACGTGGTAACCGCGGGCCGCGGCGGCCGGGGCGCCGCCCCAGACGTACATCTCCTCGGCGAACCGGTCACCGAGCAGCACGACCGCCGGCCGCCGCACCCCCGCGACGGCGGCCGGACGGAAGTATCCGGTGAGCGTCCCGCCGTCGTACGGGATGGCGACGGGCTCGAACGCCGGCTCGTGCAGCGCCGCGGACCGCCGGAACGCGGCGCGGAACGACCGGTACAGGCCGGCGAACCGCGGCTCCCTGGGACGCACGCAGACCAGCGCCACCGCGTAGTAGGTGGCCGCGCGTAGGTACGCGTCGCGCGCGCTGACCCGGTGCCCGGCCGCCTCGGCACTGCGCCCGACGGCGTCGGCGCGGGCCGCCGTCCCCGTCCACGCGCGCACCCAGGTCGCCGGGTCGTTCTCGCGGACCTGGGACGCCGCGTACAGGCACTCCCCGTACGCGGCGCCGCCGTAGGTCTGGCAGGCCAGCGCGTACTGCAGGAAGTAGTCCAGGTCGGCGTCGTCGAAGTAGACGTTGTGCCGTTCGTCGCTCATGGCCTCTTTGTCCCGCCGGCGGCGGCCGCCGGCAATGGGCCGTTCGCCCCGGCCGCGTCACGTGACCGCGAGGGCCACCGTCGGGGACAGCCGGGCGGCGCGCATCGCCGGGTAGATGCCGGCGACCGTGCCGATCAGCAGCGTCGCGCCGATCGCCCCGGCCAGCGCCCACGGCGGCACCACCGCCGGCCAGCCCCGGTACGCGGCGAACCCGGTGGTGGCCGCGGCGCCGAGCAGCGCGCCGGCCAGGCCGCCGAGCGCGGACAGCAGCAGCGACTCGGCGAGGAACTGGCCGCGCACCTGGCCGCGGGTGGCCCCGAGCGACCGGCGCAGCCCGATCTCCCGGCGCCGCTCCAGTACCGAAACCACCATCGTGTTCGCCACCCCGACGCCGCCGACCAGCAGCGCCACCGCGCCGAGGCCGAGCAGCAGGTTGGTGAACGCCCCCGCGGCGGCGGCCCGGGCGGCGAGCGCGTCGGAGGGGTTGCTCACCTCCACCTCACCGGGGTTCTGCGGGTTGACCGTACGGGCCAGGACGCCCTGGACCGCCGCCACCGCCGACTCCGGCGACCGCTCGTAGATCATCGTCGGGTGGCCGTCGAAGCCCAGGTACGTGGTGGCGGCCGGCCAGCCCATCAGCGCGGACCGGTCGATCTCCGGCGCCAGCGGCAGCGGCCGCAGGACGCCGATCACGGTGAACCAGCGGTGACCGATCCACACCTGCGCGCCGGAGTGGTCGACGCCGAGCCGCTCGGCGGCCTCCGAACCGAGCACCACCGCCGGGTACCGCGCGGTCGCCGCGTTCAGCCAGGTGCCGGACCGGGCCGACCCGCCGAGCGTGCGCAGCAGGTCCGTGGTGGTGGCCTGTACGGAGATGCCGCCGGTGACGGCGTCGTCGATGCGGTCGGTCCGGCGTACCGACTCGCCGGTGTCGCCGGTGCCGGACGCGCTGGTCACCGGCCCGATCCGGCGCGCCATCTCGATCGACTTCTCCGGCAGCTTCGCCTCGCCGCCGAACATCGTCTGCCCGGGCTGTACGGTCAGCAGGTTGGTGCCGAGCCGGTCGAGCTGCTGGAGCAGCTGCTCCCGGCTGGACGACGAGATGCCGATGACCGCGACCATCGTGGCGATGCCGATCGCGATGCCCAGCGCGGACAGCACCACCCGGGTGGGCCGGACGCGCAGCCCGCTCAGCGCCACGCGCAGCAGGTCGCGCCCGGCCAGCCGGGCCGGGACCAGGCGGCCCGGCGGTCTTCCGCGGCTCATCGCGGGTCTCCCTTCAACGTGGACGTCAGGTCCCGGCCGGTGCCGGGCCCGCCGTCCGGGCCGGTGTCGCTGATGATCATTCCGTCGCGCATCCGCACCTGCCGGTGGGCGAGCCGCGCGATGTCCAGGTCGTGGGTGATGATCGCGATCGTGGTGCCGGTCGCGTGCAGGTCGCGCAGCACCTCGAGCACGCCCGCCTCCGCCGTGGAGTCGAGGTTGCCGGTGGGCTCGTCGGCGAGCAGCAGGTCCGGCCCGCCGGCCACGGCCCGCGCGATCGCCACCCGCTGCTGCTCGCCGCCGGACAGCTCGTGCGGCCGGTGCCCGGCCCGGTGCGCCAGCCCCACCCGCGCCAGCGCGGCCGCGGCCAGCTCGCGCCGCCGCCGTACGGGCAGCCCGGCGTACAGCAGGCCGTCGGCCACGCTGTCCAGCGCGGCGACCCCGGCGGCCAGGTGGAACTGCTGGAACACGAACCCGATGTGCCGGGCGCGCAGCGCGGACAGCTCCCGGTCCGACAGCGCGGCCACCTCGTACCCGTCGATCGCGACCCGCCCGGCCGACGGCCGGTCCAGCGTGCCCAGCAGATGCAGCAGCGTGCTCTTGCCCGACCCGGACGGCCCCACGATGGCCACCAGCTCGCCGGGCTCGACCCGCAGGTCCACGCCGCGCAGCGCGGCCACCCCGCCCGGGTACGTCTTGGTCACGCCGGTCAGCTCCGCGATCAGGTCGGTCCCCGTGCCGCTCATGACACCGGGACCTCGACCCGCGTGCCCGCGCGCAGGCCGGTGCCGCTGACCTCGACACGGCCGCCGCCGTACGTGCCGGTGCGCACGGCGACGATCTTGTGCGTCTTACCGGACACGACCTCCACGCCGTACCCGCCCTCGCGCAGCGCCAGCAGCGCCTCGACCGGCACGGACAGCACGTCCTTCGCCTCATCGCTGGCCAGCTCGACGGAGACCGGCGCCTTGTCGAGCCGCCCGGAGTGGCCGCCGCTCAGCCGTACGTACACGTCCACCGTGGCCGGCTCGTCGCCGTGCCCGGCCGAGGCGACCGCGCCGACCGAGCTGATCCGGCCCTTCACCGTGCCGCCGTCCGGCAGCTCGACGGTCACCCTGTCGCCCTTCTTCACCAGGTCCTGCTTGTCCGCGTCGAGGTCGACGTGCACCGTACGGGTGGTGTCCGTGACGGTCAGCGCGGGGCTTCCGGGCCGCACCCGGTCGCCCTTGGCCGCCTTCACATCGGCGACCCGTACGGCGCCGGCGGCGAACACCACCTGGCTCGCGTCCACGCTCCCGGTCTCCGGCAGGCCGCGGTCGTCCTGCCAGTCCTTCACCGCGGCGGCGGTCGCGGCGGTGAAGGTGTCGTCGACCGTCATGTCCGAGCCGTAGCCGAGCGCGGCCAGGTTCGCCTCGAGCTGGCGTACGTCCTTGCCGTCGGACACGCCGTCGCGCAGCGTGCGGTACAGCGGCATCGACCCGTACATCAGCGTGACCGGCCGGTCGTTCACCCGGAGCAGCGACTCGCCGCGGCCGATCGTGGTGCCGGCGCCGGGCGCCCAGGTCACCACGCCGGACGCGGAGAGGCCGAGCGACCGTTCGTGCGCGTAGGACAGCGTGCCGTCCACCGACTCGGTGTCGACGACGTCGCCGCGGGTGACCGCGGCGGTCGCCGTCGGTGTCGCGCCGCCGGTGTGCGGGGCCGTGGTGCCGGTGGTCAGCGCGTACCAGGTCGCGCCGCCGCCGATGGCCACGGCGAGCGCCCCGGCGGCCACCGCGTACCCGGGGCGGATCCGGCGGGACGGGACCTTCACGTCGGCGGTGGGCGGAACGGCCGTACGGCCGTCGACCGCGTTCATTCCTTTTCCTGCGTGCTCGCCTTGCCCGCGCCGGGCTGGTACTTCTGGCAGGCCCGCTGCGCGGCCTCGTCCTTGGCCCGCGACCCCTTGTGCGCCTTCATGGTCAGGCCCTCGCCCGGCTTGGGATCGGGCACGTCGACGCCGTGCTGGCGCATGCACTGCGCGAACTTCAGCATCTGGTCGCGCATCTTGGGGGCGTTGGGGTTCGGCGCGCGGCCGCCCGCGGCCATGAAGTGCTGGCACGCCTTCTGCGCGGCGTCCAGCTTGGCGCGCGACCCGCTTCCCTTGCCGATCCTGATGGAGATCTTGTCGCCGTTGCCCTTCGGGTCGTCCATCTGTATGCCGTGCTGGCGCATGCACTGCGCGAACTTCAGCGCGGCCTCGTGCGGGTCCAGGCCGGCGGTGGCCGACGCGGAGGACGACGGGTCCGCCGTGCCCCCGTTCGCGCTGGCGATCCCGTCGCCGTTCGGCCCACCGCACGCGGCCAGCCCGAACACCACCGGCACGGCGGCGATCAGGCCCAGCTCGCGGATCCTCATGATCCTCACCTCCAGGGCCGCCCGGCGCTCTGCCCGGCGGCACGCAGCATTGGACCGGCCCCGGCGTTAAACCCGTATTAGCCGTCGTGAACAGCGGTTTCGCGGCAGTTTCCGGTTTATGCGGGCTTAACATCCGATGCGGGAGGATCACCGGGACCGGTGAACCGGGGGAGGAGCCGCATGCGCGTGCTGATCGTCGAGGACGAGGAGGTCCTCGCGGACACCGTCGCGGAGGGTCTGCGCGAGACGGCCATGGCCGTGGACGTCGCGTACGACGGCTCCGACGCGCTGTACCGCACCAGCTACATCGACTACGACGTCATCGTGCTGGACCGGGACCTGCCCGGGGTGCACGGCGACGACGTGTGCCGCAGCCTGGCCGCCGACCGCGTGCCGTCGCGCATCCTCATGCTCACCGCGGCGGGCGACGTGAGCGAGCGCATCGACGGCCTGTCGCTCGGTGCCGATGACTACCTGGCCAAGCCGTTCGTGTTCGACGAGCTGGTCGCCCGGGTGCGCGCACTGGGCCGCCGGTCCGCGCCGCCGCTGCCGCCCGTACTGGAACGCGCCGGGGTCCGGCTGGACCCGCGGCGGCACAGCGTCAGCCGCGACGGCCACCCGGTGACGCTGACGCTGAAGGAGTTCACCGTGCTGGAGGAGCTGATGCGCGCGGACGGCGCCGTCGTCAGCGCCGAGGACCTGCTGGACAAGGCGTGGGACGCGCACATCGACCCGTTCAGCAACATCGTCCGGGTCACCATGACCACGCTGCGCCGCAAGCTCGGCGCGCCGCCGGTCATCGAGACCGTCACGGGCGCGGGGTACCGGCTGTGCGGCTGAGCGCGGCGCGGCGGATCCGCGTCAGCCTGCGCGCCCGCCTGGCGCTCATCTACGGCGCGTCGTTCCTGGCCGCCGGGGCCGTCCTGACGCTCGTGATGTACCTGCTCGTCGTCACCTCGGTGAACGCCAAGTTCACCGTACGGGCGATCACCGGCGGGACCCGGCCGGAGCCCGGTACGCAGGCGCAGCCGACGAAGCCGATCTCGGGCGCCGGCGTCATGCTCACGCAGAACGTCGACGCGCAGCGCGAGGACGTCCTCAACAGCCTGCTCCGCAGCTCGGTGCTGACGCTGATCGCGCTGTGCGTCCTGGCCACCGTCATCGGCTACCTGATCGCCGGCCGTACGCTGCGCCCCCTGCACACCGTGACCGCCACGGCGCGCCGGCTGTCCGAGAGCACCCTGCACCAGCGCATCGGCCTCACCGGCCCGCGCGACGAGATCAAGGACCTGGCCGACACCTTCGACGGCATGCTGGACCGGCTGCACCGCGCGTTCGACTCCCAGCGCCGCTTCATCGCCAACGCCTCCCACGAGCTGCGCACACCGCTGGCCATCAGCCGTACGGCGATCGAGGTCGCGCTGGCCAAGCCGTCCGTGCCCGACGAGACCCGCGCCCTGGCCACCAAGCTCCTGGGCGCCACCGCCCGCCACGAGCGCCTCATCGAGGGCCTGCTGCTCCTGGCCCGCTCCGAACGCGAGGTGCACGAGCACGCCCCGGTCGACGTCCGCGACGCCGCCGCCTCCGCGATCGGCCAGCTCACCACCCCCGCCGCCGACTCCGGCGTGACCATCACCGCCGACCTGGCCGACGCCCCCACCTCAGGCGACCCGGTGCTGCTGGAACGCTGCGTGGTCAACCTCGTGGAGAACGCGGTGAAGTACAACCACGCCGGCGGCCGGGTCACCGTACGTACGGACACCACCGCCGGCTGGGCCCGCGTCCGCGTCGAGAACACCGGCCCGCCCCTCACCGCCGCCCAGGCCGAGGC
>Ga0164243_10015314_pt1 | contig 10607 bp, 9 predicted proteins | sample OricompcompostOP_FD_108781 | JGI IMG/M metagenome (GOLD analysis project Ga0164243, IMG submission 108781) | Organic Plus compost microbial communities from Emeryville, California, USA - Original compost - Organic plus compost (OP) | ecosystem: Engineered > Solid waste > Mixed feedstock >...
GATGATCTGCGGCGTGCGGCCGTGCTCCACCATCTTGCCGACGTACATCACGCCGACATTGCCCTCCCAGGCGAAGTACTTCACCACGGCGAGGTCGTGGGTGATGAACAGGAAGGTGACGCCCAGCTCGTTCCGCAGCTTCAGCATCGTGTTGAGCAGCGAGACCCGGATGGAGACGTCCACCATCGACACGGATTCATCGGCGATGATGACTCGCGGGTTCAGCGCCATCGCCCGCGCGACGGAAACGCGCTGGCGCTGGCCGCCGGAGAGCTGATGGGGAAACTTGTTGATGAAGTTCTCGGCGGGCCGCAGGTCCACCAGCTCCAGCAGCTCGACAGCACGCCGGGTCGCCTCCTTCCCGCCGCTCACCAGCTTGTGATGCAGCAGCGGCGCGCGCAGGGTGTCGCCGATGGTGTGAACGGGATTCAGGGAGGCGTAGGGGTCCTGATGGATGATCTGGACGGCCTGGCGGTAGTTCTTGAACTCCGCCTTGGTCATCTGCCTGAGGTCCTTGCCCTCGAAGCGGACACTGCCGGATGACGGCTGGAGCAGGCCGGCGGCCATGCGGGCCACCGTGGTCTTGCCGGAGCCGCTCTCCCCCACCAGGCAGAGGATATCGCCCGCGTTCAGGCTCAGGGACACATCGTCCACCGCGGTGATCTGGCCTTGGCGGGTCTCAAAGGTCCGAACGAGGTGATCGAGTTCCATCAGCGGCGCGGTGGATGCCATGCCTGGAGGGGTCCTTTCCTGACGATGCGATAGCGGCGGCAATCGGGCCTGCCGTGCCCCGAACGGGGTGCCGGGGTGGCTAGCCTGCGACTTCGGCGACCTCCATCGCCTCCCAGACCGCGGGGTCTTTGGTGACCATGTCGGCGTGATGACACGCCGCGAAATGGGTGCCGCCCAGCTCGACGAGCGGCGGATTCTGCTTCGTGCAGATCTCCGTCGCGTAGGGGCATCGAGGGTGGAACGGGCATCCCGCCGGGATCTTCATCAGGTTCGGTGTCGCGCCGGGAATCGCGGTCAGCGGCGTGAACTCCTCACCCACGATCGGGGGCACCGCATTGAGCAGGCCCACGGAATAGGGGTGCTTCGGCGTGTAGAAGATGTCGCGCACCGGGCCGTATTCCACGATCTCACCGGCGTACATCGTTGCAACCCGGTCGGCGAGCTCTGCCGCGAGCGAGAGATCATGGCTGATGAAGATCATCGTGAAATCGAGCTGGTCGCGGAGGTTCTTCACCACGTCGATGATCGCCCGCTGGGTGAGGATGTCCAGCGCGGTGGTGGGTTCGTCGAGGATGATGAGCTGCGGTTCCAGCAGGAGGCTGAGCGCGATCGAGACACGCTGGCGCATGCCGCCGGAGAGCTCGAAGGGGAAGGCGTTGTAGACGCGCTCCGGATCGAGCTGGACCTTGCGCAGCAGGTCGAGCGTCCGCTCGCGGACCAATGTCCTGTCGGTCAGCCCGTGGGCTTTCGCCGTCTCGAAGAAGGTGTCCTTGACCCGCATGACCGGGTTGAGCGCGTTCTGCGCGGCCTGGAAGACCATCGCGATCTCGCTCCAGCGGATCTTGCGAAAATCCCTGTCGCTCAGCTGGACGAGATCGACCTCGGTGCCATCGAGCTTGCGATAGATGGCCGATCCGGAGGCGATCCGGGCGCCACGCACCAGCATGCGCAACAACGCAAACCCCAGCGTCGACTTGCCGGAGCCGCTCTCCCCGATCAGGGCAACGGCCTCACCGGCGCGAATGTCGAGGTTGACATTGCGCACCGCCCGCAGGTAGCCGTTGCTGGTGCGATATTCCACGCTGAAATCGCGCACGGAGAGGATGACGGGCGCGGTCGACTCGGCAGTGCCGCGCACGGCATTGCGTGCCGCCACCGCCTCGGTGTTCATGTCCCGTCCGCTCAGCGCGGTGGCTCGTGTCGCCATGAAAACGTCCTCGATCTGCGAAAGAACCTACCGAATCCCGAAAGCCGCGTTCAGCGGACGGCGAGCCGTCCTACTCCTCGCGGAGGCGCGGGTTGAAGACATCCTCCATCGCGTTGGAGATCATCACCAGCGACAGCTGCAACAGCGAGATCATGAAGATCGGCGAGAGGATATAGAGCAGGCTGTCCTTGAAGAAGATGGCGCCCTTGGTATAGGCCTGGTTGATCATCAGGCCCCAGTTCTCGCCAGCCAGCGGCACGAGCCCGAGGAAGAAGAGGATGACCTGGCCGTAGATGGCGCCCGTCATCGCGAAGACGAAGTTGATGACGATGTAGCTCATCATGTTCGGAATGACTTCGCGGAAGAGGATGTGCCCGGTCCCCAAGTCCAGCATCCGTGCAGCCTCGACGTATTCGCGTTCCTTGAGGGTAAGCACCTGGGAGCGAACAGCCCGCAGCAGCGCCGGCCAGGCCGTGACCGAGAGCACGAGGGAGAGCAGCAGGGGATTGTCGAGCCGGACATAGGCCGCCAGCACGGCGAGCAGGATGATGGTCGGCACCGTCATCACGATGTCCGCAATCATGAGGAGGAAGGCGTCGGTCTTGCCGCCGAAGAGCGCCGAGATCGCCCCGAGCACCACGCCGATGAAGGTCGAGATGAACGCGGCGAGTCCGGAGACGATCAGCAGGGTGCGGCCGCCATAGACGATCTGGTACCAGACGTCCTTGCCCATGTAGTCGCCGCCCAGCGGATGGCGCCAGCTGGGCTTGGCATAGATGTCCGCCACGACGGTGGGATTCTTGCCGGGCATGAAGAACGGGCCGATGAAGGCGAGGAGGAGGATGGCGATGAAGATCGCGAATCCCAGCGCGCCGACCTTGTTGCGTTTGACGAACGTGCGAATGAAGCCCTGCTTGCGTGCGGCGATGGCCGCCTCGACATCCTCCGAGCGCCCCGAGAGATTCTGGATATCAACCGTTCCCTGGACCATCGCTGACTACCCCTTCGCCCGGATGCGCGGATCGACGCGGCTGTAGAGGAGGTCGGCGAGCAGGTTCGCCACCACCACCGAGATCGTGATGACCAGGAAGATGCCCTGAAGCACGGGGTAATCGCGCTTCTGGATTGCCTGGAAGAGCTGCTGGCCGATGCCCTTGTACTGGAAGATCGGCTCCATGAGCAGCGATCCACCCATGACGAACCCGATCTGGATCACCAGCGAGGTGAAGAGCGGGAGGATGGCGTTGCGCCCAACGTAGAACAGCGCCACGCGCCATTCCGGGATGCCCCTCGCGCGCGCGGCGGTCACAAAGTCTTCCTCGAGGGCGGCGACCGTGCTGCTCTTCATGGTGAGCATCCAGCCGCCGATCGTGGTCAGCACGTAGACGAAGATGGGCAGGAAGGCATGGTAGAGGGCGTCGGAGATGAATCGCCAGGTGAATCCGGGTTCCACACCACTGGAGACGGAGCCCCGCATCTGGACAAAGGGAATCCACTCCAGCCAGACGCCGAAGATCGTGATGATGAGGATGGCGATAAGGTAGTTCGGCACAGAATGGGTGATCGATGCGAAGGCGGAGAGCGAGCTGTCGATCCAGGTGTTGCGCTTGTATGCCATGAACATGCCGAGCATGATGCCCAGCGTGAAGGAGATCAGCAGCGCTGTGCCGACGCTGAAGATCGTCCACCAGATGCGAGAGGCGATGATCGAGGAGACCGTCGTCCCGGGGGAGCTGATGGACATACCCAGGTTGCCCTGGAGCAGATTCCGCATGTAATCGAAATACTGGACGTAAATCGGCTTGCTGGCGTCGATGGAGAACAGCGATTGCGCCATATTGCGCGCGGTATCGTAATCGTATCCGTATTGGGTCATCTGCTGATTGATGTAGACCTGGACAGGATCGCCGGGCATCAGGCGCACCAGGAAGAAGATCAGCGTCATCACAAAGAAGACCGTGAGCAATGCCCGGAGGAGCCGCCGGAGCAGGAAGCTCGAGCCAATCCGTTGGATGATATTGGGCTTGGCTTCAGCCGTTTCCTCGACAGCTATCAGTGGTTCGGACGCTATCGCAGCCATTGCGTTCCCGTGCTTTCCATGTCCCCGGATAGCGGCAGCCGCCCACTCCGGCGCCTACCCCATACGGGCCTCTCGATCCGATCCACCGCACCTTGCTCTGACCAGGAAGCGATCCCGCCTCCGTTTTGCCTGTTTTCGATCCCGTATTATGCACACACCCGCCGTGCGCGTGCACGCGAGGCCCATCCGAGCGCCGCCTGGCCTCCCCGCGCCAGAGCATCGCGAGCATCCTCCGCAGCATGCAAACACGGGATCACCGAACACGATGCCAATTGTCTGGCTGGCATGCAGAACGGCCGACGAGCCGATTGCACGCAACGAGGCGAACCGCTCTGGCCCGATGGACCAGAGCGGTTCGCTCGTGTTGCGCGGCGGCTGGAATCAGGCGACGGGCGCGTGCCGGATCGCCACTGGCTGGTGGATCTTGGCCGACTCATAGGCGGCCAGGGCCACCTCCATCGCACGCAGGCCGTCCACGCCGTCGGGCGCGGCAACACCATCGGTGCGAACGGCCTGAATGAAGGCGTCGATCATCTCGGGGTCACCGGATGGCTCGACCCCAATGCGCGTGTTGGAGGGTCCCTGGATCTCGATCAGCTCGATGTTGGCGCGGAAGGCATCGAGCGAGAGCACGCCCTTCTCCCCGACCACATCGATCATCACGCCGCCCCAGATCGGATTGTTGGCCGGGCGCGACCAGCTGGTGTCGAGGCTCAGCGGAACGCCGTTGCTCAGCTTCATCATCAGCAGCCCGGTGTCGTCGGCCTCGAAGTCGTAGATGCGGGTATCGATCTCGGCGTAGACCTCCTCGACCTCGACGCCCAGCATCCATCGCAGCGTATCGACCACGTGGACGGTGTGATCGATGACCGCGCCGCCTCCGGAGAGCTCCGGCTGCACGAACCAGCTCTGGGGGCAGGTGCCGGGATTGCGGGAGGCGATGATGAGCGGATCGCCGATCGTGCCGCGGTCGATCGCCTGCTTCAGGCCGACCGTCGCGGCATTGAAGCGAACCGGGAAGGCGATCTGGAGCTTCACATTGTTGTCGCGGCAGGCGGCGATCATCGCCAGCGCATCGTCGACCGTCGTGGCGATCGGCTTCTCGCAAAGCACGTGCTTGCCCGCCTCCGCCGCCGCGATGGTCATCTCCTTGTGGCGGACGTTCTCGCTGCAGATGACGACCGCATCGATATCATCGCGCAGGACAGCATCACGGTAATCCGGCACATAGTCGACGCCATACAACGCCGCCATCGCCGTGCCGCGTTCGGCATCGTCGTCGGCAATCAGCACCAGTTCCGCATCGGGATTCGCCTTGAGGCAGGCCGCATACCCGTGCGCATGCAGGTGCGCGAAGCTCAAAATTGCGACCCGCACCGGTCGCCCCTCGATCGTGGACATCGTTCGTTCCCCAGGATGACGCCCTTCGCGGGCTGAGCGGTCGGTCAGGCGTTGGCTGCGGCAGCCCGCACGGTTCCATCCTCATTGAAGACGACCGGCGCACCCGTCCGCATCGAATCGAGCACCGCATTCGCGACGGCCAGCGCCTTCGTCGCCTCCAGACCATCGACGCGCACCGGCTCGCCAGTCTTGAGGCACCGGACGAAGTGCCTGACTTCCTTGAAGTGGGGAGCCTCCACGCCGGGGCGCAGATAGTGGCGCGCCGGGACGCGGATGCCGCCGGGTGCGTTCCAGTCGATACCCTCGGTCGGCTCGACGACCAGGGTCGCGGCCTGCTCGCTGCTGTAGGTGGCGAGCCCGTATTGCCCGGCGACCTCGATGGACGTGCGATGGGTGGAATGCGCCCAGCTCGCTTCGACATGCCCAATCGCCCCGCTTCGGAAGCGGAGGGAGGCCATGGTGTAGTCGCGCTTCTCGTGGATCGGCAGGTAGGAGAGGCCGTGCGCGAAAACCCGTTCGACATCGCCGAAGAGCCATCGCAGCGTATCGATCTCATGGATCATCAGGTCGAGCACGACGCCGCCATTCTTCTCGACGTCCGCGAACCAGGGCGAGCGCTCCATCACCGGCGGGTTCGTGCGCGATGCACGGATCGTGGCGATCCGGCCCAGCTTGCCCGCGTCGAGGATCTCCTTCAGCCGCTCGTACTCGGGATAGAAGCGCACGACGTGGCCGACCATGAAGGTGACGCCGGCTTCCTGGCAGGCAGCGACCATCGCCGCGCCCTCCTCGGCTGTGCGGGCGATCGGCTTCTCGCAGAAGACATGCTTGCCATGCTGCGCCGCAAGGATCGTCGCATCCTTGTGCAGGAAGGTCGGCAGGGCAATCAGCACCGCATCGAGGGCCTCGTCGGCGAAAGCCTCCTCCATGGAGGCGGTCGGCGTGCCGCCGATCTCGGCCGCCAATGCCTGGGCGCGCGGTAGGTCGATATCGACGAGCCAGCTGAGCTCGACATCGGGCATGGCGGCGAGATTCCGGGCATGGTGCCCGCCCATGCCGCCGGTACCGACGACGGCAAAGCGGACCGGACGGTCACGCAGATCATCCGGTGTCGCCGGATGTGGCCGGGAGAGGTCTGACGAGGAATGCGTGGCTGACATGGGCTGCCTTCTGCTGACATGCGATCGAACCGACGCGACGGTGGCGGCGATGCCGTCCCGGGATCACCGCATACGGTACGGGAAGCGGGCGCACGCGGCAAGACACAGGACCGGAGGGGCGGCTCACGATGGGCGCGCTCCCCGTTCCCGCAGGGCAGCGACAAGGGTTCGCGACCGAACGGCCAATGTGCGTCTGCCGTCTCAACCGGACGATGGGCCGCGGCGCCCGATCGTTGCCATGCCGACCGCAGCGAGGCATGTCGACGCGATCGACGCATGCCATGCCCGCTCCACGCGGGCATTCCTGGCACCATCCCTCAGGAGACGGTCTGGCCGTTCTCGGGAAGAGCATTCAGCCATGAGAGCACGGCACTCGTCTGCGCGATCCGGAGGTCCAGCGTATCGCGCAGGATCGCGGCCTGGGCAGCGGCTTCGCGGTCCTCGGCCGCCTCCCGTCCCGAGTCAGCCCGCTGCTTCTGGAGCGAGCCGAGCAACTGGCGGATGACCGTCCGTTGCTCCCGGACGAGCGTCACGGCTCGCAGCGGATCGAGCTCGCGCGCGAACCAGAGCTTGACGAGGAAATCGAGCCGCACGTCCCGGGTTGCCCGGACCGGCTCGTCCAGCCACTCGCGGAGCGCAGTCTCCCCGGCGGGGGTCAGGGTGTGATCCTGCCGGTCCGGCCGCGAGACCTGCCGCTCGACGCTGGTCGCAACCAGGCCGGCACGGTCGAGCTTCTTCAGGTAGTGATAGAGCATGCCTGGTTCAAGACGGATGATCCTGGACAACGCCCCCGACTGGAGCCGTCGCACCAGATCGTAGCCATGCACACCGCCCCCACCATCGGGATCAGCCGTGCGCGTCGTCACGGCGATGAGGCCGAGCAGCGCATATTCCGCCGGTCCAAGCCGGGTGCTCCGCCTGGACCTGGCAGCGGCGGAGCTCGTCTCACTCATCATGCACCTTCCCTCTGTGCGGGCGATGCGCCCACGGGATCAGGCAGCGTCCAGCGCGTCACCGGAGTCGCCGTCCGCGCGAATGCCGACGATGCGCGTCGAGACGGACGCGGCGTCCGGCCCCACAATGCGGACGCGGGCCACACGCAGCCCATCGAGCCCTTCCACGATCAGGACATGGCCGTCCGGGCTGCTCACCTCGTCGCCAAGCACGGCAGGGCGACCGAGGGAGAAGAAGACGTAGCCGCCCAGCGTCTCCACATCGTATCCGGCGGGTTCGAGATCGACGCCAAAGCGCTCACGAAGGTCCACGAGGCTGGTGAGACCATCGAGGTGCAACACGCCATCCGGGTCGAGGCGATCGCGCTCTCCCGCGTCGTCTTCCTCCTGCACGCGGCCGATGAGTTGCGTGACGATATCCTGGAGGGTGACGATGCCCGCCGTACCGCCATATTCGTCAATCACGACGGCCATCTGGACATGGCCCTCGCGCATCTGTGCCAGCACCGCCGAGGCCGGCAGGGTCTCCGGAACCAGCATCGGCTCCGTCATATAGTCCCGGATATCGAAGCGCTCGGCGATCGTGGCGGCCGCCAGCCCGGCTTCGGGCGCCCGGCCGTTGCCGATCTCGTGGACCGCCTCGGCGGTGGCGGTGGCATGGACGCGATCGAGGAACAAGGGCATCAGGCGCTTGATCTTGATGATCCCGATGATGTGGTCGTTATCCCCCTCGAAGACCGGCAGCCTGGTGTGCGAGGTCTCGTTCGAGAGCGCGATCACATCGTCCAGGGTGGCGTTGACTGGCAGCGCGGTCACTTCGGTGCGCGGCACCATCACGTGACGGGCCTGCATGTCGGTGAAGGAAAAGGCGCGTCCGACCAGATCGTGGGCGGTCTCGTTCACCAGACCGGCCTCGCGGGAGGCGTCGACCGCCAGCATCAACTCTTCGGCCGACTGCACAAGCTCGTGCCCGGACGCCGGTTCGATGCCGACGAGCTTCACGACCTGGTTGCCGATCCAGTTCAGAAAGAAGATCACCGGCCGAAAGATGACGAGGAAGATGTGGATTGGCCGGGCAACCCACAACGCCGTGGCCTCGCTGCGTTGCAGGGCCAGGCTCTTTGGCGCCAGCTCACCGATCACGATGTGCAATGAGGTCACGAAGGAGAAGGCAATGAAGAAGGCGATGGCATGCGACGTGGCGGAACCGACCTCGACCGGAAGGTGCGCCAGGAGGCCATGCAGGAGGGTGGCAACCGCCGGCTCGCCGATCCATCCGAGCGCGAGGCTGGAGATGGTGATGCCAAGCTGTGTTGCCGCAATATAAGTGTCGAGGTGACTGAGGAGATCGAGCACGCCAGGAGCGCGGGGGTCGCCTTCGGCGGCGAGCTGCTGGATGCGCGTGCGTCGAACGGAGACGAGGGCGAATTCGGTTGCCACGAAAAACCCGTTCGCGAGCACGAGCGCGAAGACGGCCAGCAACCCTACCGAGGTACTAATCTGGTCCTCCAGACCTGGGAACGTTTGGCACACACATCCCGCGCCGGGCAGTGTGTCACCTGGGCGGGAGCACGCACGAATCACACCCCCGCATCATCATAGTAGGGGAATCATCGCCAAAACTCCATCCTTCCGCGATGCGCGCTGTCCGGCAAGCCAGGAGCCACCGAAGAGGTCGTGGACTCCCGGCGAATCGTCGTCGCTGCTCCCTTTCGCCGGCGCGGGCCGGGAATGCTAGGATGCCTCTGCCAGCCGCCGCGTCTGGCGATCCGCCCATCCGCCCGTACGAGGTCCTTTTCCCCTTGGCGACAAACGCCCGCCCCTCCACCCGGAAGAAACCATCCCCGCCGCCCGCCGCTGGCCCGAAGGACCCGGCGGCACTGCTCGCCGGGGTGCTCTCCTCGAAGGTGCGGGCCGCCGTGCTCACCTGGCTTGTGGCCCGGCAGGACGCTGCCTGGTCGCTTACCGAGATCGCGCGCGGCGTGGGGATGGCCATCAGCAGCGTGCAGCATGAGTGCTACAAGCTGGAAGGTCTCGGCATCCTGACTGGAACGCCGCTTCAAGGTTCCCGCCGCTACGCGCTGGACCGCGCCTTTCCACCGACCGATCCGCTCGTGCATCTCGTTTACGCAGCGTGGGGGTTCCCGGCCCTCGCCAGTGCCGCACTGGCTGATCTTGGCAACAGATCGGGCGGCGAGCTGCGGGAGGCATCGTTGCGCTATCAGGGCTCGTCCGTCCACGAGGCCACGCTGGTCCTTGTGGGCGACGTCTCACTGGATGTCCTTGCCGCCGCCCAGACGCGGATCGCCCGGCTGCTCGACCTGGAGCCGGATGCGCTGGATGTCGCCTTCTTCCGTGCCGACCAATGGTCCGCGCGCATCGGAGAGCGCGATCCGCGCGTCACCCGGCTGCTCGACCTCCCCGGCATCTCCCTGAAGAATCCGCCCCCAGACGAAGGATCATCTCGCGCATGACAATCTCTCCCATCGGAGCCGGCCCTACCCTCGCGATCGGCCAGTCGGGCGGGGCGACCGCCGCGATCAATGCCAGCCTGGCCGGGGTGATCGCCGCCGCGCAGGCTTCTGGCGCCTTTCCCCGGATCCTCGGCATGCGTAACGGCGTGGAAGGGCTGCTCGGCGAGTCGTTTCTCGATCTGACGCGGCTCGACCGTCCGACACTTGACGGCCTGCGTGTCACCCCGTCGTCCGCGCTGGGCACCGGGCGGTACAAGCTGAAAGACGCCGATCTCGATCGTGCGCTGGACGTGCTCGGCGCGCACGGCATCACCGCGCTCGTCTACATCGGCGGCAACGATTCGGCAGATACCGCGCGCCGCCTTGCCCTCCACGCCGCCGAACGCAAGCAGGCGCTTCAGGTGATCGCCGTGCCGAAGACGGTTGACAACGACCTGAAGGAGACCGATTTCTGCCCCGGCTATCCCTCGATGGCGCGGTCGCTGGCGACGTATGTCCGCGACGCGACGTGGGATACGCTGGCGGCCCCGAAGCTCTACCCCGTCAAGTTCATTGAGGTCGCGGGGCGCGATGCGGGATGGGTCGCGGCAGCGGGAAGCC
>Ga0164243_10015316_pt1 | contig 10607 bp, 6 predicted proteins | sample OricompcompostOP_FD_108781 | JGI IMG/M metagenome (GOLD analysis project Ga0164243, IMG submission 108781) | Organic Plus compost microbial communities from Emeryville, California, USA - Original compost - Organic plus compost (OP) | ecosystem: Engineered > Solid waste > Mixed feedstock >...
ATGGGCTTGGCGCCATAGGTACGGCTCCACTTCCAGCGCCGATACGCCAGGAACGGATTGATGGAGCCCAGACTGAAGCCGGAACGCTGCAGGGAACTGATCGCCCAAAGCAAGCCGGCCAGCGCGGTGATTGCAGCGATGATGACGTGCACGGAAGCTCCTGCCGGGTGCAGACGTGGTTTAGTTATATGGATAGTTTAGCCAGGGTCGCAGGGCGGAGGCGACGTTTCTAGGAGCCGAGTGTGAGCCAGGTCACTGCTGGCGGGCTTGTTTCGGTCAGGGCCGACCTTCGCAGTCAGTCGACCCGCACTTCCCGCCACTGTTTCATCAACGGAAAATACAACGCCGCCCGTACCGGCTGATCCGGGCGGAACAGTTTCATCAGCCGGGCGTAGCGTTGTAACTGATCGCGGTAGCGGCGAGCTTCGTCGGCGAGGAATTGCTCCAGGCCGCCGCCTTCGTGCGAGCCGGTTTTGAAATCGACGATCCAGCGGACGCCGTGCTCGTCGACGAACGTGCGGTCGATCACGCCGGAGACGATTTCGCCGTCGAAGACACCGGTCAACGCCAGCTCGGATTCGGCCTCGCTCAATGGCGAGGAAAGGCCGAGCAGCCAGCGGCCGCGGTCGTCGGCGAGCGTCTGGCTCATCGCGGCAATGACTCGCTCGGCAGCGGCCTCACAGCGATCGGGTGGCACCCCCAGCTCGGCGAGTTCGGCACACAGTCGTGCTCGATTCGGAGCGGGCGATGGGCGGTCGGCGCCAGCGCGGACCAAGCGATCCAATTCACGGTGCACGAGCGTGCCGATGTGACGTGCGGTTTGCGAGGCCCAGTCGAACTCGATCTTTGCATCGAGGTCGCTGACGTTCACAGGCTTTGCCGTAATCGCGATGTCCGCGATCGGAGGCTGCCATTGCAGGGGCAGACGGCGAACGCGCAGCGAGGGAGTCGGTGCCGAAGCGAACAGATCCTGCTGCGGCTTGGTCTGCACACTCGACTCGAAGTGGGATCTCACCTCCGGCCAGAGCAGGCGAAGCATCGAGCCATTGAGCGGCTCGCGCAGTTCGGCGCCCTCCTCTGTTTCTTTCACTCGCACTCGGCCAAGCAAATGCAACGCTCGCTTCGCGCGTGTTGCGGCCACATAAAGCAGACGACCGCGCTCGCGAGCGCTGCGTTCGCGTTCCAGCAGTTCGATCCAGCGGTACATCGGATCGGCATCGGCGCCAGCGGCTTTGATGGGAGCGAATACGATGCCGCCTTCGTGGCCCGGGATACGCGTCCAGCGCATCAGCTCACGGCTCTCGCCGCGTAACAGCCGATCGAGTGCCGGCAGGATGACCACGTCGTACTCCAGGCCCTTGGATTTGTGGATCGTCATCACTTCGACGCGAGCACGATTCTCCGGCCGCGGCCGAGCAAACAAACGGTCCAGCTGTTCTTCCAGGCGCGCGGCATCGTCGAGATCGCCGGCAATCTCGATGTTATCGAGTCGACGCAGATAAGCGTCCGCATCGTCGAGGTCCTGCGGGCGATGGAGCGTCGCCGGGCCTCCCAGCGCATTCCAGGTCCGCTCGACCCAGTCGCGCAGAGACAGCCGTCCTCGTTGCGCAAGCGCAGCTTGGAGGATCGAATGCACGCGAGTGGCACGTTCGCGGCCGTCGTCAGTGAGTATGTCGCTCGATGCCAGCGCCCGTGCCAGCAGTTCGTTGACCGTCGATGCCCGGTTGTTACCAATGATCGCATGCAGATCGTTCAGCGTGAGCCCGCACCACGGCGCGCGCAGCACTGCGAGCCAGGATGTGCGATCGGCAAGATGCAGGAGCGCACGAGTCAACGCGGTCAGGTCTTGCACGACCGGTCGGTCGAGCAGCGCTTCGATTTCGATGGCCTGGAAATCGATCGACGCCGCATGCAGCTGGCTGGCGATCATGCCGACATGCGTGCGCGCTGTGACGAGCACGGCAACCGTCGTATCTGGATCTTCAGCGAGGCTTTTGCGCACCAGATTCACGACCTGGCGAGCTTCTGCCAGCTCATCTTTATCGAAGGACGGATGTACCTTCACCCCGCCTCGGGTGCTCGGCAGAGCGGCCACGCTCGGGCTGTAGCGCACGGCGCCCTGCTCCGGATTGTCGGTGGGCGAGAGCACGCCAGGGAACACGCGATTCACCCACTCGATGATGGGACGCGTCGAGCGGAAGTTGGAAGTGAGCTGCAACGGTTCGAGCCGCACGTTGCGCAATCCCTCGCGCTGCAGTTGCAGGAACAGGCCCACTTCAGCCTGGCGGAACCGATAGATGGATTGCATCGGATCGCCGACACAGAACAGAGTGCGTCCATCCCCTTCGGACCAGCCCGCGGTCAGTCGTTCGAGCAGATCGAGCTGTCCGAACGAGGTGTCCTGGAACTCATCGACCAGCAGGTGCTGCAAGCGATAGTCGAAGGCGAGTGCCAGATCGGTCGGCTCCTCGCTCGTCCCCAACGCCTGCAGTGCTCGCAACGCCGCTTCGATGTAATCCGCCTGCCCTTGCGATTGAAACACGATCTGCAATTCAGCGACCGCGACGGGCAAAACCGCGAGCAAGGCTTCGAGAATCGCCCACTGCTCCTCCGAGTACGTCGGACGCGGCAGATTGCGAAGCGCGCCCAGCTGCGCGATCAGCTCTTCGTCCTGACCCAACTCTGCGAGCGCCGCGAGCATCCGCTCCTTCTCCCGCGGATGCGTCGTCGGGAAGCCGCTCTTCTTCGTGACGGTTTGATACGGCGAACCATCGCGCTTCAAGAACACGCTCGCGAGCGCCAGCCAGCCATCGATGGTGTCACTCTGGGCACTGGGACATGCGTGGGCATTCGAGCACGCCTCCAGCAGCAGCCGCTTCTCCTCGTTGACGCCAGTGGCATCGCGCAGGTTGGATGCGGCAAACACGGCGAGATCCCAATACTCGCGACGGCGCACATCATCCATCAGCCCGCACAGCATCGTGAGATGACGCTTGATGACGTTCTGCAGCGTTTGCTCCAGCGCGCCGCGCAAGTTGTCGTGCGTTCCGGCACTGACGATTTGGTGCAGCCATTGATCGCGCTTGGCGAGCAGCTCACACAACAGCTCGGCGAGCAGATCGGTGCGATTGCCGAGATGCACGATCAACGATTCCAGCGACTCGGCCACGGACGAGTCTTCGCCCAACCTTTCGATCAGCCGACGTGCCGCGCTTTCATACAATGGCCACGGATCCTCGGCCGGCTCCAACGCAGAGCCCGTCCCCGCGAGGATCGGCAGACGCCGCGCCAGCGTGGAGTTGAGCGCATCGATGGTCTGAATACGCAGCCGCGAAGGATGTTCGGCAAGCTTCCAATGCCGCTCGATGTCAGCAGCGCGCACTGCACGTGCCAGTTCCCACGTCGCCAACTTGTGTGCCGACTCCGGCGCCGGCCCGGCCGCCGCCTCGATGGAAAGCAGAATACGATTGCGCATTTCCGCCGCGGCCTTGCGCGTGAACGTGATCGCAAGGATCTGCTCCGGATGTTCCACCGTCGCGAGCAGGCGCAGATAACGCTGCGTGAGCAGCTCGGTCTTGCCGGAGCCGGCAGGCGCCTGGACGATGAACGAGCGCGTCGGATCGAGCGCGCGCTTGCGGGCAGCAGCATCGCTACTCATCGTGATGCTCCGCTTCGTCTTCCTGCGTGCGCTCGCTGATCCGGCAGAATGCGCTCAAATGACAGTAGGTGCACTCTTGCGGCTGCAATGGATCCACCACCGCCTGGCCCTCGACGAAACTTTCCGCCAGGTGCGTCAGCGTCTTGCGCCAGTGATCGACCAGTGACGGCCAATCGGGCGGATGATCGGGCCGCAGTCGGACATGCCCCGGATAGGCCGCGACGCCCTCTCCGATGAACGCGCCGTCGCTCCACCCGCGATATTCAACCGCGCCAGCCGCCAACACGACGTAGGCCAGGCCCCGCAGCGACTCGCCGTGCGCCAGTCCATACAACGGCAGCTGCGGCCTCAGCGGGCGTCCTGGCTTCGTATCCAGCCATTGCCGCGGCGAATGCGAGTCGCCGAGCTTGTAATCGATCAACAAATGACCGCCCCCGCCCAGCTCATCGATGCGGTCCGGCTGCAAGGTGATCGACAGGCCGCCGATGGCGTACGGCTCGGATTCTTCGCTCAAGCTCAACGCGAACGCAGGCCGCTGCTTCTCCAGTGCCAGCAGCTGCAGCACCTGCTTGGCGACATTGCTGACTTCCAGCGCGGCAAGACGCTGGCGATAACGAACCGTCGGCTGCAGCGCCTGCATGGTATGGCGCTCGGCGCTCGCCCACACTCGTTGTGACAATGTTTCTTCATCGATCGCGAGCAGGCCGGCGTGGTTGCGCAGCGAACGCCAGATCTCGTGCAGCACTCGATGCAGGATGATGCCGCGATCGATGGGCTCGACGCCGATGCTCACCGTCGGCATGGCTTGCGCGTCCAAGCGAAGCTGCGCCTGCGCCCGAAACGGGCAGCGTGACTGCAGCTCGAGTGTCATCGCGCCGCCTAGCGCGGTTTTCACTTTCAACCGCGGAGCGAGCTCGTCGCGCATTTGTTCGAGGAGCGGACGCTGATCGAACAACGTCCGTCGCAGGGGGCGGACCGACGCGATGGCGATATCACTGCCTTTGACGGTCGGCCAGGGCGACAACAGGGGACTGGGTTGCAGCTCGGCCTCGCCTTCTTGCCGTGGCCAGCTCAATATCACCTGTGGCGCGCTACGGATCCAACGCGCGAGCCGCGCTTGCGACAGCTGCATCACGCCTTCCGCCGTCGCTTCGGGAATCTTCGCGGCCCGCTGCAAGGCGACCGGCAGCAGAGGATCGGGATTGACGGGCTCGGGCAAACGCGCGGCATCCAGTCCAATCACCCAAGTGGCATCGAACGTCATGCCCGCAACGGTCGCGGGATCGATGACGGTGATCGACGTCGCCTGCGTCTCCGGCTCGAACGGCGTATCGCGCAGCAATTCCTGCAAGCGAGACAACGCCGCGGCGGCGGACAGCGGCGCGGTCACGGCATCCAGCGTGCCGAACTCGGCCAGCGCCGTATGAAACTTGGCAACGGTCTGATGTTCGACGCTGCTGAGCGAACGGTCTCCGGGCCAGCCCGCCATGCGCAGCCAGGTGTGGAATCGTTCAGCCCAGGCGCTCGCGCCGACCGAAGAGGTCTTGCCGCGGATCTCTGTCCCGATGTTGCGGGCGGCCTGTGCCAATTGATCGCAGCCCGTTGCGCTCGCCCAGCGTTCCAGCTCGAACCAGTCCCAGCGATCGCGTTGCTCTTCGCGCAAGCGAAAGTCGGCCATGGCACGACGATCCTGCTCCGCTTCGCCGCCAGCGATGAACGGTGAACGCAACAACCGTCCCGCATGCGTCGCCGGCCGATCATGCAAGGCGAACTGCAGGACCAACAGCGCCGCGTCCACGACGGGATACGACGCGAGCGGCGTCGGTGCTGCGATCACAACGGGGATCTTCGCTGACTCGGCCTGAATGTTTCGTTGCCCCGGGGCGAATACATCTTCGAAGACACGCTGCACTTCGGCGCGCCGTGACTGCAAATCGGCGACGACGACACCGACCGTATTCTTGCCCGTCGCGAGCTGCGCGCGCGCCCAGCGAGCGGCCAGTTCCAACTCATCATCCGCATCGCGGGCCGCGACGACCACGACGGAGCGCGATGTGTGCTCGTCCGGTTCGATCTCTGCGATCTTGCCCTGCCCCCGCCAACGCTCGATCAATCGAGCGACCGACGGCGGCAGGCTGTCGAAGCCCGCCAGCGCCAATGTTTCTTCGGGGACGAAGTTCGCATCGTGTGCCCAATGGGCCAGCCGCGTTTCATCGATGGCTTGCAGCTTTTCGCAGCGATGCAGGAACTCGGTGCACCAGGCGTGCAGCGCGCGACCCTCGGTGCTGTCGCTATCCTTCAGTGCGGCGAGCGGGATCAGATATTCCTGCATCCGTCGCCAGCTGCGGGCGGCGAGTCGGGCGGCGTTGGATGGATTGAGCAGGTCCTCGCCCCACGAGCTGTCGTTCACCAGCGCGTCCCAAAGGATTCGCGCTTGCGCGTTCGTCAGCAATCGAGCGTGATGAGCGTGCGTGCCGACGGCTCGCGCTTCGAGCCATTGCTGAGCGAGCCAGGTCGACCACGGCAGGATGCGAGGCGTGCGCCAGACGGATTGCCCCAGATTCTGCGCATGCTGGGCATAGCCCAGCCGCAGCGCATGCGCGAGCCTGCGGCTCGCGGTGAGCACTGTGACACCCTGATCTAAAAGCGAATGGAGCCGCAATGCCCCTTAACTCATGACTGGCGGACGACCTTCAGATCCGGCGCCGCGCGTGACACAGGCTCGGCCCCATCGGCGTAGCTGTCCAACAGTTCCTCCATGCGGCGGAACACGTCGGCGAGCACTTCGGGCCGCGGCAGATTGGTGATGCGGAAGTGCGTCTTGTAAGGCGTGTTGAAGCTGGTGCCCGGCGCGAGCAGCACGTGTTTGTGCTCGAGCAGGTCCATGGCGAAGCGCTGGTCATCGAAGGCCGGCAGCACGCCTGGCTTGACGCCGATGAACGCATAGATGGCACCGCGCGGCGCATGCACCTGCAGGTACTTGCTCCTGGCGACGCCGTCGAGAATGGCCCGGCGCGATTCATACAAGCGACCGCCCGGGCGGGTCAGCTCCAGAATGCTCTGGTAGCCGCCGAGCGCGGTCTGCACGGCCCACTGGCCCGGCACGTTGCTGCACAAACGCAGCGATGACAGCTTGTCGAGCGCGCTCAAGTATTCGCGAGCCGACTCGACATCGCCCGAGAACGACACCCAGCCGACGCGATAGCCGCACGCGCGATAGACCTTCGACAGACCCGACATCGTGGCGCACAGCGTGTTCTGCACGAGGGTCGCCATCGGCACGAACTTCGCGTCGTCGTAGACGATCTGGTCATAGATCTCGTCGCAGAACACGACCAGGTGATGTCGCTCGGCGATGCGGGCGATCGCTTCGAGCGTCTCGCGCGAATACACCGCGCCGGTCGGATTGTTGGGATTGATCACGACGATGGCCCGGGTCCGGCTGGTGATCAACGCCTCGATCTCTTTCGGATCGGGCTCGAAACCGTTCTCGGCGTGACACGGATAATGCACCGCCCGGCCCCGATTCAAATTCACCGCCGCCGTCCACAACGGATAGTTCGGCATCGGCACGAGCACTTCATCGTCGGTGGACAGCAAGGCACGCAGCACCAGGTCGATCAGCTCGCTGACGCCGTTGCCCATGAACACTTCATCGGCGCTCACGCCACGCACGCCGCGGCTCTGCTGCTGCATCACCACCGCTTCGCGGGCCGGAAAGATGCCCTTCTGGTGGCTGTAGGCTTCGCTCGCCTTGAGATTCTCGATCATCGCCAGCCGCATGGTCTCGGGCGTGCGAAAGCCGAACACGCCGGGATTGCCGATGTTCAGCGGGATGATGTCGTAGCCCCGGCGCTCCATTTCATGGGCGCGCCGTGCCAGGTCGCCGCGAATTTCATACTTCACGTTGGCGAGGCCGGCACTGGGGCGGATGGTACGCATGATAGTCAGCACTGACTGTTGAACTGGCCCGGGAAGATAACAGAATCCCTGCGCTCAAAGTGCGCACAGAGTCATAGGAAACCAAGGATTACAGCCGGCCTCGCGCCCGCTCGGATCGGGCAGCACGGACCGGCTCAATGCTCGATCAGCAGCGAGCCGAACCCCTCGATCTTGTCCTCGATGCCCGTGCTGCGCAGTGCATGCCAGTAGGTACAGGTGTTCACCGCCAGCACCGGCTTGCCGAGCCAGCGTTCGGCTTCGGCGGCGATCGAGGCGAACGCCAGGTTCGTGCCCACCTGGAGGATCAGTTCGACGCTGCTGTCGTCCACTTCGCGGACCGCCCGGCGCAGGCGCTCGGGCGACTCGTGGGCCATCAGCAGCGGGCTGTTGCTCTTCAGGCCCAGCAGGTTCACCACTTCGAAGCCGCTGTCGGTGAATGAACGGCGGACCTGGGCGTCGCCCGAGGGCATGTACGGCGTGATGACGCTGATTCTGCGGATCCCGCCATAGCGCTGGATGGCGGCCAGGCAAGCCTGCACGCCGAGGATGACCTTCACCCCGGCGCGCGCCTCCAGGTGCGCCTGGACGGCGTTCGCGTCCATGACGCCTTCCCAGAACGTCTCCGCGTTCATGCCGAACACCACGGCGGACGGCGAACAAGCCATGACTGCGTCGAGGGCGCCTTCGATGTTGCTGCGGACCTGTCCCATCATGGCGACGAACTCGCTCTCGGTGCCGACCGGCGAGTCGGGAATCACGACGCGGGCCATCTGATTGGTGATGCCGCGCGGGCGCATGGCATCGAATTCCGGCTGGACGATGGTGTTGGTCGCCGGGGCGATCACACCGAATTTCAGACGGGGAGCGAGGGCATCTGGCATGGGGGCGCAATGTGCTTCGGGTTGAGGCCGCGCAGTTTAGCCGGTTGTCGACCGCTGCCACCGGTCACCGCATTCCACTTCTCGAAACACCCCGGCAACTTCGGCACTTTTCCCCTGCGGAACATGGCAGTACGCGACACCATGTCGATTGACTCGAAAGCTGCGTTCCAGTAGCGTGCCCGGCCGCTGCGGCGGCCTGCAGCCCCTCTCCTATTGCTGGATTTATCGGAGCCGAAGTTGAGCAAGATTCTGGTGGGCCTGAAGCGCGTGGTGGACTACAACGTCCGCGTTCGCGTCAAACCCGACGGCACGGGTGTCGTGACCGACGGCGTCAAAATGAGCATCAATCCTTTCGATGAGATCGCGCTCGAAGAAGCGCTGCGCATCAAGGAGAAAGGAGGCGCGACTGAAGTGGTGGTCGTAAGTATCGGGCCCGCCGATACTCAGCAACAGCTTCGCACCGGCCTCGCCATGGGTGCCGACCGCGCCATTCTCGTGCAGACCGACACCCCGGTCGAGCCGCTCGCCGCCGCCAGGATCTTCCTGAAGCTCATCGAGAAGGAAAGCCCGCAGATCGTCCTGCTGGGCAAGCAAGGCATCGACGACGACAACAACCAGACCGGCCAGATGCTGGCGGCGCTGTGGGATCGTCCGCAGGCGACCTTCGCCTCGAAGGTCGAGCTGGAAGGCGCCAAGGCCAAGGTCACGCGTGAAGTGGACGCGGGCCTCGAGACCATCGAAGTCGACCTGCCGGCGGTGCTCACCACCGACCTGCGCCTGAACGAGCCGCGCTACGTGAAGCTGCCGGACATCATGAAGGCGAAGAAGAAGCCGCTCGACACCGTCGCGATCGCGAGCCTGGGCGTCGACACCGCACCGCAGTTCAAGACGACCAGGTACGAGCCGCCCGCGGCGCGTTCGAAAGGCATCATGGTTAAGGATGTGGCCGAGCTCGTCGCGGCCCTGAAGCAGAAGGGGCTCGTGTAATGGCCGCCAAGATTCTCATCGTCGCCGAACATGCCGGCGGCAAGCTCAATCCCTCCACCGCCAAGTGCGTGGCCTGCGCCAGCACGATCGAGGGCGCCCAGATCGACATCGCCGTGTTCGCGGCCAATGGCGCGGCCGTCGCCGCCGAGGCCGGGAAGATCCAAGGCGTGAAGACCGTCCTGACGATCGACAACGCCGCGAATGCCGAGCCGCTGGCTGCCGTGCTCGCACCGCAGGTCGCCGCGGTCGCCGCGAACTACACGCACGTGTTTGGTCCGTCGACCACGTTCGGCAAAGACTTGATGCCGCGAGTGGCCGCGCTGCTCGGCGTGGGTCAGTTGAGCGACATCATGGCGGCCGAAGGCGCTTACAAGTTCCGTCGTCCGGTGTACGCGGGCAACGCGATCATCACGGTCGAAGCACCGCAGGACAAGAAGCTGGTCGCGACCGTGCGTACCGCGTCGTTCCAGGCCGCGCCGCAAGGCGGCAGTGCTGCGGTCGAGGCTGCGAACGTTTCAGCGTCGCTGCCCTCTCACACTCGCTTCGTCGAGCGCTCGGCGGCTACGACCGGTCGTCCGGATCTGCAGACCGCGCCGCGCGTCGTTTCGGGCGGTCGTGCGCTCGGCAGCTCGGATAATTTCAAGATCATCTTCAGCCTCGCCGACAAGCTCGGCGCCGCTGTCGGTGCATCGCGCGCGGCAGTGGACGCGGGCTATGCGGCCAACGATCTGCAGGTCGGCCAGACGGGCAAGATCATCGCGCCGGAGTTGTACGTCGCGGTCGGCATCTCCGGTGCAATTCAGCACCTGACCGGCATCAAGGACGCACGCACCATCGTCGCGATCAACAAGGACGCCGAGGCGCCGATCTTCGAAGTGGCCGACATCGGCTTGGTGGGCGACCTGTTCACGGTCCTGCCGGAGCTGGAAAAAGCGCTGGGCTGATTCGCCCCCCTGCGCCGCTGAAGACAAAGGCCGCCGCGTGTCATGACGCGGTGGCCTTTTTATTTGATGTTGTGACGCGCGGACAGCGCCAGAACACCGGGCTGACGGCGCAGAGCGCTCAGAGCTGCGTCAGTACGTGCTCCGCGCTCGACACCTTGAACTCGCCCTTCTGCTCGACGTTCACCTGCTTCACCA
>Ga0164243_10015317_pt1 | contig 10606 bp, 8 predicted proteins | sample OricompcompostOP_FD_108781 | JGI IMG/M metagenome (GOLD analysis project Ga0164243, IMG submission 108781) | Organic Plus compost microbial communities from Emeryville, California, USA - Original compost - Organic plus compost (OP) | ecosystem: Engineered > Solid waste > Mixed feedstock >...
GCCCGCCACCCCACGAGGGGTGACGGGCCGTCGTCGCGTCGTGGCTCGGCGCGTCAGTCCAGGTAGTCCCGGAGCACCTGCGACCGGCTCGGGTGGCGCAGCTTGCTCATCGTCTTGGACTCGATCTGGCGGATCCGCTCACGGGTCACGCCGTAGACCTTGCCGATCTCGTCGAGCGTCTTCGGCTGGCCGTCGGTGAGGCCGAACCGCATCTGCACCACGCCGGCCTCGCGCTCCGAGAGCGTGTCGAGCACCGAGTGCAGCTGCTCCTGGAGCAGCGTGAACGACACAGCGTCCGCGGGCACGATCGCCTCGGAGTCCTCGATGAGGTCGCCGAACTCGGAGTCGCCGTCCTCGCCGAGCGGGGTGTGCAGCGAGATCGGCTCGCGGCCGTACTTCTGGACCTCGACCACCTTCTCCGGGGTCATGTCCAGCTCCTTGGCCAGCTCCTCCGGGGTGGGCTCGCGACCGAGGTCCTGCAGCATCTGCCGCTGCACGCGGGCGAGCTTGTTGATGACCTCGACCATGTGGACCGGGATGCGGATCGTGCGGGCCTGGTCGGCCATCGCACGCGTGATCGCCTGCCGGATCCACCAGGTGGCGTAGGTCGAGAACTTGTAGCCCTTGGTGTAGTCGAACTTCTCGACCGCACGGATCAGACCGAGGTTGCCCTCCTGGATCAGGTCCAGAAACAGCATGCCGCGACCGGTGTAACGCTTGGCCAGCGACACCACCAGCCGCAGGTTCGCCTCCAGCAGGTGGTTCTTCGCACGACGACCGTCCTGCGCGATCCACTCCAGCTCGCGGCGCAGCTTGCCCTCGATCTTCTGGTCGGGGTCGGCCAGCTTCTCCTCGGCGAACAGACCGGCCTCGATCCGCTTCGCGAGCTCGACCTCCTGCTCGGCGTTCAGCAGCGCGACCTTGCCGATCTGCTTGAGGTAGTCCTTGACCGGGTCGGCCGTCGCACCGGCGGTGACGACCTGCTGCGCAGGCGCGTCGTCGTCGTCGGCGTCGGAGTACACGAAGCCGGCGGCGTCCTCCTCCTCGGAGGCGGCGGCCTTCGGGTCGGCCTTGGCGTCCTCGTCGTCGGACTCGGTGTCGTCGGCGACGACGGCGTCCTCGGCGACCTCGGTGACGTCGTCGATCTCGAGGTCGACGTCGTCCTCCACGGGCTCCTCGTCGCCGTCGCGGGCCTTGGTGGCCTTGCTGGCCTTGGCCGGGCTGGCCTTCGAGCGGGCGGGCGCGGCCTTCCGGGCGCCCGACGTCGTGCCGGCGCCCTTGGCGGCGGTCTTCGAGGTGGCGGTCTTCGAGGCGGCCGCGGCGCGGCCGGTCGACTTCGCGGCCGCGGTCGTGGCGGCCGAACGGGTACGGGTGGTCTTCTTCTTGCTGGGCGTCTCGGTCACAGTGGTGGTGTCGTCAGACATGGCGGCGGGACAACCTCTTCTTCACGGCGGGCACGACGATCACGACCCAGGAACCGATGCCGGTTCACGGAGCGGAGAGCGCGGGCGGGACGGCGGCGCGGCGACCTGCGAGTCGCGGCTTCCGACATTATAAAACCCTGACCTAGGATCGTTTGTTCCACGTTCGCGCGGCGGGTTCAGGCGAAGGCCTCCACGGGCGGGCACGCGCACACCAGGTTGCGGTCGCCGAAGGCGCCGTCGACGCGCCGCACGGGCGACCAGTACTTGCCGATCTCCATGCCCTCGAGCGGGTAGACCGCCTGCCGCCGGGTGTAGGGGTGGTCCCACTCCCCCACCAGCGACGCCGCCGTGTGCGGCGCGTTGACCAGCGGGTTGTCCGACGCCGGCCAGGTGCCGTCGATCACCGCCTGGATCTCGCCGCGGATCGCCAGCATCGCGTCGACGAACCGGTCGAGCTCGCCCAGGTCCTCGGACTCGGTCGGCTCCACCATCAGCGTCCCCGCGACCGGGAAGCTCATCGTCGGGGCGTGGAAGCCGTAGTCGATGAGCCGCTTGGCGACGTCCTCCACCGTGATGCCCGAACGCGCCGTCAGCGGGCGCAGGTCGAGGATGCACTCGTGGGCGACGAGCCCGCCCGGGCCGCGGTAGAGCACCGGGTAGGCGTCCGCGAGCCGGGTGGCCAGGTAGTTGGCGGCGAGCACCGCGTGGCCGGTGGCCGCGCGCAGCCCCGCGGTCCCCATCAGCCGGATGTAGGCCCAGCTGATCGGCAGGATCGACGGCGAGCCGAACGGCGCCGCGCTCACCGGACCCGCCGCGGAGCGGTCGTCGCCGCCGGGCGTCAGCGGGTGCGAGGGCAGGAACGGCACCAGGTGCTCGGCCACCGCGACCGGTCCCACGCCGGGTCCGCCGCCGCCGTGCGGGATGCAGAACGTCTTGTGCAGGTTGAGGTGCGACACGTCGCCGCCGAAGGCGCCCGGGCCCGCGACGCCGACGAGCGCGTTGAGGTTGGCGCCGTCGATGTAGACCTGGCCGCCCGCGGCGTGCACGAGGTCGCACAGCTCGCGGATGCCGTCCTCGTAGACGCCGTGGGTCGAGGGGTAGGTCACCATGATCGCGGCGACGCGTCCCTCGTGCTCGGCGAGCACCCGGCGCAGGTCGTCGAGGTCGACGTCACCGGTCGGCGCGGTCGCGACGACGGCGACGCGCAGCCCGGCGAGGACCGCCGAGGCGGCGTTGGTGCCGTGGGCGCTGGCGGGCACGACGCACACGTCGCGCTCGCTGTCGCCGCGCGAGGCGTGGTAGCCGCGGATCGCGAGCAGCCCGGCGAGCTCGCCCTGCGAGCCGGCGTTGGGCTGCACGCTCACCGCGGCGTAGCCGGTGAGCTCCGCCAGCCAGCTCTGCAGCTGCTCGATCAGCTCGAGGTAGCCCGCGACGTCCTGCGCCGGCGCGTACGGGTGGATGCGCGCGAGCTCGGGCCAGGTGATCGCCGCCATCTCGGTGGCGGCGTTGAGCTTCATCGTGCACGAGCCGAGCGGGATCATGCCGCGGTCGAGCGCGTAGTCGGAGTCCGACAGCCGCCGCAGGTACCGCATCATCGCCGTCTCGGAGCGGTGGCTGGAGAACACCGGGTGCGTGAGGTAGTCCGTGGTGCGGGCGAGGTCGGCGGGCACGTCGGTCGCGACGTCGGGCAGCTCGACGGCGTCGCCGGACCCCGGCTCCCCCATCGCCTCGCGCGCGGCGGCGACGAGCGCGCGCACCACGTCGTCGGTGGTGAGCTCGTCGCACGCGATCGAGACCGTGTCGTCCGCCGCGCGCCAGAGCGTGATGTTGCGGGCCAGCGCGGCCGCGACGAACGCCTCCGCGGCGTCGGTGCGCACCGTGACGGTGTCGAAGAAGCGGTCGGAGACCACCTCGAGACCGACGTCGGCGAGCGCGGCGGCGAGCCGGCGCGCGTGCCCGTGCACGCGGGCGGCGATCGCCCGCAGGCCCTCGGGGCCGTGGTAGACCGCGTACATCGACGCCATGACAGCGAGCAGCACCTGCGCGGTGCAGATGTTCGACGTCGCCTTCTCACGGCGGATGTGCTGCTCGCGGGTCTGCAGCGCGAGCCGCAGCGCGGGCGCGCCGTCGGCGTCCTTCGATACCCCGACGAGACGGCCCGGCAGCTGTCGCTGCAGGCCCTCGCGCACCGCCAGGTAGCCGGCGTGCGGGCCGCCGAAGCCCATCGGCACCCCGAACCGCTGGGTGGTGCCGACGACGACGTCGGCGCCCCAGGTGCCGGGCGCCTCCAGCAGCGTCAGCGCGAGCAGGTCCGCGGCGACGACCACCAGCGCGCCGGCCTCGTGCGCCGCGGCGACCCAGCGGTCGAGCTGCTCGCGCGTGCGCAGCGTGCCGCTCGCGGCCGGGTAGGACAGCAGCACGCCGAAGACGCCGTCGAGGTCGGGCGGGTCGCCGGCGACGTCGACGGTCTCCAGCTCGATGCCCACCGGGACCGCGCGGGTCCGCAGCACGGCGGTCGTGGCCGCCAGGGTGTCGGCGTCGACGAGGAACCGGCCGCCGGCGCCCCGGGTGGCGCGGCGCGCGAGCAGCATCGCCTCGGCCGCCGCCGTCGCCTCGTCCAGCATCGAGGCACCCGCCACCGCGGTACCGGTGAGGTCGATGACCATCGTCTGGAAGTTGAGCAGCGCCTCCAGCCGACCCTGCGAGATCTCCGGCTGGTACGGCGTGTACGCGGTGTACCAGGCGGGGTTCTCCAGCACGTTGCGCTGGATCACCGACGGCGTGACCGTGTCGTGGTAGCCCTGCCCGATCATCGAGGTGCGCACCGTGTTGCGCGCGGCGAGCGCGCGCAGCTCGGCGAGCACCGTGGTCTCGTCGGGCGCGGCCGGCAGCTGCGGCTGCTCGGTGACGATCTCCGGCGGCATCGCCGTGGCGAGCAGCGACTCGAGGTCCGGCTGCCCGACGACGTCGAGCATCGCCGCGCGGGCGGCGTCGTCGATCCCGATGTGGCGGTGGACGAACTCCCCTGCCATCTCAGCCCTGGGTCAGCGCGGTGTACGCCTCGGCGTCCATCAGGGGCCCCTCGGCCTCGACGGTCACCGTGAACAGCCAGCCCGCGCCGTAGGGGTCGGAGTTGACGACCTCGGGCGCCTGGGTGGCGTCCTCGTTGACGCTGGAGACGGTGCCGGTGACGGGCGCGAACAGCTCGCTGGCCGACTTGGTGGACTCGATCTCGCCGCAGGCCTGCCCGGCGACGACGGCGGAGCCGACCTCGGGCAGCTCGAGGTAGACGACGTCGCCGAGCGCGTCGGCCGCGTACTGGGTGACGCCGACGGTGGCCGTGCCGTCGGCGATGCGCACCCACTCGTGCTCGGCCGAGTACTGGCGGTCGGTGGGGATGTTCGTCATGGGGCTTCCTCGTGGGATCGGTCACGGGAGCGCACGTCGGGGGTGGGCGTCGTGACGCCCGCCCCGACCCGGCCTCGGCTCCCGTCCAGGATGGTCACGCCGGTCTCGTGTAGAAGGGTAGTTCGACGACGGTCATCGGCTGGCTGGTGCCCCGCACGTCGACGTCGAGCACCTCGCCGACCTCGGTCGGGGCGCTCACGCGCGCGATCGCGACCGGGTGGCCGAGCGTCGGGGACAGCACGCCGGAGGTGACGGTGCCGATCGCCTCGCCGTCGCGGAGCACGGTGCTGCCGGCACGTGCCGCGCGCCGGCCGGTGCCGGCGAGGCCGACCAGGTGGACCCCGCTCGGCTGCTCGGCCCGCGCGGCGAGCGCGTCGCGGCCCACGAAGTCGTGGTCGAGCTGCACGACCCGGCCGAGCCCGACCTCGTAGGGCGTGGTCGCGGTCGTGAGCTCGTTGCCGTACAGGGCCATGCCCGCCTCGAGACGCAGCGTGTCGCGCGCGGCCAGACCGGCGGGCACGAGGCCCGCGGGCTCCCCGGCCTCCAGCAGCTGCCGCCACACGGTCACCGCGCCGTCGGCGGGCACCGCGAGCTCGAAGCCGTCCTCGCCGGTGTAGCCGGTGCGCGCGAGCATCACCGGCACCCCCTCGACACGCCCGTGCGCGCTCGCGTAGTAGCGCAGCCCCGCGAGGTCGACGTCGACGAGCGGCTGCAGGATCTCGGCCGCGCGGGGGCCCTGCACCGCGACGAGCGCACGGTGGGGCGTGCGGTCGACGACCGACGTCTGCAGGCCCTCGCTGCGCACCGTCAGCGCGTCGAGCACGGTGATGCGGTTGGCGGCGTTGGCGACGACGAGGAAGTCGTCGGCCGCGAACCGGTAGACGATGAGGTCGTCGAGGATGCCGCCGTCCTCGTCGACGACGACGGTGTAGCGGGCGCGGCCGTCCGCCAGACGCGAGGGGGCGCTGACGAGGGCGCGGTCCAGCGCGGCTGCCGCGTCGGGTCCCGTGACCTCGATCTGACCCATGTGGGAGAGGTCGAACAGGCCGGCGGCCGTGCGCACCGCGTGGTGCTCGGCCAGGTCGCCGCCGTACCGCAGCGGCATCCGCCAGCCGGCGAAGGAGGTGAGGGTGGCGCCCGCGGCGACGTGCTCCGCGTGCAGCGGGGTGAGCAGCTCCTCGGTCATGCCGTGGACACCGGCTTGACGGCGAGCACCGGGCACGGCGCGTCGAGGAGGATGCGCTGGGCGTTGGAGCCGAGGAAGAGCTTGCCCACCGGGGACCGGCGCCGCAGGCCGATGACGATCAGCTCCGCGGACTGCTCCTGCGCGAGCTGCACGAGGTCCTCGGCCACGTCGTTGCCGCGCTGCACGTGGCGCACGTCGTGGGCGACCTCGGTGCTCTCGAGCCGCTCCCGCGCCTCGTCGACGGCGGCCTCGATCGCGGACGGCTCCGCGCCGCGCGTGGCGTGGACCATGACCACGAGCCGCGTGCGCCGCAGCGTCGCCTCCTCGATGGCCGACTCCAGCGCCGCCCTGCCCTCAGCGGTCGGTACGAACCCCGCGACGATCGGCACCACGCACCTCCATCACTGACCAACGGGCGTTGCGCCGAGGGTATCGCGGTCAACGGGGATGAGGTGCCACCACCGCCGGGGGTCGCGCCCACCCCGGGCGCACCCCGCCGTCGAGGAGCTGCCCGAGCAGGAGGCCGAGGCGGCAGCACGGGTCCTCCTCCACGCACTGCCGCTGCAGCACGTCGGCACGGGCCCCCTCGCCGCGCCACCACGCGAGCCAGCCCAGCACGGCCAGGGCGTAGCCGGCGCCGCCGGGCGGCGCGTGCCGGGCGATCTGCGCGAGCACCGCCGTCGCGGCGTCCAGGTGCTCGCGGTCGGGCAGGCGCAGCGCTCCCGCGACGACGCCCTCGAACACCTCGAGCACGTGTGGCGAGCCGGGACCGTACCGGCGGCCGCCGAGGCACCACGCGACCACGACGTCGCGCACGAGCGGGTCCGCCAGCGCCGCACCGAGACGGCCGAGCACGGCCGCGCCCGGCGGCGAGCCACCGGCGCCCGGCACGGCCTGCGCGAGCAGGCGACCGAAGGCATCGAGCGTGCGGGTGCGCCACCGCGACCGCTGCTCGACGTCATGGGCGTCCATCGCGGCCAGCTGCCTCCGTGCGGCGCGCGCCGCGGTGCGGGCGCGCCCGGGCTCGGCGTCGCGCGGGCAGGCGAGCCCCTCGCGGCTCTCCGCGAGCGCCTCCCCCGCCAGCACCATGCCGGCGGCCACCGCGGTCTCGGCGAGCCGCTCGACCGGGTGGCCGTCGTCCGGGCAGCAGGGCTGCTCGGCGCACTCGAGGCAGCGGAACCGTGTCCGCGAGGCGACCAGCGTCAGCGTCGGGTCGCCGTAGGGGAAGCCGTCGAGCCACGCCGCGAGCACGCGGCCGCCCAGGGCCGTGCCGGCGCGGACGTCGGCGAACCCGGCGTCGGTGTAGAGCACCGTGACCGCCAGCGCGGTCGGGTCCGTCGCCATCTGCGCGACGACGCCGGCACGCGCGGCGACCAGCAGCTGCGGGTCCGCGAGGTCGGCGAGGTCGAGGCGCGCGGCGAGACCGACGGCGAGCGTGCCCGGCTCCGGCTCGAGCACGGCCAGCACCGCGAGCGACTCGGTCGGCACGTAGCCGAAGCGGTACGGGAGGTAGGCCAGCAGGTCGTGCGGGCGGTCGAGCCTGATCCTGATCGCGTCGTCCATCCAGGGAGTGCAGCGCAGCGTGCGGCACGGCCGTCGGACCGCGCCGGGGGTGCGGTGGACGACGCGGCATCAGGGCCGCCTGTGGATCGGCGCGCCTGTGGAGGACCGCGGGTCACGGTCGCACCTGGTCCGCCTGCCTCGCCCCGCTAGGGTGGCCGGGTGCGGGAGGAAGCGGTGGGCCGGCTGCGCCAGAGGGTCTCCGAGGACGTGCTCGCCACCTGGGACGGGCTGGCCCGCACGTACTCCTCGCTCGGCCCCGAGGCCGCCGCCCTGTTCGAGGTCGGCGCCGACCTCCTCGCCGGCGGCAAGCGGCTGCGCGCCGCCTTCGCCGCGGCCGGCTGGCGCAGCCACGGCGGCGAGCCGCTGGCCGCACCCGAGATCACCCTCGGCACCGGGCTCGAGCTGTTCCAGGTCGCCGCGCTCGTGCACGACGACCTCATGGACGGCTCGCTCACCCGCCGCGGCCGGCCGGCGGCGCACCGCCAGCTCGCGCAGCGGCACGACGACGACGGCCTCGTCGGCGGGGCCGACCGCTTCGGCGACGCGGGCGCGATCCTGCTGGGCGACCTGCTGCTGGTCTCGGCGACGGCGTCCTTCGCCGCCGCGCTCGACGGCGTCGGAGGGCGCGAGGCGGCCCGGGCGCGGGCCGTGCTCGAGGACATGATGAGCGAGGTGACGGTCGGGCAGTTCCTCGACGTCTACGCCCAGTCCGCTGCGTGGGACGACGACCCGTCCGTCGACCTCGACCGGGCCCGGCGGGTGATCCGCGCGAAGTCCGCCCGCTACAGCGTCGAGCACCCGCTGGTCGTCGGTGCGGCGCTCGCGGGCGCCGACGACGACGCGCTGGCGCGGCTGCGCGCCGTCGGTCTCCCGATCGGCGAGGCGTTCCAGCTGCGCGACGACGTGCTCGGGGTGTTCGGAGACCCCGCCACGACGGGCAAGCCCGCGGGCGACGACCTGCGCGAGGGCAAGCGCACGGTCCTCGTGGCGCTGGCGATGACGCGCGCGGACGAGACCGGCCGAGCGCTGCTGCGCGACCGGCTCGGTCGCGCCGACCTGGATGACGGCGACGTCGCCCGGCTGCGCGAGGTGCTGACCTCCTCGGGTGCGCTGGAGGCCGTCGAGGAGCTGATCGAGGAACGGTACCGGGCCGGCCTCGCGGCGCTCGACGTCAGCGGGCTGCCGCCGGCCGAGCGCGACCTCGTCGCCGCGCTCGCACGCGCGGCCATCGAGCGGGACACCTGAGACGGGCCGGCCGCGGACGCGGCCCCGCCCTCAGAACGCCAGCGCCTGCGCTGCCCTGCGCACGGCGTGCGTGCGCAGCTCGGTGAGCGCCTGCAGCGGCGTCGCGCCCAGCTCGTCGTTCTCCCGGAAGAGCCACGCGATGATCTCGTCGTCGGAGTAGCCCGCGTCGGCGAGCTGCACGATCGTGCCGCGCAGCCCGGCGACGACGGCGGGTCGCCCGGTCCGCGGGTCGGTCACCACGAACGCCGCCGGCACCGACGGCGCACGACCGTCGCGGCGCACCGCGACGAGCGTGCGGTCGGAGATCATGCCGCGCACGTCGCGGTCACGCACGCCGAGCGCGGCCGCCACCTCGGGGATGCTCCACCACTCGATCGTGCCGTCCTGCGGGCTCTCCTCGGCTGCCGAGCTGCTCATGCCGCCGACCCTACGACCCTTCCCCACGCCCGGCGACACTCTGTTATCGTCACACCGTTCACGTAAACCCCATATGTCACAGGGGTCACGGGCGTCACCAGGACGCACCACCATGGGGGAATCGCATGCGCACTCGCACCCGCTCCAGCAAGGTCGCCGTCGGGCTGGGCGCCATCAGCGCCGCCACCGCCGTCGGGCTCGCGGGCACCACGGCACCCGCCGCGGCGCACGCCGCCGGCCACGACGCCGCACCGCGCGGACCTCAGACCGCGCAGATCCCCGTACGGACCGAGGCGCCGAGCACCTATGTCGTGCGGCCGGGCGACACCGTCTCGGCGATCGCGGCCCGCCACGGGACCACCGTCGCCGCCGTCGTGCGCGCGAACGGGCTCGACAAGCGCGCCGTCATCCGGGTGGGCCAGGTGCTGCGCCTGCCCGGGGCGAGCGTCTCGAGCACCGCGGCCGGGAGCGCGACCCCCACGCAGACCGCCGCCGCGAGCTACACGGTGCGATCGGGCGACACCCTGTCCGGCATCGCCTCGCGCCACGGCACGACGGTCATGACGATCATGCGGCTCAACGGGCTCACCAGCACGGTGATCCACCCCGGCCAAGTGCTGCGTCTGTCCGGCTCCGGCGCCAGCAGCACGCAGACGACCTCCAGCTCGAGCTCCGGCTCGGGCGGCACGAGCACGTCGAGCAGCGGCTCCTCGACGCGGTACACGGTCCGCTCGGGCGACACCGTCTCGGGCATCGCCGCCCGCTACGGCACCACCGTCGCCGCGGTCGTGGCGGCCAACAAGCTCGACAGCCGCGCCCTCATCCGCATCGGCCAGGTGCTGGTCATCCCCGGCTCGGGATCCTCCTCCGGCTCGTCCTCGTCGGGCTCGTCGGGCTCGTCCTCCACCGGGTCGGGCTCCACGAGCGGGTCGAGCTCCTCGAGCAGCAGCAGCCGCACCAGCTACACCGTGCGCAGCGGTGACACGCTGTCCGGCATCGCGTTCGCGCACCGCACCACGGTCAGCGCGCTGATGTCGGCCAACAGCCTGCGCTCGACGGTCATCCACCCAGGCCAGCGGCTCACGATCCCCGGCTCGGGCAGCTCCTCGAGCTCGAGCAGCAGCTCGTCGAGCAGCAGCTCGGGCAGCACGACCTCGGGCAGCACGAGCTCCTCCGCCGGCGGCACCACCTCCTACACCGTGCGCTCGGGCGACACGCTGTCGTCGATCGCGGCGGCGCACGGCACCACGGTCGCCGCCATCACCAGCCAGAACTCGCTGACGACGACCGTGATCCACCCCGGCCAGGTGCTGCGGGTGCCCAAGCAGCTCGTGCCGAGCACGTTCCTGGGCTACACCTACGC
>Ga0164243_10015318_pt1 | contig 10606 bp, 10 predicted proteins | sample OricompcompostOP_FD_108781 | JGI IMG/M metagenome (GOLD analysis project Ga0164243, IMG submission 108781) | Organic Plus compost microbial communities from Emeryville, California, USA - Original compost - Organic plus compost (OP) | ecosystem: Engineered > Solid waste > Mixed feedstock >...
CCTCGCGCGAGACGCCGACGATGAGGCCGAAACCGGCTCCGGACGTGTTCCTCTACGCCGCGGAGAAAATGGGAGCCGACCCCGCTGAGACATTCGTCATCGAGGATTCGGTACACGGCATCCAGGGTGCGAGGGCAGCGGGAATGCGCGTGATCGGCTTTACCGGAGCCTCGCATACGCATCCCGGCCATGCCGACCTCCTCACCGAGGCGGGCGCCGAGACGGTGATCCACCGCTGGGCGGATTTTCCCGGCGTGATCGCCGCGCTCTCGGAATGGTCCGAGAAGGTCTGAACGGCCCGCCTTACTGCCCGGTACCCGGCCCTTCATCGAAGCCGACAAACACCTGAACGCTGCTGTCGACCGGTGCGGGGATGAGCACATTCGGATCGTTGAAGATGAACTGCGTGGCGCCGGCCGTATCGGCCACCTGAACGGTATATTGGTGCAGCCGGGAATCGAGCACCTGATCGCCGCGCACCACCGCGACGCGGACCGGCATTGTGATGGCACCGGCCGAGCCGAGCGGACCGGGCACGACCTTGCCTGCTGCCGCCACCGTCATGGTGGCGCCGTTGGCGGTATAGCTGCATTTCCGCGTCACTTCGGTGATTGCGGCCTGATAGATGACCTTGGTCGGGTCCTGTTCGCCGCCCCTTTGATAGGTGGTGTAGTAGGCAGTGCCCTCGCGCAGCATGAGGCGAGGACAATAGGCCCTCAATTCGCTTTCGCGGACCTGCTCTTCACCACCAGCCTGTGACGCTGCGGCGCCGGGACCGGCTGTGCTGCCGGATTGACATCCGGCCACTGCGAGCATGAGGCCCCCCAGGGCAAAAGCTGATAGAAAACGACCGTTGAGCAATTGGAACCCCTGAAACCGTTCTTCCCTATGGCAAGGCAGGTGTTCTATATCAACCGCGAGACCAAAATGCGACCGGGCTTCGCGGCTTTTCCATAGGCCCGGGCCATCACCCGACCAGGATAGCTTGACTGATGGATTATGTGAGCACACGCGGCAGCGCCCCCGCCCTCGGCTTTTCGGATGCGCTTCTCGCCGGCCTGGCGCGCGACGGCGGCCTCTACGTGCCACGCGAATGGCCCACGTTCAGCGCGGACGACATCCGCGCACTGCGCGGACTCGCCTATCCGGAAATCGCTTTCCGCATCCTGAAACCCTTTGTCGGAAACGAGCTGGAGGATGTGACCTTCCGCAGAATCATCGGCGAGGCTTATGCGACTTTCCGCCATGAGGCGGTCTGTCCGCTGGTGCAGACGCGACCGAACGAGTTCGTGCTCGAACTGTTTCACGGGCCGACGCTTGCCTTCAAGGACGTGGCGATGCAGCTTCTCGCCCGCCTGATGGACCATGTGCTCGCGGAGCGCGGCGAGCGCGCTACCATCGCCGGGGCGACCTCGGGTGACACCGGCGGCGCGGCAATCGACGCCTTCGCCGGACGCGAGCGCACCGACATCTTCATCCTGTTTCCGAAGGGGCGCGTCTCGGCGGTGCAGCAGCGCCAGATGACGACCTCGAAGGCTGCCAACGCCCATGCTCTGGCGATCGAGGGCAATTTCGACGACTGCCAAGGGCTGGTGAAGGACATGTTCAATGATCATGCCTTCCGCGACCGGGTCTCGCTGTCGGGCGTCAATTCGATCAACTGGGCGCGCATCATGGCCCAGATCGTCTATTATTTCTCCGCCGCCGTCTCCCTCGGCGCGCCGGACCGGCCGGCATCCTTCACCGTACCGACGGGAAATTTCGGCGACATCTTTGCGGGCTATGCGGCCAAACGCATGGGGCTGCCGGTCGAACGGCTGGTGATCGCCACCAATGACAACGACATTCTGGCCCGCACGCTGGAAAGTGGCGAATATCGGATGCGCGGCGTCGTCCCCACCACCTCGCCGTCGATGGATATCCAGATCTCGTCGAATTTCGAACGGCTGCTTTTCGAGGCGAGCGGACGCGATGCCGAGGAGGTTAGCGCCTATATGGCCGGCCTGAAACAGTCCGGCGGCTTCACCCTCGGCCAAAAGACGCGCTTGGCCATCGAGGCCGATTTCTCGGCCGGCCGTTCGGATATGGAGCAAACCGCAGCGACGATCCGGGAGGTTCGAGAAAAGAGCGGCTATCTCCTCGATCCGCATACGGCCACCGCCGTTCGCGTGGCGCGCGCACAGCCGGCCTCGAAAACACCGATGGTGGTCCTTGCGACCGCCCATCCGGCCAAGTTTCCCGATGCGGTTGCGGAAGCCTCCGGCATTGTGCCAACCCTGCCGGACTGGCTGGCAGGATTGATGGAAAGGGAGGAGGAGTTTACGGTCCTTCCCTCCGACCTTAAAATGGTGGAAGATCACATCAGCCGCCGCGTCTCGGCGGCAGCGTCCGGAAATTCAGGGAGTTAAGCCTGTATGGGTGTAGAGGTAAGCCGTCTGTCGAACGGCCTGACAGTCGCGACCGAAACCCTGCCACATATTGAATCCGTTGCCCTGGGTGTCTGGGTGAAGTCGGGCTCGCGCAACGAGCGTGAAGACGAGCACGGCATAGCCCATCTCCTGGAGCATATGGCCTTCAAGGGCACGGGGCGGCGCAGCGCGTGGAAGATCGCGACCGATATCGAGGATGTCGGAGGCGAGATCAACGCGGCGACCAGCGTGGAGACGACCGCCTTCTACGCCCGGGTCATGAAGGACGACGTATCGCTTGCCATAGACATCCTCGCCGACATCCTGACCGATTCCAAATTCGATCCCGCCGAACTGGAACGCGAGCAGCATGTCATCCTGCAGGAGATCGGCGCCGCGCATGACACGCCGGACGACATCGTCTTCGACCGGTTCACCGAGACGGCCTTCCGCCATCAGGCGATCGGCCGCTCCATCCTCGGGACGCCGGAAACCGTCCAGTCCTTCACATCCGAACAGCTCCACAAGTTCCTCGAGCGCCAATATGGCGCCGAGCGGATGATCGTCGTGGCAGCAGGCGGCGTCCGGCATGACGACTTCGTGCGCGAGGTCGAGCGCCATCTCGGCGGCTTCCGCAGCAAGGCCGACGGCTCCCTGCCGCAATATGCACATTATGTGGGCGGTGACTTTCGCGAGCAGCGCGACCTGATGGATGCGCAGATCATCCTCGGCTTCGAGGGCCGCGCCTACCATGTGCGCGATTTCTACGCCTCGCAGGTACTGTCCATGATCCTCGGCGGAGGCATGTCCTCCCGTCTCTTCCAGGAGGTGCGGGAAAAACGGGGGCTCTGCTATTCGGTCTATGCCTTCCATTGGGGCTTTTCCGATACAGGCGTCTTCGGTGTCCATGCCGCCACCGGCCGCAGCGACATAGCCGAGCTGATCCCGGTCATCCTTTCCGAACTGCAAAGGGCCGGCGAGGATATCGACCAGCAGGAGCTCGACCGGGCGCGCGCGCAATACCGCGCCGGCCTGTTGATGTCGGGGGAAAGCCCGGCCAGCCGCGCCTCGCAGATCGCCCGCCAGCTTCTGCTCTATGGCCGTCCCATCGGCACCGAAGAGATGATGGATCGGCTGTCGAACCTGACGGTCGAGCGTCTCACCGATCTTTCCACCCGGCTCTTCACGTCGAAGCCCACCGTTGCGGCAGTCGGCCCGGTCGGAAAGCTTGTTCCCTTCGAAGCCATCAACGACATGCTTGCCGCTCCGCGTCCGGCGCTGCGGAAGCTCGCCGTGTGAATGGACCGGGGCATGTTTGCCCTGCCCTTCTTTCGCCGCGACATTCCCGCGCTAAGGGGCGAAAGGGTATTCCTGCGCCCGCCCGCACTGGAAGACTATCGGGAATGGGCTGCGCTGCGCCGGGAAAGCCGCTCCTTCCTGGAGCCGTGGGAACCGCAATGGGCGCCGGACGAACTGGAGCGTCACGCCTGGCGGCAAAGGCTGAAGCGCTACCGCGAAGAGGCCGACCAGGGGACCGGCATCGCCTTCCTCGTCTTCGAGAATTCCAGCCGCAACCTCGCCGGCGGCATATCCATCGGCAATATCCGCCATGGCGTCGCCCAGTCGGCGCAGATCGGCTACTGGATGGGAGAGCGCTTCGCCGGCCGCGGCTTCATGCAGGAGGCGCTCGGCCTCGTCGTTCCGTTCTGTTTCGATACGCTTCGGTTGCACCGCATCGAAGCTGCCTGTATCCCGAAAAACAATCGTTCGAGTCGTTTGCTTGAAAAAGCCGGATTTAGGCGCGAAGGGCTTCTGCGATCCTATTTGCGGATCAATGGTACCTGGCAGGACCACTACCTTTACGCCTTGATTGCCGACGAGCATCGGGCCAAAGAACCATAAAACGGGGCAAACGATTGTCGCGACGATTTGAAACCGCAGCGCAGGCGCTTTTCGCTCTTCTGGCGCTTCTCTTGTTCTCCGTGCAGTCGGCCCTCGCGCTCGAGCCGATCAAGATCTCCCGCGACGACATTGCGCTCGACCTTTCAGGCGCTGTCGAAATCTATCGCGACCAGGGCGACAATTTCCAGGTTTCCACCGCCCCGGGAGCCGATGGCATCGTCCGGCGCATCGAGGTGGAGGCCCAGGACAACCGCTCGACGGGCGACTGGGCCGTCTTCGCGCTGGCAAACACCACTGATCAGCAGCTCGACCGTCTGATCGTCGCGCCGCATTTCCGGCTTGTCGGCTCGGGGCTCTTCTGGCCCGATCTCGGCTCGCCCCGGATTGCCGCCATCACGCCAAGCGAAGGCTTCGCGCTTGACCGCCAGGAGAGCGCCGGAGCCGACGAGTTCCTCGTCACGCTCAATCCGGGCTCGGTGGTCACCTTCGTGGCAGAACTGTCCTCCCCGCGGCTGCCGCAGGTCTATCTGTGGGATCCCGGCGCCTACAAGGACACGATGAATTCCTACACGCTCTATCGCGGTATCGTCATTGGTATTGCCGGCCTGCTGGCGCTGTTCCTGACCATCCTCTTCGTCGTCAAGGGGACGTCGATGTTCCCCGCAACGGCCGCGCTGGCCTGGGCGGTGCTGGCCTATATCTCGCTCGATTTCGGCTTCCTCAGCAAGATCGTCGAGATCGCGCCCGGCAATGAACAGATCTGGCGTGCGGGCACGGAAGTGACGCTCGCGGCCACGATGGTGGTGTTTCTCTTCACCTATCTCAATCTCAACCGCTGGCATCAGCATTTCAGCTATGGCGTGCTCGCCTGGATATTGGGACTGCTGATCATTGCCGGCATTGCGATCATCGATCCGGCGATGGCGGCAGGCATTGCGCGCCTGTCCTTTGCGGCCACCGCTGTGCTCGGGCTCGTGCTGATCGTCTATCTCGGCTTTCAGGGTTATGACCGGGCCATCATGCTGGTGCCGAGTTGGGCCATGGTCCTGGTCTGGCTCGTCGGCGCCTGGATGGCGGTTACGGGAACGCTCGACAACGATATCGTGCAACCGGCGCTAGGCGGCGGGCTGATCCTCATCATCCTTCTGATCGGCTTCACCGTAATGCAGCACGCATTTGCCGGCGGGGCGCTGTTCCAGGGCCTTTTCAGCGACATGGAACGGCAGGCGCTGGCAATCACCGGCTCGGGCGACATCGTGTGGGACTGGGATGTGCTCAGGGACCGCATCTTGACCCGGCCCGATATCAGCAAGCAGCTCGGCCTGCCCGCCAACAGCCTGCACGGCCCGGCGCGCAACTGGCTTCCAGCGCTGCATGCCGACGACCGCGACACCTTCCGCACAACCCTCGACGTCGTTCTGGAGCATCGCCGCGGGCGCATCGCTCATTGTTTCCGCCTGCGCGGCGCGGACGGGCATTATCACTGGGTCGCCCTGCGCGCGCGGCCCGTCATCGGCTCGGATGGCGAGATCATCCGCTGCGTCGGCACGTTGGTCGACGTGACCGAGCAGAAGAAGGCCGAGGAGCGGCTCCTGCACGATGCCGTGCACGACAACCTGACCGGGCTGCCGAACCGCGAATTGTTCATCAACCGGCTCGATGCGGTGACCGCCATCGCGCGCACCGAGGACAAGATCCGCCCCACCGTGTTCGTCATCGATATTGACCGCTTCAAGGTCGTCAATGACGAGCTTGGCATCTCCGCCGGCGATACGATCCTGCTCACTGTCGCCCGCCGGCTGCACCGGCTGCTCAAGCCGCATGACTGCCTTTCACGCTTTGCCGGCGACCAGTTCGCCATGATGCTTCTTTCCGAGCAGGACCCGCCCCGCGTCGCGGCGGTCGCCGATGCGATCAGGCAGGCCGTGCGCACACCAATCACCTTCGCCAGGAAGGAAATCGTGCTGACCGCCTCGGTCGGCCTCATGTCCTGGACCTCGTCTCAGGCTTCCGCCGAGGAGATGCTGAAGGACGCCGAACTCGCCATGTATCAGGCGAAACGCTTCGGGGGTGATCGGATCGAGCCGTTCCGGCCTGCCTTCCGTTCCATCGGCACGGACCGCCAGCAATTCGAAGCCGATCTGCGCCGTGCATTAGAGCGGGAGGAACTCACGCTCGCCTATCAGCCGATCATGCGGCTGGAGGACCACACAATTGCCGGCTTCGAGGCCCTGATGCGCTGGGATCATCCGCGCCGCGGCCTCATTCCGCCGGCCGACTTCATCCCCGTCGCCGAAAGCAGCGGACTGATCGTCCAACTCGGGCTGTTTGCCATGCAGCGCGCGGCCGAGGATCTCCACGCCTGGCAGAAGCAGATCGGTGACGTACCGCTCTCCATGTCGGTCAATCTGTCGAGCCGGCAACTGATCCGTCGCGATCTCGTTAGCGATGTGCGCTCGGTGATCACGCGCGCGAACATCAAACCGCGCTGCTTTCGCCTGGAGCTTACCGAATCGCTGGTGATGGACAATCCCGAACAGTCCGCGCATGTGCTCGGGAAGCTGAAGCAGCTTGGCATCGGTCTTTCCCTGGACGAATTCGGCACCGGCTACTCGTCGCTTTCCTATCTGACGCGCTTTCCCTTCGACACGATCAAGATCGACAAGAGCTTCCTCGACGATCCGACGTCAAAAGGAATGGTGCTGGTGAAGTCCATGGTCAGCATGGCGCATGACCTCAGTCTGTCTGTCGTGGCCGAAGGCGTTTCGGACGATGCCGATGCAATGAATCTGCGGCAGATGGGCTGCGAATATGCGCAAAGCTTCATGTTCGGCCCGCCGCTGTCGGCCGAGGCGACGCTGAGGCTGCTGATGGAGCAATATCCGCTCGCACAGGCTTGAGGTCAGGCGTGACCCGCCATGCTGCTCAGATGGGTGAGATCGACGCCGATCGATGCCAGGATGCGGTCATAGGTCCTGTCGATATCGCCGTTGAACAGAAGCTCCGTCGTGGCCGGACAGGTCAGCCAGCCGTTCTCGGCGATCTCGCCCTCCAACTGACCGGCGCCCCAGCCGGAATAGCCGAGCGTCATCAGGGCGTGGCGGGGGCCACGGCCGAGAGAGATGGCGCGCAGGATATCGACCGTGGCGGTCAGACATACCTGCTCGGAGACGACCATCGAGGACTCGACCTTGAAGTCGTCCGTGTGAAGCACGAAGCCGCGGCTGCGATCGACAGGCCCTCCATTGCGCACGGGAAAATCGCGCGCCGGCGGCGGCAGGCGGATCGCCTCCTTCTCGTCCAATATGCCGAGTTGCACGAGGATGTCGGAGAAGCCGAGCTGCTGCACCCGATTGATCATCAGCCCCATGGCGCCCTCCTCGCTATGGGCGCAGATATAGACTACGGAACGCGCGAAGCGCTCATCGGCCATACCGGGCATGGCAACGAGGAAATGATTGTCCAGAAATCCCTGCATGCCTGTGGTTTTCCGGTCTCGCGTAATCTTCATGGCAAAAATCTAGCGTTTTTCTCGCCATCGCGAAAGACAAAGCTTGGATGTAAATCCTGCGGTTAGGGTGATGTCATCCGCCACTCACATAAATATGATGCGTGGACGCGATCTGCCGATTGCGGTTTCAAAAGGCCCTATCCAAGTTGCAGGCATGGTGCACCGCCTTCTCACGCTCACCGGCACCCTTGTCGTTCTCATGTGCCTCCCGGCTTCCGCCTCTTCCAGCCAATGGCATGAGAGCGAAGGAGGCGCGGTGCGCCTTATAACGGCTGGCACGCCCGATGCGCGAGGCAGACTGAAAGGCGCGTTGGAGATCCGCCTGAAACCGGGATGGAAGACCTATTGGCGCGATCCTGGTCCTTCCGGCATTCCGCCTCAGCTCGATATTTCGCGCAGCACCAATGTGGAGGATACCGAGATATTCTATCCGCCGCCCGAGCGCATCGACGACGGCTTTTCGCAAGCGGCCGGCTATGCCTCCTCGGTGAGCCTGCCGATCACATTCATGCTGGAACAGCCGGGCGCGCCGACCCTCATCAAGGCAGAAGTTCTGCTCGGCATCTGCCAGACTATCTGCGTCCCGCTGCAGGCGGACATCACGCTGGACCCGGCAGAGGCGCCCGACGAATTGCGCGACCTGGCCCTTGTCACGGCGGCCTATTCCGCTTTGCCCCCGTCGCCACGCGCGGATTTCAGGCTTCAGGAGGCGAAGATCGAGGGCGATAGGCTGCTTGTGGAGGCCAGCGTTCCGAAAGCCGCCCGGACAACCGATCTGTTCGTGGCAAGCGGCGGCGGCTACCTTTTCGGCCAGCCGAAGCAGATAAGCCGAGAAGCCGGCAAGATCACTTTCTCCATCAAGCTTCACGAAAAGCCTGAAGACCCCTCGCCTGCCGCCGGGTTCGCCTATACGCTGACCGCCGACGGCGAATCCGTGGCAGGTGAATTCCAGTTGCCATGAGGGCCTTGAAAATCCGTTCCGCTGCGTAGATTCCATTTGCAGCCTTGTTTACGAAAGGAGTTCGCATGACCATTTCCGTTGGCCAGAAACTGCCGGACGCAGTGCTCAAGATTGCCGCCGAGGACGGTGCCGAGGATGTCTCTACGGCCGAGTTCTTCGGCGGACGCAAGGTCGTGCTGTTCGGCGTGCCGGGCGCTTTCACGCCCACTTGCAGCAACAACCATCTGCCCGGCTATCTGGAGAACTACGATGCCATCACCGGCAAGGGGGTCGATGCCGTCGCGGTCATCGCAATGAACGACCAGCATGTGATGCGGGCCTGGGCGAACTTCACCGGCGGGCAAGGCAAGCTTGTCTTTTTTGCCGACGGCAATGGCAGCTTCATCAAGGCGCTCGGTCTTGACATAGATCTGTCCGCCGGCGGCCTCGGCCAGCGCTCCAAGCGCTTTTCGATGATCGTGGAGAACGGCGTGGTCAAGTCGCTCAATATCGAGGACACGCCCGGTAAGGTGGAGCAGTCGGGCGCGGCGCGCATCCTGGAGCAGCTCTAAGCAAAGGTTCAGAACCATGCCGGACCTGATCGCCGAGCACCTGCCGCATATGGCCATGGCATGGACGGCCTATGTCCTTGCCACGGCGAGTCCGGGTCCGAGCAATATGAGCATCATGGGTGTGGCGATGGCCCGCGGCAGGCCGGCGGCAATGGCATTGACCGCCGGTATCGTCTCCGGCTCGCTGTTCTGGGGCATGCTGACTTCGCTGGGCATCGCCAGCCTGCTCACGGCCTATGCCGGGCTACTCACTGTCATCAAGGTAGTCGGCGGGCTGTATCTGTTGTGGCTCGCCTGGAAATCGGCGCGAGCAGTATTTTCAGGCATGGAACCCGAGGCGGGCGGCGGGAATACTCGCCCCCTTTCCTTTCGCAGCCTCTATTTCCGCGGGCTGGCGCTGCATCTGACCAATCCGAAATCGATCCTGGCCTGGATCGCCATCGTGTCGCTCGGTCTCAACCCGTCGGCGCCGGCATGGATCGCGTCCGTGGTGGTGGGCGGCTGTTTCGTGCTGGGTATCCTGATCTTCGGCACCTATGCGCTCGCCTTTTCCAGCGCGACAATGGTCAGGGCCTACAGGGCGGCCCATCGCTATGTCGAAGGAGCGCTCGCCGTGATTTTCGGCGCGGCCGGGATACGGCTGCTGACGGACCGGCTTTAAGCCGATCCGTTGCCGGATTGCTCCCCTCGAACGGGCTTGAACGGCGCCATTCCCATGCGCGCAAGTTCGTCGGCACGCTCGTTCTCGGGATGGCCGGCATGGCCGCGCACCCAGTGCCAGTTGACCCTGTGCCTCCGCCGGGCCTCATCCAGCGCCTGCCATAGTTCGGCATTCTTGACCGACTTCCTGGCGGCAGTCTTCCAGCCGTTGCGCTTCCAGCCCTCGATCCAGCCAGAAATGCCGTCGCGCACATAGTTGGAATCCGTATAAAGCTCGACCTCGCAGGGCTGTTTGAGGGCGTTCAGCGCCTGGATTGCGGCCATGAGCTCCATGCGGTTGTTGGTCGTCTCCGCCTCACCGCCGGAAAGCTCCTTGACATTGCCGTTGTATCGCAGGATCGCGCCCCAGCCGCCAGGACCGGGATTTCCCGAACAGGCGCCGTCGGTGAATATCTCGACCTTCTTCACCGGCCCACTCCATATTCGGAAGCGCTGCCTATCTGCCGGTGGAAGCGCAGGCGGCGAACATATTCCATAGGGTCGCGTTTCTGCACCAGTGCTCCGTCGGGTATGGTCAGCCAGTCATAGAGCCGCGTCAGCATGAAGCGCAGCG
>Ga0164243_10015319_pt1 | contig 10606 bp, 8 predicted proteins | sample OricompcompostOP_FD_108781 | JGI IMG/M metagenome (GOLD analysis project Ga0164243, IMG submission 108781) | Organic Plus compost microbial communities from Emeryville, California, USA - Original compost - Organic plus compost (OP) | ecosystem: Engineered > Solid waste > Mixed feedstock >...
CGTGGCGCGACTACCCGCGGCAGGGGCTCGCCGTCATCGAACAGACCCGGGGCCGCTTCGACCTGGCCCACGAGCAGTTAAGCGCCCTGGTCGCCGAGCGCGGGGCCGGGCCGGTGACGACCGTCGAGGCGAGGAAGGCCCTCCGCAACCCGATCTTCCTGCGCGCCCGCAACTGGTTCCGCTGGGGCCAATCCTTCCTGGACCCGCCCGGCGACGGCACCCCCGAGCTGGACGAGGCGGAAACGCGGTTTCAAAACGCCCTGGCCGACCTCGACCGGGCCGACCCCCTCGTCGAGAAGGGGGACCGGAGCACCCTCTTCGCCGTGAACCACCTCCGGACCGAAGTCTTCCTCGGCCTCTCGGAGGTCGCCGCCCGCCGGCCGAACCCGGCCGAAGCCGCCCGGCTCCATCGACGGGCCGAAGAGCTCTTCGACACGCTCGCCGACCACCCGCACGAGCCGGCGATCGAGGAGGCGTACCGGGAACTCGCCAAGAAGTTCCAGGACCGCTCGGAGATCGCCGGCAAGCAGGACCGGAGACAGGTCCCCCAGGTCCGGTAAAGCGGCCGTCACCTTCCCTGGGTTGCTCCGACACGACACTTTATGCATCGCTTTGCGCATTGATGGGCAACGGGATTGCCGTGTGTGTGGATGGGGAGGCTCGACCCCCGAAAAAACCGGCCGCGTGGCGAAATTTCAACGCCCGTCTGGATTTGTGGAGACGCCGGCCCGTCGAACCGGCCGGGCGTATCGGCCCGTAATCTGACCTAGACTGTTCGAAGGGTGCCCGCCGCGCGACGACCGGGGCGGTCGGACCGGTGCGCCCCCCCGCTTGTCGGCGTCGACGACGGACGGAGGACCGGCTTTTTATGGGTCAACTCATCTCGGAGATCTGGGCGGGGCTCCGCGACGCGGGGCTCGCCGAGGTCATGCTCTACCTCCCGGACAACTCGGCCAGCCGCTGTCACTGGGACGACACAGCCTTGATAGGCGACGTCCGCGTCGCCCTCCTGGCCGACCAGGACCGGCAAATCGTCCGCATCCTGCCGGTCGATTCGTGCGTCGGCATCGGGATCGCCAGCCCGAAGGGGACCGACCCGTCGGGCTATAAGCGGGTCGTGTTCAACAAGCTGACCGGGGCGGTCGACGAGCCCGTGAGGGCGCCGGAAGAGGCTCCCGCGCCCCCGCCGGTCGCGCCTCCGCCCCCCCCGCCTCCCCCCGAGCCCGTGCCGGTCACGAAGGTCGACCCGTTGACCAGCCGGTGGGGGACGGCCCTGAAGACTCCGGCCGCGCCGGCGCGGTACGGCGGCTCGTCGTTCGGCGGGCGGTGAAACGGTCAGGAGCGCGGGTGGAACCGGGCGTGGACCTCGCGGAGCCGGCTGAGTTCGACGCGGGTGTAGATCTGGGTCGTCGCGATCGAGGCGTGGCCGAGCATCTCTTGCACCGCGCGGAGGTCGGCGCCGCCGGCGAGGAGGTGGGTGGCGAAGCTGTGGCGGAAGGTGTGGGGGCTGACCGTCGCGTTGATCCCCGCGACCTTCGCGTAGGTCTTGACGATGTGCCAGAGGCCGACCCGCGAGAGGGGTCGGCCCGTCCGTGAGACGAAGAGGGCTTCCGTGTCGGGCCGGCGCGCCACGAGGGCGGGGCGGTCGTGGGCGAGGTAGGAGCGGATCGCCTCGCAGGCCTGGGCGCCGAGGGGGACGATCCGCTCCTTGTCCCCCTTGCCGACGCACCGGGCCGAGCCGGCGCGGAGGTCGACGTCGGCCGGTCGGAGGCCGACGACCTCGGAGGCGCGGCAGCCGCTAGCGTAGAGGGTTTCCAGGGCCGCGCGGTCGCGGCGGCCGAGGCGGGTCGTCAGGTCGGGGGCCGTGATGAGGCGCTCGACGGCGGCCGGGCTGAGGACGGTCGGCAGGCGGTCCCAGACGGCCGGGGCGGTCAGCAGCTTGGCGGTGTTCTCCGTCAGCTTGCCTTCGAAGATCAGGAAGCGGAAGAACGTCGAGAGGCTGGCCAGGTGCCGGCCGACGCTCGACGCGGCGAGGCCGCGGTCGACCAGGTAGTCGACGTAGCCGCTCAGCTTCGGCACGTCGATCCGGGCGAGCGGCCCCGGGGCGTGCTCCTTGCGCCAGCGGATGAACTTGACGATGTCGGACCGGTATGCGGCGAGCGTGTTGGGCGAGACGCCGCACTCGGCCATCAGGTAGTGCAGGAACGGGCCGAGCGGGTCGGACCGGCCGGAGTCGCGGTTGTCGGGTGCCATCGCGGCGGGGCCTCGTCTCGCGGTGCGCGCGGGGGCCGACCGTCCGGCGTCCCCTCTGTCAGAACGTTCGGCCGTCGGTCCGCGCGACTTGAGCCGGAGCCCTTAGCGGTCGGCCGGCGCCGTGGAAGACGTCCGGACGTGCGGGGGCGGGCCGTCGACCGCGTGGGGGGCGTCGAGACGCCCCGGCGCGGCGGCGACGGCCGGCCGGCGCCGGAACGACATCCGCTCGGCGACCGAGAACGGCCAGGCCAACACCGGGACGGAGACCAGCAGTGCGGGGAAGATCAGCGAAAGGGCCGTGGCCGGATGGGCCTGCGCCCACTGGAGTAACGCGGGCCAACGCTCGAAGGCCGTCATCACCAGGGCGAACCCGATCGGGTGGAACAGGTAGATCGTGTAGCCGTAGCGCTGGTACGGGGCGATCAGGGGGCGGACGGCCGGCCTGCGGGCGAAGGCGCGGAGCGCGGGGGCGGCGAGCGTTAGGAGGCCGAAGTGGCCGACGCAGAGGAGGAAGAACGAGACGTTCGTCGGGAACTTGTTCCACTGGAAGTCGGGCTGATAAACGCCGTGGGCCAGCAGCCGCCAGAGGACGACGTAGGCGCAGGCGCTCGTCGCCAACACCGCCGCGCGGGGCCAGGGGCGGGCCTTCCACGACGGGTAGTAGAGCCCGAGGTAGGCCCAGAACGAGTAGAAGACGAGGAACCGGGGGAATTCGAGGCGGACGTTGAAGTCGTCGAACGCCACGACCCCGACCGCCAGCACCGCGAGGGGGACCGCCCGGCGCCACGACGAGAGGCGGTCGAACGCCGCGCGGAGCCAGGGGAAGAGGCCCATCACGCTCAGGTAGACCGGCACGAACCAGAGGTGCCAGGCGATCGGCGCGACCGGACTCTTCGGCGTCTCGGTGGGGACGACCCAGTGGACGTCGAACGGCCGGACCCCGGCCCGGGCCTTCCACGCCTCGAACGCCAGCGCGGCGGCCGCGTAGACCCAGAACGGGATCAGGATGCGCGTCAGCCGCGAGGCGTAAAACGACCAGGCCGGCTTCGGCCGGCCGAGGCCGTTGCTCGCCCCGGCGACGAAGAACAGCACGGGCATCTCGAACAGCAGCAACGACTTGGGGACGTCCCACCGTTGGCCGACGAGCCCGAACCAGTAGAGGCAGTGGATCAGCATGACCCAGACGAGGGCGAGCGCCCGGTATTCGTCGAGGTCGGTGTCCCTCGCCCCGGCCTTCGGCGTCGTCGGGCGGACCCCGTCGGCCCGCGTCTCGGCGTCTCGACCCGTGCCTCGCATCGTGGACTCCCTTACCCCGCCGTCCGCGCGGGACGCCGCGTCCGCCCGCGGAGGGCGGTCAGACGAACGTGCCCGCCACGACGGTAAAGATCTCGTTCAAGAGCGTGCCGTTGTGGACGAAGAGGGCGACCCCCGCCACGGCGTACCCGACGGCGAAGCCCCGCCCGACCCGGCCGGGCCAGGCCAGGTTGCCGGCGAGCAGGACGGCGAGCGGGATGAGCCAGTGCTGCGAGTAGAGGAAGAAGGCGTCGCCCCAGACCGAGTGGAGCGCCAGGTTGAAGGCGAGGACGCCGGCCGAGGCCGCCCCGACCACCCTCAAGACCCCCCCGGCCCGCACGCAGGCGGCGGCGCCGGCGAGCGTAAGGGCGGTGAAGAAGGCCACGGCGTTGGCCGGCCAGGTCTCGGCGGTCGCGATCCCCGGGGTGAAGCGGCCCCCCGAGGAGTAGAAGTTGCTCTCGCGGATCCCCTTCCCCAGTTGGACCGTGACGAGCCCGGCGGGGGCGAAGGTTTCGAGCATCGCGCCGGGGGCCTTCGCCCAGTCGCGCTTCTGGTAGCTGGCCGCGTGGTTCCGGACGTTCTGCACCGGCCAGGGCGTCTTGTAAACGATGTACCGGCCCGCGACGGCGAACGCGCCCGCCACCCCGAGCATCGCCGTGACGACGATCGCGCCGTCGCGGGCCACGCGCGCCAGCGGGCGGCCGGAGAGGGCGAGGGCGGTCGTGAACAGGATCGTGAACGGCGCCGCGTTCGTCACCGTGGTCGCCGTGTAGACGCCGCCGACCAGGGGCCAGGCGAACCAGCGGACCTCGCCCCCCCGGCGCACCATCTCGGCCGCGAGCAGCAGGAGCGTCACGACCGCCAGGGCGCTGACGGGCATGTGGTCCGGCAGGCTGCCGAAGACGAGCTGGCTGAACGACGCGCAGCAGACGACCGCCATGAGCAGGGCCCGGGGCCGCGTCAGACCCGACGCGAGGAAGAGGGCGTACGTGGCGGCCATCGTGAGGCCGGAGACCGCCGGGACGACGAGCAGCGCCAGCGACCGGCGGAGGTCGTGCTCGGCGCGCCCCGTGTTCGGGATCAGGCCGGTCGCCCGGGCGACCTTCCCCATGAGGCGGATCGGGCGGCTGAAGTAGACCCGGAGCCCGGGGTGGATGATCATGTCGTTCGGGTCGCCCTGGCCGTGGCTGATCGAGTGGAGGCGGGTGATCGGGTCGGCGTTGAACAGGATGTCGTACTGGGTCAACACCTTGTAGCGGTCGAGCGTCCGTTCGATCGCGTAGTTCCCGCTGAAGACGGCCGCCGCGAGTACGGCCGCGACGAGCAGGTCCGCTCGAGCAAGGCCGGTCCGCTCGGCCGGCGCGGGGGGGGCGCCCGTCGTTTCGTTCAACATACTCGACAACTCCTGCGCATCCATGCTTTGGGGCGTACGGCCGTTCCGCCCGATGCCGCGTACGACGGGCGCAGCGGGGGGGGAGGCGGTGGGCGCCTGTGGGCTCCAAAGATGTTGCGTCGAGGAATCGGGCGCCGAACGGCTCGATCGGGTGCGTCGCGGCTGGGGGGCGCGCCGGTCCGCGGATCTTGTGGCAAACGCCCGTTCCGGTCAAGGCCGGATTTGGCACGGCCCGCGGACCAGCGGGCGGGTCCCCCCCCCTGCCCCGGCCGTCACCGGACTCGACGACCGCCGCGCGGGTTTGCTAGGGTGTCGCAGCGTCGGAATGAAGTGTCGCGGGCGACTTTAACGAAGGGGACGGCCGGGGATGGCTGACGGATACGACCGCGGGCGGCTGATCGAACTGTTGAAGCGGGACGCCCTGAAGACCGGGACGTTCACCCTGGCGAGCGGCCGGACGTCGCACTACTACGTCGACGGCCGGAAGGTCACCCTCTCGGCCGAAGGGGCCGCCGTGATCGGGGCCGGGGTCCTCTCGCTGCTGGCCGACCGGCCCGAGGTCGCGGCCGTCGGCGGCCTGACGATGGGGGCCGACCCGATCGTCGGGGCGACCCTGGCGGTCGCCGGCGCCGGGGCGCGGCCGGGGCTGCGCGGGTTCCTCGTCCGCAAGGAGGCCAAGGGGCACGGCACGGGGCAACTCGTCGAAGGGCCGCTGACGCCGGGCGACACGGTCGTGATCGTCGACGACGTGGCGACGACCGGCGGGTCGTCGCTCAAGGCGGTGGATGCGGCCGAGGCGTTCGGGTGCAAGGTCGCGCTGGTGGTCGCCGTCCTCGACCGGCTCGAAGGGGCGGCCGCGGCATTCGCCGCGCGGGGGGTCGACTACCGGGCGCTCGTGACGATCCGCGACCTCGGGGTCGAACCGCTCGCCCCGCCGCAGGGCTGAGTAAAAGTACGCGCACGCGCCGATCGGCAACAGGGAGGGGACGGGCCGTGGAGACGAGCCTGCATCGGGAGTTGAAGGGGCGTTACGGCCCGGGGGCCGGGGGGCGGCAGGAGGTCTGCGTCGCCGGCTACCGGATCGACGCGGTGGCGGACGACGGGGTGCTCGTCGAGGTGCAGTCGGGGGCGCTCGGGCCGCTGCGGGGGAAGCTCGGGCGGCTCCTGCCCGACCGCCGGATGCGGGTGGTGAAGCCGGTCGTCGTCCTCCGGCGCATCGTCCGCCGGGCCCGGCGCGACGGGGCGGACCTCTCGGCCCGGCTGAGCCCGAAGCGGGGGTCGGTCGTCGACGTCTTCGACGACCTGATCGGCCTCGTCCGCGTCTTCCCGCACCCGAACCTTGAGGTCGAGATCCTGGCGGTCGAGATCGACGAGGTCCGCCTGTCGAGCCGCCGGAGGTGCGGCTACGTCGTGGCCGACCGGGTGCTCCGGGACGTCGTCGGCCGGGTCGCGCTCCGGGAGGCGGACGACCTCTGGGGCCTGCTCCCCGGCGGGTTCGGCGACGAGCCGTTCACGACCCGCGAACTGGCCGAGGCGCTGGGGCGTCCGCTCGCGTTCGCGCAGCGGGTCGCCTACTGCTTACGGCTCTCGGGCGCCGCCGAGACGGTCGGCAAGACGGGGAATCATCGGGTTTACGTCCGCGCCGGCGCGTGCGCGGCGCGGGGGGTGGCTCATGGGTGTGCTTGACCTGTTCCGGCTCGACGGCCGGCGCGCGTGCGTGACCGGCGGGAGCCGCGGGCTCGGGTTCGCGATGGCCCGCGCCCTGGCGGAAGCGGGGGCCGACCTCGTGATCGTCGGCCGAGACGCCGACTCGCTGGAGGCGGCCAAAAATCAACTGGCCGACACCGGGCGGACCGTCCGGGTGCTCGCCGCCGACGTCGGCGCGCCGGTGGCGAGCGAGGCGGCGGCCGAGAGGGTCGTCGAGGAGTTCGGCCCGGTCGACGTCCTGATTAACAACGTCGGCGGCCGGCGGATCGACGTGCCGACCGAGGCGTTCCCCACGGTCGACTGGCAGCGGATCATCGACCTGAACCTGACGAGCGCGTTCATCTGGTCGAAGGTCGTCGGCGGCGCGATGCTGCCGCGGGGGTGGGGGCGGGTGATCAACGTCGCCTCGATCTCGGGCCTGGTGGCCAACCGGGGGATCGCGGGGCGGAGCTACGAGACGTCGAAGGCCGCCCTGCTCTCCTTCACCCGCGCCCTGGCCGCCGACTGGGCGCAGCGCGGCGTGACCGTCAACGCGATCGCCCCCGGCGGGTTCCTCACCGAGCCCAACGAGCGCTGGTTCCGCGAACGGCCCGAGCTGCAACAGACGTTCGAATCGAACATCCCGATGGGGCGTCTCGGCCGCCCCGAGGAGATCGGCCCGCTCGCGCTTTACCTGGCGAGCGACGCCTCGTCGTACATGACCGGCGCGACGGTCGTCATCGACGGCGGTTATACGCTCTGGTGAGCGGGTCCGCGGCTCACGCGAGTTCGTCGTGTGGCGCTCCGGTCGGCTTAACCCGGTCGGCCACGCGGCCGGCCGGGCGGCGGGAGAGGTACGACCAGAAGAGGAGGCCGAAGGCGAAGAGGAAGAGGCTGGAGACCTGGGCGATCGTTAAGCCGAGGATCAGCGGCCGCTCGTCGTCGCGGAAGACGTCGAGCACGAACCGGGCGACCGGGTAGGCGAGCAGGAGCAGGCCCGCGACCTCGCCGTCGCGGCGGCGGAGGGGGTAATAGGCCGAGAGCAGGGCGAGCAGGACGAGGCCGTCGAGGGCCGAATAAAGCTGGGTCGGGTGGAGCGGCAGCGACGCCGCCGCGTCTTCCGGGATGGCGTTCTGCGCGACCTCGGCCAGCCACGGGGGGGACCCCTTCGGGAACCGGACGGCGAGCCAGGGGGTTTGGCAGAACTTGCCGTAGCAGCAGCCGTTCAGGAAGCAGCCGACGCGGCCGACGGCGACCCCCAGGGCGGCCGACGGGGCGAGGGCGTCGAGCGTCGCCAGCACCGGGAACCGCCGCACGGCGCGGAACGCGAGCAGGCCGACGACCGCCCCGACCAGGGCGCCGTAGAGGACGATCCCCCCCTCCCAGACGCGGAGGACGCCGCCGACGGTCGTGACCTTCTCGCCCCAGTATTCGACGACGTAAAAGAGCCGGGCGCCGACGAGGCCGCCGGCGACGAGCCAGCCCGCCATGTCGTAGACGACGTTCGGGTCGAGCCCCTCCTTGCGCGACCGGCGGACGGCCAGCATCAGGCCGGCGAAAACGGCCAGGGCGACCAGGAGTCCGAACGAATAGACCGGGACGCCCAGGCCGGGGATCCGGAACAACACCTGTTTCATCGGGCGCGCCGCGTCCTTGTCGTCTCGTCACGGGTCGTCGTCGCGGCCGGTCGGGTCCGGCCCCGCGACTCGGGCCCGACCGGGGGGGCACCCGATTGTCGGGCCTGCCGGTCCGCGCGGCAAGGGCGCTCGCCCCTCGGGCCGCGCGGCGGGGGTTGCGTGAAAAGGCCGGGGGCCGGCCGCCGAACCCGTCGCGTCCCGGGTCGCGCGGCCGGCCCGCCGGCCGGAAGTCGTCGCGGGGCCGTCAGACCGGGGTGTGGGGGCCCTGTATCCCCTTGGGGGTGCGGCGCGGGGCGCGCGAGTCGGTCAGGCCGGCGGCCCGCCGGATCCAGCGGACGAGCGGCCGGCGGAAGCCGACCGTGACCAGCGTGGCGATCCCGACGACGAGCGGCGGGGTGAGTTGGGCCTGCTCGACCTGCTCCTCGTTCGGGGCGACCGGGGCGTCGTCGCGGGCGAGGGCGATCGGCCCGTCCGGGGCGGGGGAGGCGGCGGTGTCGAACGGCCGGAGCGCCAGCAGGCGGCCGACGGCGTCGCCGGCGCGGGTGAACCAGTCGGCGGCGGCGATGACCGTGTTGTCCGCCTGGGCGCCCTCGGCGGCCTCGGCCACGAGCGCGCCGTTGACCGGCTCGGGGACCGGCCGCGGCAAGTCCGGGGCGAGGACGTTCGAGGCGAGGTCGTCGACGGTGCCGTCGGCGATCCCGAACCGGAGCGAGGACCATTCCCCGTCGAAACTCTGGGGGACCCCGGGCATCAGCGAGGCGAACGCGACGGTCTCCCCGGCGCCGGCGTTGCCGCCGGTCGGGGGGGGGAGCGGGGGCGTCGTCGGGCGGCCGACCAGGGTGTTCCCCAGCGTGAGGAGCAGGCCCGACGGCGCCACGACGGACTTGGCCGCGGCTTCGGCCCCCGTGGCCTCGCGGCCGGCGGGCGTCGGCGGGGTGACGACCTCGCCCACCGGACTCCCCGCCGGGCCGAACTGCGGCGACGAGGCGGCGGGGCCCGTCGGGGCGACCTCCACGGGGGGGGCGCCGAGGTCGGCGGACGTCGGGTTGACGAACCGGAGGTTCATCGCCGGGCCCTGGCCGACCCCGTTATCCAGCAGCGAGTCCCACTTCACGGTCTCGCTGAGGGTCCACCGCAGGGTGATCGCCGTCTTCCCGGTGTTGATGAACTGGACGTAGTAGATGCCCGCCTTGAGGGACAGGTTGATGTACTGCGACTGCCCCGCGGCGCCCCCCGCGAAGGCCCCCGAGAAGCCCGAGCCGAGGACCTGGACGCGTAGGGTGCCCGCGGAGTCGACCGTCTCCAGGCGGAAGGGGCCGGACGCGGGGGCGACGAAGCGGTAGGTCACGCTGGCGCCGGGGAGGACGGTGTCGGTCCGGGTGATCCCTTGGTGGACGTTGTCGTACAGGGTGCCGAGGTCGCGGGGGTCGGGGTTCGCGTTGTTGCGGCCGACGGAAAAGGTCATCAGGACGCCGGCGGGCAGGCCCGGGGCGTTGGGGGTGAGGCCCGCGAGGTCGGTCAGGCCGCCCTGGGCCTTGTCCGCGACGCGGACCGTGTAGCGCCCCGCCGGGAGCCGGCCGTTAAACATGAAGTAATAGTGGGCCGTCGTCTCGTTGAACGAGACCGCCGTGACCGGGAAGGTCCGCCCGCTCTGGTCGACGACGACGAGGCCCGGGCTGGGGTCGCCGCGGAGGGTGTTGATGTCGAGCAGGCCGGAGAAGGCGAGCGTGAAGCCGGAGGGGGTCGGGTCGAGCGGGTCGGCGTAGTTGAGGGCGGCGCCGAGGAGGCGGACGGAGGAGTCGTAGGCGTCGGCGGCGAGGTGGAGGGTGAAGGGGCCGCCCGCCTGGGGGTTGGTGATCGTCCCGCGCCGGCCGGAGACGGGGTCGTAGCCGCCGGGGGCGGTGGGGACGTTCCCCTGGCCGGAGACGCCGAGGTAGTAGGTGCCGGGGGCGAGGCCGGCGAACAGGTACGGGTCGCGCGGGGCGTCGGGCCGGCCGACGCTGGCGACGGAGATCGGCCGCCCGAGGGCGTCGAAGAGGGTGAGCGACGCGGCGAGCGGGCTGCCGTCGCGCTGGGCGGTCACCTCGGCCGCGAGGCGCCAGAAGTGGCCCGGGGCGACGGTGAACTTGTACAGGCGGACCGCCCCCGGGTCGGCCTGGAGGTCGAGCGACCCGGGCAGGGCGAGCGTCGAGCCCCCGACGGTGCCGAGGTCCTGCGCGTCGGCGAGCCGGACGCCGGGCTGGGAGACGGTGAAGCCGCCGAGGACCTGGTCGCCGCCGGTGTCGTCCACGAACGACCCGTCGGCCCCCATCAGCATGGAGAACTGGGGGAGGACCAGGCGGTA
>Ga0164243_10015320_pt1 | contig 10606 bp, 10 predicted proteins | sample OricompcompostOP_FD_108781 | JGI IMG/M metagenome (GOLD analysis project Ga0164243, IMG submission 108781) | Organic Plus compost microbial communities from Emeryville, California, USA - Original compost - Organic plus compost (OP) | ecosystem: Engineered > Solid waste > Mixed feedstock >...
GCCTCGTAATAGTCGCGGGGAATCTCCTGCAGCCCGGCAGTGTAGAGGATGATGTTGAAGGGCATCAGGAGCCAGATGGTCATGATGATGACGGCCGGCATCGCCCAGTCCAGGCTGAACAGCCAGTCGACCGGCTGGAACCCGAGTTGGCGGATGAACGAGTTGATGAGCCCGAAATCCTTGGCGTAGAGCCATTTCCAGACCGCTGCCGCCGCGACGCCGGAGGTTACGAGCGGCAGGAAGTAGATGGCCCGCCAGAAGCGTGTGGTGGTGGGCCGGCCGGCGTTGTTCAGCAGCACGGCGATCAGCAGCGGCAACACCATCGAGGGGATCACTGCTCCGGCCGCGTAGTAGAGCGTGTTCTTGATGATGATCGGGGTGGTCGGGTTGTCGAAGAAGTCGCGGTAGTTCTTCAGCCCCACGTATTTGGCAGGGGTGAGTACGTTGTATTTGAAGAAGCTCAGATAGAGCCCATAGACCACCGGCCAGGCTGTGAAGATGAGGAAGAGGACGAGGTTCGGCCCCAGGAAGAGCAGCGCCCAGAGCGCCGCCTTCCAATCCTTCTTCTGGCGCACCCGCTTGTCCCTGCGCAACCCGAAGAGGCGCAGGGCGGTCGATGGGGTCTTGGCCGTCGTCATCTGCATGGGGCAACCCGCGTTTCATCGCACGTTGGAGAACGATGAGATAGGTGCTACAGGGCCAACGCCCGACGTGTTTCCGTCAACAAAATGGTGCCTGTCATCCGGGTGCGGTCCGGTCTTGCCTGGCATGTACGGAGGTCAGGCGTCGATCGTCATCCCGGGTCATTCTGCGTCCTTCGGCGTTGCTCAGGATAAACTCCGTGAAGGATCCCTGCGCGAAGCGCAATCCAGCGAAGCTGGATATCGGTGGTGCACCCTGGCGGTTGCTCCGGATATCGGCCGGAGGTCGATTGTGCTCACGCTTCGCTGCGCGCGGGGGTCCTTCACTGCATTCAGGATGACAAGCTGCCGCTCGTGTTTGGGACGACTTCCGAATGCCGCTCAGGTTGGCGCGTGCCGGCCAGACCTGAACGAAGCGAGACGCCTACTCGTTGAGCGAGGCGGTCGCCTGCTGCACCATGTTGTTCACGGCGTCTTCCGGCGACATCTGCCCGAGCAGGACGGCGTCGATCCCGTCCTCCATTGCCTTGCGGAAGGCGCCGGTGCTGTAGAACGGCAGTGGCGGCGGCAGCATGGCGTCGTCCATCGCGCTGATGAAGATCGCGTTGTTGTACGGCGGACCCGGAAGGTCACGCCACGCCGGATCCTCGTAGAAGGACTTGATGGCGGGCACCACCAGGTACGATTCCATGAAGAACTTCATGCCATCGGTGTAGGTGTAGTCCATCAGCTTCCAGGTGGCGGAGGGGTCCTTCGTCTGGGAGGAAATGGCATATCCCATCGTGCCCATGCCGGTCTTGCGGCTGGCGGTGCCCTTCGGCACCAGCTGCACATCCCAATCGTCCTTGAGCTGCGTCCGGATTGTGGGCGTGACGGCGCGGACGGAGAAGGTCATCGCGGCCTTGCCGGTGAAGAAGGCGACGAGGTCGCCGCCGAGGGTGTCCTGCACGTTGGGCGGGCAGAACCAGCCGTTCTTCAGGCCATCGAAGATATACGTCCAGGCCTTGATGCCCTCCGGCGAGTTGAAGACGGCTTCCGTTCCCTCGTCATTGAGGATCTGGCCGCCCTCCGCCACGACCATCGGCACCCAGTAGGCCCACCAGGTATATCCGGCAGCGACACCGTACTGGGTGGTGGTGCCGTCATCCGCCTTGATCGTCAGCTTCTCGGCGGCGGCCATCATGTCGTCGTAGGTCCAGTCCTCCTTCGGATAGTCCAGACCGGCATCGTCGAACATGCGCTTGTTGTAGTAGGTCACCACCACGTCGGCGGCACGCGGCAGAAACCCGACCTTGTCCTCATACTCGGCGAGGGCGAGGAACTTCTCGTCGAACTCGTTGAGGTCGAAGCCGGTCTCGGCGGCGAGCGGCTTCAGGTCGGCGGTGAGGCCGGAGTCGAAGAAGGGCTTGGTGAAGACATCGGCGCTGACGAAGATGTCCGGTAGTGTGCCGGCGGAGACATCGGTGAGCAGCTTCTGGTCGTAGGTCTCCGGGTCGTAGTTGAGGACGGAGACCTTGTAATTCGGGTTCGCCTTGACGAAGGAGTCGACCACCGCCTGTACGAGGTCAATCTCGGTGCCGGAGGTGGCGTTGATCGCCCAGGTCAGCTCAACGCTGTCCTGAGCGTGCAGGGCATGAGTGGCTGGGCTGGCGGCGGGCCCGGCGAGGGCTCCGGGACCGAGTGCCGCGGTGGCGGCTGCGCCGGCTCCCAGCGCGGCCCCTGTGCGCAACACGTCGCGGCGGGTGGGATTGGATCGGGATACGGACATCTCTCGCCTCCTCGGCGGTGTCTTGGCTTCAGAGAGATTCGGTGTGGTGTGGTCCCTGATCGTGATCGTGCGATGCGGTGAAATCGCGAGCGCTCCCTGCCTGCCGTGCCTCCTTGGTTGTTGCCACGCCACCCATTGCGAGCGGTGGCGCGCTCGGGGAAGATACCGATGCACGCCAAACGAGCGACGTGCTGGCCCGGTCCGCGCAGCCATGCCAGCATCTGGCACTGGACGGTGAGACGGGGTTCCGGTTCGCAATTGATTATCGATTGCCGCCATCCTACCCGGTCGAAAACCCCTGTCAAGACCCTTTTCACCCGGAATCCGGAGCGGTCCTTCTGCTGGCCGCTCATCGACATGTCACCCATCAGGAGCGATTCATGCGTGTTCTGGAGAAGTTCTCGTTGGCCGGCAAGACGGCGCTGGTGACCGGCGGCAGCCGTGGCCTCGGCCGGGCGATGGCGCAGGCGCTTGGCGAGGCCGGTGCGCAGGTTGCCGTCACCGCCCGCACACTGGAGCCGGCGCAGAAGGCCGCGTCCGATCTGGAGGCGCTCGGCATCCGCGCGCTGGGCGTGCAGCTGGAGGTGACCGATCCGGAGAGCGTCGAGCGCGCCGTGCGGCAGGTGACGGACGGGCTGGGGCCGATCGACGTGCTGCTCAACAATGCCGGCATCTCGGTTGGGCACACCGCGCTGGAGGCGGACAATGCCGACTGGACCGCGATCATGGCGACGAATGTCGATGGGGTCTGGCATTGCAGCCGGGCAGTGGCGCGGCGGATGGTGGAGCGCGGCAGCGGCGGCACGATCGTCAACGTCGGCTCGATGTCGGCGGAGATCGTGAATCGTCCCCGCTGGCAACCCGCCTACCTCGCCTCGAAGGCGGCGGTCCATCAGCTGACGAAGGCGCTCGGCGCGGAATGGGCTCCCTACGGCATCCGGGTGAACGCGATGGCGCCGGGGTATTTCCTCACCGAGATGTCGCCGGTGGACCAGCCGGAGTTCAAGCCGTGGTGCGTCGATCCCGCGCCCATGCAGCGGCACGGCTACCCGGAGGAGCTGGGGCCGCTGGCCGTCTTCCTCGCCAGCGATGCCTCCAGCTTCATGACCGGCTCCATCGTGACGATCGACGGCGGGTTCACGCTGTTCTAGCAGCGCGGCGGCGACAGGGCGGCACTCCGGAACCGCTCGTGACCTTGTGTGGCTGGCGGCCTCGCGGGTTTCTCGTGAGGCCACCGGCGGAGGATCAGGCCGGACCGAGGGTGTCCAGGAGAAAGCTCCGCACCACCGCTTGTACAGCCGCATCCTGGTAGTTCGCCACGCCATGACCGCGGCCGGGAAACACCTCGAACGTGACGGGCGCGCCGGCCGCCTCCATCGCCGCCACAAGCTCCTGGCTCTCGGCGATCGGCACGGTGCGGTCCTGGTCGCCATGGATGATCAGCATCGGCGGATCGCCGGCGTCGACGAACGTGCGGACATCGGCCATCGTCTTCATGTCCTCGATTTGCGCCGGGGTGTTCTGCGATTCGATCAGCGCCTTGCGCTCGGGGTTGCTGTTGAGGTCGTACGCGGAATCGGTGCCGCCGAAGAAGTCGATCACCGCCGCGATCTTCACGTCCGGATCGGTCTGGAACGCGGCGACATCATCGTTGGCGCTGGCTCCGGCCAGCGACGCCGAGCGCCCGCCCGCCGACGATCCGGCGACCACGATGCGGTCCCGGTCGAAGCCGTAGTCGTCGGCGTGGTTCCAGACCCAGGCCAGCGCGGCGTTCGCGTCCACAATCTGGGCGGGGAACATCGCGTCCTGCAGGAGCCGATAGGCGATGCTGACGATCGCATAGCCGTCGCCCAGCAGGTAGGGCATGCCTGTCCCGCCCTTGGTGCCCTTGATCCAGCCGCCGCCGTGGATCCAGACGATGACAGGAATGCGGGCGGACGCTGGGGTTGCAACGGGCGTGCCCTGGAGCTCCGATGTGCGCGGGAGGAAGATGTCCAGCAGATGCAGCGGCGAGCCATCGTCCACGTAGGGCACGTCGGCAGCGTCCGGTTTGATGGTGCGTGTTCCGGTGCGAGCGGCTTGGCGAGCCTTGAGCATCGCGCGAAGGCGGGCGCGGCGCTGGCGCTCCGGAACGGTCGTCGCGGTGGGGGTCGGCGTTGCGCTCTGGGCGAGGACATCGAACCCGACGGCGCCGGTGGCCGCGGCGATCCCGAGCGCGCACGATGTCTGAACCAGGGTTCGGCGATTGATGCGTGACCGAGAAAGCGATGGTGGCATGGTGAGCTTCCTTCCGCGTGGCGTCCGGTATAGGGACGGGGCGATGTCGTCGGACGGCGGATGCGGTGCACCCGGCGTCCATCACACCGTACGCGGCAGGGGATAAAGCCCGCGTAAACAGCGACGGGGCGGAGAGGGTTGCGGCCTCGTCGATGGAGGGCGGCGGACCCTCCCGTCCGGTTTGTCGCTGGCGGCCGCGATGAGCCTTCCGCCAGCTTGGTGGCGCGACCGGCCCGAGAAACGCAGAAATCCCCCCGGGAAGACATGCTTCCCGGGGGGATTCCTGCGTGTGTGCTCGGCGTCGTACTGCGGCGATCAAGGGCGGGGATCGCCGCGCCGCCTTGCTCTCGCGTTTCGACAGGGCAGGCGAAGCGTAGTGCCTAGCGCGGCCAGCCGTAGGGCATGAAGCTGCGGTCGTAGTTGTTCAGGTCCTTGCGGGCCTCATCGGCGGTGGGATAGCCCTCGCCGGAGCGCAGGATCGTGCCGTAGTAGCGATTGAAGCGGCCGGAGCCGAACATCTCGTCGTTGCGGGTGATATGGAGGAACTTGAGGATGGTGTTCATGGGTGATGCCCTTTCGTTGTCTGGTCCAAGGAGAGGCGGTTGCCTCCGTCCGTCTGGGACCATTATATCATAATATCCCGATATCGTCATCATGCGGTGGCGCGATATCGCGATTGGGGGATAAGGGCGAAGAAATATTGCATTGAGGCCGGAGGAGGTAGCCGTTGGGCACGGAAAAGACGTACCATCTAGCCGGGTGGAGATTCGGGGGAGATGCGCTGGGTCCCGGCGTCACGAATTGTTGACGCCTGTGTGCCTTGCCACCGTGCGCGAGGATGCTTCCCGCTCCGGCGACGGAGCGCACGGCGTTTCGGGGCATTTGCCCGTCGCGCGCCATGTCAGCGGGGGTGCCTGGCGTTGGCCGGGCCGGTTCACCCGCTGTCTGTCACTCGGGCTTCCTGATGTTGTGGGCCAGCAGGGAGCCAATACGCGGTCGCCATCCCGGTGCCGCCGGAGCAACACGATGATGGTTTGCCTCCACGGGCAGGTATCCGCATGACCGCCGGTTCCCGTTCGCAATCGCCGGCCACGCCCACCAAGACCCCATCAGCGTCGCGAGCGCCAGCTGCCGGGTCGAGGCGTGGATCGCACATCCTCAGCACGGTGCTCTTCGTCGCGGCGATCGGCTTTGCGGCGGCGGCCGGCTATCTGTACCTTCAGGACCGGAACGCTCCGGAGCCCCGCACCCAGCCCACGGCCGAGCCCGGCCGCAACACGCTCGGCTCGATCGTGGAAAGCCTGAAGAAGGACGGGATTGGCGCCGACTACGGCCGGGGAACCGGCAAGTCCGATCAGCTTTCCCAGCCGGGGCAGATGATCGCCATCGGCGACGACACGCTACTCGTCTTCATCTACCTCGGTGGTGATCAGAGCTCCGCCGTCCAGGACCGTGAGGCCGATGCCACCCATCTCGATCCTTCCACCATGGCGCTGACGACGCCCAGCGGCCGTGATCTGCGCGGCGACAAGGCCGTGCATGTTTCCCAAGGCAGCAATGTGATCGCCGTGCTGATCAGCGACGACGATGCGCTCGCCGCGCAGGTCCAGTCCGTAATCGAGGCCCTCCCCTGATAGCCATGCCATCTCCTTCCACGCCAGACGAGCCGACACCACCCGAATCGCCCATGCCACCCCCTCCGGGAACCGAGCCGGGGCTGGCACCATCCACGAGCCCGTTCGACGAGGACGACCAGCCCGATCAGGAGGCCGTCGAGCATGGCCGCATCGGCTATAGCCGCTATGGTCGCGCATCCTCGATCGGGCTGGCGGCGGTCATCATCCTGGTCCTGGTGGCAATCGCCATCGTGAACCAGTTTGGGGGCGACGATGGGCCGGAGGATGGACTTGGCGCGCCGACGGCCGGCGTGGAGACGGACCGCCCGGCCCCGGAGTTCTCCTTGCCCCTTTTCGATGGGAGCACCTTCTCCCTCGCCGACCAGCGCGGCAAGATCGTGGTGATGAACTTCTGGGCGTCGTGGTGCGGACCCTGCAAGGAAGAGATGCCCGTGCTGGAGCAGGCCGCCGCGTCCGCCCCGGCCGATGTCGTCTTCGTCGGCGTCGGCGCCAAGAATGACGACGATGGCAAGGCCCGCCAGTTCGCCGCCGATCATGGGGTCACCTACGCGATCGGGCGGGATACGCAGGGCGGCGACAAGATTCGCGGGCAGATCGAGCAGGACTATCGCATTCCCGCCTACCCCGCTACGTTCGTGATCGATGCGGAGGGGAACATCGTCTTCATCAAGATGGGGCAGATCACGCCGGAGGAGATGGAAGCGGCCATCGCCCAGGCCCGCGGCTGATCTTCCACGAGGGCCGCTACGGGCCGACGATTGGTAGCTCTGAACGAAATCGGGGCGGGGATGCCTGCGCATCCCCGCCCCGATTTCGTCGTGCGGAGGGCTAGGCCGCCGGAGCTGCCGCCTGGCTGCGATAGCGCAGGAAGGCGATCCCGGCAAGCAGCACGCCGCCGAGCAGGAAGACGATGCCGAGCAGTTGCATGGTGCCGCTTGCGGCGGCATCGTCGTTGACGAGAAGGATCACGCCGAGCACGGCGGTGAGCACGCCGACCCCGAGGCCACCCCAGGCGTCCGATCCCAGCTTGCGGACCAGCAGGACACCGATGATGGTGATGACGGCGTAGGCCAGCAGGCCCCAGCCGAGAATCAGGCGCAGGGCGGAATTGTCGATGTAGTCCCAGAACCAGCGGGCCGTGCCGATCGCGCCGATCGCGGCCCCGATTCCGGCGCGGAACGCCGTGTAGAGCACCAGGTCGCTGGCACCGGAGCGGAACTCCGCCACGATCCCCATGATGCTCGCGACGAGCAGCACCAGTGCCGTGATCTGGAGGATTGCGGTGCTGGCGCCTGCCTTGTCGGCCAATACCCAGATGCCAAGCACGATCAGGGCGACCGCCTCGATCGCAACCACGATCCAGTTGGCACTGCGTCCCAACGGGTTGCCATGTTCCATCAGGTCGCGGGTTCTCGATGCCATGTGCGTTGCCTCCCGGCCGGTGTGGTGGCTAGCGCGGCGCGGCGGTCGTCCACCGCTCCTCGGGCAGCTGGATGCTGGCGATCGCGTTCAGCTGCGAGAAGATGCCAGCGAACGCGAGCACGATCAGCGGGATCGTCCACCACCAGGACTCGTTGATGATGGCGACCACGTTGCCCTGGCCGAGGTCGACACGGTCGATCTTGTTGATGACCAGCAGCAGGCCGCCGATCACCACCGAGGCGCCAACGAAGGCCGTGTTCACCAGCACGATGTAAACGGGCAGCGCGAGCATGAAGGCGACGACGAAGAAGAGCACGAAGCCGATGGCCGCGAAGAGGAAGATCAGCCAGTTCGCATTGCTGCCAAAGGCGCGGACGAGCGCCGTGCCCAGCGCGGCGCCGGTCGATCCGGCGGCAATGAGGGCACCTGCATACCACCAGAGGTAGGAGATGGCCGCGAAGAGCAGGCCGAGGAAGAAGCCGACGATCCAGGAGGTGATCGTCGAGAAGACGCCATCACCGAAAATGGCATTCACTCCGGCGCCGCCTACGAGGAAGCCCAGGATGAAGCCGAGAATCGGCAGCGCTGCGAAGAAGAAGCGGAGTCCCGCAAAGACAAGCACCAGGCCGAATACGATGGCCACAATGCCAACAACGATGTCCCACATGGTTTGACCTCCCGGTCTGCGATTGGCGGAATCATCCCCGGAGCGTGCGCTATTCGACGCCGCCGTGATCGGGATGGCAATACATGCGATCTGGAACCGTTCCCGCCGCGCGTCTGTGTCCGACAGTGCGGCCTGCCGTGCCGTTGGCTCCCGACGGGATCGCAACCACAACACGAAAGACCGATGGTATCAGCGGGCACTGCTCACCAGCGCCCCCACGCTGGCCGACGCTGAACTTCCCTCGTGCCGTTCTCCTCCCCCTGCACGCCACAACCGGCTGGGGCGCCGCAGCCGACCGTGACCGACGTATCCACACATTCCCGCACCCAATTGCGACGCCAACATCCGTATCATAGCGTACGTACCACCAGTTTCCATCACCCTGATCGGATGAGCCGGGGTGCATCGATGTCCCGGTTGGCCCCCCTGTCGCGGACGGGAAGCGGCCAACGGCGATCCGGCCTGGTGTCATTCCAGGCGCCCAGCCCTGATAGAACTCGTTAGTCATCCCGGCGGAGCTATTGAGTCCCCCGTCCGAGGCCAGCGCCTCCGGAGCGTGTCGCCGCTCGTGCGATCGCCCCATCCGCCATCGTCTCCATCGCTCGTGTCCTGTCCGTGCATACCCCACTACAATGCATCGGGCGGTTGCGATCGGCTTGCCCATTCCCCGCGCGCTGGACCCGCGCCCATCCGCCACGCGCATCGCCCCCTGCGATCCGGCGGGAGAGAGGGGCCGCCCGGAGCCTTATGGAACCCGCACTGGAAGTCCTCGAAGATGTCGGTGAGACGGTGGTGGCGCATACGGCGGCGCTGGTGCAGATCGGCACCATCATCGCGGTCGCGGTTGCCCTCAAGCTGGTCCTGCGCATCGTCGGCAAGCGGCTCCTGCGAGGAGTCGTCACCGGTGTCGAGATCCTGCAGGAGGGTGGCTACGAACAGGCCAAGCGCGAGGCCGACGATCTGGCCGAAGCCTCCCCCCTGCTCGCCGCGCGCGGCGTACAGCGCACCAAGACGATCGGGAGTGTCCTCAACAATCTGGTGACCTGGATCATCGTTGGGATCGCCTTTGTGCTCATCCTGGACGTGCTCGACTTTGATGCGACCACCATCGTCGCGTCGGCCGGCGTTGCGGCGGCGGCCCTCGCGTTCGGCGCCCAGGACATCGTGAAGGACATGCTGAATGGCTTCTTCATGGTGTTCGAGGACCAGATCGGCGTGGGCGATTTTGTCGAGATCGGGGAGATCACCGGTGTGGTCGAGGCGGTGGGAATTCGGGTGACCCAGGTGCGCTCGGTCGATGGCACGCTCTGGTTCATCCGCAACGGCGAGATCGTGAAGCTGGGGAACAAATCGCAGACATGGGCCCGGGTAGTCTTCGATATGCCCGCGCCCTATGACGTCGATGTGGAGGCCTTCGAGGATCTGGTGCTGACGACGGCGCGCCGGGTGGTGGAGTTGCCGGTGTGGAAGCCCTATATCATCGAGCCGCCGGAGATCTGGGGCATGCAGTCGCTCACCGGCGAATCGATGGTGATCCGGTTGGTGCTGAAGACCACTCCTGCGAAGAACTACGACATCGAGACGGCGATCCGGCGTGCCCTGAAGGCCGATCTCGATGCCGCGAACATGCACCTGCCGATCACCAACCGCATGGTGGTTGCGAATGCGGAGCAGTTCTCCCACATCCATGCCCGGCGGCTTCCGCAGAGCGATCTGCCGACGCGGGCGGACGGAGACAAGCCCCCGGCACCGGTGGACGTGTGAGGCGAGATCCGCAATTGCCCCGGTCGCCCCGACGGTGGTTCGAGCCGCCACGAGGACGGCCGGGATGCCAGAAGGATCGACATCGGGCCGGCGCGCCGGCCGCCTCATGCGTCAGTCAGGAGGACAGCAGATCGCTCGCGAAGCGGCGGGCATTCCGCTGCCGGCGCCGGACGCGGGCGACCAGGCCCTGCGATGGTGAGAGCAGGAGCGCCAGCAGGAAGCAGGCGCCGGTCATCGTCGCCATCGCGCCGGAGACGGAGAGATCGAGCCAGAGGGCGAACCCGTAGCCGGTCCACGCCGAGACGGCCCCGACGAGCACCGACAGTCCGATCATCGCTGCCAGGTTGTCGGTCAGCAGGTAGGCCGTCGCTGCGGGAACGACCACCAGCGCCACGACGAGGATGGCGCCGACTGCGGTGAAGGCGCCGAC
>Ga0164243_10015321_pt1 | contig 10606 bp, 6 predicted proteins | sample OricompcompostOP_FD_108781 | JGI IMG/M metagenome (GOLD analysis project Ga0164243, IMG submission 108781) | Organic Plus compost microbial communities from Emeryville, California, USA - Original compost - Organic plus compost (OP) | ecosystem: Engineered > Solid waste > Mixed feedstock >...
CACATAGGCGTCGTTGCCGTCGGCCTCGCCCGACAGCAGCGCCTCGAGCTCGGCGCGGGAGGCCCGTTCCTTCAAGGCCTTGAGCGCGGCGGCGGCCTCGTCGAGGGAGCCCTGGTCCCCCTCCATCTCGGCCAATTCGGCGTATTCCAGGGCGTCGGCGCGCTCGCGCTCCAGCGACCGCACCGCCTCGACCGCGTCGGCCAGGCGGGTGCGCTCGCGCATCAGCTTCTGCGCAGCTTCAGGATCGTCCCACAGGGTCGGGTCCTCGACCCGGGCGTTCAGTTCGTCCAGTCTGCGGAGCGCGGGCTCCCAGTCAAAGACGCCTCCTGAGCAGTCCCACGGACTGCTCGATGTCGGCCGCGGCGGCCTCGACATCCGCTCTCATCACTCAGGCTCCTATTCGGAAGCGCGGGAGATAAGCCGCGCCGGGGCGGGTGGCAATGACTCCCGATCCTTCCCTCCTGAGGCAGGAGCAAGCGGTTCGTCAGAACAGCCCGTTGATCTCCGGCGGCGGAGGCTGCCTCGCCGGCGCCGGGTTGTTCGCGGCGGCCGCGGCGGCGGCCGAGGGGGCGCCCGAAAGCTGGCCGTTGGGGAAGGCCTGCAGGTAGGGCACGGGGCCGGTGTCGAGCACGGCGGGCCTGGGCTTGGGCTCGGTGCCCGGCCGGAAGGCCTCGCGCCGGCCCGCCACCAGGGCGAAGCGCGCCTCGGCCGGGGGGGCGAAATCGGTCTTGGGCCGGCCCTTCAGCGCCTCGCGCATGAAGTCGATGAAGATGGGCACGGCCGCCGTGGTGCCGGTCTCGCCGTCGCCCAGCGAGCGGTTGTCGTCGAAGCCGACGAACACGCCCACCACCAGGTCCGGCGTGTAGCCGACGAACCAGGCGCTGCGGTAGTCGTTGGTGGTGCCGGTCTTGCCCGCGATCGGATAGCCGAGCGAGGAGACGGAGGCGGCGGTGCCCACCTGCGTCACCCCTTGGAGCATGAGGGTGATCTGATAGGCGGTGACCGGGTCCATCACCTGGGTTCCGCCCGGCGGGACGCGCGGGCTCTCCTCGCCCCCGAACGGCTGGGCGCAGCGGGGGCAGTCGCGGCGGTCGGCGCGCCAGACCGCCTGCCCCTGCCGGTCGCCGGCCAGCTCGATCAGGTGCGGCTGGATGCGCCGCCCGCCGTTGGCGAAGGCGGCGTAGGCGGCGGTCAGCTTGAACGGCGTGGTCTCGCCCGCGCCCAGCGCCATGGCCAGCACCGGCGCCATGTCGTCCACCGCGCCCAGCTTGATGGCCTCGGCGCGGACCTTCTTCATGCCGACCTGCTGGGCGATGCGCACGGTCATCACGTTGCGGGAATAGACCAGCCCGTTGCGGAAGATGGTCGGGCCGTAATAGCGCCGGGTGTAGTTCTCCGGGTTCCAGACCTTGCCGGTGGCGTCGGTAAAGGAGATCGGCGCATCGGTCACCACGCTCATGGGCGTGAAGCCGTTCTCCAGCGCCGTGGCGTAGACGAAGGGCTTGAACGACGAGCCCGGCTGGCGCTGGGCCTGGGTCGCCCGGTTGAAGTTGGAGAGCGAGAAGGAATAGCCGCCGACCAGGGCCAGCACCCGTCCCGAGCGCGGCTCGAGCGCGACCAGGGCGCCGTTCACCGCCGGGATCTGGCGCAGGCCGTAACGCCCCGGCCCCGTCGGCTCGACGAAGATCAGGTCGCCCGCCCTGAGCTTGCCCCCCGGCCCGGCCTCGGACCAGTAGACGTCGCGGGTCTCCAGCACGCCGTCCTCGCCGCCGGCCACGCGCACCCGCACGGTCGAACCTTGCGCCCGCTCGACCACCGCACGGCGCCAGGTGCGCCGCTCGGAAGGCGGCGACCGGGTGAGCGCCTCCTTCTCCCAGCCGTCGGTCACCTCGTCCACATGCCCCCAGGCGCCGCGCCAGCCGTGCCGGCGATCGTAGGCTTCGAGCCCGCGCATCAGGGCGACGCGGGCGTCGGTCTGCAGCCGGGAATCGAGCGTGGTGCGCAGGTACATGCCGCCGCCGTCGACCCGGTCGCCGAGCGTCGCCTGGGCGCTGCGGCGCACCTCGGCCAGGAAGTAGTCGGCGTCCTTGTACTGGGCCCGCTGCGGCGCGCTCTGGACCACCAGGTCCTCGCGCATGGCGGCCTCGGCGGCCTGGCGGCTGACCCAGCCCAGGTCGGCCATGTCCTTCAGGATCTGGTTGCGGCGGCCGATGGCGTTCGCCTTGCGCCGGATCGGGTGGTAGTTGTCGGGCCCCTTGGGCAGGGCCGCCAGATAGGCCATCTGCGCCAGCGACAGGTCGCCGAGCGGCTTGCCGAAATAGTTGTAGGCGGCGGCGGCCACGCCATACGAGCGGTAGCCCAGCCAGATCTCGTTCAGATAGAGTTCGAGGATCCGGTTCTTGGACAGGGTCTCCTCCAGCCGGCGGGCGAGGATCGCCTCCTTGATCTTGCGGCTGAAGGTGACGTCGCCCGACAGCAGCACGTTCTTGGCCACCTGCTGGGTGATGGTCGAGCCGCCCTGCAGCCGGTGCCCACGGGCGAGGAGCAGCACGTCGCGGGTCATCGCCCGCCCCATGCCGACGATGTCGATGCCGCCGTGCTCGTAGAACTTGCGGTCCTCGGCGGTCAGGAAGGCGCGCAGCAGCAGCGGCGGCATCTGGTTGTAGGGCACGAAGATGCGCCGCTCGCGCCCGAACTCGCCGATCAGGGTGCCGTCCCAGGCGTAGACGCGGGTGGAGGTCGGCGGGCGGTACTCGGCCAGCTCCGAGGCGTCGGGCAGGTCGTGGAACAGCCAGGCGGAGTAGATCGCCACGCACAGTCCCGCCGCGGCGATGGCGCTGAGCACCGCCACACCGGCGATCGCGAACCAGCGTCCGGGAGAATTCAAGACCAACGACCTCCGCTCGCCGGCGGCGGACCTGCGTCGCGCCGGCTCCGACAACCGGGCTTTAACGTGGTTTCCGGGCGAGACAAGGGCGCATGGGAACGCATGGTGGGCGCGAGCGCTTCGGGGGCCCTGAAAGTCCCAGGGACCCAGCGCGCCCCTTCCTTCCGCTCATCGCCCGGCTTGTCCGGGCGACCCAAGCGACGGCGCAGGATTGGCTGCTGCGGCTTGGGTCCCCCGGATCGCTGCGCGACCGGAGGACGACGGTGAGGGAACGCCGCGTCAGCGCAGGGCGTAGCGGGCTTCGCCGGCGAAGTAGTCGTCGATGGCCTGGGCCACGCCCTCCATCAGCTCCTTGCGATGGCCGGCGTCGTTCAGGTTCCGCTCGTCCTGGCGATTGGTGATGAAGCCCATCTCCATCAGCACGGCCGGCACGTCGGGAGCCAGCAGCACCATATAGCCGGCGTCGCGGTGGCTGCGGTCGACCAGTTCGGTGCGATCGTCGATGCGGCGCAGCAGGGTCTCCGCGAAGGTCGAGGAGCGGTTCACCGTGCCGCGCTGGGTCAGGTCGAGCAGGATGCGGTTGACCGCGTCGTCCTGGCCCGGAAGCGTCACGTCGATGAAGCCGTCGCGGTCGAAGGCGCGGCGGGCGGCCCGGTCGGCCCCCTTCTCGGACAGAGTGTAGACGGTTGCGCCGCGGGTCGAGGAATCCGCCCCCGAATCGGCGTGCAGCGAGATGAACAGGTCGGCGTTGGCGCGGCGCGCGATCTGGACCCGCTGTTCCAGCGGGATGAAGACGTCGGTGTCGCGGGTCAGCACCACCTTGTATCGGCCCGAGCGCTCGAGCCGCTCGCGCAGGGTGCGGGCGGCGGCCAGGGTGACCTCCTTCTCGCGCGAGTCGGAACCCAGCGCGCCAGGGTCCTTGCCGCCGTGGCCGGCGTCGATCACCACCACCTTCTTGGCCGGGACCACCGGCTCGAGCGGCGCCTTGGCGACCTGCGACGTCTTCGCGCCGCCCTTGGCGGGGGGCGCGGCCGTTCCCATGTCCTCGGCCAGGTCGATCACGTAGCGGTAGACGCTGACCCCGTCGCCCGGGGCCAGCAGGAAGCGGCGCTTGATCACCGCGGGCCGGGCGAGGTCGAGTTGGATGCGGGCGCCGCCGGCGGCGTCGTCGATGCTCCAGCCGCGGACCAGGCCCGCGCCGTCGCCCTTCATGCCGCCGGGCGCCCCCGCCTGCGGCAGGGCCATGACCACCTTGGTCGGACGGGTTTCGGCGGAAACGAGCTTGCCGGTCACGGAGCGGTCGAGCTCGACCACCACCCGCGTCTGATGGGCGTCGCCGCCCAGGCGCACCTTCAGCACGCCGCCGCCGGCTTCCTTCTGGGCCGCGGCCGCGGCCGCCACGCCCAGGCCAAGCACGGCGCAGGCGGCGAGCACACGGCCCAGCCTGCTGTTCACAGCTCCGATCACACCCGAGATGAACGCCATGACCTGCACCCTGGACACGTTACCCTTAACGTTTTCCTGCCCAGGCGTAGACAAAGCTTTAAAGCACACCTCGCGGCTGCAGGCGCGGCTTTCTTTTTCCCAATCCTTGTTGCAAAGTCGCGTCGCGCGAGAGCGGTGCGCTCCGGTTGCGGAGCGCCAGGCCTGCGCACAACCGCGTCGCGCCCCTTCCGAGGCCGTCGCATCCGCCGATTCGCGCCGCTGTCGGCGCGCAAGGACAGACCCATGGGCCGCGTCGACTGCGCTCCCTGTCGCTCAATGCTCGCGTGGCGAACGCCGCTGCGCCTGACCGGCCTTGTCGCCGGCTGCGACGGGATGCGTGACGCCGCCCCGCATGAACGGCCCCCGGCTCCCTCGCGGACCGGCGCGCGCCGTGGAGAAGGCTTTAATGACAAGAAGAATGTTGATCGACGCCGCCCACGCCGAAGAGACGCGCGTGGTGGTGGTGAACGGCTCGCGTATCGAGGAGCTTGATTTCGAGCACCAGTCCCGCAAACAGCTGCGGGGCAACATCTATCTGGCGAAGGTGACCCGGGTCGAACCCAGCCTGCAGGCTGCGTTCGTCGAGTACGGCGGCAACCGCCACGGCTTCCTGGCCTTCAACGAGATCCACCCCGACTACTACCAGATCCCCATCGCCGACCGCGAAGCGCTGATGCGCGAGGAAGCGGAGGCCGACGACGACGACCTGCACGAGCCCCGTCACAACGGGCACGCCGAAGGTTCGGACGACGCCGACCTGGATGACGACGACGTCATCGAGGAGGAGCTGGAGCGCCGCCGCCGCCGGCTGATGCGCCGCTACAAGATCCAGGAGGTGATCAAGCGCCGGCAGATCATGCTGGTGCAGGTCGTCAAGGAAGAGCGCGGCAACAAGGGGGCGGCGCTCACCACCTATCTGTCGCTGGCCGGCCGCTACTGCGTGCTGATGCCCAACACCGCCCGTGGCGGCGGGATCAGCCGCAAGATCACCAACGCCGCCGACCGCAAGCGGCTGAAGGCGGCGGTGCAGAGCCTGGAAGTGCCCGCGGGCATGGGCCTGATCATCCGCACCGCCGGCGCGGCGCGGACCAAGGCCGAGATCAAGCGCGATTACGAGTACCTGCTGCGCCTGTGGGAGACGATCCGCGAGGCCACGCTGCGCTCCATCGCGCCGGCGCTGATCTACGAGGAGGAGGACCTCGTAAAGCGCGCCATCCGGGACATGTACGACAAGGACCTGGAGGCCATCCTGGTCGAGGGCGAGGCCGGCTATCGCGAAGCGCGCGACTTCATGCGCATGCTGATGCCGAGCCAGGCCAAGAAGATCCAGCTCTACAAGGACCCGATCCCGCTGTTCGTGCGCCACCGGGTCGAGGAGCAGCTTTCCCAGATCCACTCCCCCGTCGTGCCCCTGCGCTCGGGCGGCTACCTGGTGATCAACCAGACCGAGGCGCTGGTCGCCGTCGACGTCAACTCGGGCAAGGCCACGCGCGAGCGCAACATCGAGGCGACCGCGCTGAAGACCAACCTGGAGGCGGCCGAGGAGGCCTGCCGCCAGCTGCGGCTGCGCGACCTGGCCGGCCTGGTGGTCATCGACTTCATCGACATGGATGAGTCGAAGAACAACCGCGCGGTCGAGAAGAAGCTGAAGGACTGCCTGAAGGACGACCGCGCGCGGGTCCAGATGGGCAAGATCTCCGCCTTCGGGCTGATGGAGATCAGCCGCCAGCGCCGCCGCCTGGGCGTGCTGGAGGGCGCGACCCACGTCTGCGAGCACTGCCAGGGCACCGGCCGCATCCGTTCGGTGGAGTCCGCCGCCCTGTCGGCGCTGAGGGCCATAGAGATCGAGGCGGCCCGCGGCGGGGCCGGCGCGGTGACCGTGCACCTGCCGCCGCTGGTGGCGCTCTACGTGCTGAACGAGAAACGCGCCTATCTCGCCCGGGTCGAACAGGCCCAGGGGCTGAGCGTCACCGTCATGATCGACGAGGAGCTGGGCCAGGCCGACCATACCATCGAGCGGACGGCCAGCCACGGCCGCCCGGCCCAGCTCGAGGACTTCCCGATCAGCGAATCTGTCTCCGCCGTCGCCGCGGCGGACGTCGAGGAAGCGGACGAGGACGAGGAAGAGGCCGAAGAGGAAGCGGTCCTGACCGCCGACGGCGAGGCCGACGGCGGCCGTCGCCGCCGCCGCCGCCGCCGCCGCGGCCGTCGCGAGGAGGGCCGCGAGGAGCCCCGCCGCTTCGAAGCCCGCGCCGCCGACGAGGACGAGGGCGAAGAGGAAGACGAGGACGAAGAGGACGCCCGCCACGGCGAAGGCGCCGGGGACGGCGGCCGCCGCCGCCGCCGCCGCCGCGGTCGCCGCGGCGGCCGGCGGATGCGCGAGGACCTGCCCCGCGACACCGACGTCTACGCGTGGAGCTCGCCGTTCGAGGGCGAGGGCGCGGGCGGAGGCGACGTCTACGCCTGGCGCGATCCCTTCCGCCGTCCGCGGCCGCCGCGTCCGGTCGAGGCCGAACCTGCGGCCGAGCCCGCCGCCGCACCCGCCGCACCCGCCGAGCGGGAGCCCGAGCGCGAGCGCGAACGGGGCCGAGGACGGGGCCGAGACAGGGGCCGGGGCCGCGATCGCGACCGCCGCGAACGCTCCCGCGGAGGCGACGTCTACGCCTGGTCCGACGCCGAACCGGCCGCTGCACCGGAGCTCGAACCTGCGCCTGCGCCCGAGCCGCAGCCCGAGGCGGCGACGGTGACCGAGGCCGCCCCGGCTCCGGAGCCCGCCGAAGCGGAAGCCAAGCCCAAGCGCGCCCGCACGCGACGCCCGCGCCGCACCGAAGAGGCGGAGGCCGAGGCGCCCCCCGTCGCGGCGGAGGCGGCCGCGCCCGAGGCTCAGCCCGAACCCCGGATTGCGCCAGAGCCTGCGCCTGTTGTCGCAGCCGAGCCGGCTCCGCCGCCTCCGCCGCCTGAGCCCGATCCGGCGGAGATCTCCGCCCCGCCGACGCAGCCGCGGCGAGGCTGGTGGCGCCGGGGATAAGCCGCTAGTCTCGTCGAAGGGAGTGCGGGCCGCCCCAGGCGGCCCGCACCGGCAGGCTGGGGAAGGTCAGGAGTCGGTTCCCGATGGATTCCCGAGCGCGTTCCCGAAAGGCCCCCTGCTCTCCCCGCCGCCGGCCCGCGGCGCTGGCTGCAGGCGTGGCGCTGGCCGGGGCTCTGGCCGGCTCCCTTGCGCCCGCCGCCCGGGCCCAGGACGCCGGCATCAACCTGATCCGCGACACCGAGATCGAGGAGATCCTGCACCGCCAGGCCGATCCTGTGTTCGTGGCCGCGGGGCTGAACCCGAAGGACGTGAAGATCCACCTGAACGGCGACAAGAGCCTCAACGCCTTCGCCACCTCGGGTCAGAACCTGTTCTTCAACACCGGCCTCATCGAAGAGACCGAGACCCCGAACCAGCTCTTGGGCGTCATCGCCCACGAAACCGGCCACGTGGCGGGCGGGCACATGGTCCGCTCGGGCGAGATGAACAACGCCGGCATGAAGCCGTTCCTGCTGACCATGGGCCTTGGCATCCTGGCCGCCGTCGCGGGCGCCCCGGACGCCGGCGCCGTGCTGATGGGCAGCGCCGGCCAGTTCGGGACGATCGGCGCGCTCGGCTACTCGCGCGAGCAGGAAGCCCGCGCCGACCAGGCGGCGGCGACCTACATGTCCAAGGCGGGCATGTCGGGCAAAGGGCTCGTCGAGTTCTTCGACAACTTCCGCTACAACGAGGTGTTCTCGGAGGCGCGGCGCTTCCCGTTCTTCCAGAGCCACCCGATCTCGTCCGAGCGCATCGAGATGCTGCGCCGCCGGGTGGAGGACCAGCCCAACTACGACACGCCCGACAGCCCGCAGGCGCTGGCCGAGCATGCGATCATGAAGGCCAAGCTGGAGGCTTTCATGAACCCGCCGTCGCTGACCTTCGCCAAGTACAAGGAAAGCGACACCAGCTTCCCGGCCCGCTACGCCCGCGCCATCGCCTACTACAAGGCGCTGGAGACCGACCGGGCGATCAAGGCCATCGACGCCCTGCTCGCCGACCAGCCCGAGAACCCGTACCTGTGGGAGTTGAAGGGCCAGGTGCTGTTCGAGGCCGGCCGGCCCAAGGAGGCCGAGGCGCCTCACCGCCGGTCCGTGGAGCTGAAACCCGACGCGCCGCTGCTGCGCGTCAACCTCGCCCAGGCCCTGCTCGCCGAGAACGACAAGGACAAGGTGGACGAGGCGATCAACGTGCTGGAGGGCGCCCTCGACCGCGAGCGCGACAACACCTTCGCCTGGCGGCTGATGGCCCAGGCCCGCGACGCCCGCGGCGAGGCCGGCGCGGCCCGCCTCGCTGCGGCCGAGGAGCACTTTTCGGTCGGCGACATGAACCAGGCGCGGATCTTCGCCATGCGCGCCCGCGAACTCTTGCCCCGCAACACGCCCGAATGGCGCCGGGCCACCGACATCGTCCTGGTCGCCGATCCATCGAAGGACGATCTGGCCGCAGTGAAGGAGCGGGGCTGATCACCTCTCCCGGCGGAGAGAGGCGAAAGGGCGGGGACGCCTTGAAGCCGCCACCCGCATGCGGTTGAAAGGGTCATGCGCCTCGTCACCGCCCTCGGCCTGATCGCCGCCCTCGCCCTGTCCACCGCCGCCTGCGGCAAGACCCAACAGGCCCAAGGCCCCGCCGGGGACCAGATCCGCAGCTACCTGCTGGAGCACCCGGAGATCGTCGAAGAGGCGATCAACAAGCTGCAGCAGAAGCGCCAGGCGGCCGCGGACGCCCAGATCCGCCAAGCGGTGGCGACCAGCCGCGCCAAGCTGGAGCGCGACCCGCGCGACTTTGTCGCCGGCAATCCGAACGGCAAGGTCACGGTGGTCGAGTTCTTCGATTACCGCTGCCCCTACTGCAAGGCCGCCATGCCGGAGATCGAAAAGCTGCTGTCCGACAACAAGGACGTCCGGCTGGTGCTGAAGGAGTTCCCGATCCTGTCGCCGGTTTCGGAAAGCGCCGCGCGGGCCGCCATCGCCGCCAAGGCCCAGGGCAAGTACTGGCCGGTCCACCAGGCGATGCTGGCCGAGAAGAACCTGGACGAGGACGCCATCCAGCGGATCCTCAAGGCCAACGGGGTGGATTTGAACGCCGCCGCGCAGGCGGCGACGGCCCAGCCGACCTCGACGCTGATCGACGACGTGCACGCGCTCGCCCGCACGACCGGGGTCACGGGCACGCCCGCCTTCATCATCGGCGACCAGATGATCGCCGGCTGGGACCCCGCCAAGATCCAGGAGGCGGTCAAGCAGGCGCGCGCCGCCCAAGGCTGAGCCGGGACCGAGGCCGGAGCCGCGCCCGTGACCGAGGTGCGAATCAGGCGTGCGACGGGTTCGGACGCGGCGCAACTGGCGGCCTTCGGCGCCTGGACCTTCGCCGACACCTTCGGCCATCTCTATCCGCCCGAGGACCTCGAGCGCTTCCTTGAGCAGGCGCATTCGGAGGCCTTCTACACCGGCGTCCTGGCGGCGGCGGACCGAGCGGTGTTCGTCGCCGAGGCGGAGGACGGGGCCCTGGCGGGCTACGCCTACGCCGGTCCTTGCGACCTGCCCCACCCCGAGGTGACGCCGGCCTGCGGCGAGTTGAAACGCCTCTATGTCGCGCCCGGGCGGCGCAACGGCGGCCTGGGCCGGCGCCTGATGCAGACAGCTTTGGATTGGCTGTCCGCACCGGGGCGGACCCTGTGGGTCGGGGTATGGTCAGAGAACCACGGCGCCCGACGTCTCTACGCCCGAGCGGGCTTCGACCAAGTCGGAGACTACCTGTTCCCCGTAGGCGACAGCCGGGACCATGAGTTCATTCTGCGACGAAAGGCGCCTTAGGGGTGTCCAAAGCTTCGCCTTATCGATAACATATGAGTAGGGGCGATCAGGCTTTGGGGGCCTTAACTGTAAACAACTGCAACCGGGCACGCATCTTGCAGGGACGGTTCAGGCGGTGACGTGATCCAGTCATCACGTCGGCGCGTGAAGCCGAACGGGGGCCTGCGACATGTCTGCAGAAGTAGTGGAAAATACCCGCCGAGCCTCACCGAAAGGTCAGGGGCCGGCGGCGTCGATTCCCGCGAGTAACAGGGGCGTCATGGACCAGGATCAAAAGACCACAGACTCCGAAGCGGACGCGGACCGCCGCGCGTTCCTTGGCTTGGCGGCGAGCGTTTCCGTTCCGCCGGC
>Ga0164243_10015322_pt1 | contig 10606 bp, 7 predicted proteins | sample OricompcompostOP_FD_108781 | JGI IMG/M metagenome (GOLD analysis project Ga0164243, IMG submission 108781) | Organic Plus compost microbial communities from Emeryville, California, USA - Original compost - Organic plus compost (OP) | ecosystem: Engineered > Solid waste > Mixed feedstock >...
GCCGCCTTGCGAGCCAGATTGCAACACCGCTTTGCGTGACGATCGTCAGCGCAAAACCGAGAAAGCCATAGATGAGCTTTGAGCCAATTCCGCCAAACCATCCATAATGAACGGGTTGAAGCGTGCCCAGAATTTGCTGGCCGACGCTTCCCGTTTCAAAACCGGCGTCCCCCAGCGACTTTCCTCGGCCGTCAAAAAAGTAGCTGTCAAAGAAGGCGAGGTGTCGGGGAGTGCGCATATTCAGCCGAACGACTTCCCCTGCTTTCCCGGGGCGCTCGATTTGCGCACTAACGAACTCCGCCGTCGGAATGTGACAAGCGCGCATGTGCAGAAGGACTTTGAGTACAAGATATTATAAGATCTGTACTATAGTGTTTGTCGCCTTCGCGGTGACCACAGGATTTGTTCTCTCGTTTGGTTGTCAGGCTTCGGCGCAGACCGCCACGCCGGCCAAGTCCGACCAGCCGCAGAGCCAGACGCTCCCGGACGTTGTGGTCGAAGCGCCGGCTCAGACTCCCAAGGCTGTAAAGGCGCCCAAAAAGGCCAAGGCCTCTCAAAAAAGTGCGTCGGGCAAGTCGTCTAAGCAAGCTTCGACCGGCGCAGCGACGGCTCAGACCGCACCAGCGCCTGAGACGGCGACAAGTCCTGTAAAGGGCGTCGTTGCCAAAGTCAGCGGCACCGCGACGAAGAACGATACACCACTGCTCGAAACGCCGCAGGCGGTTTCCGTCGTCACGCGTGCGCAGATGGACCAGCAAGGTGCTCAATCCGTTCCACAAGCCCTCTTTTATACCTCGGGTGTGGACGCGGATAACCGCGCGAACTTTTCGGGCTTCGATCTCGTCTATGCGCGAGGCTTCATCCTCGACCGCTATCTGGATGGTTTGAAAATTCAGTCGAGTTCGTCTTCGACGGTGGCACAGTTGGAGACCTATGGCCTGGAACGCCTCGAAGTTCTTCACGGTCCCGCATCCGTGCTCTACGGTGCGGGCTCGCCCGGTGGCATCGTGGAAGCGATCAGCAAGCGGCCACTGGATGTGCCCTACCACGAGGTCTCACTGACGTTCGGCAACTTCGACTATATCGAGGGCGCATTCGACTTCAGTGATAAACTCACGTCGGATGGAAAATGGTCGTACCGCTTGACCGGAGTCGCGCGCGATTTCGACTCTCAGGTCGATTTCAACTCGCAAGAGCGCTACTTCATTGCGCCATCACTAAGCTGGAAGCCAGTGAGCGGAACGACGCTGACTTTCCTCAGCAGTTTTCAGCACGATCCCGAAACCGGACTTTATGCCCAGTTGCCGCTATATGGATTGCCGCCTGGGACAGAACTGTCGCGCAGCACATACCTCGGCGAGCCAGGTTATAATGATAACCATCGCGACCAGCAGTCTGTCGGGTACGCGCTCGATAGCAAAATCAACGACACCTGGACCGTGCGACAGAACCTGCGCTACATGCATGTCGACGGCACGCTTGATCAGTTCCTGCCGCTGCCACCAGACTCCGGTGGCGGGATTTTTATCAATCCGGTCACCGGCCAATACGAAATTTCGCGATACGTTTTAACGTCGAATACCGATCAAAATTCGTTCAACGTCGATACCAATGCCGAGGCCAAGTTCTGGACCGGCCCACTAGCTCACAAATTTCTCTTTGGTGTCGATTACCAACACTATCAGGAGAGATCTTATTGGCGGCAAGCTTTCGGGAGCAACATCAATCTCTTCAATCCGGACTATGGCGATATCTCGATCACTCCTGTGCCGTTTCCAGGGTTTGAGACCAACACCAATCAAGTTCTCAATCAGACCGGCATCTATGTCCAAGACCAGGTGAAGTTGGATCGAATCTTACTCACGCTAGGAATTCGCGAAGACTTCACCGACACGTCGACAAATAACTTCCTCGACGGCACTAAAAGCGATCAATACGATCAGGCCTTTACGCAGCGCTACGGAATTTCCTATCTGCTTGATGGCGGCTGGGCTCCGTATTTCAGTTATGCAACTTCATTTGCGCCCGTTGTCGGCGTGAACGCCGACACACAGCAGGCATTTGTTCCGACCACTGGCGAGCAGTATGAGGTCGGCATCAAGTATCAGCCGACTGGCTATAACGCGCTCTTCACGTTGGCCGCTTATGATCTGACGCAACAAAATGTGCAGGCGCAGAATTCTTTTGGACAAGTCGTGCAAACCGGCGAAATTCGTTCGCGTGGCATCGAGTTCGAAAGCAAGTTCAACCTGACGAGAAATCTCGATGTCATAGGGTCCTATACCTATAACGAGGCTGAGATCACAGATGGCACTCCCGATTTGATTGGCAAGGTCCCGCAGAATGCTCCGCTTCAGACCGCAGCGTTGTGGGGGTATTATACGTTCCATGATGGCTGGATGGACGGCTTTGGCTTTGGCGCAGGCGTGCGCTATGTCGACAAGACGGCGGGCGATCAAGACAACACCTTCTTCGTCTCAGATCATACGCTTTTCGATTTAGCCGCAGGTTATGACTTTGGAAGACTAGCGCCGCGTTTAGAAGGCATGTCTGTCCAATTGAACATCCAGAACGTTGGTGACCTCACGTACGTCGCGCAGTGCGTGTCCACGTTGAACTGTTCCTACGGCACCGGCCGGACGATTCTCACGACATTGAAATATCAGTGGTGACAAGCCTATCTGGGCGTAGAATGTGACTGGCCGTCGCAAGGACCTCGGCAGGAGATCGATGTGAACGAGGTCGTAGTACACTTCACTTGAACGCAGCGAGTTCAATGTCTCGAGAGTCCGCTCGTGGAATAGAGCGACCCTTAGGTACCCTCTTTTTAGCTCCCCATCTGCACTATCAACTCGACAAGAGCGCTTCATGACTTCACGAGCGAGCGGTCGCTCATCTTTCGAAAGCAGTCGTAAGTTTGTGCAGAGAGGAACTTCTGCGATGCGTCATTAGAGACCGTCGGATATGAGAGCGCGGTCATCGCTCGTACGGAGAAAGCGGTCATCGACCGGACGTCTCGGCCGTCGAGTCCGCCGAGGGACAAACGTCGGTGCAAATAAATACTCGATTATGTTTGGCGGTCCCGGAACGGCTTAGGTGATCAGCGACGTCAGCCCGGCTGCTCTCCTCCGCGATCCATTGACCGCAACTTTGCCTGCCTTTGTACCGACAAAGCCCGTCGCCGAATTTGCAAAACGCCTCGAGGATGGCATGCTCAATTATCTTCAGCTGCCGGATCGTAGCCTATGGGATTTTTGATCCCGTCATAAGCTCATCATTTCTTCTTGGTTCGTGGCAGCCGCGTCGGCCGGTACGGTCCTCTCAATTCCTAAAACTTGAGAGGTTTACCTATGTCACTCATAAATTTGTCGCGCCGGACGGCGATCGGCGCCGCGCTTGGCCTGGGGGTTCTCGGATTCTCGGGGGTCGCTTCTGCCAAGGACATCACGCTCCTCAACGTATCATACGATCCAACTAGGGAACTCTATCAGGCCTACGATCAAGCCTTTACGAAATACTGGAAAGCAAAGACCGGCGATGATGTGACGATCAAGCAATCTCACGGGGGATCGGGCAAACAGGCGCGTGCTGTCATCGACGGTCTTGATGCCGATGTCGTGACGTTAGCGCTTGCCGCCGACATCGATGGCATCTCGAAAAAAGCGGGCCTGCTGCCCGCCGACTGGCAGAAGCGACTCCCTGACAACTCTTCGCCTTACACCTCGACGATCGTATTTCTCGTCCGCAAGGGCAATCCAAAGGGCATCAAGGATTGGCCGGATCTTGCCAAGGCAGGCGTCGAAGTCGTGACACCCAATCCGAAAACGTCCGGTGGCGCGCGCTGGAATTATCTCGCTGCGTGGGGCTACGCCTTGAAGCAACCGGGAGGTAACGAGGCGAAGGCCAAGGATTTTGTCTCCGAGATCTACAAGAACACGAAGGTCTTAGATTCGGGCGCGCGCGGGTCGACGAACACATTTGTCGAGCGTGGCATCGGTGACGTTCTCATTGCCTGGGAGAATGAAGCTTATCTCTCGCTCAAAGAGTTCGGCGCCGACAAGTTCGAGATTGTAACACCCTCTATCTCGATCCTTGCAGAGCCGCCGGTAGCGGTCGTGGACAAAGTCGTCGACAAGCGCGGCACGAGAGACGTCGCCGAGGCTTATCTGAAGTATCTTTATAGCGATGAAGGCCAAGAAATCGTCGGGAAGAACTTTTACCGGCCGATAAATCCGAAGATCGCTCAGAAGTATGCGAGCCAGTTCGCGCCGGTGAAGACGTTCACGATCGATGACACTTTCGGCGGTTGGACCAGGGCGCAGGCCAAGCATTTCGCTGACGGCGGCATCTTCGATCAGATCTATACGCCCGGCAACAAGAGTTAACTCGCGCAGGGGACGTGCGCCGCCTTTTCGAAAGCGGAACGTCATCCAGATCGAACTCCACTCGATATGGCGGCGCACGAAGCAATCTCCTAATCGCATACTTCGTCATGGAAACCACGCCGATGCCCACACGTATGCCCTGCGCCGAAATTTGTCGTGAGGCGCGATGTCATTAACGGCGATTTTTTTCGCCGCGCTGCCAACGACTTTTTTCAATCCCATCGAAGCCGGCACATCCGGCTCGGCATTTCAAGGACGACTTCCATGTCGACGACACTCATCATTCCGGGGCTTCGCTCGAGCGGCCCGATGCATTGGCAAACGTGGCTCGAACGCCGCGTGACCGGCAGCGTTCGGATCGCTCAACGCGATTGGAACGATCCGCATTTGCCCGATTGGGCGAGTCGCGTTCGGCGCGAAATCACACAGACGACCGGACGCGTTTTCATAGTCGCTCACTCATTCGGCGCCCTCGCAGCTGTACAGGCGGCAAGTGATCATGCCGAACGAATTGCGGGCGCATTGCTCGTAGCGCCGGCGGATCCCGAACGATTCGGCGTCGCGGAGTTCCTGCCGACGAAGACGTTGCCCTTTCCCGTCATCCTCGTTGCAAGTACCAATGATCCATGGATATCGCTCGATGCGGCCAAGAATTGGTCCGGACTTTGGGGTGCCGAGATCGTCAATCTCGGCGCTGCCGGACACATCAACGCCGAGGCAGGGTTCGGTCCGTGGCCTGAAGGTCTGGCTCTGCTCGAGCGCTTGCGACGCGCAGCGGAATTTCGCTCAGCATCGGAGCGGCTTGCGGCTCTCAGCCTGTCTCAATCACGATCGATCCAGCGGCATTGGTTGACGCGGCGGCACCGTATGTTCGCCCGCGAAGCAACGCCCGAACATCGCGATTTAAACGGCGCAGCAGCCCTGTTGCGGGCCGCTGGTTGGACGGTCCTCGGACCGGATTCCAACATAGCAGGTTGCTCCACGAGCACTCCGCAATGACAGAAAAATCGGCTGGCGGAGCGATCAATTGACACAAAAAGACGTGAGCTAAAAATAGCTTGTGAATCAAGGCCTTCTCTAATTTAGCAGACGGGGGACCAAGTAAATGGAAAGCGTGTGGGAAAAGAGGGATGCGTGGCGCTATGGTGCCGCTGCACTTTTGATTGGGGGATGGGCAATACCTGCTGCGGCTGCAGATCTCGGGGGAGATTGCTGCGCAGATCTCGAAGAGCGAGTTGCTGAGCTTGAGGTGACGACCGCTCGCAAGGGCAACCGAAAGGTCAGCCTGACGGTTTCTGGCTGGGTGAACGAGAACATCCTCTGGTTCGATGACGGTCTTGAAACCAACACTTACGTCGGCACCAACCCCGTCGAGCAGTCGCGCTTCCGTTTCGTCGGCGAAGCGCGGGTGGCTCCAGATGTTTCGGCTGGCTACGTTTTGGAACTCGGCGTCTATGGCGCCAATTCCACGACATGGAACCAGTCCACACCGGACGGCACGAACAGCAACTTGGTGTCCGTTCGTAAAAGCAGTTGGTTCTTGAAGAGCGACACCTACGGCAAGGTGACGGTTGGTCAGGACAGCACGGCGACCTATCATCTGCTCGACGACGCCGATACGACAATGACCCGCAATTTCTATGATGGCGAAGGCGCGCCGGATTACGTGCGCCCGTTTTTCGTTGTGACGGCTTCCGGCGATAGGCTCGGGCTAAAGTGGAGCGACATTCTCCGAGGCTTTAACAACTCGACTCCCGGTGACAGCGGACGACGCAATATCGTTCGCTACGATTCGCCGACGTTTGCGGGATTCAGCGTCGCGGCCTCGTGGGGCGAGGATGATGTATGGGATATGGCGCTCGTCTACACCGGGCAATGGCAGGATTTTCGTGCGACCGCGCGAGCCGGTTACGGCAATTCGACTGACGGCACCTCGACGCCTTGCCACAGTGGCGATCAGGCACTCGATTGCGAATGGTGGGGCGTGTCGGGCATCATCCAGCACATTCCGACCGGCATCTATGCCTTCGCCGGCTATGGCGATCAGAACGATGGTTCGCACAATCCTGCGGTCGATGCGCTTCTGATCGATAAAGACTCGCGCACTTGGTTCGTCCAGGGCGGAATTGAGCAGAAGTGGATCCCGCTCGGCAAGACGAACTTTTTTGGCGAATATCGCCGAGACGAGGCTGGTTCCAACGTGAGTGGCGGTGCCCTCGTGACACAGCGCGCCAATGTCAATTTCTGGGCAGTTGGTGCTGCGCAAAACTTCGAGGCTGCGGAAGCGACGGCCTATGTCGTCTATCAACACGTCGATGGCGATGTGACCCTCGGCACCGATACGTCAGCGACCGATCTTCATTCGATGCAGCAGCTAATCGCGGGGCTGAAGATCAACTTCTGATGCAAACCGCCGTCGCGGCAAGGATTTCCCTCTGACCCGTTCCCGTCGGACCCTAGCGAGAAGATGAACCCTTAAGGTTCTTCTTCTCGCTTTTTTGCACGGAAACCGAGCCGCTCGTCACAAAATTGCAGCTGGCTCATAAGCTCAGCATTTCTTCTTCGTTCCGTCGATATCCTGGCTCCGCTATCCGCATTTGCAGATGTTCGCTGAACTGTGAGCGGTGTCATGGCGATCGCAATGGCAGGAAAAGAAGACAATCTGCAGGTCAGACGTGCGACGGGCGGGCCGGCAAAGCTATCGATGATCGTTGGGGAAAATCTACGGCAACTGCGGCGCGTACGGGGGCTGTCGCTTGAGCAATTGGCTGCGATCTCCGGCGTCAGCCGCGCCATGCTCGGCCAAATCGAAACAGGCAAAAGCGCGCCGACAATCAATCTCCTCGGGCGTGTGGCCGCGGCTCTCAAGGTTTCTGTTGCGGGCCTCATCTCGCACCCCGAAGCGGAATGCACCGTCATCGTTCGGCGGGATCGGGCCATCGTCGTCTCTTCGGAGGAAGGCAAATTTTTCAGCCGTGCCCTGTTCCCCCGGGGCGAACCGCAGAATATCGCAATCTATGAACTCACCATCGCACCCGGTCACATGGAAGTCTTCGCGGCTTCGGCGCCGGGGACGAAAAAGAATCTCGTCGTCATTTCGGGTGAGCTGGAAGTAGCGGTGGGAGAAGATTCTCCGGCGCGCGTTGCGACGGGAGATGCAATCCTGTTCAACGCGGATTCACCTCACAGCTTTCTCAATCCGAGCGAGGACGAGACAAAAGCGTTCCTGGTGATTTCATGCTTCGAAGCGAATTATCGTGGCCGCTAGTCCGCCGCAGCTTCCACTTCCTCATTCAATAATCGAAAATGCTTAGCAACTCTTCTTCCTTAGTGAAGCATTGTTTCTCGCATAGTGTCCCAATTGATGACTTTAGCGGAAACGCGGCAAGGCTTCCTGGCGTTGGGGATACCGGCACGATATTCGCGTGTGTAGCAACCTTGGCGGTCATCGGCTTCAATATTCTTCTCGCACTGGGCAAGGTCGAATAGGCAATGGCATATGGCTTACGCAGACGCGTGCTGCCGGGTTTTGGGCTCTCGTTGGGCTTTGCGCTCATCTACTTGTCGCTGATCGTCCTCATTCCGCTTTCGGCAGTTTTCTTTAAAACCGCCACGATGACGTGGCCGGAATTCTGGCAAGCTGTCGCTTCTCCGCGTGTTGTGGCGTCGTACAAGTTGACGTTTGGCGCCTCACTTTTGGCCGCCTGCATAAACGCCATTTTCGGACTGCTGCTGGCGTGGAGTCTGACGCGCTATTCGTTTCCGGGACGAAGGATCGTCGATGCCCTTATCGATCTCCCGTTCGCGTTGCCGACGGCGGTGGCCGGCATTGCGCTCACCGCCATATATGCGAAGAACGGCTGGATCGGTGGCCTCCTCGAACCGATCGGCATCAAAGTTGCCTTCACGCCGCTTGGCGTTCTGGTAGCACTGATATTCATCGGCGTGCCTTTTGTCGTCAGAACGGTTCAGCCGGTTCTCGAAGATCTCGAAATGGAATTCGAGGAAGCTGCAGCGAGCCTTGGCGCGACGCGTTGGCAGGCGTTCCAGCGCGTCGTGTTCCCTGCACTTTTGCCGGCGCTTTTGACTGGGTTCGCATTGGCGTTCGCCAGGGCGGTGGGCGAATACGGATCGGTGATCTTCATCGCTGGCAACATTCCGATGGTCTCGGAAATCACGCCGCTGATCATCATTACAAAACTCGAGCAGTTCGATTATCGCGGGGCGACGGCCGTCGCGGCGGTCATGCTGGTCGTTTCGTTCACACTACTTCTGATCATCAACAGCTTGCAGGCGTGGACGGGCCGGCGGACAGGGAGAACGACCTAATGGCCGGAACTGCCGGGACGTTCGACACGCGTTTTGTTGGCTCGCGAAAGTTTGAAACCAACCCCGCGACCCGCGATGCCTCCTGGGTGAAGTTCGCCTTGGTCGGCGCCGGGCTTGCATACTTCGCAGTATTCCTACTGCTACCGCTCATCGCCGTCTTCGCCGAGGCCTTTCGCAAAGGGATCGATGCGTATTTCGCTGCGCTCGTCGAACCTGACGCCTTATCGGCTTTTGCGCTGACGTTAACAGCTGCTGGATTTGCAGTGCCGCTTAATCTCGTCTTCGGCGTCTCTGCAGCCTGGGCTATCGCCAAGTTTCAGTTCCGCGGCAAAAATCTCCTAATCACCCTGATCGATCTGCCGTTCTCGGTTTCACCAGTGGTCTCGGGATTGATTTATGTGCTCGTCTTCGGTCTGCAGGGTTGGTTCGGGCCTTGGCTTCGTGATCACGACATCAAGATCATATTTGCCGTTCCAGGCATTGTCCTGGCGACGATTTTTGTGACGGCCCCGTTTATCGCGCGCGAACTCATTCCGTTGATGCAGGCACAAGGGCGCGACGAAGAGGAAGCGGCTCTCTCTCTCGGCGCATCCGGATTGGCGACATTCTGGCGTGTCACGCTTCCGAACATCAAGTGGGCGCTGCTCTACGGGGTGATCCTGTGCAACGCGCGCGCCATGGGCGAATTCGGCGCTGTGTCTGTCGTTTCCGGCCACATCCGCGGCGAAACGAACACGATGCCACTTCATGTCGAGATCCTCTACAACGAATATCAGTTTGCCGCAGCTTTTGCAGTGGCCTCACTTCTCGCATTGCTGGCTCTCGTAACGCTGATCTTGAAAACGTACGTGGAGTGGCGCGCGGGCCGGCCTGTTATACGGGAAGAGATCCGATGAGCATCGAGGTTCTAGGCGTAAACAAGACATTCGGATCGTTCAAGGCGCTCGACGATATCTCGCTGACGTTTCCCGATGGCGAGCTGGTTGCGCTTCTGGGGCCGTCAGGGTGCGGGAAGACGACACTGTTGCGCGTCATCGCTGGCCTCGAATATGCTGACAGTGGACGCATTCTTCTTGATGGGCTTGATGCAACCAACAAGGATGTCCGTCAGCGGCGTGTAGGCTTCGTATTCCAGCATTACGCGCTTTTTCGCCACATGACTGTCTTCGAAAACATCGCGTTCGGTTTGCGCGTGCGTCCGCGGCACCAACGGCCGAGCGAGAAGGACATCCGCGCTAAGGTCATGCGGTTGCTCGATCTGGTTCAGCTCGAGTGGGTGGCAAGCCGCTTTCCTTCGCAGCTTTCAGGCGGTCAGCGCCAACGTATTGCATTGGCGCGCGCACTGGCTGTCGAGCCGCGCGTCTTGCTGCTTGATGAACCGTTCGGAGCACTAGATGCAAAGGTGCGGAAAGAGCTGCGGCGATGGCTTCGCACCCTGCACGATGAGTTGAATATTTCATCGATCTTCGTGACACACGATCAGGAAGAGGCGATGGAGGTCTCCGACCGCGTGGTGCTGATCAACAAAGGGCATGTCGAGCAGATCGGTACGCCAAAGGAAATCTATGAACGTCCCGAGACGGCCTTCGCCTATGGATTCATCGGTTCTGTGAATGAATTTAGAGGGCGCATCGAGGGCGGCTATGTTCATGTCGGTGACGAAAAGCTTCGCATCGACAGTGGCGGTTTCAAGGATGGCCAAGAGGTCATCGCCTTCAGCCGGCCGCAAGACACCGAAATTATCGCCGACGCGCATGTTGAAGATGGCGTTTCCGCACGCGTCCACCGCATTCTCGGAAATGGATCGACCGCTCGCATCGAGCTCATTGCCAACGGTGACGCCCAACAGGACCGGAAGGAATTTTTCGAAGTCGAAATGCCGGGCAAAGAGC
>Ga0164243_10015323_pt1 | contig 10606 bp, 11 predicted proteins | sample OricompcompostOP_FD_108781 | JGI IMG/M metagenome (GOLD analysis project Ga0164243, IMG submission 108781) | Organic Plus compost microbial communities from Emeryville, California, USA - Original compost - Organic plus compost (OP) | ecosystem: Engineered > Solid waste > Mixed feedstock >...
GGCCAGGACCGAGCCGCCTGCCCGGTCGAACCCGGTGCGGTGGCAACCGTCTTCGGCCCGGGCACGGACGGCGAGCCGACCGCTGCCGACTGGGCGACCTGGACGGAGACCCTCGAGCACGAGATCGTGACCGGGCTCGGCCCCCGCCTGTACCGCACCACCCTCGGCGCTCGAGTGCCGTTGAGGAGCCTGCGATGACCGCGCCGGTCCGGGTCGCCGTCGTCGGCGGTGGCACCAGTTGCGAGCATGAGGTCTCGCTGGCCTCGGCAGCGGCGATCGCGACGGCCCTCACCAGCGCCGGGTACGTCGTCGTGCCGCTCACCATCGACCGTGACGGTGTCTGGCGTGACCGGGAGCAGCGCCCGGTCGGCCTGGCCGGCGCTGTTCATGTGCTGACCAGCTGTGCCGTCGTCGTACCCGCTCTGCATGGGCCGCACGGTGAGGACGGCACCCTGGCCGCCCTCTGCGACCTGGCGGGTGTCCCGTGGGTGGGGTCGTCACTGGGCGCGAGCGCGGTCGCGATGGACAAGTGGGCGACCAAGCTGGTCGCCGAGGCGGTCGGCATCCGGACCGCCGGCGGTTGCCTGCTCACCGCCGGCGCGGACTACGAGTTCGAGGGGCCGGTCGTCGTGAAGCCGGTCGCCGCCGGCTCCAGCCACGGGGTCACCCTGGTGCGCACGCCCGCTGCGCTCGGTCCCGCGCTGCGGGCGGCCCTCGCCCTTGATGACCGGGTGCTGGTCGAGGAGGTCGTCGCCGGCCGGGAGATCGACCTCGCCGTCCTCGGCCGTCCCGACGGCAGCCGGACGGTCGCCCCCGCCCTGGAGGTCCTGCGGCCCGAGGCCGGGATCTTCGACCTCGCCACCAAGTACGACGGCTCGGCCCGGTTCCTGGTGCCCGCGCCGCTCTCCGACGCCGACCGGCGCCACCTGGAGCGGGCGGCGGTCACGATCTACGACGCCCTCGGCTGTGCCGGGATCGCCCGGATCGACTTCTTCCTCACTGCGGACGGTCCGGTGCTCAACGAGGTCAACACCATGCCTGGCTTCACCGAGTACTCCCAGGTGCCGCGGATGTTCGCCGCTGGCGGGATCGGCTACGCCGACCTGCTCGACCTCGTGGTCGGCGATGCCCTTGCCGGCGACCCACGTGGCAAGGTGTTCGCGTGCACGTGAGCTCCTGGCGCGACTGGGTCCCCGACGCGGCGGTGGGTGCCGTCGTACTCGGGCTCGGGCTGGCCGAGGCGCTCCGCCTGTCAGCCACCGACGAGCATGAGCGTTTCGTGGTCATCGCCGTCGCGATGGGAGTGGCGGTCGGTCTCAGCCGACGAGCACCTGCCGCCGGGCTGGCGATCCTGGTGGGGATCGGCCTCGTCCATGTGGAGAGCGACACGGCGCTGATGGCGATCGAGGTCGCCGCCCTGATCGTGATCTTCGGAACCGCGCGCTGGGGGCGTCCGGCCACCGCCGTAGCCGGGCTGCTGATCTCGATCGTGGCAGGACTGGCCGGCCCCGGCTACATGGGCTGGCGGGTGGTCCGGCTCGCCGAACGACTGCTGCCCGCGAGCCTGTTCGAGTCGCTGTGGAGCGGTGGACGTTCGGCGAGCGTGCTCCTTGGTGGGGTGGCGCTGATCGGTGTCCTCGCCGCCTGGCTGGCGGGCCTCGCGCTCCGGTTCCTGGCGCGTGCAGAGACCTCCCAGCGGGGGATGGTGCAAGCCGAGGAGCACGCTGAGCGTGCCCGCCGGGAGTCGGCGCAGGCCCAGGAGATCGCTCGGCTCCGCGACGAGCAGGCGAAACTCGCCCGCGACGTCCACGACGTTGTCGGTCACTCGCTCGCAGTGATCCTCGCCCAGGCCGAGTCGGCGCAGTTCGTCGATGACGCTGACACCGGCAAGCTGAAGGCGACCATGCAGACCATCGCGGACTCGGCCCGGGGCTCGCTGCGCGACGTCCGCGAGGTGCTCTCCTCGACCCGGGAGCCGACGGTACGACCGGGTGGGCTGGACGAGCTGATCGACGGCATCCGGGGCAGTGGGCATCAGGTCGAGGTGACCGACGTGGGCACGCCGCGCCCGCTCCCGCCCGAGCTCGACACGGTGGCCTATCGGGTGCTCCAAGAGATGCTGACCAACGCCATCAGACACGGCCGGCGCGACGCCCCGGTCAGGGTCGAGCGGGACTGGAATGGTTACGCCGGCGATCTCCGCCTCGAGGTCACCAACCTGGCCGAGCAGGGTGCCGACGAGACGCAGCCGATCGCCACCGCCCCGAGCGGGTCGGGCCAGGGGCTCGCCGGGATGCGTCGCCGGCTCGACTCGGTCGGTGGCCATCTGGACGTACGTCGCAAGGCCGAGGCCCGCGGAAGCGCCTTCACGGTGACGGCGTGGATCCCGACGGGGGGTAGCAGGTGAGCCCGTCCGAGCGGGACATCGAGGTGCTCCTCGTCGATGACCAGGACCTCTTCCGCGAGGGGGTGAAGGTCATCGTCGACGCCCAGCCCGGGATGCGGGTGGTGGGCTCCGCGGGCGACGGTCTGGAGGCGGTGCGGCTGGTCGACGAGCTCGACCCCGATGTCGTGCTGATGGACATCCGGATGCCGGAGCTCGACGGCGTCGAGGCGACCCGGCAGATCTTCTCCGCCGAGCGGGCCAAGCGGCGCAACCGGCCGGTGCGGGTGGTCGTCCTGACCACCTTCAACCTCGACGACCGCGCCGCGACCGCGATCCGTCACGGTGCCAGCGGGTTCCTGCTCAAGGACACCACGCCAGCGCAGCTCGGCGAGGCGATCCGCACCGTGTACGCCGGCAACGCGGTGCTCGCTCCGCACGATCTCAGTGCGCTGCTCGACGAGCAGTTCCGGGCGCCGGTGCCGCCGCCGGAGGCGTACCTCGCGTTGACGGAGAAGGAGCGGGAGGTCTTCGCCGCCGTCGGGCGCGGGCTCTCCAACACCGAGATCGCCGGTCTCGTCTTCGCCAGCGAGTCGACGGTCAAGACCCACGTCGGCGCGATCCTGCGCAAGTTGGCCCTGCGAGACCGGGTGCAGATCGTGGTCTTCGCCCACGAGCACGGGCTGGTGTGAGCGACTGGTCGGGGCGACCGCTGCTCGTGCACCGGGTCAGGCGGTGCCGCGCCGTCGTGGGCTCTCGTCGGCGGCCAGGCCGGCGAGGGTCTCCCGGGCCCGGGCGACCCTAGAGCGGATCGTGCCGACCGGACAGCCGCAAGCCTCGGCCGCGTCGGCGTAGGACCAACCGAGCAGCTGGGTGAGGACGAACGCCTGACGGCGCTCCGGCTCGAGGACGTCCAGCAGCTGCTCGAGTGCGACCTGGCCCTGATGGTCGGCGACTGGCTCGCTCGCGAGCACCGGCTCCCGGCGCCGCCGCTGCCGAGCGGCGATGTCGTCGGCCACCACGCGACGCACGATCGTGAACAGCCATGCCCGTGCCGGAGCGTCCCCGCGGAAACGGCGGAGGCCGCGGAGAGCGCGGGCGTAGACCTCCTGGGCGAGGTCGTCGGCCCGGTCGAGGTCGCCGAGGTGGGCGCAGAGTCGCCAGACGTCGCTCTGGGTGGCCCGGACGAAGTCCGTCAGCTCGGCCTCGGACCCGCCGTCGCGTGCGGCGCACGCCAGCCGGGTCCACTCGTCCACGATCGGGGAGCCTATGCTGCCCCGGTCGGCGGGAACTCGGCGGGGCCGCCGGGCGACCTGGTACGACGAGTAGTCCCATGCCCCAGGAGGCCCGTTTGTCCCGTCGTACTGCCGTGCTGCTCGCCGTCCCACTTGTCGCGCTGCTGCTGGTGGGCCTGCCGACCCCGTCGTACGCCGGCGCTTTCGCCACCTACGTCACCACGGTGACCGGGGTGACGCCCACGGTGTCGGGGCTGACCGCGGTCGCGGCGCGCGACGGCGAGTCGATCACGGTCCGTAACACCTCGTCGACCCCGGTGGTGGTCGACGGCTACCAGGGCGAACCATATCTCAAGATCACCGCTCACGGGGTCTGGCAGAACGCGCTCTCGCCGGCTGTCTACCTCAACAAGGAACAGACCATCGGCAACATCCCCAACTCCGCCGATGCCAAGCGGCCGCCCAAGTGGAAGAAGCTTGACTCCGGCCATGCCGCGACCTGGCACGACCACCGGATCCACTGGATGGGCAATGTCGAGCCGCCCTCGGTCCAGAAGGATCCTGACCACGAGCACCTCATCGCCGACTGGAAGATCCCGATGGTCGCCGGGAAGACGAAGGGCCGGATCATCGGGACGCTGGTCTATCAGCCCTCCGCAGGGCACCTCGGGGCCTGGATCACCGGCGGGGTGGTCGCGCTTGCCGTCGTGGTGGTCGCCGCCCTCGTCGTGGTGTCACGTCGTCGGCGGCGGCTCACGCCTGGGGGATCTGCGGCCTGACCCGGCAGGGGACGCCGAAGGCCCGGTCGGTTGACCGGGCCTTCGGATGGGGGTGCGGGTCTCGCTCGGGGCTCAGACGTTGATCGCGCTGGGCCGGCTCTGGTTGGCGACCCGGTTCTCCGCGTCGATCATCCAGGCGAGCTGCTCGATCCGCTCGATGATGGTGTGCAGCAGGTCGGCCGTGGTCGGGTCCTCGGCGTCGACGTCGTCGTGGATCGTGCGTGCGGTCTTGGCCACGCCGTAGAGCGCCGCCGTGATCAGGTCGACCGTGGTGGCGGTGTCGACCTCGGCCGGCGGGAACGGTGCCAGCGAGGTGTCCTCCGCGGTCGTCGCCGAGCGTCCATCCGGGGTGACATAGAGGGCACGCATCCGCTCGGCCACCTCGTCGGTGAACTCGCGGGCGGCGTCGACGACCTCATCGAGCTGGAGGTGCAGGTCGCGGAAGTTCTTGCCGACGACGTTCCAGTGGGCCTGCTTGCCCTGGAGGGAGAGCTCGATGAGGTCGACCAGAAGCTGCTGCAGGTGCTTGGCGAACTTCTCGCTCGGCTGGAAGGCCGGGTGCGAGGTGTGCGCCGCGCCGGTGTTCTGGTTGTTCTGAGTCGTGGTCGTCATGGTCGAAGTACCCCTAGCTTCGTCGTGGTTCGTACTGCCGATACCCCTGTATCTTTGCACGTAATCTTGAACGATTCCAGAAAAGCAAGCCTTACCTAAACCGACAGGATCCGGCCACTCAGCCTTGCGGCCAGGTCTTGGCGACCAGCGTGAGCACGTCGTACGTCGCCACCGGCTGGCCCTCGGCATTGGTGACCAGCGCGTCCCAGCGGACCTCGCCGTAGTCGGCGTTCACCCGCGGGGTGATCTGCTTGACCGTCAACGCGACCGCGATCGAGTCGCCGGCCTTGACCGGGGTGAGGAAGCGCAGCCCGTCGACGCCGAAGTTGGCGAGCACCGGGCCGGGGGCGGGATCGACGAAGAGCCCGGCGGCGAGCGAGACGACCAGGTAGCCGTGGGCGACGATCCCACCGAAGAGAGGGTTCCCGGCTGCCGCTTCCGGATCGGTGTGGGCATAGAAGGTGTCGCCGGTGAACTCGGCGAAGTGGTCGATGTCGGCGAGCGTCACCTCCCGCGCGGCGCTGGCAATGGTGTCGCCGATGCGCAGGTCGGCCAGGCTCTTGCGGAAGGGGTGCACGTCGGTCTCGGTGCGTTGCGCGCCGCTCGTCCAGCGACCGGTGACGGCGGTAAGCAGATCCGGAGAGCCCTCGAGGGCGGTGCGCTGGAGATGGCGGAGTACCCCGCGGATGCCGCCGAGCTCCTCGCCGCCGCCGGCGCGGCCCGGGCCCCCGTGGACGAGGGTCGGGAGGGGGCTGCCGTGACCGCCGACAGCCGCCGCCTCGGCCGCGTCGTCACGGTCGAGGAGCAGGAGTCGGCCGTGCCAGGGAGCGAGACCGAGCGTGATCGCCCGCGCCACCTCGGGGTCGTGGGTGACGACCGACCCGGCGAGGCTGCCCTTGCCACGGGCGGCGAGGGCGACCGCCTCGTCGACGGTGTTATAGGTGACGACCGTGCTGACCGGCCCGAATGGCTCGACGTCGTGCACCTGCGCGGCGCCGGGTGAGGCGCGGAGCAGCACCGGCCCGAGGAAGGCGCCGGGCTCGGGGACGCGGTCGGGGTCGCCGTACACGATCTGCGCGGAGGCACGCAGCGCCTCGACCGCCTTGCGGACCTCCTCGCGCTGCGCGAGTGACGCGAGCGGCCCCATCCGGACGTCGGGGTCGGCCGGGTTGCCGACGGTGATCGCCGCCAGCCGTGTACTGATCGCCTCGAGGACTTGGTCGGCAACCGCGCTCGGCACGATCGTGCGCCGGATGGCGGTGCACTTCTGGCCGGCCTTCACGCTCATCTCGGTGACCACCCCCTTGATGAAGAGGTCGAACTCGGCGTCGCCGACGGTCACGTCGGGCCCGAGGATCGAGCAGTTGAGGGAGTCCGCCTCGACGCCGAGACCTACGCCGCCGTGGACGACGGACGGGTGCGCACGCAAGATGCCGGCGGTGTGGGCGGAGCCGGTGAAGGCGACCGAATCCTGCACGCCGAGGTGGTCGAGCAGGCTGCCGGCGCTGCCGCAGAGCAGTTGGAGCGTGCCCTCGGGAAGGATCCCCGAGGCGACGATGTGCCGGACTGTCGCCTCGGTGAGGTACGCCGTCTGGCTGGCCGGCTTCACGATCGAGGGGAGCCCAGCGAGGAACGCCGGAGCGAGCTTCTCCAGCATCCCCCAGACCGGGAAGTTGAAGGCATTGATCTGGACCGCCACGCCGGGGCGTGAGGTGAAGACGTGCTGGCCGACGAAGCTCCCTTCCCGGCCCAGTCGTTCGGGCGGGCCGTCAAGCACGATGGTGTCGTTCGGCAGCTCGCGGGTGGCCTTGGAGGCGTAGGAGAAGAGGGTGCCGATGCCCCCGTCGATGTCGACCGCGGAGTCGCGGCGGGTGGCGCCCGTGCGGGTCGAGAGCGCGTAGAGCTCGTCCTTCACCGCCGGGTCGGAGAGGTGCCTGGCGAGCGCCTTGAGGATCCCCGCGCGCTCGTGGAAGGTCAGCGCCCGGACGGCCGGGCCGCCGATCTCGCGGCCGTGGCCGACCATCGCGGCCAGGTCGAGACCGCGGCTGGAGATCCGGGCCACCTCCTCGCCGGTCGCGGCGTCGAGCAGCGGCGCGCCCTCGGCCTCGGAGCGGAACCAGCGCCCGCCGGCGTAGCTCTCCAGTAGTGCCATTCGGGTCCTCCTTGCGCGCGGCTGTGGCCTGTGTCACGCTATTACAGACCGTTCGGTCAGTAAATAGCCGAGGAGGCCGGGAATGAGCCAGGTCGCCGACCGTGAGACGGCGGAGCTCGAGACTGTCTTCGAGCAGACGATTGCGGACAACGACCGGATCGAGCCGCGTGACTGGATGCCCGAGGACTACCGCAGGACACTGGTCCGTCAGATCGCCCAGCACGCCCACTCCGAGATCATCGGGATGCAGCCGGAGGGCACCTGGATCACCCGGGCACCGTCGTTGCGGCGCAAGGCGATCCTGCTCGCCAAGGTCCAGGACGAGGCCGGCCACGGGCTCTACCTCTACTCCGCCTGCGAGACCCTGGGCGTCTCTCGCGAGGAGCTCACCGGACTGCTGCTCGCCGGGAAGCAGAAGTACTCCTCGATCTTCAACTATCCGGCGCTCTCCTATGCCGACGTCGGCACCATCGGCTGGCTGGTCGACGGAGCCGCGATCTGCAACCAGGTGCCGCTGTGTCGGACGTCCTACGGTCCGTACGGCCGGGCGATGATCCGGATCTGCAAGGAGGAGTCCTTCCACCAGCGGCAGGGCTATGAGCTGCTGCTGACGATGATGCGCGGGAGCGAGGAGCAGCGGGCGATGGTGCAGGAGTCGGTCGACCGGCTCTGGTGGCCGACGCTGATGATGTTCGGCCCGCCGGACTCCGACTCTGCCAACACCGAGAGGTCGATGGCCTGGGGGATCAAGCGCCACACCAACGACGAGCTCCGTCAGCGGTTCGTCGACATGACCGTCCCGCAGGCCGAGCGCCTCGGTGTCACCCTTCCCGACCCGAAGTTGGCGTGGAACGAGGAGACCGGCCGATACGACTTCGGCCAGCCGGACTGGGAGGAGTTCTGGCGGGTCGTCAAGGGCGCCGGCCCCTGCAACCGTGAGCGCCTTGCGCACCGGCAGTCGGCGTACGACGAGGGGGCGTGGGTGCGTGAGGCGGCACTCGCCTTCGCGGCCAGCGAGAGGAGTGAGTCGTGACCGTCAAGGGAGAGTGGCCGCTCTATGAGGTGTTCGTGCGCAGCAAGCGCGGCCTCAACCATGTCCATGTCGGCTCGCTGCACGCCCCCGACGACGAGTTGGCGCTCCGGCACGCCCGCGATGTCTACACCCGCCGCAACGAGGGCGTCTCGATCTGGGTGGTCCGCTCGGAGGCGATCACCGCCTCCAGCCCCGATGAGAAGGATCCGCTCTTCGCGCCCAGCGGCGACAAGGTCTATCGGCACCCGACCTTCTACGACATCCCCGCCGATGTCCCTCATATCTAGGGGTGGGCGATGACGCACGACAATCCTTATGAAGGCCTGCTCGCCAGCGAGGCCGACGACGCCCACTGGGCCTTCGGGACTTCGTACGAGGATCCGCTCGCCGGCGTCGACGTGAGCGTGCCCGACGGTGTGGAAGCGACCATCCTGGCGGCGTACTGCCTGATGCTCGGCGACGATGCCCTGGTCTGGTCCCACCGCTTGGCCGAATGGTCGAGCCGGGCTCCCGACCTCGAGGAGGACATCGCACTCACCAACATCAGCCTCGATCTGCTCGGACAGGCGCGACTCCTGCTCAGCCGGGCGGCCGCCGCCGACCCGGGCGTTCTCCCTGCGCTCCCCGACGGAGCGCCGACGCCAGCCGAGGACGCGCTCGCCTTCTTCCGCTCCGATGCGGAGTTCCGCAACGTGTGGATGGCGGAGATGCCGAACGGCGACTTCGCTGAGACCGTCGCCCGCCTGCTCCTGCTCTCGATCTCGCGACTGGCGCTCTTCGAACGACTGACCCAGAGCCGGGACGCGGTGCTCGCCGCGGTGGCCGCGAAGGGGGTCAAGGAGCTCAGCTATCACCGTGACTTCGCCGGACGCTGGTTCCTGACCCTGGCCCAGGGCACCGAGGAGTCCCGCCGACGGCTCGTCGCCGCGCTCGGTGGACTGATGCCGCTGTGGGACGAGCTCTTCGAGCCCCATCCGGTCGCAATGAACCTCGCCTCGGCGGGCGTCGGGGTCGATGCGCCTACGGTGCGGCCGGGGGCTGAGGCGGTCCTCGACCAGGTGCTCGCCGCCAGCGGACTCGAGCGTCCCGAGACCCGGCCGCTGGTCGGCGTACGCCGTGGCGGTGCGCTGCTCAAGGGCCGCGACGGAATGCACACCGAAGCCCTCTCCTGGCTCCTTGCCGAGATGCAGTCGGTCGCGCGGGCGCATCCGCTGGGGGTCTGGTGATGACTGCGTCCTCTGCGCGAACGGGGGTAGTCCGAGACGTTCGAGCCGGTTACTCGCCAGTAGAACGACTCAAACGTCCCGGACTACCCCGGCAGGAGCGGGCCAGGAGGGCCGCCGAGCAGGTGACCGACCCCGAGCTGCCGATGCTGACCCTGGTCGACCTGGGCGTGTTGCGCTCGGTCGAGGTCATCGGCGGCGCGGTGGAGGTGACGATCACCCCGACGTACTCCGGCTGCCCGGCGATGGCGGCCATGCGCGCCGACCTGCTCCGGGCGCTGCGCGAGGAGGGCTTCGAGGAGGCGCGGGTGCGCGTCGAGCTGGACCCACCCTGGAGCTCTGACGACATCACCGACCGGGGCCGGGCCGCGCTGCGGGCAGCGGGCATCTCGCCTCCGGGGCCGACCCCGCCCGCGAGCGGTCCGATTCCGCTCACCCTCGGTCCGGTACGCCGCCGGGTGACCTGCCCGCGCTGCGACTCGACCGAGGTGGCGCTGACCTCGGAGTTCGGCTCGACGGCGTGCAAGGCGCTCTATGTCTGTCGGAGTTGTCGGGAGCCGTTCGATCACGTGAAGGAGATCTGAGGATGACCCAGGTGTTGGAGCGTCCTTCAGCGGCCGACAGCGGCTTCCACGCGCTGCGAGTGGCGAGCGTCCAGGAGCTGACCGACGACGCCGTCGCGGTGACCTTCGAGGTGCCAGAGGAGTTGCGCGCCGCCTTCGCCTTCGAGGCGGGTCAGTCGCTAACCCTGCGGCGCCGTGTCGCCGGTGTGGAGCAGCGCCGGTCCTACTCGATCTGCGCCCGGGTCGGCGAGCGTCCCCGGATCGGCGTCCGGGAGATTCCGGACGGTCTTTTCTCCCGATGGCTGGTCCATGAGATCCGCGCCGGTGACCGGATCGAGGTCGCGCCGCCCAGCGGCACCTTCCGGTTGATCCCGCCGATGCTGGGCGGGCGGCACCTACTCATCGGGGCCGGCTCCGGCATCACCCCGCTGCTCTCGATCGCCGGCACCGTCCTCGGCGACTCCTCGGGGCAGGTAGCGCTGCTCTACGGCAACCGCACCAGCCGGTCGGTCATGTTCGCCGAGGAGCTGGCCGACCTGAAGAACGCCTACGGCCCGCGCTTCGAGCTGATCCACGTGCTCTCCCGGGAGCCACGGGACGTCGAGCTCTTCTCCGGCCGTCTCGAC
>Ga0164243_10015324_pt1 | contig 10605 bp, 7 predicted proteins | sample OricompcompostOP_FD_108781 | JGI IMG/M metagenome (GOLD analysis project Ga0164243, IMG submission 108781) | Organic Plus compost microbial communities from Emeryville, California, USA - Original compost - Organic plus compost (OP) | ecosystem: Engineered > Solid waste > Mixed feedstock >...
ATGCAAGGCTGGTGCGCGGCGATGTGCTGGACGGGGCGCTGGTCGATCGGCTGCTGGCCGGCGTGGACTGCATCTTTCACCTCGCGGCGCGGGTTTCGGTGCAGCAATGCATTTCGGACTGGATGGCGGCGCATCGCAACAACCTCGGCGGCACGGTGACCGTCCTGCAGGCCGCGCATCGGGCGGGCAATATCCCCGTCGTCTATGCCTCTTCGGCGGCGGTCTATGGCGACTGCACGGGGCGCAAATGCCGCGAGACCGACCTGCCGCGGCCGATTTCGCCCTATGCCGCCGACAAGCTGGCCGGCGAACACCATGCCCATGCCATGGCCGAGATCCACGGGCTGCCGTCGGCGGGGCTGCGGTTCTTCAACGTCTACGGTCCGGGCCAGGATGCGGCCTCGCCCTATGCGGGGGTGATTTCCCGCTTCTGGGCCAACCGGCGCGCGGGCCGGCCGCAGGTGATCTTCGGCGACGGGCGGCAGAGCCGGGATTTCATCCATGTCGCCGATGTCGTCGAAGGCATGCTGCGTGCCCGCGACCTGATCGGGGCCGGGCCGGGGGCGCGGGTCCTCAACCTGTGCACGGGGGTCGCGACCACCCTGCTGGACCTGGTGCGCGCCATCGACGAGGTGGCGGGCGGGCCTGCCAGCGCCATCGAACATGTGCCGGCGCGCAGCGGCGATATCCGCGCCTCTTGCGGCTGCCCGGAAGCCGCGCGGGCGCAGCTGGGCTTTGTCGCGGCCACGGACGTGATGTCGGGGCTGCGCCTGCTTTGCGGCGATGCGGCCGGTGCGGCGGCGGTTCAGCCCCGGGCGGAAAAGGGCGGCCGGTCGTAGCCGACCCCGGTCAGGTAAAGCCCCTGCGGCGGGCAGACCGGCCCGCAGGCGGCGCGGTCGCGGGCCGCCAACGCCTCGGCCACGCGGCCGGGCGGCCAGGCGCCGGCGCCGACCCGCTCCAGCGTGCCGACGATCGAGCGCACCTGGTTGTGCAGGAAGGACCGCGCCCGCAGGGTGAAACGGTATTCGCGGCCTTGCGGGATCTCGATTTCCTCGATGGCCAGTTCGTCCAGCGTCTTTACCGGGCTGTTCGCCTGGCACATGGTCGAGCGGAAGGTGGTGAAATCGTGCCGGCCCAGCAGATGCGCGGCGCCCGTGCGCATGGCGGCCAGGTCCAGCGGATGGGCGACCCGCCAGGCGCGGCCGCGCTCATGAGTCAGCGGCGCGCGTCGGGCGACCAGCCGGAACAGATAGCGCCGCTCATGGGCCGAGAAGCGGGCGTGAAACCCGTCGGCGACCCGCGCCGCGGCCAGGATGGCGACCGGGGCGGGCTTGAGATGCCAGTTCAGCGCCTCGGACAGCCGAAAGGGGTCCCAGTCGCGGGCCAGATCGGCATGGGCGACCTGGCCGGTGGCATGCACCCCGGCATCGGTGCGCCCGGCCGCGGCGATCCGGGCCCCGGCCGCGAAGCCGGGGTCCAGCCGGCCCAGCGCGGTCTCGATCGCGCCCTGGACGCTGGGCCGGTCGGCCTGGGCCTGCCAGCCGGCAAAGGGTCCGCCGTCATATTCGATCAGCAGGGCAAAGCGGGGCATGGTCTAGCGGCGCTGCTTGTCCGCTTCGCGCGGGATCAGCAGGTCGTCGGCGGTCATCGGCCGCTGCAGCCCGGCGGGCTCGGATCCGGCGGGCGAGGGTGAGGGCGGGGATGGACGCACCCCCTCGCGCGCCAGACGGTCGCGCAGCACGCCGATCTCGATGTCCAGATCGGCCCGCCCCCCTTCCAGCAGCCGGGCGCTGCGGGCGGCGAATTCGGTTTGCAGATCGTCCAGCAGCGTCTCGTAATCCTGGCGGGTCCGGGGATCGCGGGTCTGGGCATAGAGATCGGCGAATTTCCACGTCGCATCGCGCGCGCCCTGCAGATAGACGCCGAGATAGCGGCGCAGCGCCCCGATATTGTCGGGATTGTCCTCGACATGGGCGAAAAGTTCGCGCGCGGCGGCGGCGAACATGCCCACGCGCGCTTCGAGCCGGCGGTCCCCGGTGCGCAGGATCGCATCCTGCATGGCATCGAGATGCGCCTCGCCTTCCGAGACGATGCGATGGGCGCGGTCCTGCTGGATGCCGTCGATCCCCTCCATGCCCTTGTCGCGCATCGGGTCGCTGCCGAAGGCCAGCCAATGCAGGAGCGCGCCGGCCAGGCCGATCACCGCGGCGCCGGCCTCGGCCCCCGGCACCCAGGAGCCCACGGCCAGCCCCAGGCCGGTCAGAATGCCGCCGAACAGCTTGCGCGGGATCGCCGGGCGGCGCGCGACGCGGCGCGCGTCATAGGCGGCCTGGGCCTGAAGGCCCTGGCGGGTCATCCACATGCCCCAGGCGAGGGCGCCGAAGGCGACGAGATGCAGCGCCAGCCCGGCCGGATCCTGCCAGAAGGCGCTGATCAGGAAGGGAATCGCCATGATGGTCACCCAGCGCGTGCGCGATTCCAGCGGATGGCGGATCTCGCCCGGGGCGGGACGTGCGGGCAGGGCGGGGCCGGCATCGCCAGGCCGGGTCTGCGGCGAGAAGCGGCCGCCGAAACGCTTGGCCATCGTTCCCTCCTCAGCCCGCGCCCATGAAGGAGGCGTAAAGAGTCAAGCCCATCAGCAGAAAGAAGGACAGGCGCTGCATCGCTTTCTGGGACATGGGTTTCCTTTCGGCGCGTCGGACGGGTCGTCCGCGGATGGTCGGGCGGATTGCCCGCAGCATATAAGGCGTTGCGGGCGGGAACGGAAGGGCGACGGTCCGGGGGGCTCTGCCCCCCGCATCTCCCGCGCCCCGGGGCGGGGCGCGGGAGATGCTCCCCCCGGGATATTTCCGCACGAAAGAAGCAGGGGCGGCGGCAGGATCGGGCGCGGGGATGCGGGGCCGGGATGCTGGGTTGGGGGGCAGCGGGACGCGCCTGGAGAGGGCCAGGCGCCCGGGAATGGAGCGGGTGATGGGAATCGAACCCACGTATTCAGCTTGGAAGGCTGCTGCTCTACCATTGAGCTACACCCGCGCCGCGCCATTCTATAGGGGCAGTGCGACGCCGGCGCAAGCGCCGCGCGCTTGACGGTGGCGGGGCGGCGGGGCAAGCAGGGCCGCATGATCGACATTCGTCCCGTGGCCAATATCGTCGGCAAGGTCGTCGTCGCGCTGGGGGCGGCGATGGCGCTGCCCATGGCGGTGGACTGGTGGCATGGCGATGCGCATTGGCTGATCTTTCTGGAATGCGGGATCCTGACCATGATGGCCGGCGGGCTGGTGGCGCTGTCCACCCGGCAAAGGGACGGGTCGCTGACCATCCAGCAGGTGTTCCTGCTGACCGCTATGCTGTGGCTGGTGGTGCCGGTGGCCGGTGCGCTGCCCTTCATGCTGGGCGCGCCGCAGGCCGGGTTCACCGATGCCTATTTCGAGGCCATGTCGGGCGTGACCACCACCGGAACCACCGCATTTCCCGATCTCGACAGCCTGCCCAAGGGCACCAACCTGTGGCGGGCCTTTCTGAACTGGTCGGGGGGGCTGGGGATCATCGTCGTCGCCATGATCTTTCTGCCGGTGATGAAGGTCGGCGGCATGCAGTTCTTTCGTTCGGAAGGTTTCGACACGCTGGGCAAGATCCTGCCCCGCGCCTTTGACATCGCGCGCGAGATGACCGGGGTCTATATCGCCATGACCGCCAGCTGCATGGTGGTCTATATCCTGCTGGGCATGGCGGGGTTCGATGCGCTGGTGCTGGCGCTGTCCACCTGCTCGACCGGCGGGTTTTCCAATTACGATGCCAGTTTCGCGCCGTTCGCGGGGCCGGCGGAATATGCCGCCTCTTTCTTCATGATCCTGGCCTCGATCCCCTTCATCCGCATGGTGCAGCTGATCCGCGGCTCGGCCGAGCCGATCTGGCGCGACATCCAGGTCCGGGCCTATCTGCGCTGGACCTTCTATGCCGTTGCGGTGATCGTGCTTTACCGGCTGCTGTGGCTGGAGGCGGAAAATCCGTTCGAGGTGATCCGCGAGACCGTCTTCAACGTGATCTCGACCTTTTCGGGCACGGGCTTTGCCTCGACCGACGTCACGCAATGGGGGCATTTCCCACTGGTCATCCTGGTCGTGGTCGGGCTGATCGGCGGCTGCACCGGCTCGACCTCGTGCTCGGTCAAGGTGTTCCGCTATCTGGTGCTGTTCCAGGCGGTCAAGGCGCAGCTGCGGCGGATGCAGTCGCCGCATCGGGTGTTTCCGCTGCTTTACGGCGGCCGCCCGCTGGAGGAGGACGTGGTCGATTCGGTCATGGCCTTCTTTACCCTGTTCATCCTGTCCTTTGGTCTGCTGATCGTCGGGCTGGCGCTGACCGGGCTGCATCCGCGCACGGCGCTGACCGCAGCCTGGACCGCCATCGCCAATGTCGGCGTGCTTTGGGGGCCGGAGCTGACGGCCAGCGGGGCAGTGACGGATTTCCCCACCGCCTCGAAATGGCTGATGACCTTTGGCATGTATGTGGGCCGGCTGGAACTGATCTCGGTGCTGGTGCTGTTCCTGCCGCGGTTCTGGCGTCCCTAGCCTAGCCCGGCGGCGCGGCGGGGACGGCGGCAGGAGCGATGGCCGGGGCTTGGGGCCGGGTCTCGCCGGTGCCGGGGGCAAAGCGGGCCAGCCCGTCCGATATTTCCGCTGCCAGCCGCCGCTGGTTCCGGGGATCCGAGACCGGCCAGATCAGGACGAAGCCCTGGACGCGGCCGTCGATCACCCGGCCTTCGGCATGGCCGATATGGGTCTGGTTGCGGCCGTCCAGGGTGACGCTGCCCCGTTCGACCCTGCGCTGGGGGGCCGGCACCCAGCCAAGCGCGGTGACGAGCCCGGCAAGGTCCAGCATCTCTTGCTGGCCGCCGGGCTGCGAGAACAGGATCAGCGCCGCGCCCGAGCCGTCCTTCGGACCATAGATCGACAGCGCGCGTTCGGCGCGGTCGAATTGCAGCCTTTCCATCGGCGCGGGCAGGACAAGGCCGGTATGGGCGTCGCGCAGTTCGGCCAGGCCGAACTCCCTCCGCCATGCCTCGCGGCGGCGGACCAGCGCGGCCATGGCGGCCGCGACATCGGGCGAGGCGCGCATCTGCACGATTTCCGCCGCCATGGCGGCACGGGTCATGGGGCCGTCCTTGCCGTCGATGGCGCCGTCGTAATGGCCGGCCCAGCGCAGGGCGCGCTGGACCTGTTCCAATGGCGGCATCGGCAGGGGCGTGGCATCCGGCGCCGGGGGTGCGCCCAGGTCCGGGACCTTGCCGATCACTGCGATCTCGCCCATGTCCTCGCCGGGGGCCAGGAAGGCATCGGCGGGCACGGCGCCGACATCCTTGAAGGTCCTCAGCCAGGCATTGCCGGTCGCCTCGTCCAGCGGGCCGATGGCGACGGCCAGCCTGCCGCCGGGCAGGGTCCACAGCCCGGCTTCGGGCAGGGTTTCACGCCATTTCGCCAGGATCTGCTCGGCCCGGATGCGGTCGGTGGTCGATTCGAGACGCAGGAAAAAGCGTTCCGGTTCCGGCTCGGGCTCCGGCGCGGCCGCGGGCTGCTGCATGGCGGGGGCGGTCCCGTCAGGGCCAGCCTGGGGCGGGCCTGCCTCGGCGGGCGGCTGGTCCGCGCCCGGCAGCGGGAAAGTCGAGGCATTGCCGCCGGATGCCGGCGCGGCCCCGGCCGCCCCGGGGGCGGCGGTGACCGGGGTCAATTCGCGTCCCGCGACGGCGGAAATGAAACTGTCGCCCGGCACCTTGCGCTGGTCCTTCAGCTGTCGCAGGCGTGCGTTCGCCTGTTCGCGCGGCAGCGGTCCAAGCGCGATGCCCACCCAGCCGTCGGCCAGCGGGAATGTCACCACGTCGGGGAATTGCGCGCTCCATCCCGCGGCGCTGGCGCTGGCGGCATCCGCGCCGCGCTTGGCCTCGATGCGGATGACCACATCCTCGGCCCGGTCCTGGTCCTGGTCCTGCGCCGCCGTGGCGATCATCGCGGGCGGGATCGCGGCCAGGGCCAGCGGCAGAGCCGCACCGATCGCGAATGCAAAGCGCCGCATGGGCATGTCCCTCTCATTGACCCGGCGCCGCCCTCTGCCTAGAAGGCGGCAGACATTTCCTGCCAGTTATGCCGAAGGAAGCCCCGATGACCAGCCCAAAGGACCGCCAGGCGGCGAAACCCGTCTGCTTCCAGGACGTGATCCTGCGCCTGCAATCCTATTGGGCCGAACAGGGCTGCGCGGTGCTGCAACCCTATGACATGGAGGTGGGGGCCGGCACCTTCCACCCCGCCACCACCCTGCGCAGCCTGGGCCAGCGCCCCTGGGCCGCAGCCTATGTCCAGCCCTCGCGCCGCCCGACCGACGGTCGCTATGGCGAGAACCCGAACCGCTTGCAGCATTATTACCAGTATCAGGTCATCATCAAACCCTCGCCGCCGAACCTGCAACAGCTTTACCTGGGCAGCCTTGCCGCCATCGGCCTGGACCCGATGATCCATGACGTGCGCTTCGTCGAGGACGATTGGGAAAGCCCGACGCTGGGCGCCTGGGGCCTGGGCTGGGAGGTCTGGTGCGACGGCATGGAGGTCAGCCAGTTCACCTATTTCCAGCAGGTCGGCGGCCATGACTGCCGCCCGGTCTCGGGCGAGCTGACTTACGGCCTGGAACGGCTGGCGATGTATGTGCTGGGGGTCGAGCATGTGATGGACATGCCCTTCAACCGCCCGGACAGCCCGATCCCGCTGAGCTATGGCGACATCTTCCGCCAGGCCGAGCGCGAATATTCCCGCTGGAATTTCGAGCAGGCGGATACGGAGATGCTGTTGCAGCATTTCAAGGATGCCGAGGCGGAATGCGACCGCATCCTGTCGGCGGCCGATGCGGACGGTGCCGGGCGCACGATCCCGATGGCCCATCCCGCCTATGACCAGGCCATCAAGGCCAGCCACCTGTTCAACCTGCTGGACGCGCGCGGCGTGATCTCGGTCACCGAGCGGCAGGCCTATATCGGCCGGGTGCGGGCGCTGGCGAAGCGTTGCGCCGACCTGTTCGTGACCACCTCGGCCGCGACGGGCGAGGCCCTGCCGGCCTTTCCGGCCGGCGCCTGAGACGGGGGCGCGGGGTGAGCGGCAAGGTCATCGCGATCTTCTTTGCGGCGCTGGTGCTGGTCGCCGGGATCGGGATGTATTACCTGCAGGTCTATCATTACTACCGCGAGGTCCAGCCCGACGCCGTTCCGCGCAGCATCGCGCTGGCGGCGGCGGAAGGACAGGCCGTGACCCTGCCGGTCTCGGATTACCGCGGCATCTATTCGGTCGCCTCGCCGCTGGCCGACCGCGCCTGTTTCCGGACCGATCCGGCCGCCGCGCGGGGGGCGATGGTCCATCCCGCGCCGACCCCGCTTGTCCCGCCGCGTTGGTTCGACTGTTTCGACGTGGCGCAACTCAGCGAGGATCTGGCCGCCGGACGGGCCACGGCCTATCTGGCGCAAAGGAACGTCGCCCCCAAGATCGACGATGTCATCGCCGTCTATCCCGACGGCCGGGCCTATGCATGGCGCCAATTGAACGAAGAAGCCGAAGAGAAAAGGACCATCGACTGATGCCCGATTTGCTGATCGAACTCTTTTCGGAAGAAATCCCGGCGCGGATGCAGGCCCGCGCCCGCGAGGAACTAAGGAAACTCGTCACCGACGGGCTGGTCGAGGCCGGGCTGACCTATCGCTCGGCCGGCGCCTTTTCGACCCCGCGCCGGCTGGCCCTGGCCGTCGAGGGGCTGACCGCCGAAAGCCCGACTGCGCGCGAAGAACGCAAGGGCCCGCGCACCGACGCGCCCCAGGCGGCGCTAGAGGGCTTCCTGCGCTCGACCGGCCTGACGCGCGAGCAGTTGCAGGCGCGCGACGACAAGAAGGGCCAGGTCTGGTTCGCGGTGGTCACGAAACCCGGCCGCCCCGCCGCCGAGATCGTGGCCGAGGTTCTGGAACGCACCATCCGCGACTTTCCCTGGCCCAAGTCGATGCGCTGGGGCTCGGGGTCCTTGCGCTGGGTGCGGCCGCTGCATTCGATCCTCTGCCTGCTTTCGGACGAATCCGGCAGCACCGTAGTGCCGCTGGAGATCGAGGGCATCCGCGCCGGCAACACCACCCGCGGCCACCGTTTCATGGCCCCGGACCCGATCACCGTCTCGGGCTTCGAAGACTACGCCGCGAAACTTCGCCGGGCCCGCGTCATGCTGGACCCCGCCGAACGCGAGGCGGCGATCCGGCAAGAGGCCGCGAACCTCGCCTTTGCCCGCGGCTGGGAGATCATGCCGGACGAGGGGCTGCTTGCCGAGGTCGCGGGCCTGGTCGAATGGCCGGTCCCCCTGATGGGCGCCATCGAGGACCGCTTCCTGTCCCTGCCGCCCGAAGTGCTGCAAACCTCGATGAAGGAACACCAGAAATTCTTCTCGGCCCGCAATCCGAAAACGGCGCGGATCGAGGGCTTCGTGACGGTGGCGAATATCGAGACCCCCGACCATGGCGAGACGATCCTGAAGGGCAACCAGCGCGTGCTGGCGGCGCGCCTGTCGGACGCGGCCTTTTTCTGGGAAAACGACCTGCGCGAGGCGAAAGCGGGTATGCAGGACTGGGCCGAGGGGCTTGCTCACGTCACCTTCCAAAGCAAGCTCGGCAGCCAGGCCGACCGCGTCGCCCGCATCGCGGCGCTTTCGCGCGAGATCGCGCCGCTGGTCGGCGCCGACCCCGAGCTTGCGGAACAGGCGGCGCGGGTGGCGAAACTCGACCTGCGCTCGGCCATGGTGGGCGAATTCCCGGAACTGCAAGGCATCATGGGCCGCTATTACGCCCTGGCGGCCGGCCTGCCCGAGCCGGTGGCCGACGCTGCCCGCGATCATTACTCGCCGCTCGGCCCCTCGGATGCGGTGCCCTCGGCGCCGGTCTCGGTGGCGGTGGCGCTGGCCGACAAACTGGACACGCTGACCGGCTTCTGGGCCATCGACGAAAAGCCCACCGGCTCGAAAGACCCCTTCGCGCTGCGCCGCGCCGCGCTGGGGGTGATCCGGCTGGTGCTGGTGAACGGGGTGCGGGCCAATCTTGCCCGGACCTTTGCCAAGGCCCGGTCTGACGCCGACGCCGCCGACCTCCTCGCCTTCTTCCACGACCGCCTGAAAGTCCACCTGCGCGACCAGGGCATCCGCCACGATATCATCGACGCGGTGCAGGCCATGCCCGGCAGCGACGACCTGGTGTTGCTGGTCAACCGCGCCACGGCACTGAACGACGTGCTCAGGACCGAGGACGGCACCAACCTGCTCCAGGGCCTGAAACGCGCCGGCAATATCCTGGCCCAGGCCGAGGAAAAGGACGGGGTCGAATACAGTTTCGGCGCCGATCCGAAATTCGCCGAGACCGACGAGGAACGCGCCCTTTTCGCCGCCCTCGACAGGGTGGAACCCGCGATCCGCGAAGCCGTCCGGCTTGAGGATTTCCAGGCCGCGACCCAGGGCATCGCCAGCCTGCGCGGCCCGATCGACGGCTTCTTCGAGGCGGTGCAGATCAATACCGACAACCAGATCCTGCGCCGCAACCGGCTGAACCTCCTGTCGCGCATCCGCGAGGCCGGCCGGCTCATCGCCGATTTCGGCCGGATCGAGGGCTGAGCCCGGCTTCTTTCGTGCCGAAATATCCTGGGGGAACGCTGGCGCGGCCCCGTCCAGGGGCCGCGCCAGCGTGGGGGCAAAGCCCCCGTGCCGCCCGCGCCGTTCTTCGCACTTGCAGCAATGCGCGGCCCATGCCTAATGTGACGGCATCATGACCGCGCTGACCGACCCAGGTGCCATCGTCGAAATCACCCCCTCGGCGGGGATCCAGGTCGCGCGCCACGGCTGGCGGGCGAAATGCCTGCAACGGCTGATTCGCATGGAATTGCCGGTCCCGGCCAGCTTCGCGCTCTCGGCCGAGGCGGTGCGCGCCATCGCCGCCGGCCAGATGCCCGACCGCAACCGCCTGGCCGCCATCATCGGGCGCGCCGACGGGCTGGTCAGCGTGCGGCCCTCGGCCATGAACCCGGCCTGGGGCGGGCCGGGCACGGTGCTGAATGTCGGCGTCAATGACGAATGCCATGCCCGGCTGGTGAAAAGCCGCGGCAAGGCGGCGGCGGATGCGATCTATCTGGGCTTCGTGCAATCCTATGCCATCCATGTCGCGCGGCTCGATCCCGACATGTTCTCGGACAGCGAGGGCGGGCTTGCCGCCGCCCTGCGCGCCTATGAGGACGAAACCGACGAGGAATTTCCCCAGGACCCGGCCCGGCAACTGGCCGAGGTGCTGCGTAGCATGGCGCGGGCCTGGGACGGGCCGACGGCGCGGCTTCTGCGCCAGGCCAAGGGGGCGCCGGCCATCGCGCCCTTGGGGCTGGTGGTGCAGGACATGGCGCTGGCCATCGGGCCGGGCGTCACCGGCTCGGGCACCATCCAGTTCATCGACAGCGTGACCGGCGCGCCGCGTATCACCGGCCGTTTTCGCGGCCAGAGCCAGGGCCGCTCCAAGGGCAAGGGGGCGGAAACGCTCTACCTGACGCGCGACCCGCGCGGCCCCTC
>Ga0164243_10015327_pt1 | contig 10603 bp, 8 predicted proteins | sample OricompcompostOP_FD_108781 | JGI IMG/M metagenome (GOLD analysis project Ga0164243, IMG submission 108781) | Organic Plus compost microbial communities from Emeryville, California, USA - Original compost - Organic plus compost (OP) | ecosystem: Engineered > Solid waste > Mixed feedstock >...
ACGGTTCCCTTGGTCATATGTCTGTTCTTTCGTTGCAATAGGATTCGGCTGCGCGCTAACGCCGCCGTTCGATTTCGAGATTTTGGGATAAGGTCGTCAGTCAGGCGCGCTGTTCGCGGCGAGGCCAAGTCGTTCAGCCGAAACTCGATAGCAGGGATGTAGGGGTGTTCGTCGCAATATGCAAGGGCGATCTCAAGAACACGCTTAATCGAATTCTGCCCGATGTGCTCGCGCATGTGCTGCCGATGAGCGCAACGGCGGCGCAGCGCGGCTACGTCTACGTCCACAGTTGCGACGATGCGAGGTCGGCCCCCTGCTTGAGCGCCGTGAGCTTGGCCCAGGCAAGCTGGTGGTGCAGCCGGCCGCCCAGCCCGCAATCGGTGCCGGCGATCACGTTCTCGCGCCCGACCGCATTCGCGTAGTTGATCAGCCGGTCCGCGATCACCTCCGGATGCTCGACCACGTGGGTGGCATGGCTGACGACGCCGGGGATCAGCAGCTTGCCTTCCGGCAGTTTGGTGGTCTTCCAGACTTTCCATTCATGCTCGTGCCGGACGTTGCCGGCCTCGACCGAATAGGCTTGCGCCTTGATCTTCAGCAGGAGTTGAACGACGTCCTTGAGCGGAACGTCGGTGATGTGCGGTCCGTGCCAGCTGCCCCAGCACATGTGGAAGCGCACGCGATCCTCGGAGATGCCCTCCAACGCGTGGTTGAGCGCGGTCACCTGGAACTCGGCCCACTTGAGATAGCCGGCCATGTCGTTCTTGAGCGAGAACCACCAGTCCCAGAGGTCGACGATGGCGGGATCGTCGATCTGCAGGATGAAGCCCGCGTCGACAATGGCGCGGTACTCCTCGCGGATCGCCTCCGCCAGCGCCCACGTGTAGTCCTCCGGCGACCCGTAATGCTCGTTCGGCAGGATCTGCAGCGTCGCCGGCGACACCGCCGGCATGAAGACGTCCGCCACCTGTTTGCCGGCGACGGCCGCCTTGAGGTTCTCGATGTCACGCCGGATGAGGTCATGGCCGGTGTATGTCACCGGGCCCGTGCAGACGAGGCCGAAAAGATTGTTGGCGCTGCTGCTGGTTCCGGCGCCGCCGCCGCCGACACCGCCGGTGTCGCGATAGAATTCCGCGAACTCCTTGCGCTCCTTGCTGCCGAAGGTCCAGCCGCTGCGGCCCTTGTCGAGCTGACGTTGCAGGATCTCGAACCCTCCGACCCGGCTGTAGACGTACGACCACCAGGCGCCGATGTCGGCGCTCGCGCGCATCGCCTTGCCGTATTCGCCGTCGTTGACGACGTCGATGCCGCATTGGACCTGCCGCTCGACCACGTCGGCGACGGCTGACTTGAGGCGCGGCAGCAGCACGTTGTCGGGAGCGTCGGTTCGGTAGAGCTCGATCAGGTCGTTCGGACGCGGGAGGCTTCCGACGTGGGTCGTGATGATGCGACCGTCGCTGCGTTTCATGGCTATGCTCGCCGGTGACTGGATTGGCGCTAAGCCGGGAATTCTCGCGAAGGAGGTCCGGCCGTCTGTCCCTCTAGATGCGGGACAGGGCTGCCGGTTCTGGCGTGTCATGGTCCGGAAATTCGCTTCATTTCCGTCGCGCGTCGCTCAGGCGAATTTCTGAACCAATACGACACCAGGATCAGACGTTTGCTCGTGTCCTTTTGGTCCCGAAGTTCGCACCAGAGATGGCTGCACAGTATTGCGAACTTCGGAATCCGGACACTAGTATGTCCTCCGGAAACGCTCGGGAAACCGCGACTCGCAATGATCGCTCACGGCGCGAACGACAAGAGCCGCAAGCCGGCGGCCCGCAGCATCGGGCGCGGGCTCGTCGCCTCGTGGCACCCGCTCGCCGATCTCGTCCTGACGGCGGGACACGAGACCTTCCCGCGGCGGCTCGCCGCCATGCTGCAGGGCGACGTGCCTCACGACATCCTGGGCGCCTACTTCATCGACCGGCGCTCGGCCATGCGCGTGCTGTTCACAAGCGGCGGGATTCCGACCATCGCCGACTTTCCCCAGCTTGCCTCGCAGCACTACGCCGGCCGCTTCTGGCGGGATGATCCCGCCGCCAACCGCCTGCTCAGCCGCGCCTGCGACATGGATCGCTCATTCGTCGCGCGCCAGCGCTGGGACGAGATTCCGTACGGCGAGTACCGCAGCTTCGCCTATGAAGCGCCCAGCATGCTCGAGCGCGTGTCGCTGATGCGATCCTCGCCCGACGGCTGCGTGCTGCTCAGCCTCTATCGCACGAAAGCGAGCGGCAACTTCTCCGCCGACGAGATCACGCTCGTCGAGAACCAGGCCGATGTTCTGGCCGCGGCGACCGTGCGTCACTTCCAGCTTTCACGAGCGTCGGCGACGCTGCGCCCGGATCGCGACGCGATCGCGGCGGAGCTCGGCCGTTGGGCGCGGCGGCTCAGCAACCGCGAGGTCGAGGTGTGCTCGGCCCTCCTGAGCGAGCATTCGGTGAAGCAAGCGGTGCGCGTGCTCGGCATGCAGACCAGCACGTTCCTCACCTATCGCAAGCGGGCTTTTGCCAAGCTCGGCATCGCGACGCTCGTCGATCTGCGCCGCCTCTACGAACGTCAACTCGCCGGCTAGCTCTCCGCCTGTCCCTTAAGGCCAGGGACAGACGCGCGCCGGCTCTTCTCACAATGTCCAGCCCGCGTCGCCCGAGCAGCCGTCTCACGCGGAGCTGACGCCATGATCGTTGGGTGCATGCATGGACCTGTCACTCTTCCAGTTGCCGACGTACCGCGAAGGATTCACCACGAGCCTGAACGCCTTCTATGGCGAGTTGACGCAGGCCGTGAAGCTGGCGGATCGCCTGGGCTGGGCGCGGGTGCTCGTCTCTGAACATCACTTTCACTATTACGGAGGCGCCAGCACGAATCCAGCCATCATCCTCACCGCCTGGGCGCGCGAGACGACGCGTATCCGCCTCGCAGCTGGAGTGTCGCTGGTCGCCCTGCGCCATCCGCTACAGGTCGCGGAGGACTACGCGATGCTGGATCAGCTTTCGGACGGGCGCTGCGACATGGGGGTATCGCGCGGTTTCGTGCCGCACGAGTTCGCCGCCTTCGGGGTCGATCCGAAAGAGTCCGCGGAGCGCGTGATCGAAGCGCTGGCGGTCATCGAGAAATTCTGGGCCGGCCAGCCGTTTGCGTTCGCCGGCAAGTTCACGCGCTTCGACCGCATCGAGCCGTGGCCGCAGCCGTGCCAAGCCGCTATTCCGATCTGGATCGCCGCCTCGAACGACCCGGCGAGCTTCGAACGGGCGGGGAAGGGCGGCTACCGCCTGCTGATGAACCAGTATCCGATGAGCTTCGACGTGCTGTGCGAGCGCCACGACGTGTTCAAGCAAGCCTATGCGCAGGCCGGCCACGATCCGGCCCGCCGCCGCAGCTCGGTTGCGTTCATGACGCATCTCGCCGACAGCGAAGAGCAGGCGATCGAGGAGGCGCTGCTGGCGCTGCAGGAGCATGTCACTGCCTTGCGCAATGTCCAGAGAGCCAACCAGTGGGACCGCGATTACCAGGGCAGCATCCAGACGCTGCTCGATCTGTGCGCATCGGGGGACCATCGGGAGGTGTTCCGCCAGCGCACGCTCATCTGCACGCCCGCGCAGGCGGCGGAACGGCTCGCAAAATACGTCGCGCAAGGCTTCGATGAGGCTATGATCCTCTGCCGCTTCGGCAACCTCTCCAATGCCCAGTGCCTCGCCACGATCGAGCGGATGACGAGGGAGGTCATGCCGGTCGTTGGGAGCATGGGGCCAGGCGAAGCAGCCAATTAGGCCTGGTTGGTCCGGCGCAGCGTCGAACAGCCGTCGAATGATTGTAAGCGGCAGGGGGCGGGCAATCGTGCTGGCGGAGCGGCGCTCGTCCTCGAGCCGCGTCGTCGACGGAGGTAAGCTGATGACGTGGCGAGGCCGAGGGATGCTTGGCCGTTGCGGTAGATCAAGGCGCCGGCGTCGGGCCCGTGTTCACTGCGGGCTCTCGTCGAGGGCGTTGTCATGCGCAAGCGCGTTACGGCCATCATCGTCGCCGCAACTCTCGCGTACTCGTTGCCGCAACCCGCTTCTGCCGCCGACATCGTGACAGGCGTGACGCGCGATCAGGTCGCGACGATTCTGCGTGACGCCGGATACCGTGCGGAAGTTGTCGCGGATCAGACAAGCTCGACCGGGCCGTACATCAGGACGGGCATCGGCGGGCACACTGCGCTCGTCGGCTTCTTCAATTGCACCGGCGAGACCTGCGCAGCGATCCAGTTCTGGAGCGGCTTCAAGAAGTCGCCGAAATTCACTCCGGCGCTGGTGGAGCGCTGGAACAACAACATCCGCTACGCCAAACTGCACCTGACCAACGACGGGGCGCTACACGTCGAGTACGACATCTATCTCAAGGGCGGCGTTTCCTCCGATTACATCAAGAGCGCCGCACTTCTCTACGAGAGCCTGCTTGCGCGGCTCGACGAGTTCATCAAGACGGCGCCGGAGGCCAGCGCGCCGGCGCCGACCACAAGCGGCAAGGCCAGCGAGCTGGAAGGGCTCGCAGCGCAGGGCAAGTACACCGAAGCGCTGGCGGCGCTCGATGACATGGCCGCCGCCCTGTGGGACAAGGCGCCGCTGACGTTCCGCCGGGCCTTGTGGGTGGTGGCGCCGCCGGAAGGTTTCGGGGCCTACAATCCGCGCGAGAACAGTGTCTTCGCCTCAGGGGCCAAGATGATCGCCTATGTCGAGCCGATCGGCTTCGGTTGGCAGAAGAGCGGCGAGTTGTGGCGGACGGACCTCTCCGTCGACCTCGCGGTCAAGTCGAAGGATGGAACCGAGCTGCTGCGGCGCGAGGATTTCCAGAGTTTGCGCATCGGCAGCCGCGTGCGGAATCGCGAGTTCATGGCGAACCTGACCTACACGTTCTCCGGTATCCCGCGCGGTGACTACGTCGCCGAGACAACGCTGCGCGACAAGGTCTCCGGCAAGAGCGGGACTTTCTCTCTGCCGTTCACGATCCGCTAAGCGGGAGTAGCACGGGGGTGCCGGGGTGCGGCGCAACGCACCCGGTGTCGTTCATTGAAAGTCCTGCGCTCCCATGCCATGTTGGCCCGCAAACGGATCAGATACGGGACCCGGCATGATCAGGCGTTCGTTGGCGGCTCTTGGCGCCGCGTTCCTTCTTGTTGCTCCGGCTCAGGCCGCGACGTGCGGGGGTGATTTCAATCGGTTCCTCGGCGAGATGGGGCGCGAGGCGCAGGCGGCCGGCGTATCGCGGGCGGCGATCGACAGCGCTTTTGCGGGGCTCACGCCGGATCCGGCCGTGCTCGCCTTCGACCGGCGCCAGCGCGGCACGTTTCGCAAATCGTTCGAAGACTATGCCGCGACGCGGGTGACCGCCAGCCGCATCAAGCGCGGCCGCCAAATGCTGCAGAAGCACGCGGCGCTGCTCTCGCGTGTCGAGCGCCAGTTCGGCGTCCCGGCGCCGCTGATCGTGGCCATCTGGGGTCTCGAAAGTGATTTCGGCAGCGGCGACATGGGCAAGCTGCCGGTGGTGCGGGTGGTGGCGACGCTCGCGCACGATTGTCGCCGTACGGAACTGTTTCAGAACGAGCTGCTCGCGGCGCTGCGTATCCTGCAGCGGGGCGATCTTCCGCTGCGCGACCTCATCGGGGCCTACGCCGGCGAGCTCGGCCAGACGCAATTCCTGCCGTCATCGTACATCAAGTACGGCGTCGACTTCGACGGCAATGGCCATGTCGATCTGCGGCACAGCGTGCCGGACGTGCTCGCGTCGACCGCCAATCTCCTCAAGACCGCGGGCTGGCGCGCGGGCGCGCCCTATGGCGAGGGCACCGAGAACTTCGAGGCGATGCGCGAATGGAACCGCGCGGTGGTCTACCGCAAGACCATCGTCTACTTCTCGGAGCGTCTGCAGGGCAGGTGAGGGCGCGCGGGGCGCAGCCGCTTACGACAGCATGTCCCGTACGAGCGGAATGACCTTACGGCCGTAGAGCTCGATGCAGTGCATGAGCTTTGCATGCGGCAGCGGGCCCGCGCTGTACTTCAGGTCGAAGCGATCGACGCCGAGCGCCTTCACCGTGGCCGCGATCTTGCGCGCCACCGTTTCGGGCGATCCGAGATAGAGCGATCCCTGGCTGATCTCGCGATCGAACTCCGCGCGGTGCATGGGCGGCCAGCCGCGCTCGGCGCCGATGCGGTCGCGCATCTGCTTGTAGTCGGGCCAGAACTCCTCGCGTGCCTGCTCGTCGGTATCGGCGACATAGCCGGGCGAATGCATGCCGATCGGCAGGCGTGGACGGCCGAGCTGGTCGAGCGCGCGGTAGTAGAGGTCGACGAACGGCCGGAACCGATGCGATTCCCCGCCGATGATGGCGAGCATCAGCGGCATCTCATATTGCGCCGCGCGGACGACCGAGTCCGGGCTCCCGCCGACGCCGATCCAGGTCTTGAGCCTGCCGGACTCCGTCGCCGGATAGACGCGCTGGTTCTTGAGCGCGGCACGTGTCTTGCCGCTCCAGGTCACGGGCGCCTGCTTGAGCAGCGCAGCGAACAGGTCGAGCTTTTCCGTGAACAGCTCCTCGTATTGGTCGAGCGCATAACCGAACAACGGGAAGGATTCGATGAAGGAGCCACGGCCGAGGATGACCTCGGCGCGCCCGTTCGACGCTGCGTCGAGCGTCGAGAAGCGCTGGAACACGCGCACGGGATCGTCCGAGCTCAGCACCGTCACGGCGGAGCCGAGGTGAATACGCTTGGTGCGGCCGGCGATCGCCGCCAGCACGACGTCCGGCGCGGAGATGGCGAAGTCGGGACGGTGATGCTCTCCCAGTCCGATGAAATCGACGCCGACCTCGTCGGCGAGGACCGCTTCGTCGATGACGTCGCGGATCACCCGGGCATGAGGGAGCGGCTTGCCGTCGGCGCCGCGGGTGACATCGCCAAAGGTATCCAGTCCAAGCTCGAGGTCGTGGGGCATGCGTCTCTCAGCGTTCGGTGATTGTTCAGGCCTGCCCCGCCTGTTCGACGACGGGATAGGTTTTGACCTCGATGCGGGCAACGGAGAGCCGCTTATAGAGGTCGCGGCGGCGCGCGATCGGCCACCACTCGTATAGGAAGATCTCGAGCGGCCGCCAATTGGCCACCCAGCCCAGGATCAGGAAACTTTCCTCGATGAGGCCGTGAAGCGGCGTGTTCACGAGATAGCCGCCGACAAGGTGCGCAAGAATGAGGCAGACGATAAGAATCGACACCCCGATCCCGAGCGAGCGCTGCCCGACCCGGAACAGTTCGTTGAGGTCACGCTGGATGATGACCGCCCGATGGGAGAAATACTGATGCAGCGCGGGCTCGAGATCCCGCGCCGCTGCGATCTGCGCCTGGGTGTCGGGAACGTGCACGACGATCGTGATCGGCCGGTCACGCGGCAATTCCCGCGCCCACCCGACAATGAACTCCTCGGCTTCGGCGTCGAGGTCGCGTTCCCGAAAAGGGAACGGGTCGAGGGTGTGAAAGAGCTGCTCGATCTCGTCGACGCGCAGTTCGATCGTGCTTGCGGATTGCGGCGTGGCCATACGGTCCTATACCACCGCGCCGCGCCGGAAACGACCGCGGGGATGACCGGAGGGGTCAGGCCCGGGCGCTGACGGGACGGGCCGCCCTTGCCCGCCCGCGCGCATCGCGGGCGTTGAGGATTATCAGCACCGCCGTCAGCACCAGGGAGACGCCGTTCAGCAGCCAGAATGAATCGTGGGCGTCCACAGGCAGGAACAACCCGATGGCGCAGGCGAACAGCAGGGCGCGGACGATGGGATGCACCTCGGCCATGAAATAGCCGCGCAGTGCGATCGCCAGTGCCACCACGCCGAGCAGCGCCGATGTGAAGTTCACAGCCACCAGCCACAACGGGCCTTGCGCGAGCAGCGTCGGCGAATAAACGAACACGAACGGCACGATGAAGGCGACCGCGCCGAGCTTGGTTGCCTCCCAGCCCGTGACCATGGGCGAGGCCTTGGCAATGCCGGCAGCGGCGATTGCCGCCACGCACACCGGCGGCGTGATGAGCGAGAACACGCCGAAATAGAAAATGAAGAAATGCGCCGCGATCGGCAGGATGCCGTAGGCGACGAGGGCCGGCACGACGAGCGTGACCTGCATGAAATAAATGGCGATGCCGGGCAGCCCCATGCCGAGGATCAGGCTGATGATGGCAGTGGCCAGCAGCAGCACGAACGAGCCGCCATTTCCAAGCGCGAGCAGCGGCTCGGTCAGGGTGAAGCTCAGGCCGGTCATCGACGACGTGCCGAGGATGATCCCGACCAGTACCGCGACGATGATGATCTCGGTTGCCTGCACGCCGGCCTGTGCGATGATCTGGTACCACCAGCCGACCCGTTTGGCGCGAACGTACCAATAGCCGCACACGATCAGCACCAACGTGGCGAACATCCCGGCCTTTTCAGGCTGCCAGAGCTCCCACACGAGGGTGTAAATCAGCACGGGCAGCGGCAGCAGATAGGCCCAGCCGCGCTTGAGCACCGGCAGCGCACGGGGAATTTCCTCGCGCGGAAGACCCTTCATGCCGGTGCGGCCGGCCTCGAGGTCGACCTGCACGAGCAGGGCGGCGTAGTAGAGGATGGCCGGCAGGGCGGCGGCGAGGACGACCTGGCCGTAGGGGAGCTGCAGATACTCCGCCATCACGAACGAAACCGCGCTCATCACGGGCGGCATCACGAGCCCGCCGGTGGAGGCGGTCGCTTCGACGGCGCCAGCCACCTCGGGGCGATATCCAATCCGCTTCATCAGCGGAATGGTGACGGAGCCCGTGATCACGACGTTCGCCACCGCGGAATTGGAGATCGAGCCGAACAGGGCAGAGCCGACCACTGCGACCTTGGCCGGGCCGCCGCGGAAGCGGCCGAGGGCGGCGGTCGCGAGATCGGTGAACAGCGTTCCGCCGCCCATCGAGAACAGCAAGTGGCCGAACAGGATGAAGACCAGAACCACCGTTGCGACGATGGCCAGGATCACCCCGAGCATGCCCTGATCCGAGAACAGGAGCTCGACCGTCATGCGCTGCCAGGGGATCGCCCGTGTCTGCAGGATGCCGGGCGCGTGATCGGCGAACAACGCGTAGATCATGAACAGCACGGCGATCACCGGCAGGATCCAGCCGAACAGCCGGCGGCAGCTCTCGACCACCAGCAGGACCGTGAGTGTCGCAAAGAAGATCTTCGAGGGAGTGAGGTCGGCGATGTGCAGGATCAGCGAGGGAAAGAACACGATGATGTAGAGGCCGCACGACAGGCCTGCGAGCGCGAGCACGATGTCGTACCAGGGTGCCCCGGTCATGCGGCAATGCCTGTTGGCCGGGAACAGCAGCAGCGTGATGAACAGCGAGATGGCGAGGACCAGGCCATAGAACTGCTGGGAGAGAATGCTCAGGCCCAACGTGATGTGCACGTTGAGCGCGAACAGCGCAGCCGACACGATCAGGATGAACGCCAGGAGATCGACCGCCGACTGCAGCCCCGGTTGCAGCGTGCGCTTGCGCAGGAACTCGGTATCGACGGCCATCGGCGTCTCCCCCTCAGGAGGTCATCGCGTCACATTCTCCCGCCCCTCGAGCGCAGGCGACGATCAGCTGCCGTACATCGCGACCAGTTTCTTGTGTTTCGCTTCCAAAGCCGGGTTCCACTGGCCGATTTCCTTGAAGAAGCGGATGGCGCCCTCATGCAGCGGGGCGATGATGCGGTCCGACGTCATCGTCTCATGGGTCCAGGTCTTGTTGGCCTGATGCATGGCGTCCATCTCGCGCACGTGCTCCCAGAGGATTTTCGTGAGCGCGTAGACCGCATCCGGCGATGTCGACGGATTGGTGTTGATGGTGATGTCCTTGGCCCACACCGTCGTGTCCTCGACAACGCCGGTGAACGAGCCCTTCTTGAGAGTGACGCCGTAATAGCCGGTCTTGAGCTTCTCCATGGCAGCGTTCACCGCCGGCCCCGCGGGCGGGAGCGTGAGGAAGCGCACGCCGCGGTATTTGGCGTCGGCCTGTCCGACGATGCCGCTGCCGACCGAAGCGTTGGCGGCGTCGACCTGGCCGTCGAGGAAAGCTTGATAATTCTCGCGTATGCCGGCGACGGGCAGCACGGTGACGTCGTTCCAGGTCAGCCCGTCGGCCGCGAGCGCGACGGTGGTGTCGTCGAGGAAGGCCGCCGATCCGGGGAATTTGCCCGGCACCCGCTTGCCCTTGAGATCGGAGACCTTGGTCATGCCCGACGAGATCGGCGCCATGAATCCACCGAACAGCGTCGGACCGACCATGATCATGCGCAGGCTCTTGCACGGCTTGCCGGCATAGAGCGCGAGCCCGGCGTAGCAGTCATACGAGGTCGGCCCGGCGCCGAGCCCGAATTCGCTTTCTCCGGTGGCGACGAGCTGCTCGAGCTGGGTCGGAGCTTCGCGCAGCCGCATGCGCGCGCCGGAATGCTCATTGAACAACTTGGCGATACCTGCGGCCGTGATGTTGTAGGTGGTGCCGGGCGGAAGCGTGACGATCGAGAACGTTCCCG
>Ga0164243_10015328_pt1 | contig 10602 bp, 9 predicted proteins | sample OricompcompostOP_FD_108781 | JGI IMG/M metagenome (GOLD analysis project Ga0164243, IMG submission 108781) | Organic Plus compost microbial communities from Emeryville, California, USA - Original compost - Organic plus compost (OP) | ecosystem: Engineered > Solid waste > Mixed feedstock >...
CGGAATCTTGTACAGCGGCACGGTGTGGCTGTCCGGGCCCGGGTTGGTGCCGAGGAAGCCGTCCACGTTGCTGTGGGTGCGGTATTTCGGCACGAACGCGCCCTTGACCACGATGTCCTTGGAGCCGGTGCCCTGCAGGCCGAAGGTGTGCCAGGTGTCGACGATTTCGAAATCCGCCTTCGGCACCAGGAAGGTGCGGAAATACGGCGTCTTGCTGGTCTCATCCGGGGGCACGATGCCGCCCAGGAACACCCAGTCGCAGTGATCGCAACCGCTGGAGAAGGCCCAGCGGCCGCTGAAGTTGTAACCGCCCTCGACCGGCTCGACCTTGCCCACCGGCATGTACGAGGAGGCGATCAGCACGCTGGTGTCGTTTTTCCACACATCGTCCTGGGCCTGCAGATCGAACAGGGCGATCTGCCAGTTGTGCACCGCGATCACGCCGTAGATCCAGGCGGTGGACATGCACACCTCGGCCAGCGCGTGCTGCACCTCGAAAAACACCTGCGGGTCCATTTCATAGCCGCCCCAGCGCTTGGGCTGGAGTACGCGGAACAGGCCGGCGGCCTGCATTTCCTGCACGGTCTCGACCGGCACCTTGCGCTCCTGCTGGCAGCGGCGGGCGCGTTCGGCCAGCGCCGGTTGCAGCGCGCGGGCGCGCTCGATGACTTCTTGCGGAGTGGGAATTGCGTTGCCCATCGGTGGCTCCTCGATTGCTCTTTTATAAGTGAATGGGTGGCGTGCGTCGGCGCCCGCGCTTACTGTTTGTCGGCCAGGGCCTTGTACTGACCCTTGAAGAACACCAGCGGTTCACGGTCGTTGTTGTCGAATTCGACGATACGGCCGACCAGGATGATGTGGTCGCCGCCCGGGTAGCGGTGTTCCACCTGGCAGACGAAACGGGCGTTGAAATCGGTCAGCACCGGCGTTTCGCCGGCGGCGATGGCGTGTTCGGTCTCGGCGAACTTGTCGGCGTTCTTGGTGGCGAACAGGCGCGAAACCGCTTCCTGGCCGCTGTGCAGGATATGGATCGCGAAGTGCGAGCAGGTATCGAAGGCGGTGAAGGCGGTGGCGGTCTTGGCGATGCTCCACAGCACCAGCGGCGGGTCCAGGGACACCGAGGAGAAGCTGTTGGCGGTCATGCCCACCGGTTTGCCGCTGGCGTCGCGGGTGGTGACGATGGTGACGCCGGTGGGGAAGGTACCGCAGGCATTGCGAAACTGGATCGGGTCGATAAGGGCTGCTGCTGTTGTCATGGACGCGAGTTTCCCGCTGGATTAATGAAAATCATGTTCTGAATCGGCGGCGCGAAGACGCCTTCCGACCGGGTTGCGCCGCATCATGGCACAGGGGAAAGGCCTTTTCATACCGCATTTGAATGATCCACGACCCGGCCGTGCGGGGCCGCGTGCAAGCCGGCGAAGAGCACTGGGGAGAGGGCTGATACTGATGGGGAGCGTGCGGACACCGCCGGGCGGTGTCCGCGGAGCGGTCAGACGGTCATGACCTCGCCGCCGTTCACATCCAGCGTGGCGCCGGTGACCGCGGAGGCGTAGTCGGATACCAGGAACAGCGCGGCGCGCGCGCATTCCAGGTCGGTCGGCATGCGTTTCAGGGCGATGCCCTGCTCGATGCCGGCCTTGACGTCATCCAGTTTCAGGCCCTGGGCGTCGGCCATCATTTGCAGGCCCTGTTCCACCGGCGCGCCCCACATCCAGCCCATGCGGGTGGAGTTGACGCGGATCTTGTGCGGGCCGAGTTCCATCGCCAGGTACTTGGCGCTGACCTGCAACGCGCCCTTGGACAGGGCGTAGATGCCCTCGCCGAACAGCGGTTTCAAAGTCGCCATGGTGTTGACGATGACGATGGCGCCGCCGCCCTGGGCCTTCATGAAGGGAACCACCGCCTGGGTCATCTGGATGGTGCCGACCACGTTGGTGTTGATCACGTTGCGGATGTTGTCGGCGCTGGTGCTCTCCACCGGAATCGAATCGCCGTGGGCGTAGGCGCTGTTGACCAGGCAGTCGATGCGGCCGAATTCCTTGTGGGCGGTCTCCGCCAGATGCTGGCACTGGGCGGCATCGGAAATGTCGGTCGGCACCTTGACCACGCGGCAGTTCATGCCGGTCGCTTTCACCATTGCCTCGGCTTCGTCGAGGCGGGCGGCGTTGCGGGTGGCGATGACCACCCCGCGCGCGCCCTCGCGCGCCGCTTCCGCGGGCACCTTGACGCCCATGCCCGGGCCGATGCCGGTGATGATCAGGACTTTGTCTTTGAGCAACATATTATTGTCTCCTCGATGGCTCGGCCGGGCTGACGGTGGAAGCCCGGTCCGCAAAGTTTATCGGACCCCCTTCGTCGGCCCGATCCGGAGTTCGCGGCGCGAACCCCCGGTGCTCAGGCGTTTTCGATATGGCGCTGGCGATAGGCGCTGAACCGGGTCTTGATCTGTTCTTCGGTGAGGCTGAACTGCTCCAGCGTGTAGTTGTGGGGCGGGCGCTTCTCGCGCGGGTTGTTGGCCATGTAGTTCTCGATCTGGCCGAGCGCCTTCGGCGTCATCTCGATGCCCATGTGTTCGTAGATGCGCTTGACCAGGCCGATCGGATTGCTCACGGTCTCGCGGAAATCCACGTCGAAGAAGGTGCCGGCCGGCTGCTGGTCGCGCACTTTCATGCAGTGGTCCAGGTAGCGGCCCAGGGTGGCGACGGTTTCGCGGCCGGCTTCGGCGGCCGGGGCGCTGTCGCTGACACCCAGCCACAGCGAGTAGATCATGCTGGCGAAGGACGGGATGGTTTGCAGCGGGTCGCGGTGGGTCTGGATGAAACGCGCGTCCGGGAAGATTTCGCGGATGACATCGCAGTAGCCCATGTGCATCGGCGTTTTCAGCACCCAGCGCTCGGCCTGGATGCCGCGCTGTTTTTTCTGCCACTGCAACAGCTGCAACAGTTTCTTCCAGTAGCCGTAGGCCGGGCGCAGGTCCTGCTGGGCGATCCAGGTGTGGTAGCTGGGGATGTGGGCCATGGTTTCGTGGGTGGTGCTCATCAGCGACTGGTCGATGAGCAGGATGTCCTCGTCCGCGCCCAGGGCGTCCCAGGGGTGGATCGCCGCCAGCTCGGGGTTGGCCTCGAGGATGGCCGCCACTTCGGCCTTGGCCGCCGCGATGCGTTTTTCACCGCTGATGTCGTCGGCGGACGGCACCGGGAAGCGGTTTTCCCACCAGGCCGCGGAGTAGAAGCGCGAATCGCTGGCGATCAGGCGATGCAGCAGCGTGGTGCCGGTGCGCGCCAGGCCCAGGATGATCACCGGCGCGTTGATTTTTTCCTCGAGGATTTCCGGCTTGCGGGTGAACCAGTCGTGGGCGCGCAGGCGCGCGATCAGGAAGTTGAGCAGGCGGGTGTGCCAGACCTGGCGGCCGAGGGCGTTGAGATTGGCCTCGGTGTTGAGCGCGCGGGTCATGACCTCGAGCGGCTCTGCCAGCGGCAGGTCGTCGAAATCGTTGAGACCGGTTTGCTGCCGCGCCAACGCGATGAGATGTTGCGGATCTAACAGATTGTCTGGGCTCATGCCTGCTCTCTCTCGTTTCAAGTCACTTGTCAGAAATCCCCTCAGCGCGACCGGAGCACATGCCCATCCAGGGCCCGCTCCGGTGTCATGACTGGATTTCCATCGGGTAAGGTTTCGCTGTCCATGCCGCGGGATCCGCTGTGCGTCCGCTCGCTGTTGTGGTGACAATCCGTTTCAACGCAGGCGCGCGGTCAAGCGGCGCCGCAGGTCCGGCTGACTCGACGGGGCCGTGTCCTGGCCGCCGTGCTCGTGCCGGTAATCGTCTTGGGATTCATCGGCGTCCTTGAGACAGCGTCCGCGCGCCGATGTTTCCGGTAGTTCCTGGCATTCGTTGCGCTGGCCCTGGCGCAGCCCGGTGCAGGCGCCCTGCTGGCTGCGCGCCGCGACGGCGGTCGGCAGCAGGGCGGCGGCGCGCAACTCAGCGCTGGCCCACGCTGAAATCGTGGCCCCAGAAGCTGTTGACCGTGCTCTGGAAGGCCGAGTAGCGCGACCAGTCCTCGACCACCATGCCGTCGGCGCCGTATTCGATCATGAATCCGCCCGGGGTGGCCATGTAGAACGACACCATGTGGTCGTTGGCGTGGCGGCCCAGGGTGCCGGTCAGCTTCACGCCGTGGGCGTTGATGCGGTCCAGGCAGCGGCCGACCTCGTCGATGCCTGCGGTTTCCAGCATCACGTGCACGCAGCCGCTGGGAATCGGCGATTCGAACAGCGCCAGGCTGTGGTGGCGGCGGTTGCAGTGCAGGAAGTACAGGCGTTTTTCCGGCTCGTTGGGATCGGGCGTGAACTTCACCTTCATCAGGTCGCTCAGCTCGAAGTTGAGCACTTCGGTGTAGAACCTGACGGTGGCGTCGAACTCGGGCGCCGGCAGCACGGTGTGGCCCAGGCCCATGTCGCCGGTGACGAAACCCTCGACGCCGATCGGCGAGATGAAACGGCCGAAGTTGGACACGATGCCCCAGAACAGCTCGTGCTGGTTGCCGGAGGGGTCTTCGAATTTCACCAGATCCTGCACCTGGCGCAGGGCGATGTCGGCGCTGCTGCCCTGGCTGACTTCGACGCCGGCGGCGCGCAGGCGCTGCACCGTGTCGGCGAATTCGATCGGGCCGTTGCACTCCCAGCCGGACGCGCCGTAGCGGTCTTCGCCGCCGGACTCGACCACGAAGCGGTAGGGGCGGTCATCCATTTTCAGGAACAGGGCGCCGTGGGCTTCGGCGATCGGGTTCTGGTTGACGGCCAAACCCAGCACCTGGGTGCCGTAGTCGACCCAGCGCGAGAGATCGGTCGCTTTGACCGTGATGTAGCCGAGACTGTGAATCGCCATAGATGATCACCTGTTGTTCATGCTTATCGGTTGGGGCCGCCGGCCCCGCCTTTGCGCCAGCTTACGCCGATTGGGCGATGCGTTCACGCAGTTCGGTCTTGAGCACCTTGCCGGACGCGTTCAGGGGCAGGGCGTCGACGAACTGCACTGCGCGCGGCACTTTGTAGTTGGCCATGTTGCTGCGGCACCACTGGATCAGCTCTTCCTCGCTGAGCGTGCTGCCGGCCTTGCGCACCGCCCACACCATGCACACCTCGCCCATGCGCTCGTCGGGCATGCCGATCACCGCGCTCATCGCCAGCTGCGGGTGCGAGGCCAGGATGTTTTCGATCTCGGCGGGATACACGTTGAAGCCGCCGGTGATGAACATGTCCTTGAGGCGGTCGGTGATGCGCAGGTTGCCGCGCTTGTCGAGCACGCCGATATCGCCGGTGTGCAGCCAGCCGTCGGCGTCGATGGTGTCGGCAGTGGCCTGCGGGTTCTCGAAATAACCCTGCATCACGTTGTAGCCGCGCACCACGATTTCGCCGGGCTGGCCGGTCGGCACCGGCCGGTTGTCGCTGTCGACGCAGCGGATTTCGACGCCTTCGACGGCGCGGCCCGAGGTGTGGGCGATGGTCTCGGCGTCGTCATCGATATGGCACATGCTGACCGTGCCGCAGCTTTCGGTCAGGCCGTAGGCGGACACCACGTTGTCGATCTTCAGCACCTCGCGCATCTGCCGGATCAGTTCCACCGGAATGGCGGCGGCGCCGGTCGAGGCCTTGCGCAGCGAGGAGATGTCGTATTTCTCCCAGCCGGGGAAGGCGAGGATCGACTGGAAAATGGTCGGCGGCCCGGGCATCACCGTGACTTTCTCTTCGCTGATGCGCTTGAGCACGGCCTCGACGTCGAAGGTCTGGTGCGGCAGTACGGTGGCGCCGCTGAGCAGTGATGTCAGCAGGCCGGCCTTGTAACCGAAGCTGTGGAAGAACGGGCCGATGATCAGGTAGCGGTCGCCGCGGGTGAGGCCGACGGTCTCGGCCCAGGCTCGGTACAGGCGCAGGTTCTGGCCGTGGCCGGCCATCACGCCCTTGGGCGCGCCGGTGGTGCCGGAGGTGAACAGGATGTCGGCGGTGTCCCCGGGTTTGACCGCGCGGCAGCGCGCCTCGACCAGGGCGGCATCGACACCGTTGCCGGCGGCGATGAAATCCTCCCAGGTGGTGTGGCGGCCGTTGCCCTGGGCGCGCAGCAGCACGATTTCCTTCAGCGCCGGCAGGTCTTCGCCCTCCAGCATGGACGGGTAGTCGCAGCCCAGAAAATTGTCGATGGAGAACAGAATGCGGGCGCCGCTCTTGCGCAGGATGTAACCGGCTTCGGCGCGCTTGTAACGGGTGTTGAGGGTGACCAGCACGGCGCCGACGCTCTGGATGGCGAAGGCGGCGATGATCCATTCATGGAGGTTCGGCGCCCAGATCGCGATGCGCTCGCCCGGTTCGATGCCGCGCGCGATCAGCGCCGCCGCCAGCGCGCGGGTGCGGCTGCGCAGGTCGACGAAGCTGATGCGGACGTCCCCGTCCTCGATGAAAATGTCGGCGCCGAATTCGCGCGCCGCCTGGTCGATCAGATCGGGAATGGTGTTGCTTTGTAAGGCCTGCACTGGCATGGTCGCGTCGGATCACAAACTGATGAAGTGGATGGAAATTTTGCCGCGGCAAAGCTAATTCATCGGCGCGGGAAAGTCATAGTCCTCATGGACGATGTTGAGGGCGGAGGGGGGAATCCATAATCCGGTCCACAATTCTGCTCGCCGGGGCGGCCATGAGAGCAACGCTGCGAAATGGCCTGGCGAATGGTGCCGGTACCGACGCATTGCCGCGCAAGCGTGGCAGAAATTTCCCGATGAATGCAAGTCCCCCGTAGGCTGTTCATTATCCAATCCGAGGAACACTATGAGTAAACTGCTTTCTGCGGCAGCTGCTGTCGCCCAGATCAAGGACGGCATGACGATCGGTATCGGCGGCTGGGGTCCGCGCCGCAAGCCGATGGCTCTGGTCCGTGAGCTGTTGCGCTCCGATGTCAAGGATCTCACCGTGGTCGCCTACGGCGGCGCGGATGTCGGCATGCTGTGCGCCGCGGGCAAGGTGAAGAAACTGATTTTCGCCTTCGTGTCGCTGGACTTCATTCCCCTCGAACCCTATTTCCGCAAGGCCCGCCAGAGCGGCGCGCTGGAAGTGATGGAAATCGACGAGGGCCACATGGTGCTCGGCCTCAAGGCCGCCGGCATCGGCGCACCCTATATTCCGACCAAGATCGGTCTCGGCACCGACGTGATCAGGCACAACCCCGATATCAAGGTGATCGACTCGCCCTACGACGACAAGGAGTGGGTGGCGATGCCGGCGCTGAAGCTGGATGTGGCGCTGATTCACGCCGACCGCGCCGACGCGCGCGGCGTCTGCCAGATCAAGGGTCCGGACCTGTACATGGACGACCTGATGGTGCGCGCCGCCGAGCAGACCTTCGTGTCCTGCGACGAGCTGGTTGAAACCGAATACTTCCACCGCAACGCCGAGGAAGCCCGCTACGTGTTCTGGGAGCGCAGCGAAACCACCGGCGTGGTGCACATTCCCTGCGGCGCGCACCCGACCTCCTGCGCCCCGCTGTACGGCTTCGACACCGCGCACTTCAAGGCCTATGCCGCATCGGCCAAGGAAGAGGGCGGCTGGCAGGGCTACTACGACAAATTCATCAAGGGTGGTGAAGAGCAATACCTGGCCGCGATCGGCGGCGCCGAGCACGTCAAGCAACTGCCGCTGCCCGTGTTCTAACTGGCCCCGTCAAACGATTTGGTTGAGGTGAAACAATGAGCGATACGAACTATACGCTGGTCGATCTGGTGATTGCGGCCGCCTCCGAAGCGTGGCGCGGCGACGGTGAGGTGCTGGCCACCGGCATCGGCCTGGTGCCGCGTCTGGCCGCCAGCCTGAGCATGTGCACCAGCAACCGGCAGCTGATGATGACCGATTCGGAAGCCTTCGTGGTGTCCGAGCCGGTACCGGTCGGGCCGCGCGGCGGCTACGTGCCGAAATTCGAAACCTGGATGGGTTTCTCGCGTATTTTCGACAACGTGTGGAGCGGCAAGCGCCACGCCATGGTCGGTCCGACCCAGGTCGATCGTTTCGGCCAGGGCAATATCTCCGCCATCGGCGGCAGCTACGCCAAACCGAAGGTGATGATGCTGGGCGTGCGCGGTTTCCCGGGCAACTCGATCAGCCACAAGAACTCTTTCTTCGTGCCCAACCACAGCAAGCAGGTATTCGTCGAGGGTGAAGTCGACGTGGTGTGCTCGATCGGCTACAACCCGGAGCGCCTGCCCAAGGGTTACACCTTCGACGACATCAAGTTCGGCAAAATCGTCACCAACCTGTGCGTGATGGATTTCGGCGGACCGAACAAGCAGGCGCGCCTGCTGTCGCTGCACCCCGGCGTGACCGTGGAGCAGGTGCGCGAGAACACCGGCTTCGAACTGCTGGTGGAGGGCGATGTGCCGACCACGCCGGCGCCGAGCGCCGAGCAGCTGGCGATCATCGCCCGCCTCGATCCGAAAAACCTGCGCGCCAGCGCGCTGGGTTAAGGAGTCGCCATGGGGGGCGGTGACGACACTCGGGAAAGCGCGGACCAGGATGTCATTCTGTACGGCGTTGACAACGACGTCGCCACCATCACCCTGAACCGTCCGCGCTACAACAATGCCCAGACCGGGCGGCTGTTGTATGCGCTGGACGACGCCTTCAAGCGCGCCGCCAGTGATGATGCCGTCAAGGTCATCGTGCTGCGCGGCGCCGGCAGGCACTTCACCGCCGGCCACGACATCGGCTCGCCCGAGCGCGACGTCGATCAGAGCCAGGAGCGGGTCACGCTCTGGTACGACCACAGCGACAAGGTCGGCGGCGAATTCCTCTACGCCCGCGAGGCCGACGCCTACCTCGGCCTGTGCCGGCGCTGGCGCGACATCCCCAAGCCGACCATCGCCATGGTGCACGGCGCCTGCATTTCCGGCGGCCTGATGCTGGCCTGGGTGTGCGACCTGATCATCGCCTCCGACGACGCCTTCTTCGCCGATCCGGTGGTGCACATGGGCATTCCCGGCGTCGAGTATTTCGCCCACGCCTATGAACTGCACCCGCGCATCGCCAAGGAATTTCTGATGATGGGCGAGCGCATGTCCGCCGAACGCGCCCACCAGATGGGCATGGTCAACCGCGTGTTTCCGTTGGCCGAACTGGAAGCCGAAACCTACCGCATCGCGCGCAAGATCGCCTCGATGCCGCGCCTCGGGCTGGCGCTGACCAAGCAGGCGATCAATCACGTCGAGGACCTGCAGGGCAAACGCGCGGCGATGGACGCGGCGTTCGCCTGGCATCATTTCGCCCACGCGCAGAACATCATCGAATCCGGCGACCGGCTGGGCGGTTTGGACGCCCGGGCGATGTCCGCCATCAACAAACAACCCGCGACCGGCGCGAAGCCGGCCGATTCCTCCGAGCAAGGTTGAACCCCATGTCCGTTTTGCATACGCCGCTGTGCGATTTACTCGGTTCGCGTTACCCGATCATTCAAACGGCGATGGGCTGGGTGGCCAGCGCCGAACTGGTGGCCGGCAGCTGCAACGCCGGCGCCTTTGGTTTCCTGGCCGCGGCGGTGATGACGCCGCAGGAAGTGGACGCGTCGATCCAGCGCATCAAGCAGCTGACCGATAAACCCTTCGGCGTGAACTTCCACATGTTCCAGCCGGGCGCGCAGGAAATCGTCGACCTGATCGTCAAGCACAAGGTGCGCGCGGTCAGCTACGGCCGCGGCCCGGACGCGGCCACCATCAAGAAGCTGAAGGACGGCGGCGCGGTGTGCATTCCCACCGTGGGCGCGGTCAAGCACGCGCAGAAAGCGATCCAGCTCGGCGCCGACGCGGTGGTGGTGCAGGGCGGCGAGGGCGGCGGCCACACCGGCGCCGTGGCCAGCTCGATCCTGCTGCCGCAGGTGCTCGATGCGGTGCAGGTGCCGGTGGTCGCCGCCGGCGGTTTCCGCGACGGCCGCGGGCTCGCCGCCGCGCTGGCGTACGGCGCCGCCGGCATCGCCATGGGCACGCGTTTCCTGCTGACCAAGGAGAGCCCGGTGCCCGAGGCCACCAAGGCGCGTTATATCGCCGCCGACACCGGCGATGTCATCGTCAGTGAAAAACTCGACGGGCTGCCGCAGCGCATGATTCTCAACGAAACCCTGCGCGAACTGGAGCGCACCGGCCCGCTCGGGCTGGCCTGGCTCGCGATGCGCAACGGTCTGGCGTACCGCAAGCTGACCGGCGCCTCGATTTTCGGTTTGATGACCTCGGCCTGGAACATGCGCAAGGCGCAGGGGCTGAGCTTCGGCCAGACCATGATGTCGGCCAACGCGCCGATGATGATTCAGCAGGCGATGGTGCTGGGCCATCCGGCGCAGGGCATCCTGCCCAGCGGCCAGGTGGCCGGCGCCATCACCGATCTGCCGAGCTGCGCCGATCTGGTCGGCTCCATCGTGACGCAGGCGCAGGCCCGGCTGGCAGCGCTGGCCGGCGCCTAACTGACAGGTAACATCAGGCGCGCCGCCGCCGGACGCGGCGCGATCGAACACGGCGCGGCGACAGGCCGCGCGGGCCAGACCGTCCGGGGTGGATCGTCTGGCTTTTGCCATTGGCA
>Ga0164243_10015329_pt1 | contig 10602 bp, 6 predicted proteins | sample OricompcompostOP_FD_108781 | JGI IMG/M metagenome (GOLD analysis project Ga0164243, IMG submission 108781) | Organic Plus compost microbial communities from Emeryville, California, USA - Original compost - Organic plus compost (OP) | ecosystem: Engineered > Solid waste > Mixed feedstock >...
CTCAACGGCTTCCACATGTACGCCGACGACATGGGCCGGCAGGTGGAGGCCACGCACTTCTGCATCCATCTCCGGCACGACCTGCACCAGTGCGTGATCTTCGACCGCAACGCGCCCGACGCCCGCCTGATCGGCATCGAGTACATCATCAGCGAGGAGCGCTTCCGCGGCCTGCCCGAGGACGAGAAGCGGCTGTGGCACAGCCATCACTACGAGGTCAAGTCCGGCAGCCTCACCGCTCCCGGTATTCCCGAACTGGCCGAACACGCCTACTTCGAGGATCTCGTGACCACCTACGGGAAGACGTTCCACACGTGGCAGTACGACCGCGACGACTTCCCCTACGGGATTCCGCAGCTGATGATGGGCTTCACCGGGGACGGACAGGCCGCGGACGAGATGATCCGGGCCCGGGACGACCGGCTCGGCGTCTCGACCTCCCGCAAGCGGCGGAACCGGGCGGACATCCCCATGCCGGACGTGGCACCCGGCGCCAACGCGTGGGAGAGCGGCCGGACGGTGCAGACCCGCCTGGAGGAGCTGGACTTCAAGCGCTGACCCCCGCCCGTACCCGCATGTCCGCCAGGACCTGGGCACCCTCCGGGGTCACGGCGGTGCGGGGCCGCGACAGTGGGTGACCGGCCCGTGCGGGCGGTCGGGCTGACGGGTGGTCACTTCCCTTCGCGAGGCATGATCACCGCCGACAGCACGGCGGGCACCGCGCCGATCAGCAGCATGACCACGGGCCAGGAGGTGGCGGAGAGGATGCCGGGGATGACGAGGGGGGTGAGGAACGCCCCCGCGAACACCATCGTGTTCTCCAGCCCCAGGGCGGTCCCGGAGCGCTCCTTGCCCGCCATGATCGCGATTTCGGCGTAGTGCACGCCGTGCCAGCCGCAGGAGAGCAGGCCGGCCACGACCATCAAGGTGGCCGCGATCCACGCGGGCCCGGACTGGCACAGGGCGAGCCCGACGAAGCAGGCGGCGATGATCCAGCTGTAGACGATGACGAGGCTGCGACGGTGCCGGCCGCCCCGCCCGTCCGTCCAGCGGCCGCTCCACACCCGGGAGACCGCGCCCAGGGCCTGGACGGCGAAGAGCAGACCGGAGATGGCGGTGATGCCGATCCCGTGCACGCGGTGCAGGTAGATCGCGGCGAACGACAGGACGGTGAACTGGGGGAAGTCGAGCAGGAAGGCGCTGAGGGAGATCCGCCAGATCTTCCAGCGGCGCAGCGGGCTGACACTGGTGTTCCGGTGTCCCGCCGCGGGCAGCGGCGGCTCGTCCAGCCAGCAGACGATGGCGACGGTGGCGGCGAGCGCGAAGGCGGTCAGGAAGCCGAAGACGCCCCGGAAGCCGACGCTCATGGCGAGGGCGGGCAGCGCCAGCGCGCCGATCGCGCCGCCGAGGGGGACGGCCGCCACGCGGAGGCTGATGGCGAAGCCGTGGTTGCCGGGCGGGAACCAGCCCAGGACCGCCCGGCCCGAGGCGCTGTTGACGCAGCCGCCGAGCGCGCCGGCGAGCAGCAGCACGGCGGACAGCAGCCAGGACGGCGGGGTGTGTCCTGCGGTGGGCACGAGGAAGGCGGTGGCCGCCGCGAGGCACACCGTGGTGCCGGCCAGACCGCTGATGAGGACGGCCCGCTCGCCGAAGCGGTCGGTGAGCACTCCCCAGACGATCTCGGTGACGGCCGCCCCGCAGGTCAAGGCCGCGAGGACCAGGCCGAGTTGGCCGGTGGAGTAGTGGTAGTCGGACTGCAGGACCGCGCTGGCCATGGGGATGCCCTGGAAGGCAGCGCTGAAGGCCGCCTGGGCGATGATGCCGATGCCGAGGATGCCCCACTTGTAGTGGGCGGAGTGGGTCTTGCCCGACCTGCCGACGGGCAGGGGGGCCGCCGTCGCGGCGACGGGTGCCGTGGTGACCTGTTGAGACATGGTCGTGGAGAGCTTTCTACTCAGGGGATTGCGGGGGGTACGGGGAGGTCAGGAGGCGGTGACCGGTGCGCCGTCCAGGGCGAGCCCGGTGTCCGGGGCTTCGCCGGGCAGCAGTGCCTCGGTGCGCTTCTCCCGGATCACCAGCAGGGTGCATCCCCGCGGGCTGGCGACCCGGTGCACGCTGCCGGGCTTTTCCAGCACGAGGCAGCCGGGTCCGTACACCTCGCCGTTGTCGTTGTGCAGTTCGCCGTCCACGACCACGATCAGTTCGTAGCCGAGGTGGCGGTGGAGGTCGCCGTGTGCGCCGGCGCCGAAGCGCGCGAGGTAGGCCTCGGCGCCGTCGGGGCCGGTGTCCTCGGCGGTGTAGAGCCAGTGCACGTCGACCGCTTGGCGTCCGGGCTGGACGTAGGGCTGCCACGTCAGCCGGTCGAGGTCCGTGCCGTCGAGGAGATCGCGGACGACCAGGACGTCGCGGCGCTGGGACGGGAGACCGGTCGCGGTCATGGGGCTGCCTTCCGGGTCGGTGGGGTGCGGGGCGGGGACGGTGCCGGCTGCGGCGGCGCGCAGTCGTGCGCTGACTTCGGAGCGGCGGATCTTGCCCGACGTCGTGCGGGGCAGCGCGTCGGTGAACGAGGCGCTGTGGACGCGCAGGGCGCGCGTGACGTGCAGGTCGACGTGGCCGAGGAGGTCCGCCTCCGTGGCGTGGGCGCCGGGTTCCAGCTCGACCACGGCGTGCGCGGCGAGCGTCAGTGCGGGATGGGGCACCGGCACCACGGCCGCGGCGCGGACGGCGGGGTGGGTGCGCAGGATCGCCTCGAGTTCGTAGGGGGAGATGCGGTGGCCCCCGGACTTGAAGACGTCGTCGCGGCGTCCCAGCAGCCGCACGTATCCGTCGCAGGCCAGGGCTGCGGAGTCTCCCGTCGCGTACCGGTCGCCGGTGAGGACCTGCCCGGTGCGCTCGGGGTCGCCGTCGTAACCGGCCATGATGCCCACGGGGCGGCCGGCGAGTTCCACGTACAGCTGCTCGTCGCGGACGCTGAGGTCCCAGCCGGGCAGCGGCTTGCCCAGCCAGCCGGGTTTGCGGGGCAGCCCCGGCGTGGTGCCGACGAGGGCGGTCGTCTCCGTCTGGCCGTAGCCCTCGCGGATGGTCACGCCCCATTCGGCCTCGATGGCCTCGGCGACGTGCTGGGCGAGGGGTTCGCCGGCGGTGGTGGCTTCCCGCAGGCGCGGCCGGGCCGTCGCGGCGTGCGCGGCGAGCCGGGTCCACTGGGCGGGCGGAGCGCACAGGCTGGTGATGCCCCGCTCCTCCAGGAGCCGCGGCAGCCGCCCGGACTCGAGGTGCCCGGCGGGCGGCACGACGAGGGTCGCCTCGGCGGTGAACGGGACGAAGAAGCTGGACCAGGAGTGCTTGGCCCAGCCGGGCTCGGAGATGTTCACGTGCCGGTCGCCGGGGATCAGGCCGTTGAAGTACATCGACGACAGGTGCCCCACCGGATAGGAGGCGTGGGTGTGCAGGACGAGCTTCGGCGCGGAGGTGGTCCCGGAGGTGAAGTAGGCGAAGGCCGTGTCCCCGGCCGGGGTCGGGCCGGTCGGCAGGTAGGACGTGGCGGCCTCGTAGGAGTCGTCGTAGGGGTGCCAGCCGTGGACGGCGGGCCCGACCGCGATGCGTGTGGTGAGGGTGTGCGGGCCGAGGTCGTCTCCTTCGAACAGCGGCGCGAGGTCGCTGCGGCAGACGACGTGGCGGACGCGGCCGCGCCTGATCCGGTCGGCGGCCTCCTTGCGGGTCAGGGAGGTGTAGGTGGGGATGGCCACCGCTCCGGTCTTCAGGCAGGCCAGCAGCGTCTCCCACAGCTCGACCTGGGCGCCGAGGACGATGAGCACCCGCTCGCCCCGCCGCACTCCGGTGCGGGTGAGCCAGTTGGCGAGCTGGTCGGAGCGGGTGGCGAGGTCCTGGTAGGAGATCCGCTGGTCCCGGCCGTCGGGCCCGATCAGTTCCAGCGCGGTGCGCCGGTTGTCCTGGGCGATGACGTCGAACCACTCCAGTGCCCAGTTGAAGTGGGCCGGGCGGGGCCAGGTGAAGGCGCGGCGGGCGGCTTCGTGGTCGGCGCGCAGCTCCAGGAGCAGGTCGCGGCCGCGGCGGAAAGCGGCGTGGGCGGGGGTGCGGCGCAGCGCGGAGTGTGCCGTGCCGCGCTGGTCTCGGGCCGTGGTCATGCTCGGGTTCCTTCCAGCCTCCGGTGGGCCGTCGGTCGCGCCGGCGCGGTGAGCGCGTCCTGTGCGATGGCGTCGGCGTCCTTCGTGAAGTCGGTCCACGGACCGGGCCGCGCGGACCCGACCTGCATGAACCAGCGCTGTCCTTCGCAGGGGATGCCGAGGACGTAGACCCCCTCCGCGGGTGTCCCCGCCGCGGTCACGGGCCGGTACGGGACGGCCGTCGTCGCCACCCCTCCGGTGAGGGGGCCGCCGTCGCCCCGGTCGTTGGTCCAGGGCGTCCACAGGCCGCTCGCGCGCAGGTGGCGGGTGAGCGGCGCGGTGTCGCGGTCGAGGTCCGGTGCGGGGATGCGGGCGTCGATGAGCGCCTCGCAGCGGTGCAGTGATCCGGCGACCTGCGGGGAGCGGACGGTGAAGCACCCGCCGTCCTCGTCCGCGGCGAACTCGGCCGAGGGACCCGCCACCCGCAGCACACCTGCTTCGAGCAGGGCCCGGGTCTGCCGCAGCCGCTGCGCCGGGGGGCCGGCGGCCAGGAAGGAGCTGAGCGGCGCGAACCAGCCCAGGAAGTCGTCCCGGTGGGACGCGGCGGTCAGGCCGTCGAAGTCGACCGCGCGCCGGATGGTTCCGCGGACGTCGCGCAGGACGTCCAGGGCCGCCTTGCGGGGGCCGTGGAAGTTGCCTTGCCCGGCGTGTGCCAGGTCGTCGTCGATCAGCCGTGTGAGGGCGGCGGTGAAGGCGTCGGGGCTGGGGAAGCGGCGGCCGGCGAAGGGGCGAGCCAGGTGCTCCACGTCCAGGGGATCCAGTCCGTCGACGCCCAGCTCCGCGGCCGCGGCCCGGATGGTCTGCTCCGCGGTGCCGGCCCCCGCGTGCTCGACGAGGGCGGCCGCACGGGCGAGGAATTCCCGCTCGACGCGCTCACCGAGCCGGGCGCGCACCGCGGTCGCGTAGTAGACGAGCTGCATCTCCGCGTGCAGCCAGGGCCATACCCGCTCACGGAAGTCGAGGGGCCGGCCCGGGGCCCGCAGGGCGGTGATCCGCTCGGGGGTGAACAGCCGTGCGGTGTAGCGCCACAGCGGGCCCTTCTGGTTCAGGCCGCGGGCCGGCAGCGGCACTCCGGAGCGTGAGCCGGCCACCAGGACGGGTTCGTGGCCGGAGGGCACATACCGCAGCGCCTTGTCGGGGCCCTCGTGGAACCGGCCGCCGCGGCCGGTGGTGAGGGCCGCGACGATGTCGTAGAACGTCAGGCCCATCCCGAGGACCGCCACGCGGGCGCCGGGGGCGATGCCCTCCAGCGGCATGTCGGCCGCGCTGTCGCCCCTGATGTAGCGCAGGTGCGGGCGGGCCGCCGCGAAGTCCGCGAAGCGTGTCTGGTCCGCCGACAGTTGGGTCACGGGGTGGCCGGTGGCCAGAACGACCCGGTCGGCGGTGATGAGTTCGCCGTCGGCGCAGCGCAACTGCCACGCTTCCCCGACGCGTTGCATGCCGGTGACGTGTCCGGTGTGCCGGCGCAGCGTGGCACGGGCCGGCAGCGAGTCCTGCACGGCCTGGAGGAAGAACCGCAGGTACGCGCCGTACAGGGCGCGGGGGGCGTAGGCGTTGGGGCCCGGGTAGCAGGGGTCTTCGGTGGCGGCCCACCACTGGCCCAGCGAAGGTCCCGCTCCCGCCCGGGCGGGGCCGTCGTCGGCGGGACCGGAGAACATGGTCACTTCGCCGCAGGCGGTGTTCATCAGGAATTCCGGGTTCTGGTCGGTGCGCCAGATCCGGCCCGCGCCGACCTGGTCCTTGTCGATCAGGACGATCTCCACGGCCCGCTCCGGCGTCTCCTCGCGCAGGCGGGCCACGAGCCGTTCGACGACGGCGAGGCCGCGCGGGCCCGAGCCGACGACCGCGATGCGGTGGGCGGCGGTGACCTGGGCGCGCGCACGGCTCAGGAGGGCTGCCGACCGGTCGTGGGCGTCGGCGGTGTAGCGCAGCATGCCCAGCAGCCGGCTGGAGGTGACGGCGTGCCGGGTGGCGCCGGCGGCGGGCAGGGGCATGGCACCGGTGTCGGCCCATACGAGCCGGCCGTCGTCAGCGATCGCCCCGCGTGCCGCGCCCGCGTTGTCGCGGTGCAGGCAGAACGGTACGTCGAGCACCCCGGACGCGAAGGCGGCGCGCAGGCCCGGGCCGATGTCGCTGCCGTGGTCGAGGACGGCGGTGATCAGGCGCAGCGCCTCGCTGTAGACCGTTTCGTAGTCGACCTGGCGGGCCCACGGCAGCGGGCAGTCGTCGTGCAGCGCCTGCCGGGACACACGTGCCGCCCGTTCCAGGGCCGCGACGTTCTCGGCGACGGTGGGTATCCGGTGTGCCTCGGCGACCGTCTTGACGATCAGCCGCTGGGCGCCGCCGCGTACGGCGATCTGCGCCGAGGAGTCCAGGAGCAGTTCCGCTCCGGCCTCGGTGGACGGGTAGACACCCATGTAGGTGTAGAGCACCACGTGGCGCGCGACGTCGGCCGGCAGGAACAGCTCCGCGAGGTGGTGCAGGGCCGCCAACGCCTCGATGTCCTGCACCGCGTTGGTCTGCTGGGCGTACGACAGGGAGACGGAGGACACCCCGTTGCGGGCGAAGAACAGTGCTTCGAGGACGCTGATGGCCACGAGCAGCGACGGCGGGCACATCTGGCCGAGCATGCAGCCGCCGAAGGTTTCCAGGTGGGCCCGCATGCCGTGGTCGGCCGCCTGCTCGGCGAGCTGCTGGGTGGCGTCGGTCCAGGCGGGGACGGCCTCGGCCAGCGGGAGCCGGGAGTAGGGCAGGCAGTAGGAGACCGGACCGCCTTCGGAGGCGGACAGCCCCGCCGCGACCATCGCCTCGAAGATGTGGGCGGGCCGTGCCGAGCCGTGCCGGACCTGGACGGGGACGCCGCCGGCCGCCCGCACGACCTGCGCGGTGATGTGCGGCCCGTGGTTGACGAGCGGAAAGCCGTTCAGCGCGCGGCCGGCGTCGAGGGCCTCCCGGGCACCGGCGATGTCCTCCACCCGGGTGTAGGAGTCGATGGTGAGGGTGGCGAGCGTCCTGGCGCGTGCCGCGGCGACGGCGGCCAGACCCTCGGCCATGCGCCGCGGGTCCGACATGCCCATCCGGGGCTGTACGACCAACTGTCCCGCCTGCGCGGCCTGTTCCACATGGGTCTGCATGTCGGGGCTGCCCTGGGGGCGTGTTCCGGTCATGCGGCGGCTCCGGTGATCTCGGGGCGGTGCGCCGTCATCCGCCGCAGTGCGGTGCCGAACTCGGCCGGGTCCGCGCCGTCCGTGAAGACCGCGTCGAAGCCCTCGGCGACCAGTTCGTCGGCGAGGTGGGGCTGGCCGGCTCCCTGGATGCCCAGCTTTCCGCCGATCATGACGGGGACCGTGGACAGGGCCGGGTCGCTGTCCGCGCGCAGCTTCCTGATGAGCCGGCGGCCGTCGAGGTGACCGTGTCCGTTGACCGAGGAGATGACCACGGCGTCGGGCCGCTGCACGCGCACCTGCTCGATGAGTTCGGCGTCGGGCACGCACGGTCCGAGGTTGGTCACCTCGTAACCGCTCTCCTGAAGCAGCAGTTGGAGGAACACCAGGTTCCAGGTGTGGGAGTCCGAGGAGACCGTCGACAGCAGTATGCGTTTCGGTCTGGACTGGATGGGGGACACGGGGAAGACCTCCTGTCGATGTGCCGCGGTCTGCCGCGACATCTCGACGATCGCTGTTCCGCCGTCCCCGGCCCAGGGGGATTCGGCGGTCATGAACCGCTGTTCACGGATGCCGCACCGGCCGGCTTCCACGCCCGGGCGGGGGCCATCCTCGAAGAGGCCCCGGTCGAGCGTCAGACCGGGTCACCGGGCGGTGCCTGCCGCCCGCAGACGGCGACCCCGGTGATCACCAGCAGTCCGCCGAGGCACTGGGAGAACGTCAGCGCCTGACCGAGCCACACATAGGCGATGACACTGGTGGCCACGATCTCGAAGGTGCTCAGCATGCTCACACGTGTGGGGCCGAGGGCGCGTACGGCGGCGAGCACGAGAGCGAACGGAGCGGCCATCCCGAGCACACCGATCAGCATCAGCGGCAGGAGGGTGCGCGGCTCCCAGGCACTGCTCTCGATACGCCACGGGGGCTGGACACAGCACCACGCGACGGCGGCCACGAGGGAGCCGTACAGGGTGGCGGTGCCGGCCGGTACGGCGCCGCCGATGCCGCGCCCGCACACGAGGTACAGGATGTAGGCGGCGGCGGTGGCCAGTCCGAAGAGCAGGTCCACGGGGTCGAGCCGGCCCAGCCGGGCGCCGCCGAGGCCGACCATCAGGACGACACCGCCGAGTGTGAGCGGCAGGGCCACCAGGATGCTCGCGGCCGGGCGCCCGCGCTGTCGTACGGCGTCGGCGGCGGTCAGCCAGACGGCGGAGCTGTACTGCAGCACCAGCGCGACGGCCAGGGGCAGCCGGGCTATCGCCATCGAGTAGCAGTAGACGACCGCGGCCAGCGCCAGGCCGAAGGCGGCGATCCGCGGCAGGCGCCGCCACGGCAGACGCAGCAGGTCGCGGCGGGTGAGGCACAGGCCGGCACACAGGCTCACGAAGCCGAAGAGCATACGGAACTGGGTGACCGTCACCGCGCCGGTCCCGTGGTCGATGAGTTCGCGCGAGACGGTGCCGCTCAGGCCGAACAGCACGCAGGCGGTGAGGACCATGAGGCAGCCCGGTGCTCCCCGTCCGGTGCGGCCCGTGGCGCCGCCGGGGGGCGGGGTCGGGGGCGGCGAAGGGCGGCCCGCCGTTCCCGCACCGCCGTACCGCTCCGGTCGCGGGCCCACCTCACGACACCGCTCGTGACACGTGTCGCGGCGCGTGGGGCGCACGGCCGGACGGCAGGGTCTGCGGCGGGCGCAGCCGTCGCAGGTGCGGGATCACGTGCGCGGGGGTGACCTCGGCGTTCCAGACCAGTTCGGTCATCACCGGGGACAGCGCCGGCAGCGGCATCTCCACCACCTGCCCCGATTCCAGCTGCGGTCCGACCGCGATGGCCGGCATCACTCCCACGCCCAGGCCGCCCAGCACGGAGGACTTGACTCCGTCCACGCTGCCCACCTGCTGGACCTGGACGCCCCCCAGGCGGGGCATGACCTCCTTCTCGGCGATGTCCCGGTAGACGCAGCCCGGCGCGGTGACCAGGAGCCGCTGAGGCCGGGCCACCAGGTCGGGGGCGCCGACCAGGACGACCCGGTCGGTCCACAGGTGACGGCGGTCGGCCTCCTCGGCCGGCCGGTTCGCCGCCGCGGTCGCCGAGTTGACCAGTGCGGCGGCCAGCTCTCCCCTGCCGACCTGGTCCCGCAGCTGGGCGACCGAGCCGACGAAGACCTGGGTCTCGAGGTTCGGCATGAGCCGGCGCAGCGTCCGCAGGAAGCTCGGCAGGCGGTAGGTGCACAGGGACGCCGTCGCCCCGATGCTCAGGTTGCTCGGGCGGTCCTGCGCGGCGGCCGTCACCGCCGCCTGAGCCTGGGCCAGTTTGTCCAGGATGTCTGTCGCGTACGCGAGGAAGCGGACTCCCGCCTTCGTGAGGCGGTTCACCGACGCCCCCCTCTCCAGCAGCGATGCCCCCAGGGCGCGTTCGAGTCCCTGCAGATGACTCGTGACCGTCGACCGCGCGTAACCGAGCCGTTCCGCGGCCTCGGCCAGCGTGTTGCTCTGCGCCACCACCACGAAGGTCTCCAGCCTCTGGACATCCACGTCGCAGCCTCCTTCCCCCTGCCCGGCTCCGGCCGGGCGTTGCGCCTGCCGTACGACTTGGAATGAGTACCTTGAGCCAAGATTAGATCAGAACGCATTCATGCACTCAAGTCCACGAATAGCCGAGCGACCGGTCCCCAGGCCACGGCAACTCGTGACACGTCAGGCAAATCGCCCCAGGTGACCCACGGATGGCAAAGATTTCTTTAACCTGGGAGACAAGATTGACCCCGAGTGTATCTTTGGATCGCACTGCAGGTGTGGCCCAGGCCACCCACCGCTCAGCACCGGGGGAGGCCGACATTCCCCCGCGCGCATCTGAAGGGGGAACAGCCATGCACGACACGTGTGCGGCAGAAAGCACCGCTGTGGCCGTCGTGGGGATCGGATGCAGATTCCCCGGAGCGAACAACCCCGAGGAGTTCTGGGAGAGACTCCTGTCCCGCACCGATTCCGTCCGCGTGGTGCCGGAAGACCGCTTCGACATCAGCACGCACTACTCCTCCGACCGGCAGGAGCCGGGGAAGACCGTCTCCCGGCACGGCGGATTCATCGACGGCGCCTACGCGTTCGACGCCGGCTTCTTCGGCATCTCCCCCGCGGAAGCGGCGGAGATGGACCCGCAGCAGCGTGTCCTGCTGCATGTCGCCTGGGAGGCGCTGGAGGACGCGGGCCTGAGACCCTCCGCGCTCGCCGGCTCGCGCACGGGTGTCTTCGTGGTGC
>Ga0164243_10015330_pt1 | contig 10602 bp, 10 predicted proteins | sample OricompcompostOP_FD_108781 | JGI IMG/M metagenome (GOLD analysis project Ga0164243, IMG submission 108781) | Organic Plus compost microbial communities from Emeryville, California, USA - Original compost - Organic plus compost (OP) | ecosystem: Engineered > Solid waste > Mixed feedstock >...
CTCGGCAAGATCAAACACGCCGACTTCGCGATGGCGGTGGGCGAGAAGTCCGACGAGGAGTTTCTCGACTTTCTGGTGAGCTATCTGGTGCTCTGCCGCAATGTGCTCGCAGCCGGCGGGGTGATGTTCGCCTGTATGGACTGGCGCCAGATCGACATCTTGCTCTACGCTGGCCGTCTGGCAGGCCTCACCCGCATCAACAAGGCGATCTGGAACAAGGGCTCAGGCTCGATGGGCTCGCTGTACAGAAGCGCCTATGAGGAGATCGCGATCTTCTGCAACGGCAAGTCCCCTGCCACCAACAATGTTCAGCTGGGCCGTAACGGTCGAGACAGAATGAACGTCTGGACGTACCCCGGCGCCAACCGCCGCGGCTCGTCAGCCGCCGATGAGCTCGGCTCGCACCCCACCCCCAAGCCGGTCGAGATGGTCCGCGATGCGCTGCTCGACGTAACCGACAAAGGTGATCTCGTGCTCGATCCGTTCATGGGCTCCGGCACCACCATCATCGCGGCTGAACAATGCGGTCGCATCGCCTGCGGCATCGAGTTCGATCCACGCTATGTCGATGTTGCGATCAGGCGCTGGCAGAAGGTCTATGGGACCGATGTCATTCACCTTGACACCGGCCAGCCCTTCCGCGCCCTCGAATCGCAGCGCACGCTCGAGGCTGGCGGCGCCTTCGACGACCCGTGACGGTCAGTGCGCGTTCTTAGCGGCATAAGCGAGCTGCGACAGATTGGCCAGATCGGGTGCCGCAAGCAGCTGGGTGAACGCGTCGACCTGATCGTCATGCTTGCCCTTGGGGAACTCCATCAGCTCGCGCTCGAACGCGGTGCGCCACTCGGCGTGCCGCGGCAGCCACACGCGCCCCTGCTCGAGCTTGACGGTCTGCCACTCCGCACGCTCCAGCTTCGAGAGCTTCGGGTTCATGTGCTTGAGCCAAAGATTGGGATAATGCGCCTTGACCACCGAATCATAGAGCGCGAGCCCGCCATGCGCGCCCTCGACGATGACGAGATCGGCATTGAACGCCTTGCGGTGCGCCGGCAGACGCTTCACCTGCTCGGAAAAGGCCAGCCGCTCACGCAGCACGTCGATGATGTGGATCTCCTTACCCCTGAACCCGGCGGTCACACAGACCGTATAGTCGTTGGTCTCGTTGGTCATGAGCGCGGTATCCCAGCTCTGGACGATCAGATCGAAATGCTCGGGCACCTCCTCGGTGTGGTTGAGCCATGCGAGCTTGAACAGATAGCCGCCCGAGGGAACCGGGCGCTGGTTCCACTGCGCTTCGAACAGGCTGGATGGGATGGTTGCGCGCAGGTGCGCCACCTCCTCCTCGCCGAAATGCTCCTCGTGCAGGATATGGCCCGCCCCGCGTTCCATGATCACGTTGCCGATCTCGAAACTCTGATCCTCATAGGCGACCAGCGGCAGAATGAGCTGTTCCCATCCGCCGCGCTCGATCAGCCGGCCGGGCAGATCATCGACATGGAGGCGTTGCGCCACTACGACGATGCGCCCGGTCTTGGGATTGTCGAGCCGGCTCGAGAGCGTGCTGTCGAACCAGGTGTTCACGCCCTCGCGCACCGTATCCGAGAAGGCATCGTCGGCCTTCATCGGGTCGTCGATGATCAGGAACTCGCCGCCAAGCCCGGTCAGCTTGCCATGGACCGAGGTCGCCAGGCGGTGCCCGTTCTTCGTGGTGCCGATCTCGCGCTTGGTCGAGCGCTTGGGATCGAGCCGGGTCTGGGGAAATGACCGCTTATACTGCTGGCTCTCCATCAGCTTGCGGCACAGATGCGCGAAGTTCTCGGCCAGGTCCTGCGAATAGCTGATGCAGACGATCTTTTCCGAAGGATTGCGCCCGAGAATGAATGCCGGAAAGCAGATGGTGGTGATGAAGGACTTGAGGTGCCGTGGCGGTGCACAGGTCACCAGCCGCTTCACCTCACCCTTCATCACCCGCTCGCAATAGTCGGCGATCAGTCCGATGTGCCAGTTATTGCGCAGCTCCAAGCCCGGATACAGATAGCTGAACGCCCATAGCGAGAACGCCAGAAGGTCGGTTCGGATTGCCTCGTCGAAAATCCGGCGTTCGTCGATATCAGGCATCGGACGCTCCGGTCTTGAACAGGCTGGCCATCTCGATCCAGTTCGCCATCACCCGCTTCTCCGCCTCGCTCAGCTCTGGCGGCGGCGGCGCCTCCTCGGCCGGCTCGTTCCCGAGTACGATCGAAACCGCGCTGAGGATCGCTTTCTGATCGCCGCCCAGTGCCTTGCTCTGGAGCTGGCGAAGGATCACCTCGATCGCGGGCGCCTTCGCCTTCTTGCCCTTCAGCGTGAACCCGATCTTCTCGTAGAACACCTCGCCGATGATGGTGCGGATGTTCTTGCTGCCCTTGCGCCTGCCCTTGCTAAGCTTGTGGCCTGGCGGGAACTGTCCGCTCTTGGGCGGCTTCTTGTAGCCCACCTCATAGGTCGGCTCGTCGCCATTCTCGTGCTCTGAATCCTGGTCGCTCATGACACGTCCCCCGCTGTCAGGCGCGACGGAACGGCCCGGCGCGCTAGTCGGTCGGAGCGGCGATGTGAGGAAATGCAGGCGACCACGAAGGAGCGTGATCGCACGCTCATTCCAACGCGTGCCGCTCCTTCCTTGGAGATTCTTAGATGAGTCATGCCGATCGTGACGTCAAGGCGGCGGCGAAAATAATCCCGAAACGGCCCAAAGGTCCCGCCTGCTCACGTAAAACGCGGAGAGAATTCCCATTAACAGGTCACGGGAATTTGCCCGCCCCGCGCGCGGATTCTCCAGGGCACGCCCGATCGGCCGCCCAGGAAAACGAATCTAATGGGAAAATTCCCATTAGAATTCCCATTGGATGCGAAACAACAGCCGCCAAAACCCATTCGGTAGTGCGCCACTAGGTGGCAGAGAAAGTGGGTGAGAAATCGCCGAAATATCGACGCGCGGCACTCTCCGTGCTACCGAATCGCCAGCCGAACCCCGCAGTCCTGCGGGGATTTCCGGAAATTCTCTGGACGGCGCCGAATCAGCAGGACTGCGTGGCGGTGGTGTCAGTCCGGCGCGAACCGCTCTCCACCAAACGCGGTCGTCCCAAAGTTGGCTGTGCTTCAGGCGACCAAATTCTGCCACTCAGCCAGCGCGGCGGAGCGGCGTTCCTTGTAAACTTGGCGGCTGACCAGATGGCGTTCAGAGTTGAAATGATTGTGCAGGGAGGCATGGACGGATGCGAATTTTTGTAACGACTTCATCTGCCGGAATCTCAGCATCGCGCGCTCGCGTCGTCGGAATGGAAGATGGCTGTTCTCGGCCCGGTTGTTCAAGTGACGGCCGGTCTCCTGCTTGGCGCGATTGCCCATCTCATCCATCGCCGCGCCGTATGAGCGCAATCCATCGGTGACGACAGCTTCCGGGGAGCCGTGGCGCCTGAGCGCCTTCTTCATGAACCTCAGTGCAGCGGCCTTGTCGCGGGTTTTGGTGACGTAGCTTTCGAGGATTTCGCCCTCGTGATCGACGGAGCGCCACAAGTACACCATCTCCCCATTCAGGCGCACATACATCTCGTCCAAATGCCATCGCCAATGCCGAAATCCGCGCATCCGGCTCACACGCTGGCGGCGAATGTCAGCCGCGAACATTGGCCCGAAGCGGTTCCACCATAGCCGAACCGTCTCGTGGCACAGGTCGTAGCCACGCTCGAAGAGCAGATCTTCCACGTTCCTCAAGCTCAGCGGATACCGGACATACAGCATCACCACCATCCGGATCACTTCCGGCGCAGAGTGGAAATAGCGAAACGGACTGGGCGACTTGGCTCTGGATTTGCGGCTCATTACCAGCCGCTACCAGCCACCCGAATCCGCTACCACATCCTTTTGACAGGACCCACGCTGCCACATCCCCTGGCAGAGCCTCGAAACGGATTAGTCGGTTTCGCGCTCGATTTTCGTGATATGTCCGCGCGGTAACACCTGCCCCCATTACTCTAAAATCTCCTATCCTCGGATTCACTTGCCCGCGTTCAGCCGCGCCACGATCTGCGCGTTGAACGCCCTGCCAGCCCGGACCGCTTCGGACTCCACTTTGTCCCAGTCGGGCTCCAGCGAATATTCCGATTTGTTCACCATCCGCTGGCGCGTGACGAACTGGAGTGCGTTGAGAGCGGCGCTGGTCTGACTGGTCTTGGTCAATGTGCCGATGTTGGTCGCCGCCACCACGCCGTCACTGGACACGATGGCAGTAGATCCGGACGTGTTCGCCGCGAAGGTGCCGGACAACGTCAGCACGGGCTTGGTTTCCATTTCGATCTGACGCCGTTCGGTCTCGCGAATGGCTGCGGTGGAATAGCCGTAAGTCACGAAAAGGTTCACGCCCGGCTTGCGGCGCATGTAGCTGTTGGTTGCCATGCTAACCCCAGCAAGCGCCATGCCGCTGTTGGCGATCGCGGGCATATTGGCCGGTGCAATAAGAACATATTGGTCGCCGCCACGGTCCTTGACGACGGGCACGCCGAGTTCGTTGTCCGCCGAGAGCGACTTGTAGCCGGGCACATCGCTGCCCAGTTCCCCACGGGTCTGGACATTCCATCCCGCCGCTTCCAGTTGCGTAACCAGATCGTCGTGTAGCGCCTGCGCAATGCCGGCGATTCGGGCAGCGTCGATCGCGCTCTCGACTTCGTGGATGATTGTCGTGCCGGGTCCGATCCCGCCCTTGCCGCTCCCCTTGCCATGCAACATCCACTTGATCTGCGTCACCGGCAGATAGACGGTGCGCTCGGCCGGAGCCTTCAGCTTGCCCATCGTATGAAACTGTTTGGCAGGGTTGGAGAACAACGGTTCTTCCGCCCGGGTCGGCGAGGCACAGAGAATGGCGAAAACCGCAGTACCCACTAATGCGCGCACCGCCCGCGATCGGCCCGTTGCATTCCGTTCGATCGCAAACGCCATTCCATCAGGCGCGCAAGCTTGTGTTCGAATTCCAAAGCGCATGATTACCCCCCTCGCAGCCAGCCCGGACGCGACTGGCGCCCCGGAGTCCCCCAGCGGTAGAGCGGAACCAGACGACACCGTGCGATACCCTGTTCAGGGTAGCTGAACACCTAGCCAAAAGTGGCTAGTCTCGGGCTAAGGGGGAAATTTTGTCCAGGGCAACAAAGCCGACCATCATCATGGGCATCGCAGCGATCTGGGTATCCATGCTGGTGTTTGCGACCATCTATGTCGCGATAAGCCAGCCCTGGCTCGGCGTGCGTCTCGAGCGGGATCCGACCGCCAACGCGATCCGGATCGCCCATGTCGAAAAAACCGGTCCGGCACCGCAGCTCAGTCCCGGTCAGCTTCTCGCGACGGTGGGCGGCATGACGCTGGAGTCGGAGGACCTTGTCGACGAACCGGACAGGCTCGGCACCTATGCGCTCTACGCGCGCATGCTGGCGCGGCAGGGAGAATTGCGCGCGCGGACGCTGGCGCCTCAAATCGCACTGGGCCTGGGTCCGGGCGGCGCTGCCGTCGAGATCGTCAACCCTGCGGGAGCCCGTCCGCTATGGGCGCTTCCTTTCACCTTCTGGTTACAGGTCCTGGCCGGCGCGTCGGGCTTCCTCATCGGCGTCTGGGTATGGAGCTTGCGACCGCGCGAGCTGACAGGCGTGCTCATGGCGATCGGCGGCGCTTGTCTTCTGGTGATGATCTTCCCTGCCGCCATTTACAGCACTCGGGAACTCGCGCTTGATCCGGTCCTGTTCCGCTGGCTGGCGGCAATCGATCATTTCGGGGCGCTGGGCTTCGGAACCGCTACTGTGGCGCTGTTCTACGTCTATCCGCGACGCCTGGTCCCTTTGAAGGCGCTTCTCGTCCTGCCCGCCATGGTCGGCGCCTGGTGGGTGGCCGACACGGGCTGGTTCCTGTTCGAAGGACCGCCTTTCGGCTTCCACCTGGCCGCCTTGATCCTGATGCTGTCCTTCTTTCCTGCGGTAGCTTTGCAATATCTCGGAACACGGAACGATCCGGCCCAGCGCGCCGCGCTGCGCTGGTTCGCGCTGGCAGTGCTCCTTGGCACCGGCACCTTCATCACCTTGATCGTGCTCCCGAACGTCGTCGGGCATCGGCAAGTGATCAACCAGGGCGATGCCTTTCTGCTGTTCATCATCGTCTATGGCGGTGTAGCCCTCGGTGTTGCCCGCTACAGGCTGTTCGAGTTGGAGCGCTGGGCTTTCGGCGTGCTTTTCTATGTCGCCGGCGCGCTTCTGATGGTGTTCCTCGACACCTTCCTCATTTTCGCCCTGTCACTCGACCGCGTTCCGGCGCTCGGCGTTTCGTTGATGGCGGTCGCGCTGTTTTACCTGCCCCTGCGTGATACGTTGCAGCGCCATATTGTCGGACGCGCAGTCGACTATGCGCCCTTGTTCCAGCAAACGGTCGACGTCGCGCTGGCGCCGCCGGGCACGGATCAGAATGCGCGCTGGATTGCGCTCCTCAAGCACGCGTTCAATCCTTTGCGGATAGAAGCCTGGGCTGGCAAGGGCGATTCCGTGTCGCGTCCTACCATTCGCGACGAGGGTCTGATCCTACTGCTGCCGGCAGTTGGCGAAATCAGGCCCGTAACGCTAGGCTATGCTTATGCGGGACGGAAGTTGTTCTCGCGAGCTGACGAAAAACAGGCACTCGAACTCTGCGCGATGCTCGACCATGCAATCCGGAGCCGCCGCGCACGCGAGGAGGGCGTGATGGAAGAACGCGCCCGCATCTCGCGCGATATGCATGACAATATCGGGGCCAAGCTGCTGAGCGCTCTCCACAGCACCGGAGACGCGCGCAAGAACATGCTGATCCGGGAGGCCCTGTCGGACTTCCGTGTCATCATTAACAACGCGTTTGGCGCTCCCCGGCCGCTCGATCAGACGCTGGCGGAATTGCGCATCGAAACCAGCGAAAGACTCGAAGCAGCAGGGATCGACCTGGCTTGGGAAACAATTGACGAGAGCGATACCGCCATACCGACCATGATCGCTCAGACGCTGTGCTCCATCATTCGCGAGGCGGTGAGCAATGTGATCAGGCATGCCCATGCCAAGACCGTTTCCGTCGCGATCGACTATCGCTGCGGCCGCGTGTCGGTGGCGATCGCCGATGACGGCCGGGGAATTGGCGATGGGGATGAAGGCCGCGGCAATGGCCTTGCCAACATGCGCACACGGGTCGATGCGCTCGCAGGCACCTTCGCGATCGGGAACGCCGATCCAGGCACCCGGCTGAGCATTGCGCTTTCGTGCTGAAGGAGCGGGCCGGCATGCGCAATGTTCTCATCGTCGAAGACGTCGTCGAAACGAGCCACTGGCTGGCAGCGATCGCGGTAGAAGCGTTCCCGGGTTGCGCGGTCCGCCGCGTTGACAGTGTGCGCGGCGCCCTTGCGCAAATCCGGGACAATGCGCCGGATGTGGCGTTGATCGATCTCGGCCTCCCGGACGGATCCGGGATCGATGTGCTGCGTGAGCTGAGGCGCGTGCAACCCGAGGCGCTTTGCGTCATCACGACCGTGATGGGCGACGACGCCAATATCGTCGCGGCCCTGTCGGTTGGCGCAAACGGCTATCTGCTGAAGGAACAACCGGCCGAACGGATCATCCGCCAACTTTCCCAACTTGCCGAGGGCATGCCCGCGCTTTCGCCTTCGATCGCGCAACGCCTGATGGAGCATTTCCAGCACACTGGACCTGCCGCCAACGAAGACGACGCGCTCACCGTGAGAGAGAAAGAGGTGCTGGCCTTCATCAGTCGGGGCTTGCGCAACAGCGATGTCGCCAAACAACTCGGGATGGCCGAGGCAACGGTGGCGACCCACCTCAAGTCCATCTACCGTAAACTCGGTATTTCATCCCGCGCCGAGGCGTCATGGCACGCCACGCGAATGGGGCTGAAGCCGCATTGATGGGTGTATTGTCAAAGCCATGGGATTAGCAATTGTCAGATCTATGGGACATATTCGAGTTGGATCGCCCGGCGATCTGCTCACTCCACTGCTAAACCTTAGGAATTGCGGAGTCATGCATAAAAGGCGAAACGCTCTGGAGATCAGCTCGGCCGTATTCCCTGAAATTCCTATAGATTGACAGGGCCGGCTGAGCGACTTCGCCCTCGATTGCGTGCCATGTTGGCGCTAGCAGATGCCCCACTATTCTAACAAAGCTGGTCCGGGCGTTGTCCGGTTTCGCGGTTGTTTCCGGTTTCTCTCTTTGAACGGGGCCATGCGGCGCAGGCCGGCCCCTGAATTCTCGGGGAGAACCGCAATGCACATCAAACTTTCGCTGGCCGCGCTGCTCGCGGCGTCGGTGCTCGGCGCGCCGGCGACGGCGCAGACCGCGCCCAAGGGCAAGGAGCTGGTGCTCTACGCATCGCCATCGCTCAAGGGTGCCCGGCGGGTCATCGCCGCGACGACAGCCAACCTCGGCCGGACGGGCGCAGACAATTTCGCCTGGAGCCTCAGCACCGCGGGGCGCTGGGAAGTGTGCATGGACGCCGGCCACCGCGCCGGCTGCCGGATCGTGACCGGCGAAATCCGCGATCTCGGGACCGACGGCGGCGCGATCACGTCCGCCCGCTATCTGGCCCCGGCCGGCGCCGGATCGCGCGCGCCCTCCGTCGCCGCGTCTGCCCCAACCCCGGGCCTGGCTTCGACCACGGCTGGCGGCCAGGGGCCAAGCTATGCCGGCTATGTGTACGAGACCGACTTCAACGACCTGACCATCACGAGCTGGACGCCCACCGCGGTCAATGGCCGCTACGAATATGCCGCAGGCCGGATCGAGGGGACCCTCTCCGGCAACACGCTGGCCGGCTATTGGATGCAGGAAGAATCGCCCCTCACCTGCGGCACCGCGCGCGGCGGCACGACCCATTGGGGACGCTTCACCTTCACCTTCAACGCGGATCGCTCCGCCTTCACCGGCAAATGGGGCGATTGCGGCGACGCGCCGTCCAAGACCTGGGACGGGCGCCTCATCCGCAAGACCGCCGCCGCGTCGCCCGGCGCAGACTGACATGCCCGGATCGTCGATCATGCTGCTGCTGTTCGCGGCACAGCTCGATCCCGGCGCCGGCCCCGACAGGGGCGCGAAGCCGACCCCGCCAAGCGTGTTTCACGGCAACTGGCGCGTGATGGCGGCCGACGACGAGAGCCGGCAGGCGACGATGCGCGTCGATATCCAGCACAGCCCCGGTGAGCGGAGCGGGACCGGAAGCTACGCGCTCTACCAGCCTTTTTGCGATCTCGTCACGGGCAGCCGCATCATTGGGACGGCGGACTGCGAGCTGACCGGACAGGGCGGCGAAGCGACCGTCCGCGCCGAAGCGGGGCGCATGATCGTCGTCTTTACGCCTACCGCGGAAGGCGCCGAGCATCGGCTCGTCCTCCGCCGCAGCGGCGCCCTGCTGATCGGCAGCTATCGGCACGGCGATTATCGCCGCACCGTCCGCCTCGAACGCACACCCGAATGAAGGAATTGAGAATGAAGAAAAGAGCAGGCTCGGTCGTGGCTGCGTGCGTGCTGCTCGCGGCTTGCGGGGAAGGCAGGAACGGCGGGGAGCCGATTGCCGACACCGGCGTATCGGTATCGGGCGTCGCCACCGGCGAAGCCGCGGCGCCGGGCAACCTGCCACCCTTCGCGCCGGTCTATCCGGGCGCGAAGGTGACCACCACCACGCTCAACGCGCAGGAACCCGACAAGGGGATGATGGTGCTGGCGGTGCCGAGCGCGGACAGCGCCGCGATCATCGCCTTCTACAAGCAGAGAGGCGAGGCCGCCGGTCTCAAGCTCGGCATGGAAACCGTAACCGGGGCGGCGCGAATCATGGCGATGAACGACACGGGCGAGACCGGCGCCGACAGCGCGCGGGGCTTGCAGGTCACGGTCTCGCCCGACGATGCAGACGCATCGACAGTCACGGTCGTCTATGCGGGAGGCCGATAGATGCGGATCATGGTTTTTGCGATCCCCGCGCTCATCGCCCTTTCGGCCTGCAGCGATGACGCCGGTACCGGAGCGGAAGCAGCGGACGGCGGCGCGAACGAAGCCGACGTGGCGGCGCCATCCGCAGCCGGGGACGCGACGCTCGACGACGCGCTGGCCTGCTGGGGTCTCACCAACCGCGCCTATTTCCTGCACCAGGCGATCACGGGAGGCGGCGGCAACCTGCCCAATCCGCCCACCCAAATCTATCGCGCCTGGCACAATGTCGCCGCAACCGCGGCGCACGGAGACGGCATGACGCTTTCCGCCTTCGAAGCGCGCCAGCAGGACGCACAGCGAAAGACGACCGTCTATTCGCTCGACGTGGAGCCCGATCATGCCGCAGCGGTGCAGCGGTGCATCGACACCGCGCCCCCGCTCGGCCCGGACCCCGAGCTCAACTGGCCGCAAGACTGAAGGAGATCATCGATGCGTAAAAGCTTGCACCTTTCGGCCACGCTGTTCGCCACGCTGATGCTGGCCGGTTGCTCGGGTGGCGACGGTGCAGCCGGCAGCTCGGGAACGTCCGGAGATGCCGGCGGCACGGCGGAAAGCCGGGCGGGTGCGGCCGCCC
>Ga0164243_10015331_pt1 | contig 10602 bp, 12 predicted proteins | sample OricompcompostOP_FD_108781 | JGI IMG/M metagenome (GOLD analysis project Ga0164243, IMG submission 108781) | Organic Plus compost microbial communities from Emeryville, California, USA - Original compost - Organic plus compost (OP) | ecosystem: Engineered > Solid waste > Mixed feedstock >...
GCCGGGATCTTCGCGCAGACGGTGGCGTTCAACTCGGCGTTCACGGTGATCGGGTTCGCCAACGACCTGCAGAAGGGCATCATCGACCGGTTCCGTTCACTGCCGATGTCGCGGCTGGCGGTTGTCCTGGGGCGCACCACATCGGATCTCGTCGTCAGCGTCGTGGCGCTCGTGGTGATGTCGCTGTGCGGGCTGGTCGTCGGCTGGCGCGTCCACGGCGGTTTCGGGGACGCGGTGCTCGGCTACCTGGTGATGCTGATGTTCGCGTGGGCGCTGTCCTGGGTCGGCGCGCTGATCGGCCTCGCGGCGCGCAGCGTGGAGGTGGCGCAGAGTGCCGGGCTGATCTGGATGTTCCCGCTGAGCTTCATCTCCTCGGCGTTCGTGCCGCTGGACAAACTGCCCGGTTTCCTGGGCGTGATCGCCGAATGGAACCCGTTCACGGCGGTGATCAACGCGACGCGCGACCTGTTCGGCAACCACTTCGGCGCCCCGCCGACGGGCTGGCCCGCGGAACACGCGGCGCTCTACTCGGTGCTGTGCTGCGTGGTCATCATCGCGATCTTCGCGCCGCTGGCCACGGCAAGGTACCGGAAGGTGGCGAGCAAGTAGTCCCCGGCGGCGCGGTGGAGGGGGCCGCGCCGCCGGACGCCCGACCTTCCTGCGGCACACCGCCCCGATACGCTCGCGGCGGCGAGGGGAGTCGGATGCGGTTCGGGGTGTTCCTCCTGGCCGGGCGCTTTCCCGGACAGGACGACGGGGCGGCGCTCCGGCGCGCGCGGGACGCGGTGGTGCGTGCGGAGGCGGCCGGATTCGACGACGCGTGGATCGCCGAGCACCACTTCATGTCCTACGGCACCTGCCCGTCCGCGATCACGTTCGCGGCGCACGCGCTCGGGGCCACGTCCCGGATCGGGCTGGGCACCGCGATCAGCGTGCTGTCCACGACGCATCCGGTGGCGCTGGCCGAACAGGTCGCGATGCTCGACCAGCTCGCGCAGGGCCGGTTCCGGCTCGGCGTCGGGCGCGGCGGGCCGTGGGTCGATCTGGAGGTCTTCGGCACCGGATTACCGCGCTACGAGGAAGGTTTCCCGGAAGGCTTCGCACTCCTGATGGACGCGCTGACCCGGCGCCGGGTAGCCGCCGACGGCAAGCATTTCGCCTTCCGCGAAGTCGAGATGGTGCCAAGGCCCCGCACCCTGCCGCACCCACCGGTCGTGCTCGCCTGCACCTCGACCGCCACCGCCGAACTCGCCGCCGCGCACGGCGTGCCGATGCTGCTGGGCATGCACATGACCGACGACGACAAAATCACGATGCTCCGCCACTACGCGCAGGCCGCGCGCGCCGCCGGCCACGACCCCGAGCAGATACCGCACGTCTCGACCGTCCTGGCCCAGGTGGCCGACACCCGGGACCAGGCCGTGGCCGAATTGCGGTCGGCGATGCCGGGCTGGCTCACGGACGGTCTCGCCGGGTACCGCCCCGTCGACGACCGTCCGCGGCCGCGCCGGGATCCGTTGCGGTACACGGAATTCCTGTGTGGAATCCATCCGGTCGGCAGCCCCGCCGAATGCGCCGAGCGGCTGCGGGAAAGCGCCGAGCGCACCGGGATCCGGCACGTGATCGCGATGGTCGAGGGCACCGGCGATCGCGACCGGACGCTTGCCAACATCGACCGGCTCGGCGCCGACGTGCTGCCGCGGCTGCGCTGACTCAGTTCGCCGCCACGGCCGCGCGAAAACGCAGCCGCGCCGGCAGCAGCGCGGCCCGCAGGTCGCCGCCGTCCAGCCAGCGGAGCAGATCCGCGAGATCGGCGTCGTCGGCCACCGGCCCGGCCCACAGCGCGGGTCCGACCGGCCGGCGCTCGATCGTGCAAGGCTGCACCATGACCAGCGCCCCGTTGCCGCGTCCCGCCGCGAAGGCATGACATCCGGCGCGCCCGAGCAGGCACCCGGCGGACACCAGCATCGCGTGCGGGTGCCCGCGCACGCAGTCACGCAAGCCCTCGACCACGGAACGCCCATGCTCGCCGCAGAAACCGCCGTCGCACACGACAACCGTGAACGGACCGCCCGGCCGCACGGTCTACCGCCCGAACCGCTGGAAGTGATTGATCAGCTGCCGCGGCACGAGCATGCGCTCCCCGTCGACGACGATCGGCACCAGGTCCGGCGCCTTGGCCTTCCACTGCGAGCGGCGGGTGCGCGTGTTGCTGCGGGACTTCTTGCGCTTGGGGACGGCCATCAGCGACGACCTCCCCGCTCGCCGTAGCGGCGGTGGAACTTCTCGACCTGGCCGGCGGTGTCCATGATCCGGCGCGCGCCGGTCCAAAATGGATGCGACCACGAGCTGACATCGACCAGCACGAGCGGATAGACGTTGCCGTCGGTCCATTCGACGGTCTTGTCGGAGGTGATCGTGGAGCGGGTGAGGAAGGCGTCCCCGGTGGAGGAATCCTTGAACACCACGGGATGGTAGTCGGGATGGATGCCTGGTTTCACGGCGTTTCGTCCTTTCCGGTGCCGATGTTGACGTCGCGTGCCGAGCTGGTCTCGTCGTCCTCGCACGGCTCCTCGTGCCACGTGCCGAACGGGTCGGGGTAGCGGGCCCACGCCTCGCGGCCCTCGGCGAGTTCCGCGTCGGTCAGCAGTGCTTCGCGGAGTTCCCGTTCGATGTCGGCGGGGTCGGCCTGGTGGGTCACGATCACGAGTTCCTGCGCGCGGTCGCCCCACAGCGGATGCCAGCGCAAGGACGCGAGCGTGCGGCGTTCGGCGGAGACGTCCTCCCACGCGGGAGCGTCCGCGGAGTCCAGCCACGGCCCGGCGTGTCCGATGCCGAGCCCGCCGCCCGCCGACTCGATCCAGAACGCCACGTCCGGCTGGCTCGCCACCCAGGCACGCCCGCGGGTGCGCACGACACCGTCGAGGAGCACGTCGATCGCTTCGTGGAGTCGTCCGGGGTGGAACGGGCGCTGCGCGGAGAACGTCAGCATGGCGACACCGCAGTCGGGTGACAGTGGCGGCTGGCCCCACACGAGCGCGCCGTGCGGATCGATCGGCTCACCCCGTCGCGCGCCGGCGGGCACGGGCAGCGTCGTCCTGTCTATTGAGGACAGTGGGACGACCGGTGCGGTCGGCGCGACCCTGGCCAGTACGGCGGCGGTTGTCGCGGCGGTCCACGCGTCGGGAGCGTCACCGGTCATCACGAGCAGATCGGCGAACTCCACCTGGGACAGTGCGAGCTGCGCGACGGTACGTTCGTCGTCGGGCGCGCCACGAAGCCCACGGTCGGCGAGCGCGTCCTCGCCGGTCGCGTCGGCGAGCCAGGCCGCGGCATCGAGGACCGTGATCACCGCCTCGATCTCGACGTCCTCGGTCGCCAGCCGGCCGTCGACCAGCACCTCCCGCAGTTCCCAGCACACGCGCTCGGGATCCATGACCTCGTCGAGCCGCACGATGATCCGCTCGACGCCGGGGCGCTCGCTCAGCTGGCGCAGCAGTGGCAGCAGGTCCTCGCGGACGGTGCAGGACACGCAGCCGTGGGCGAGTTCGAGGGTGGTCAGTGCCTCGCGGGGCCCGTGGCGCAGGAGCCGGTGCACGACCCCGGACGCGACGCGCCGCAGGTCGTAGTCGACGACGGCGGTGACCGCGTCACGCAACCGGTCCGCGAGGTCGCGGGCGGGCAGGCCGGCGAGACCGCTGATGAGAAGCAAAGGCACACGGCTTGAGTTGGTCACCCTACTACTGTAAACGATAATCATTGTCGTTTGCAGTGTGGGTGGCGATGAGTGCTTGGGGGTGCCCTGATCGCTTGACAGAGCCCGAATGGCACGTTCGGTTCCTTCTTGCGGCCGAACGTGGCATTCGGCTCCCTTCTCCGGGCGGGAGTGGCGGCGCGAGCGAGGCGAGAGTCGCTACCAGTGCCAGGGTGAGCGCAGGCCAGACCTTCTCCCAGCCCGATCCGCAGCCGCACTTCGCCGCGCTCCTGATGGGTCGAGCCTGGCGAAGCCACCGCGCAGCGGTTGTCCCACCTTTGAGGGACTCGGTTCTTGCGGTCAGCCTTGGCGTGCCTTGAAGCGCGGATCGCGCTTGTTCAGGACGAAGACCTTGCCGTGGCGGCGGACGACCTGCGCGCCCGGCTTCTGCTTGAGCGAGCGCAGTGACTTGCGGACCTTCATGTGCACCTCCTTTCATGGTGACAAGCATGTGATAATCATTTTCAATAAACCTACAGGTCCACATACCGGACGCTCTTGACGGGCATACCAGAACCGGTGTCAGTTCTTCACTGACACTTGTCCCCGGCCATGGAGTCCCGCGTGTCCAACGCTCCGGCGATCCTCGCCGTGATCAGGCGTGACGGGCCGCTCTCCCGCGCCGCCATCGCCGAGCGCACCGGGCTGAGCATGCCGACCGTGAGCAGGCAGGTCGCCGCGCTCATCGACGCCGACCTCGTCCGCGAGGCACCAGGGCGCGCACCGGCCGGCTCGCTCGGCCGCCCGCGGGTGCCGGTCGACATCAACACCGGCATCGTCGCCGCGTGCGGGGTGCACATCGGCGTCCGGACGGTGACCTACGGGCTCGCCGACCTGCGCGGCAACCTCCTGGCCAGTGAGCGCATGCCGACTCCGGAGCGGGACGCCTTCACGCGCATCGGCTCGCGGGTGCGCGAGTTCCTCGCCAATTGGCCGCACCGGCGGATCGCGGGTGTCGGCCTGGCGACCGGCGGCCAGGCCGACACCGCGGCCGGCCTGATCAGTCACCAGCGCCTCGGCTGGCACAACGTGCCCGCTCGCGACCTGCTCCAGCGCGAGGTCGGGCTGCCCGTGCGCGTCGACAGTCACGTGCCCGCGATGGCCCGCGCCGAACTGCTTTTCGGTGAGGGGAAGCGGTTCGACAGCATGCTGTACTTCTACGCGCGCCAGGTCGTCGGCGTCGCGATCGTCGTCGGCGGGCAGCTGCATCGCGGGCCCGGCTCGATCGCGCATCTGCCCGCGGGCAGCGACGTGCCGTGCCCATGCGGCCGCGTCGGGTGCCTCGAGGCGACGATCAACGTCCACACCGACAGCGGCAGGCTCACCGAACGGGCCGAGACGATCGGGCGCGCCGTGGCCCATCTGCGCGACGTCGTCAACCCCGAGCAGGTCGTACTGGGCGGTCAGGCGATCACCGAAGCACCCGCCCAGTGGATCACATTGCTCCATACGTTCGCCGCGACCACCGCGCTGCCCGGTGCGGACGTGCTGACGATGACCCGCTTCGGCCCGGACGTCCAGGCGATCGCGGCTTGCACGACGGTACTCGGCGATGTGTACGCCAATCCTCGTCCACAGTGGACTTGAGACGAAATTGTTGACAATAACGTGGGGAGGTCATTACTTTTCTGCGGGCACGGTGTCGTGTCCGGCCGACTCGAGGAGAAGGCATGCCGTTCGCTCGCGGAAGACGTCTCTGGTCCGGCGCCGTGCTCGGCGTCTGTCTGCTGCTGGCCTTCACCGGCGTCGCCGCGGCCGAGCCACCGGCCCGGCCGGGCCCGGACGGACTGGCCGCTCTTGCCGCCCTCCCCCCGAAAATGGCCTGCGCCGAGCTGACCGGCCTCAGGCTTCGCGACGTCACGATCACCTCGGCCACCGTGGCCGGGACGAACTGCGAGGTCCGCGGCACGATCGCGCCGGCCAGCACGATCGTCCTGCGCCTGCCCGTCCAGGGCTGGACGCAACGCTACGTGCAGACCGGCTGCGGCGGCCTCTGCGGAAGTGCCAACATCAACTACGGGCAGGCGTCCGGCTGCCCGCCCGTCACCGACGGCACCGTCGCGAGCGCGACCACCGACATGGGCCACCAGGGCCAGAACGACGGGTCGTGGGCGCTGAACAACCCGCAGGCCCAGATCGACTTCGCCTACCGGAGCGTCCACCTCACGGCCGAAACCGCGAAAGCGATCATCAAACGGTTCTACGGCCGCTCGCCCGCCTACTCCTACTTCACCGGCTGCTCCGACGGCGGCCGCGAGGCGCTCATGGAAGCGCAGCGCTACCCGGACGACTTCGACGGCATCGCGGCCGGTGCGCCGGCGAACAACATGGCCGTGCAGAACACCTTCCATCACGCCTGGAACGTCGTCGCGAACCTCGATGGCGACGGCCGCTACATCCTGCTCGCGGGCAAACTCCCGCTGATCCATCAGGCCGTGCTGAACGCCTGCGACGGGCTCGACGGGCTACGCGACGGGCAGCTGGACGATCCACGACGATGCGACTTCGATCCGTCGACGCTGGTGTGCGGGGCCGGCCAGGATCCGGCGACCTGCCTGTCCGCGGCCGAGGCCGCAGTGGTGCGGCGGTTGCACGACGGCGCTGTCGACGAGCACGGCAACAGGCTGGAACCGGAGATCGCGCACGAGTGGGGTTCGGAGCTCGACTGGACGCTGTTCGTGCCCGCCGCGCAAGGACAACCGGTCGCCAGCGAGAGTTTCGCCTTGTCCTACCTGCGTTATCTCGCCGCACCGAACGCGCAGAACCCGGACTACCAGCTGTCGGACCTGAAGTTCACCGTGGACTCCTTCTGGAAGACCGTGCGCTCATCGAGTTACCTGGCCGCGATGGACCCGGACCTCGGCGCCTTCCAGCGCGCCGGCGGGAAACTGTTGCTGTGGCACGGTTGGAGCGACCAGCACATCTCCCCGCAGTCCACATTGGCCTACTGGGACGCGACGCGGAAAGCCATGGGCGGCGCCAAGGTCGACAGCTTCGCGCGGCTGTATCTGTTCCCCGGCATGGCGCACTGCGGCGGCGGTGACGGTCCGAACACGACGGACGTGCTCACGCCCGTGATGGCATGGGTGGAAAGCGGGAAGCAGCCGGACCGGATCGTGGCGGCGAACGCCACCCGCACCCGCCCGGTCTACCCGTATCCGACCGTCGCCCGCTACGACGGCACCGGCAGCATCGATGACGCCGCGAACTTCGTGCCCTACACCCCGGGGAAGGAGCCGGGCCCCGGCTACGAATGGGTGGGGCAGCGGCTGTACTCCTCCGGGTACCAGACCTGGTGTGAGGCGATCGACGGAAAGCTCGTCTGCCACCGCTGATCTCCTGAGGTCAGGCCGCCTGACCGTGAGTCAGCTGGAGGAGATCCTCACCCGATCTCCGTCAACGTGTTCGAGAACTGGCGGTTCGCGTCCCGGACGAAGTCACGGCGTCGCAGCGCGAGACGGCGCAACGCCGGACCGTGGTCCCACGCGACGACGACCGTCGCGCCGAAGTGCAACAGTCGCCACAGCCCCCAGATGACGCGGCGCGCGAACCGGGGCATGGTGCGGAAACCCTGACGCAGGCGACGGCAGTGGAAGGGCACGTGCCGTTCCTCGTCGGCCAGGATGCGGGCGGCGACGGTGCGGGTGAGCGGGTCGGGGGTGCCGTCGCGCAGCGCGCGGTAGTAGCGCAGCGCGATGACCTCGGCGATGAGCAGCACCATGAGTTCCAGCCGCAACCCGAGCGCCCGCCGCAACGCGATGAACACCGCGTCGGTCCAGTGCCCGGTGATCGTGGGCGCCCCGGCGGCCGTCAGCAGCGACGCGAGGAGCCGCGCGTGGTTCTGCTCCTCGGCGACGAACATCCGCACCGCGGCCGCGTACTCCTCGTCGCCGGCCCGCGCGGCGGCGCGGATGAGGTTGGCGCCGTCCCCGGCCTCGCCGACCTGAAACCGCTGCACGCTACGCACGACGGCCGGATGAAGCCGCGCGCCCATGCTCCAGTCGGGCTCCCCGTCAGCACGCCTTTTCTGTGCGGCTACCCGGAATTCCCCGGTCCAGTCATCGGAAAGCGTCAGCTGCATACAAGGAGGACGCGCCGGCGGCGCGGTGGTTGGCAGGCGAGGGATTCACGGTGTGGCACGCGATAGCACACCTGGGAGGGTGAGGTCCACGCGTGATGGTCATGAGATCGGGGAGTTGATCCCGATGCGCAGGCAGCCCGTGCGCGCGACCGGCCGAGTTCCCCGGAGCGCGATAACACTGGCCGAGCTGTCCGCGGGGCCTCATGAGGTGTGGCGCGTCCTAACGCCGTGCCCGCAGGCCGCAGGCGGTGAGCACGACCGACTCCAGCACGGCGACCGCGGTGTAGATCACCAGCGACGCGCCCGTCAGCACCACGATGTCCGACCACACCTGGTCGTAGTCGAAACCGCCGATGGCGTTGGGGATCGCGCCGCCGATGCCGCCGCTGGTGGCCAGCCACTCGGCCACCAGGGCGCCGATCAGCGCGGCGGGCACCGAGATCCGCGCGGACGCGAACAGCGCCGGCAGCGCCGAGGGCAGCGCCACCTTCCGGATGACCGTGAACCGGTTCCCGCCGTAGGCCAGCACCAGTTCCGTCACCTGACGAGACGTCGAACGCAGGCCCAGCACCATGTTCACCATCGCGGGGAAGAACACGACCACACCGCCGATCACCGCGACCCCCGCCGCGCCCCGGCCGAACGCCAGCAGGATCACCGGGGTCATCGCCACCAGCGGCACCGAGCGCAGCAGCATCACGATCGGCATGAACGCCTGCTCCACCGGGCCGGACAGCACGAACACGACCGCCAGCACGACCGCCGCGACCAGCCCGCCGGCATAACCGAGCGCGGCGTCCGCGAGCGTCTGTCCCAGCGCGGTGAACACGACATCCCGATGCTGCCCCGCGCCGCGCGAGGTCACTAGGTATTCCCAGACGGCGCCCGGGGTCTTGCCCACCGACGAGTCGACGTCGAAGAACGCCAGGTAGGCCAGCCACCCGGCCACCATGAGCACGACCGCGACCCCGATCGGCCACAGCAATGACCACGTCGCGCGCGCCATCGCGGGCATCCGCGCGGGCTCCTCGGCCGAGGTCATGCCGCACCTCCCTGCGCCAGCATCGTCCGCGAGCCGCCCGCCCAGGGCGTCAGCAACCGCCCCAGCACCCCGATCGCGAGATACCCGACGCCCGCGACGAGACCGCACGCCAGCGCCAGCCCCCACGTCCTGGCGACCGCGTACGACTGCTGCGACGCGGTGAGCGCCACCCCGATGCCGTTGTCCACGCCGCCCAGGTACTCGCCGAGGATCGCGCCGAGCAACGCCGTCGGCGCGGCGATCTGCAACCCGCCGGACGTCGCGGGCAGCGCGGCCATGATCCGCACCTTCGTCAGCTGCTTCCACCGCCCGCCGCCATACGCGCGCACCAGATCCAGTGACGTCTGGTCCGCGGCCTTCAACCCGAGCAGCGCGCCGACCAGCGTCGTGAAGAACACCGACATGCCCGCCAGGAACACCGTCGGCGCGCGTCCGCCCTGCACCACCAGGATCACCGGTCCGATCGCGGTCAGCGGGATGCAGTAGGAGATCACCGCGATCTGGCTGGCCACCCCTTCCAGCCGGGGCAGCAGCAGGACGAGCAGCGCGATGCCGATCGCGAGTCCGTTGCCCCACAGGAAACCCAGCAGTGCTCCGCTGAGCGTGATGCTCGTGTTGCGCCAGTAGAACTCCACGCCGTCGGCGCCGTACTGACGCAGCACCGCCAGCGGCGTGGGCACCGCGCCACTGCTCCGGAACACCGTCAGCGCGAGCACCGTCCACAGGGCGATGATCAGCACGACGCCCGCCAGCCCGCCGAGCCAGCGCGGCCGCGGCATCACTCCTCACCCGCCTTGCCGAACAGCAACTCGGAAAGCTCGTCGTGATAGGCGTGGAACTCGCGGGTGCGCAGGATCTCCGGATGCCGTGGCCGCGGCAGTTCGATCGGCACCGTGCGGATCACCCGGCCGGGGCGCGGCGACATCACGGCGACCACGTCGGAGAGGAACACCGCCTCCGCGATGCCATGCGTGACCATCAGCGTGGTGGCGGGTTTCTCCGTCCAGATCCGCAGGAGCTCGGAGTTGAGCCGCTGCCGGGTCATGTCGTCCAGCGCGCCGAACGGCTCGTCGAGCAACAGCACGGACGGCTTCACCACCAGCGCCCGCGCGATCGACACCCGCTGGCGCATGCCGCCGGACAGCTGCGCGGGCCGGGCCTTCTCGAAACCACTGAGCCCGACCAGTTCGATCAGCTCGTCGAGGTAGCCGTTGTCCACGGGCAGCCCGGCGACCTCCAGCGGCAGCCGGATGTTGGTCCGCACACTGCGCCACGGCAGCAGCGCCGAATCCTGGAACGCGATCCCGAGTTCGTGCTCGCGGCGCAGCTGCGCGGGTGTCTTGCCGTCCACGGTCGCGGCGCCGCTCGTCGGTGACTCGAGCCCGGCGAGAATACGCAGGATGGTCGACTTACCGCAGCCGGACGGGCCCAGCAGGGACAGGAACTGCCCGCGCTCGCTGACGAGATCGGTGCCGGCGAGCGCGACGACCTCCTTGCGCCCCATCGGAAACGTCTTGCCGAGACCGCGCAGGCTGATTCCGCTGCCGGTCACGGCGACACTGGAAACCGCCAGTGATCGGGACATCGCCACCAACTCCTAGTTGTCGTGACCCGGGAGGTTGTTGACGGCGCGCCTGCTTGAACGTGGGAGGACCTCCTGGCGGAGTGGATGTGTCTGGCATTCACCCGCAGGAGGTCCTCGATGGCTCACGCTAATGCCCGTAC
>Ga0164243_10015332_pt1 | contig 10600 bp, 6 predicted proteins | sample OricompcompostOP_FD_108781 | JGI IMG/M metagenome (GOLD analysis project Ga0164243, IMG submission 108781) | Organic Plus compost microbial communities from Emeryville, California, USA - Original compost - Organic plus compost (OP) | ecosystem: Engineered > Solid waste > Mixed feedstock >...
CCGACGCTGATCAACGCACCGTCGACCCGGCCCCACGTGTCGCGGGCCGCGGCCAGCAGACGAGCCGGCGCGTCGGCGTCCGCATTGTTCGCGGCCACGCCGATCGCGCGATCGGCGTGGCCCAGCTCGGTGGCCGCAGCCACGGCCGACTCCGCGGTGCGGCCCGAGACCACGACGCGCGCGCCGTCGGCGACCAGGGCCTCGGCGGTCGCGCGGCCGAGCCCGCGGGTGGCGCCGGTGAGGATGTAGACGCGGTCGGTCAGGCTCAGGTCCATCAGATGCTCTCCTCCACGAGGGATACGGGGACGACGTCCGGCGCGCCCTTGCGCGCGGCGTCGGCGGTGTGGTCGTCGGGCTGCCGCTGGCTCTCGCGCTCGGCCTCCACCCGCTTGACGTAGTGGTCGACCTCCCGCTCGCGCTGTGCCGCATCCCAGCCGAGGTAGCTGCCCACCAGGTCGGCGATGTACGGCGCCGCGGTGACGCCGCGGTCGAAGGTCTCGAACGACACCCGCATGCGGCGGGTGAGGATGTCGTCGAGGTGGCGGGCGCCCTCGCGGGTGACGGCGTAGACGGCCTCCGCCTGGAGGTAGTCCTCGGCGCCGGGCAGCGGCTCGCCCAGCTCGGGCTCGGCGGCGATCAGGTCGAGGATCTCGAGCACCAGCGCGCCGTAACGCTCGAGGAGGTGCTCGACGCGGTTGATGGCCAGGCCGGAGGAGGCGGCCAGCGAGCGGCGCTGGTTCCACAGCGCCTGATAGCCGTCGGCACCGACGAGCGGAATCCGCTCGGTGACGCACTCCCCCGCCCTGCGGCCGAGCACGGTCTCCAGGCCGTGCACGGCCTCGTCGACAGCGTCGGCGGCCATCACCCGATAGGTCGTGTACTTCCCGCCCGCCACGACGACCAGCCCTGGCACCGAGTGCGCCACGGCGTGCTCGCGCGAGAGCTTGGACGTCGCCTCCGACTCCCCGGCGAGCAGCGGTCGCAGGCCGGCGTACACGCCTTCGACGTCGTCGCGCGTGAGCGGCACCTCGAGCACGCCGTTGACGTGCTCGAGCAGGTAGTCGATGTCCTTCGAGCTGGCGGCGGGGTGGTCCTTCGAGAGCTCCCAGTCGGTGTCGGTGGTGCCGATGATCCAGTGCCGCTTCCAGGGGATGACGAAGAGCACGGACTTCTCGGTGCGCAGGATCAAGCCGGTCTCGCCGCGGATCCGGTCCCGCGGCACGACGAGGTGGATGCCCTTGCTGGCGCGCACGTGGAACTGCCCGCGCTCGCGCGCCATCGCCTGCGTCTCGTCGGTCCACACCCCGGTCGCGTTGATGACCTGCGAGGCACGGATCTCGAACTCGTGCCCGGTCTCCAGGTCGACGACGCGGGCACCGACCACCCGCTCGCTCTCCTTGAGCAGCCCGAGCACGCGGGTGCGGGAGGCGACGGCGGCGCCGTACGTCGCGGCCGTGCGGGCGAGGAACATGGTGTGGCGGGCGTCGTCGACCTGGGCGTCGTAGTAGCGGATGGCGCCGACGAGCGCGTCCTTGCGCAGCGACGGGAAGGCCTTGCGCGCGCCGTGGCGGGTGAGGTGCTTGTGCACCGGTATGCCGTCTCCGTACCCGCTCGCCTTCGACATCGCGTCGTAGAGCGCCACCCCGGAGCCGGCGTACCACCGCTCCCAGCCGCGGCCGGTGAGCGGATAGAGGAAGGGCACCGGCCGCACCAGGTGGGGTGCGAGGCGCTGCATGAGCAGCCCGCGCTCCTTGAGGGCCTCGGCGACCAGCCGGAAGTCCATCATCTCCAGGTAGCGCAGGCCGCCGTGGATCAGCTTCGAGCTGCGCGAGGAGGTGCCGGAGGCGAAGTCGCGCGCCTCGACGAGGCCGACCGACAGGCCGCGGGTGGCGGCGTCGAGGGCGCAGCCGGCGCCGACGACTCCCCCACCGATGACGAGGACGTCGAGGTGCTGGCTGCCGAGGCGCTTGAGGGCCGCCGCGCGGGCGCGGGGCGAGAGGCCGGCCGGGCTCATCCGTCGACCTCCACCCAGTCGAGGGTGCGTTGCACGGCCTTCTGCCACTTGGCGTAGCCGGCCTCGCGCTGGTCGTCGGACCAGGTCGGCTCCCAGCGCACGTCCTCGCGCCAGTTGCGGCGCAGCTCGTCGGGGTCACGCCAGTAGCCGACGGAGAGACCGGCGGCGTAGGCCGCGCCGAGAGCGGTCGTCTCGGGCACGACCGGGCGTGACACGGGCACACCGAGCACGTCGGCCTGGATCTGCATGCAGAGGCTGTTGAGGGTGACGCCGCCGTCGACCTTGAGCACCTCGAGTTGGACGCCGGAGTCGGCGCACATCGCCTCGACGACGTCGCGGGACTGGTAGCAGATCGCCTCCAGCGTGGCGCGGGCCAGGTGCGCGTTGGTGTTGAAGCGGGAGAGGCCGACGATCGCGCCGCGGGCGTCGGAGCGCCAGTGGGGGGCGAAGAGACCGGAGAAGGCGGGCACGAAGTAGACGCCGCCGTTGTCGTCGACCTGTCGGGCCAGCGCCTCCGACTCGGCGGCGCCGCTGATGATGCCGAGCTGGTCGCGCAGCCACTGCACTGCCGAGCCGGTGACCGCGATCGACCCCTCGAGCGCGTAGACACAGGGCTCGTCGCCGAACCGGTAGGCGGGCGTGGTGAGCAGCCCGGCCCGCGAGCGGACGATCTCGGTGCCGGTGTTGAGCAGCATGAAGTTGCCGGTGCCGTAGGTGTTCTTGGCCTCGCCGGGCTCGAAGCACACCTGGCCGACGGTGGCGGCCTGCTGGTCGCCGAGGATGCCGGTGATCGGCACCTCGCCGGCGAACGGCCCGTGCGCGCGGGTGGTGCCGTACGGCGTGGTGGCCGACGATTCCCGGATCTGCGGCAGCATCGCCCGTGGCACGCCGAACAGCGCGAGCAGCTCGTCGTCCCAGTCGAGCGTCTCCAGATCCATCAGCATGGTGCGGCTGGCGTTGGTGACGTCGGTGAGGTGCACGCCGCCATCAGTGCCGCCGGTGAGGTTCCACAGCACCCACGTGTCCGGCGTCCCGAACAGGACGTCGCCGCGCTCCGCCCCCTCCCGTGCGCCGGACACCTCGTCGAGGATCCACTTCAGCTTGCCGCCGGAGAAGTAGGTCGCCGGGGGCAGCCCGGCCCGGTGCCGGATCAGATCGCCGGAGCCGTCGCGCTCCAGCGCGGCCGCGATCGCGTCGGTACGGGTGTCCTGCCACACGATCGCGTTGTACAGCGGACGCCCGGTGCGCCTGTCCCACACGATGGTGGTCTCGCGCTGGTTGGTGATGCCGATCGCAGCGAGGTCGCTCGCGTCGATGCGCGCCTTCCCGAGCGCGGTCTGCACGACCGCCGACGTCCGCTCCCAGATCTCCACCGGGTTGTGCTCGACCCAGCCGGCGCGCGGCAGGATCTGCTGGTGCTCCAGCTGGTGCCGCGCCACCTCCGACCCGTCGTGGTCGAACACCATGAAGCGGGTGCTGGTCGTCCCCTGGTCGATCGCGCCGACATAGCGTGCCTGACTGGCCATGGGTCGACTCTACGGACCCCGGGCGCGCATTCAGGGGCACCCTCAGGGCCAAGCCTGATGCACTTGGTCGGCGCACCCTGTCAGGCTGTGGTCATGACGACCGAGCCGCTCCAGGCGCCCGCGCCCAGCACCGTCGCCGCGCAGGCGATCGATCTGCACAAGACCTATGGCACGGGTGACTCGCTGGTGCGTGCGCTCGATGGTGTCTCCCTCGACCTGGTGAAGGGCGAGTTCACCGCGATCATGGGGCCCTCCGGCTCGGGCAAGTCGACGCTGATGCACTGCCTGGCCGCGCTGGACAACCCGACGTCGGGAAAGGTCATCATCGGGAGCACCGATCTCTCGCGGCTCAAGGACAAAGCCCTCACCGCGCTGCGGCGCGACCAGATCGGCTTCGTCTTCCAGGCGTTCAACCTGATCCCCACGCTGAGCGCGCGCGAGAACATCCTGCTCCCCCTCAACCTCGCCGGCCGCAAGCCCGACGACGGCTGGTTCGACACGGTGATCGACACCGTCGGGCTTCGCGACCGGCTCGCCCACCGCCCGGCGGAGATGTCGGGCGGGCAGCAGCAGCGGGTCGCCTGCGCCCGGGCCCTGGTGAGCAAGCCCGCCATCGTCTTCGCCGACGAGCCGACCGGCAACCTCGACAGCACGTCGAGCGCCGAGGTGCTCTCGTTCCTCCGGCGCACGGTCGACGACTTCGGCCAGACGGTCGTGATGGTGACCCACGACGCCGTGGCGGCGTCGTACAGCGACCGCGTCGTCATCCTCGCCGACGGCCGCCTCGTCGACGAGATCCGCTCCCCCGACCGCGAGCAGATCGTCGAGCACATGACGGCGCTCCAGGCCGCACAGGTCGCCGCGGCCCAGGGCGAGGCCGGCTGATGTTCCGGCTCACCCTGCGCAATCTCTTCGCGCGCAAGGTCCGCCTGCTGATGAGCGGACTCTCGGTCATCCTCGGCGTCGCCTTCCTCTCCGGCGTCCTGACGTTCAGCCACGGGCTCGGCACCACCTTCGACAACATCATCAACGGCTCGACGCCCGACGGCGTCGTGCGTGCGCACGGCACCGAGGAGATCGACCAGAGCATCACCGGCCAGACCCGGCAGTTCCTGACCCCCAAGGAGGTGGACAGGCTCGCCGCGCTGCCCGAGGTGGAGCGCGCGGACGGCGACGTCATCGGCTTCGGCATGAACCTGCTCGCCAACGACGGAACGGTCGTCGGCGGCACGGGTGCGCCCACCCTGGCCTACAACCACACCGACGCGCCGAACATGGCCGGCGACCAGATCCTCAACCTGACCGCGGGCACCTGGCCGGACGGACCGGGCGAGGTGGTCATCGACGCGCGTGCCGTGAAGCGGGGCGGCTACCGGGTGGGCGACGACGTGAGGCTGCTCGCACCGTTCGGGCAGCTCGAGCGCACCATGAAGCTGGTCGGCACCGCGGAGTTCAGCGGCGGCGGGACGGCGGGCGCCACCATCCTCATCTTCGACACCCACGAGGCCCAATCCCTGTTCCTGGGCGGCAAGAACGCCTACAACCAGATCAGCCTGACCGCCGCACCAGGTGTCAGCCAGAAGGAGATGATCGCCGCCGCGGCCCCCGTCGTCCCGCACGGCTTCGACGCGGTCACCGGCGACAAGGTGGCCAAGGAGACCCAGGACATCTTCGGCACGTTCCTCGACGTCATCAACACCTTCCTGCTGGTCTTCGCCGTCATCGCCGTCATCGTCGGCGGCTTCATCATCGTCAACACCTTCACGATCCTCGTCGCGCAGCGCACCCGGGAGCTCGCGCTGCTCCGGGCGCTGGGCGCCGGCCGCTCCCAGGTGACCCGGTCGGTGCTCTTCGAGGCCTTCGCACTCGCCGTCGTCGCCTCGACGGCCGGGATCGGCATCGGACTGCTGCTCGCCCGGGCGCTCGCCGCCGTGTTCCGCGCGGTCGGCCTCGACATCGCGGGCAGTGCCCTGACCCTCACCGACGGCACCGTGATCACCAGCTACGTCGTCGGCATCGTCGTCACCATGCTCGCGGCCTACCTGCCCGCCCGCCGCGGCGGCAAGGTTCCGCCGGTGGCCGCCATGCGGGCCGACCTCGTCACCGAGAACAGGTCGCTGCGACGCCGCACCCTCATCGGCGCCGTCCTCCTGGTGATCGGCGCCGGGTTCGCCGCGACCGGCGTGGCCGGCGCACCGGGGATCGACGCGGCGTGGATCGGCGTCGGTGCGGTGATCTGGATCCTCACCCTCGCGGCGATCAGCCCCGTCATCGGCAAGCCGGTGCTGGTGCTCTGCCGTGGCCTGTTCGGTCGGCTCTTCGGCACCACCGGCCGGCTCGCCGGCGAGAACGCGCTGCGCGACCCTCGTCGTACGGGCGCCACGGCGTCGGCCCTGATGATCGGCCTCGCGATCGTCTCGACCATCGGCGTGCTCGCCTCCTCGCTCAACCGCTCGGTCGACGACCTGGTCGACGAGCAGTTCACCGCCGACCTGATGGTGCAGAGCTCGACCTACCTGCCGTTCTCGACCGAGATCGGTGACCGGGTCGCCGACGTCGAGGGCGTCGGCGTGATGAGCCGCCAGCAGTCGACCGCCGCGCAGTTCCACGGCGACCCCGCCTATCTGACCGGCGTCGACGAGTCGTTCCCCCAGATCTACCAGCTGGACGTGATCCACGGTCAGGCGACGCCGGGCAGCGAGCAGGCGGTCATCTCCGAGTCCTTCGCCGACAAGTACCACCTCGAGCTCCGCGACACGCTCCAGTTCAGCTTCCCCGGTGGCAAGCAGCTCGACTCCGACGTGGTCGGCATCGTGGAGAACTCCGACGTCACCTCGGAGGTGACCGTGCCGCTCGGCGACCTGGGCCCGATGGGGGTGCTGCGCCAGGACACCGCCATCAGCATCCTGCTGGCGCCCGGCGCCAAGCTCGCCGACGTCCAGGAGAAGGTCGAGGACGCCGCGAAGTCGGCGCCCATCGTCGCCGTCTACGACAAGGACAGCTACGCCGACTCGATCCGCGACCAGATCAACCAGCTCGTCTACATGATCTACGGCCTGCTCGCCCTCGCGATCGTGATCGCCGTGATCGGCATCGTCAACACGCTGGGGCTGAGCGTCATCGAGCGCACCCGCGAGATCGGGCTGCTGCGCGCGGTCGGGATGAGTCGCGCCCGGCTGCGCCGGATGATCACCCTCGAGTCGGTCACCATCGCGCTGCTCGGCTCGGTGCTCGGTCTCGTGCTCGGCACCGTGATCGGGCTGCTGCTCCAGCGGTCCCTCGCCGACGAGCTGACCACGCTGGGCATGCCGCTGGCGCAGTTGGTGTGGTTCCTGGTGATCGCCGTCGTGGTGGGCGTCGTCGCGGCCGTGATCCCGGCGGTCCGTGCCTCCCGGCTCAACGTGCTGGACGCGATCTCGACGGAGTAAGAGATTCCGCGGATCCTCTAAGAGATCCCAGCGGGGCCTACGCGAGTGCGATCAGGTCGGCGTACTCGTTGTTCCAGAGGTCCTCGACGCCGTCGGGGAGAATCAGCACCCGATCCGGCTCGAGGGCCTGGACGGCGCCCTCGTCGTGGGTGACCAGCACGATCGCGCCCTCGTAGCGGCGGATCGCGGAGAGCACCTCCTCTCGCGAAGCGGGGTCGAGGTTGTTGGTGGGCTCGTCGAGCAGCAGCACGTTGGCGGCCGACACCACCAGCGATGCGAGCGCGAGCCGGGTCTTCTCCCCACCGGAGAGGACGGCGGCGGGCTTGTGCGCGTCGTCGCCGGAGAAGAGGAAGGAGCCGAGCACGGAGCGCGCCTCGGTGTCGGTGAGCTCGGGTGCCGCGGACTGCATGTTCTCCAGCACGCTGCGGCCGACATCCAGGGTCTCGTGCTCCTGGGCGTAGTAGCCGATCTTGAGGCCGTGCCCCGGCACCACCAGGCCGGTGTCGGCCTGGTCGACGCCGGCGAGGATGCGCAGCAGGGTGGTCTTGCCGGCGCCGTTGAGGCCGAGGATGACGACCCGCGAGCCCTTGTCGATCGCGAGGTCGACCGCGGTGAAGACCTCCAGCGCTCCGTAGGACTTCGAGAGGTCGCGGGCGGTGAGCGGTGTCTTGCCGCACGGGGCCGGGCTCGGGAACTTGATCGCGGCCACCTTGTCGGCCTGACGCTCGCCCTCCACGCCCTCGAGCAGTCTCTCGGCACGCTTGAGCATCTGCTGGGCGGCGGAGGCCTTGGTCGCCTTGGCGCGCATCTTGTTCGCCTGGTCGGTGAGGGTCTTGGCCTTGTTCTGCGCGTTCATCAGCTCGCGCTTGCGACGTGCCTCGTCGGTCTCACGCTGGGTGAGGTAGTGACGCCATCCCATGTTGTAGATGTCGATGACCGCGCGGTTGGCGTCGAGGTGGAAGACCTTGTTGACCGTCTGCTCGAGCAGAGCGTTGTCGTGGGAGATCACGATGAAGCCGCCGCTGTAGGACTTCATCCAGTCGCGCAGCCACACGATGGAGTCGGCGTCGAGGTGGTTGGTCGGCTCGTCGAGGATGAGCACCTCGGAGCCTGAGAAGAGGATGCGGGCCAGCTCGACGCGGCGCCGCTGGCCGCCCGAGAGCGTGCCGAGGTGCTGGTCCATCAGCCGGTCGGGGATGCCGAGGCTCTGTGCGATCTGCAACGCCTCGGTCTCGGCGGCGTAGCCGCCTCCGGCGTCGAGCTCGTCCTGTGCCCGCTGGAACTTCCGGAACGCCCGGTCGCGCTCGTTCGGGTCGTCGGAGCCCATGGCCACCTCGGCGGCCCGCATGCGTCGTACGGCGTCGTCGAGTCCGCGGGCGGAGAGGATCCGGTCGCGCACCAGCACCTCAGGGTCGCCGACGCGGGGATCCTGAGGCAGGTAGCCGAGGTCGCCCGCGTTGGTGACCGACCCTCCGGCCGGGAGCACGTCGCCGGCGAGGACCTTGGTGAGGGTCGTCTTGCCGGCGCCGTTGCGGCCGACGAGGCCGATCTTGTCTCCGGGCCCGACGCGGAAGCTGACGTCCTCCATCAGGAGACGAGCACCGACACGAACCTCGAGCTGGTGCACCGTGATCATGACGTGCCTCAGTGTCCCACGCTCGCGCGTGACCGCCGAAACGGCGACGGCTGTCATAGGGTGCTGCCGTGCGATTCAATCCCAAGGCTCGGTTGGACACCTCGCGCACCCGGGACGTCGGCAGCAGCGGCGGAGGTGGGGGCGGGGGCCTCGGCGGCGGAGGCATGCGGCTCCCCATCCCGACGGGCAAGGGCGGGATCGGCGGCATCGTGGTCGTGATCATCGTCGTGGTCGGCTACTTCCTCGGCGCCAACCCGCTCGGTGGCGGGGGTGGGCTCGGCCTCCCGGGTCTGGGCGCCGGCGCCTACTCCCCTGCCCGGTTGAGCGACGCCCAGGAGGGCACCGATCGCTACGCCGACTGCAAGACCGGCGAGGACGCCAACAACAGCTCCGACTGCGCTCGGGTCGCGGTCGAGAACTCCCTCAACGCCTACTGGTCCTCCGCCATCGGCGACAAGTTCCACCCCGAGCGGGCGGTCGTCACGTTCACCGGCTCGGTCGACACCGGCTGCGGCCCGGCCGGCTCCGACGTGGGGCCGTTCTACTGCCCCTCCGACGAGACCATCTACCTCGACACCGCCTTCTTCAAGGACGTCTTCCAGGGCCAGCTCGGCGGCTCGGGCGGCGCGTTCGTCGAGCCCTACGTGCTGGCCCACGAGTTCGGCCACCACATCTCGAACCTGCTGGGCTTCATGGGCAGGGTCAAGGGCGGCACCGGGCCGCAGAGCGACGGTGTGCGGCTCGAGCTGCAGGCCGACTGCTACGCCGGTCTGTGGGCGAAGCACGCCACCGAGACCGAGGACGCCTCCGGCGAGGTGCTGATCCAGGACCTCACCCAGCAGGACGTCGACGAGGCCATGGACGCCGCCAAGACGGTCGGCGACGACTACATCCAGAAGCGGGCCGGCGGCCGTGAGGACCAGGAGTCCTGGACCCACGGCTCGTCGGCGCAACGGCAGAAGTGGTTCATGACCGGCTACGAGCAGGGCACCGTCGAGGCCTGCGACACGTTCTCCGCACCGCAGGTCTGAGGCTTAGAGATTCCGCCGATAGGCAGCGTCTGCTGCGCGCCGCCTATCGGCGGAAATCTCTTACAGCGCGAGCAGCGCCTCCATGTGGGGAAACGTCCGCTGCAGCACCCGGAGATGCGGCGCCACCGCGGGATGCCGGTACTTGCCCGCGAGCGCACCCTCGCCGCCGGCGACGCGGGCCAGCGCCCACTCGGCGCGGTTGAGCGCGGTGTAGACCGCCACGGCGCGAGCGCCGAGCAGCACGTCGTCGTGGTCGAAGGCGCCGTCGAGGCCCAGCAGGTAGGCGTCGAGGAGCGGCTCGAACTCCTCACGCGTGGACAGTGAGAAGTAGCCGAGGTCGCCACCGACCGGACCGTGCCCGAGGGTGCCCCAGTCGATGGCCAGCGCCTCGTCCCCGGCCCGACCGGGCAGATTCATCGCGGTCGGGTCGCCGTGTTGCGGCACCTGCGGCAGGTCGTCGAGCAGCGTGAGCATGCTCTCCCGGCGACTCCACAGGTGCTCGGCCACGTCGGCGACCGTGGTGCGTGCCAGGGTCGGCCAGCCGCCGCGTCGGACGACGCGCGCCATCCGGTCACGCATCAGGTCGGCGGCGAGGAAGCGCGGGTGACCCAGCGGTGCGCGGGCGAAGCGGCCGAGCGAGAGGGCGAGGAACAGGCCGCTGGAGGCGGCGTCCTCGACCCAGTCGCGGGTGATGGTGATGCCGTCGGGGTCCTCGTCGACCGACGCGTCGGCGGCGCGGAGGCCGGGCGTGGTGGAGGTCAACCCGGTCAGCAGGACGTCGGCCTCGCGCCGCCAGTAGCCGACATGGCTGCGGTCGGAGAGCTCGTCGGGGTCACCGGGCTGGGGCGCGCCGAGTCGCTTGACCACGACCGGCCGGCCACCCAGCGCGGTACGCCAGACGCCGACGGTCGACGTCCCCGACCCTCCGCGCAGGGCCACCCAGTCGGGCTCCGGCTGCCACATAG
>Ga0164243_10015333_pt1 | contig 10600 bp, 11 predicted proteins | sample OricompcompostOP_FD_108781 | JGI IMG/M metagenome (GOLD analysis project Ga0164243, IMG submission 108781) | Organic Plus compost microbial communities from Emeryville, California, USA - Original compost - Organic plus compost (OP) | ecosystem: Engineered > Solid waste > Mixed feedstock >...
CCTCTCATCCAGTGCGGGAACAGTCGAATTCATGGCTCTCCCCCCGGGTCGTCAGGACGCTCGATGAGCGTCGACTTCATCGCCGCCTACGCCGGCAGCTCGGTCGCGCAGGCCGCGCTCGTCGCCGGCGCCACGGCGACGGCGACGCCGGTCTGGATACGCCCGCTGCGCCATCGCCTGTTCGCGCTCGTGCCGCTGCTGTCGCTCGTCGGCGTCGTCGTGCTGCTGCGCCTCCACCCCGAGTACGCCGACAGCTTCGCCACCGTCGCGCTCGTCTGCGTGCCGCTGCTGGCGCTGATCGGCGCCGCGCGCGTCGGCCCGCCGGCGATGCTCGTCACGCTCGGCGCGCTCGCGCTGGTGCTGCACGACACCCACTCGCTCCCCGGCCAGCTCGCGGCGCTGACGCTGATCGGCAGCAGCTGCCTGCTGCTCGGCACGCTGCTGGTCGCGCTGACGCCGCCGGAGTGGCTCGGCGCCGGCATCGTCGCGATGGCCGCCGCCGACCTCGTGCTCGTCGCCAGCGGCGTGCTCGGCCCCGCCAGCGACGTGCTCAACGCGGCCGGCGTCGGCGAGCACCTGCCGCAGCTCCAGCGCGTCGAGATCGGGCCGCTGGAGATGGGCTACGGCGACATCTTCCTGCCGGCGCTCGTCGGCGCGCTGCTGGCCGCGCGCGCCCGCCCGCGCACCTGGGCGGCCGGCCTGACGCTGCTGTTCGCGCTGCTGGCCGGGCTCGTCTTCCTCGCCTTCGACCGCCTCCCGGCGACCGTCCCGGTCGCGCTCGCGCTGCTCGTCGTCGAGGCCGCCGGCGCCGCCCGCCTCGCCTGGCGCGGCCGCCGCCGCCGGCCGTCCGCCGTGGAGCCGGTCGCGACGCCGGCTAGCCTCTGAGCCATGGCACCTCTCGACGTCGCGATCGCCGGCGGGCACGGGCAGATCGCCCTCCGCCTCGGCAAGCTCCTGTCCGCGCGCGGTGACCGCGTCCGCGGCCTGATCCGCAACCCCGACCACGCCGACGACCTGCGCGCCGCCGGCGTCGAGCCGGTCGTCGTCGACCTCGAGGCGGCCGACGTCTCGCAGGTCGCCGGCGCGATCGTCGGCGCCGACGCGGTCGTCTTCGCCGCCGGCGCCGGGCCCGGCAGCGGCGAGGCGCGCAAGGAGACGATGGACCGCGACGGCGCCGTCAAGCTGATCGAGGCGGCGAAGGCGAACGGGATCGAGCGCTACCTGATCGTCTCCTCGCGCGGCGCCGACGCGAACGCGCAGGGCGACGGCTTCGCCGCCTACCTGCGCGCGAAGGGCGAGGCCGACGAGGCCGTCAGAGCGAGCGGTCTGCGATGGACGATCGTCCGCCCCGGCGCGCTCGTCAACGACCCGGGCACCGGCCGCGTCCGCACCGACACCGGCGACGGCAGCATCCCCCGCGACGACGTCGCCGCGACGCTCGTCGCCGTCCTCGACGAGCCCGCCACCGCGGGCAGGACCTTCCTGCTGATCGGCGGCGAGACGCCGATCGCCGAGGCGGTCGCACGGGTCGCGGCGTCGTAGGCGCGTCGGCGCGGCGTGCCGTGCGATGCGGTCAAGCGGGTCGCCGCGGGCGCCTGAGCGCCCGCGTCAGCCCTGCCCGATCGTCGCCGCGACGCGCTCTCGGAAGGCGACGAACGCCGGCGTCGCGCGCAGCTCCGCGGTGCGCGCGCCGGCGTCGAACGGCACCGGCTCGTCGAGCACGATCCGCCCCGGCCGCGGGCTCATCACGAGCACGCGCGTGCCGAGGTAGACGGCCTCCTCGACGCTGTGGGTGATGAAGAAGGCGGTCTTGCCGGAGCCGCGCCAGATGCGGTGCAGCTCGTCCTGGAGGCGGTCGCGCGTGAGCGCGTCGAGCGCGCCGAACGGCTCGTCGAGCAGCATGATCGCCGGGTCGTTGGCGAGCACGCGCGCGATCTGGCAGCGTTGCTGCATCCCGCCCGACAGCTCGTACGGCGCGGCGCCGCCGAACTCGCTCAGCCCGACCAGCTCCAGGTAGCGCTCGGCGATCCGGCGGCGCTCGGCGCGCGCGACGCCGCGCAGCCGCGGCCCCAGCTCGACGTTGCCGCGGACCGTCATCCACGGGTAGAGGTTGGCCTGCTGGAAGACGACGCCGCGGTCGGGAGACGGCGCCGTCACCGGCATGCCGCCGACCGTGATCGCCCCCTCGGTCGGCGTCAGGAAGCCGGCCAGCAGCTGCAGCAGCGTCGTCTTGCCGCAGCCGGAGGGGCCGACGAGCGCGACGAACTCGCCGGCGCCGATCTCCAGATCGAGCGGCGCGAGCGCCTGCACGTCGGCGTCGCGCCCGCGGTAGCGGTGCGCGACGCCGCGCAGGAGGACCGTGTGGTCGCCCGGAATCGAAGGCGCCTGGCCGCCCGATTCCGCTCTCACTTCGAAGCCGCCTCCGCGAATCTCGTCGTGACCGCGTCGAGGTATCTCTGCTGCTCGAAGACGGACGGGATCTGGCCGAGTCTCTGGTTGAAGGTCGCCGTCGCGAAGAGGTTTCTGCCGACGCCGCCGCCGAGGTACTCCGGCCCCGCCTGGTCGGCGGCGCTGACGAAGATCAGGTCGGCGGCCTGCGCCTTCGCGTCGGCCGGGTCGATGTTGAGCTCGGCCGCGATCGCTCTCGCGGCCGTGTCGGGATCGTCGTGGAGCAGTCTGACCGCTCTGTCCTGCGCTCTGACCCAGGTCGTGACCGCGTCCGGGTACTTCTCGGCGAACTCGTTCGTGACGACCGCGAGGTCGTAGGTCGTCTTGCCCTCTCTCGCCAGCTCCTCGCTGGTGATCAGCACTCTGCCGCCGTCGCCGACGATTCTCGCCAGGTTGGGGTTCCAGACGTAGGCGCCGTCGATGTCGCCGCGCGTCCAGGCGGCGTAGATGTCGTCGGGCTCGGCGTCGATCACCTCGACGTCTCTCTCCGACAGGCCCGCTCTGTCGAGCGCCGCCAGCAGCGAGTAGTGCGAGGTCGAGGCCAGCGGCGTGGCGATCTTCTTGCCTCTGAGCTGCTCGATCGAGCCGATGTCGTCTCTGACGACGAGCGCCTCCGCTCTGCCGATCACGTCGTGGATCCACGGCACCTGGTAGTCGATCGGCGTCGAGAGGCCGCGCGCGACCGGGCTGGAGCCGGCGAGCCCGATGTCGACCGAGCCGGCGACGACGGCCTCGTTGACGGTGCCGCCGGAGTCGAACAGCTTCCACTCGATCTCGGTGTCGGGGAAGGCCTGCTCGAGCCATCTCTGGTTCTTGACGACGAGGTCGCCGTTGGGGATCGCCTGGTAGGCGATCGTGATCTTGCCGGGCGCGCCGGAGCCGCCCGCGGCGGCGGTGGCGTCGTCGCCGTCGTCGGAGCCGCAGGCGGCGACGCCGACGACGAGCAGCGCGGCCAGCAGCAGCGCGAGCAGCGGCCTCAGCGGGCCGCGTCTGGAAACGGGCATGCGACTACCTCCTGGTGGGTTCTCACGCCCTGCCGTGCCACGGCAGGACACGCTTCTCCAACTGCTTGACGAGCTGGTCGAGCGCGATCGCGGTGAGGCCGATCACGATGATGCAGAGGACCGCGACGTCCGTCTGCTGGAACTTCTTCGTCTGCCACGCGAGGCCGCCGATCCCCGGGATCCCGTCGACGGTCTCGGCGGCGACGATCGTCGTCCAGGCGAAGCCGAGCGCCAGCCGCGTGCCGGTGAACAGCTGCGGCAGGATCGACGGCAGCGTGACGAAGCGGACGACCTGCCAGCGCCCCGCGCCGAGCGCTCGCGCGGCGTCGATCCGCTCGCGTCTGATCCCCTGCACCCCGGCGAGCACCGACAGCGCGATCGGCGGGAAGGCGGCGAGGAACAGCAGCCAGATCTTCGACGTGTCCTCGATCCCGAACCAGATGATCAGGAGCGAGAAGTAGGCCAGCGGCGGCAGCGAGCGGATGAAGTTGACGTACGGCTCGACGACGAGCCGCAGCGGCTTGATCGTCGCCAGCAGCAGCCCGAGCGCGACGCCGAAGAGGAGCGCGAAGGCGACGCCGCGGAGGATCCGCCAGAGGCTCGCCCACAGGTGCTGGTGGAGGTAGTAGCCGGAGAGGCCGACCTGCCCGTCGTGGGTCGACTCGCCCTCCTTGAGCCGCTCCCAGACGGCGGAGGGGCTCGGCACGAAGACCTCCGACCACACTCTCAGCTCGACGACCAGCCACCAGATCCCGAGCAGGATCGCCAGCGACAGCAGCGGGATCGCGACGCGCGCGGCAGCTTTCTGTACAAACTCGACCAAGATAGACGGGATTAATACCGCATCCCGGCGCGGCGGGTAGCCTCCGTCCATGGGACGACTCGACGACGCCGACCTCTCGCTGGCGCTCGGCAAGGAGGAGGGGGAGCGGCGGCTGGAGGAGGAGCAGCGGCGGCTGCTGGCGCTGCGGCTCCAGCTCGGCGGCCTGATCGGCGACGGCTGGCTCGGCCCGCCGCTGCTGGTCGTCTTCGAGGGCTGGGACGCCTCCGGCAAGGGCGGCGCGATCAGACGGCTCGTCGCCCCGCTCGACCCGCGCCACGTGCGCGTGATGCAGTTCGCCGCGCCCTCCGACGACGAAAGGCGCCACCACTTCCTCAAGCGCTTCTGGCCGCCGCTGCCGGGCTGGGGCGGGATGGCCGTCTTCGACCGCTCCTACTACGGCCGCGTCCTGGTCGAGCGCGTCGAGGGCTTCGCGACCGAGGCCGAGTGGCGGCGCGCCTACGACGAGATCGCCGCCTTCGAGCAGATGCTCCACATGGAGGGCACGACGATCGTCAAGCTGTGGCTGCAGATCAGCGACGGGGAGCAGGAGAAGCGCTTCGAGAAGCGCGCGCGGGACCCGCTCAAGCAGTGGAAGCTGACGGACGAGGACTGGCGCAACCGCGAGAAGCGGCCGCAGTACGAGGCGGCGCTGGAGGAGATGTTCGCGCGCACCGACCGCCCGGCGGCGCCGTGGACGGTCGTCCCGGCCGAGTCGAAGGCGTACGCGCGGGTCGCCGTCCTGGAGACCGTCAACGAGGCGATCGAGCGCGCGCTGCGCGCTCACGGGAGAGAGCCGATATCGTTCCCTGCACGAGAAGGGAAGTAGCCCTGCGACACGGCGCGTTCGTCAGCACGGTTCCCACCGCGGGAACCCGGCGCGCCGGCTGCAGCCCCGCGGCGGGTCAAACCTTCGAGACCAACGAACCGATCTCGAAGGAGCCCCATAGATGTTGATCCCCTGGCTCGGCCTGGTGGCGTTCATCGTCGTCTCGCTGACGATCGACCTGCGCGGTCACGGCGGCAGACCGATGACGCCCCGCAACGCGCTGATCTGGTCGGTCGTCTGGACCGGGATAGGCGTCGCCTTCGCCGGCCTGCTGGCGATCTTCGACTCCGGCGACTCGGCCGGCGAGTACCTCTCCGGCTTCCTGATCGAGAAGTCGCTGTCGCTCGACAACCTGTTCGTCTTCGCGATCCTCTTCTCGTTCCTGCAGGTGCCCGACTCGCAGCGCCTGAAGGTGCTCGTGTGGGGGATCGCGGGCGCGATCGTGCTGCGCACGATCTTCATCCTCGTCGGCGCCGCGGCGCTCGACGCCTTCCACGCGACGACCTACGTGCTCGGCGCGCTGCTGCTCTTCACCGCGATCAGAATCGCCAGAAGCGGCGGCGAGGAGATGGACCCGGAGAGAACGCTGATCATGCGCTGGATGCGCAGGGTGCTGCCGCTCTCCAGAGGCTACGACGGCGACAAGCTGTTCACGCTCGAGAACGGCAAGAGACTTGCGACGCCGCTGTTCGCCGCGCTCGCGCTCGTCGCCGCCTTCGACGTGATGTTCGCGATCGACTCGATCCCGGCGATCTTCGCGATCACGCGCGACACCTACATCGTCTTCGCCGCCAACGCCTTCTCGCTGCTCGGCATGGTGTCGCTCTACTTCCTGCTCGACGGCCTGCTCGACCGCTTCCGCTACCTCCACTACGGCCTCGCGGTGATCCTCGCCTTCGTCGCCGCCAAGCTGCTGCTCGTCGACGTCTGGCACCCCTCCAACGGCATCTCGCTGCTGGTGATCGCCGTCTCGCTGGCGGGCGCCGCGCTCGCCTCGATGATCGTCGAGAGAAGAGAGGCGCGGCTGGCGGCCGAGCGGCGCGAGCAGGCGGCCGCCGCGGGCGCGTCGGAGCCGGTCGAGCGGCCGGCCGACGAGCCGGCCGGCACGCCGCGCGCCTAGCCGTAGCGCCCGAAGACGAACGCCTCGTGGATCTGCTCGATCTGCGGGGCGAGCTCCATGATCCCCTCGACGCCGTGCGTGCGGACGTGCTCGAAGGTCAGCTCCCAGACGGCGCCGGCGGCCGCCTGGGGGACGAAGTCGGGCAGCGCCCCGAGCTCGGGGCGGTCGGCGCGGGCGGCGCGGTAGCCGGCGCCGATCACCTCGGCGAAGCGGCGGTGGGCGTCGGCGCGGCGCGCGAGCGCCTCGTCGCCGGCGCTCAGCAGCTCGACCAGGAAGGAGCGCGCGAAGGCCGGCTCGGCGCCGATCACCTCGAGGAAGACGCGCGCCCCCTCGCGCAGCTGGCCGCGCCAGCTGGTCTCGGCCGCGACCGCCTCGACGACCTGGCTCAGCACCAGCTCGAAGCCGACCTCCCAGGCGGCGAGGAAGCAGGCGTGCTTGTCGGGGAACTGCTCGTAGAAGGTCTTGCGCGAGACGCCGGCGCGCGCGATCACCTGCGTGACGGTCGTCGCCGCGTAGCCCTGCTCGGCGACCAGCTCGGCGATCGCCTCCAGCAGCCGCCCCCGCTGCGAGGCGAGCACGACCTCGCGCGCGGCGGCGTGGCGGCCGCGCGGCAGCGCCCGCGGGATCGGCCGGCCGGGCGGCGGGGCGGGGGATGTCGCCTTCTCGCTTGCCATCGGTAAACAGGATGGTACAGTAGGAAACAGACTGTTTCTACGAGACGGAGGCCGCCCCGATGGACGAGTCGCTCCCCACGCACGTCGACGTCGCCATCGTCGGCACCGGCTTCGCCGGGATCGGCATGGCGATCAAGCTCAAGCAGGCCGGCCGCGACGACTTCGTCGTGCTCGAGCGCGCCGGCGACGTCGGCGGCACCTGGCGGGACAACGTCTATCCCGGCTGCCAGTGCGACGTCCCCTCCAACGTCTACTCGTTCTCGTTCGCGCCCAACCCGCGCTGGACGCGCACCTTCGCGCCCCAGCAGGAGATCTGGGAGTACCTGAGAGCGGTCACCGACAGATACGAGCTGCGGCCGCACATGCGCTTCAACGCCGAGCTGCTGAGCGCGAGCTGGGACGAGGCGGCGCAGCGCTGGACGATCGAGACCGCCCGCGGCACGCTGACCGCGCGCGTGCTGGTCGGCGCGATGGGGGCGCTCAGCCAGCCGGCGATCCCCGACCTGCCGGGGCTCGACCGCTTCAGAGGCGTCAGCTTCCACTCCGCCACCTGGAACCACGACCACGACCTGACCGGCCGCAGGGTCGCCGTCATCGGCACCGGCGCCTCGGCGATCCAGTTCGTCCCGGCGATCCAGCCGCAGGTCGGGCGGCTGACCGTCTTCCAGCGCACCCCGCCGTGGATCATGCCGCGCAGAGACCGCCGCGTGCGCCCGCGCGAGCGCGGCCTCTTCCGCCGCCTGCCTGCGGTCCAGAAGGCCGTGCGCGGGACCGTCTACTGGGGCCGCGAGCTGACCGTGCTGCCGTTCATGAAGCCGCGCCTGCTCGGCCGCATCCCCGAGCGGATGGCGCGGGCGCACCTGAAGCGCTCGGTCGAGGACCCCGAGCTGCGCGCCCGTCTCACGCCCGACTACGCGATCGGCTGCAAGCGGATCCTGCTGTCGAACGAGTGGTATCCCGCGCTCCAGCAGCCGAACGTCGAGGTCGTCTCCGACGGGATCGCGGAGATCGCCGAGAACGGCGTCGTCACGCGCGACGGCCGCCTCCACGAGGCCGACACGATCATCTTCGGCACCGGCTTCCACGTCACCGACATGCCGTTCGTCGAGCGGCTGCGGGGCCGCGACGGGACGCTGCTCGGCGACCTCTGGCGCGAGCGGGGGATGGCCGCGCTGCGCGGCACGACGATCGCCGGCTTCCCGAACCTGTTCCTGCTCGTCGGCCCCAACACCGGCCTCGGCCACAACTCGATCGTCTTCATGATCGAGGCGCAGCTGACCTACGCGCTCGACGCGCTCGCGCGCAGCGAGCAGGCCGGCGCCGCCGTCTTCGAGCCGCGCCCCGAGGCGCAGGAGCGCTTCAACGAGCAGCTGCAGGCGCGCATGCGCGGCACCGTCTGGACCGCGGGCGGCTGCGCCAGCTGGTACCTCGACGCCCACGGCCGCAACACGACGCTGTGGCCCGGCAGCTCGTGGTGGTTCCGCATGGCGACACGCCGCTTCGATCCCGCCGAGTACGCCCTCATCCCGGCCCGCGCCCGCGATCTTCGGGAAGACGAGGAGCGCGAGGTCGCGTCCTCGCACCAGGTCACCGCTTGACGGGACGTCGGCGACCGGCATATAACACGATGTGACGTCGCGCACAGCGGCGTCGGGGGAACGAACCGAGGAGCAGCTCGTGGAAGGTGTCGACCGAGTCCGCAAGCACAGGGGGCCGGTCGGTTCGGGCTGCGCAGAGACGATGTCGAGGGGGACGACGGGAGAGGCGCCGCGCGCGTCGCGGTTCGTCGCTGCCCGAAGGACGAGGTGAGCGGTTGATGACGGACGTCCAGGCAACGCTGAAGGCCGAGCAGGAGGACGCCGTCACCGGCGCTCGTCCGGTCTTCGAGCTGTTCGAGGGCTTCGCGCTGACGAGCGTGCTCGCGTCGCTCGAGCGCGCGGGCCTGTTGGAGCGGCTGGAGGGCGGGCCCGTCCCCGCCGACGCGGCCGAGGGCTCAGACGGCTTGCCGCTCGCCACGCTCCGGTATCTTGCTCAACGTGGCATCGTCGAGGAGACCGATGGGGCGTTCAGTCTGTCCGCGCGCGGACGCGCGATCGTCAAGGACAAGGGCTACCTCGTCTGGCTGCAGGGCGGCTACGGCCACGTGCTGGCCGCCCTCGGCGACTTCTCCACCGGCGCCAGACGCTACGGGAGCGACGTGATCCGAGACGGTCGCTGGGTCGCCGACGGCTCCGCCCTGATCGGGCGCGACGACGTCTCGCCGCACGCCACCGCGGTGCTCGAGACGATCGACTTCTCGCACGTCGTCGACCTCGGCTGCGGCAACGCCCGCTTCCTGATCGCCGCCGCCAGACGGTTCGGCGTCAGCGGCGTCGGCGTCGACCTCGCGCCGGAGGCCTGCGAGGACGCCGAGCACGCGATCGCCGCCGCCGAGCTGAGCGACCGCCTCACCGTCCGCTGCGGCGACGCCGGCGACCTCGACGCGATCCCCGAGCTGCGGCAGGCCGACCTCGCCGTCGCCTTCTTCCTGCTGCACGAGATCTTCGAGCACGGCCGCGACGCGCTGATGGCCTACCTGCGCAAGCTCGGCACGATGATGCCGAAGGGCGCGCACATGCTCGTCGCCGAGGTGCAGCCGGCCAGCGGCGCGCCCGACGAACGCTGGCGGCCGGAGTTCACGCTGCTGCACGCGATCATGCGCCAGCAGCTGCTGACCGAGCAGGGCTGGCACGACGCCTTCACCGAGGCCGGCTGGAGCCGCCACGAGGTGCGCGAGCTGGGCCTTCCGGGCGCGATCCTGCTGCTGTACCGCAACGAGAACGGCGGGGAGGGCGACGCATGAGCGCGCGCATCACCAGACGCGCCGGCGTCCTCATCACCGAGAACGTGCCGGTGCCCGTCGAGGTCGAGGGCCACCACGCGCCGACGCCGTTCATGGTCACGCCGGAGACGCTGCCGGGCACGCCCTTCAGCATCGCCGTCGTCGACGCCGCCAGACTGATCGGCGCCCCGCACGCCGATCTGCACGTCCACGACGACCACGACGAGCTCTACCTCGTCGCGACGCCGGGGCTGCGCTTCACGGTCGAGACCGAGGAGGAGGCGATCGAGCTGCGATCGCCGGCGACGATCTCGATCCCGGCGGGGGTCAGGCACCGCCTGATCTGTCACGAGGTCGAGGGCGACCACTGCCCCTTCCTCGGGATCCTGGTCGAGAAGGGAACGCTCCCGGCTTAGGGGGAGAAGGGGCACGAGGGGATGGAAGCTTCGGCGATCACGAGAACGGGAGCGGAGAGCGAGGTGCGGCGGCCGCGGCTGCGGCTCGCCGGCCCCGGGCGGCGCGGACGGCTGCGCGTCGCGATCATCGGCACCGGCAACATCGGCACCGACCTGCTGCTCAAGGTGCAGCGCTCGGAGCTGCTCGACTGCGAGCTGTTCGCCGGCCGCAGCAGCGGCTCGGCCGGCATACGCCGCGCGCAGGCGATGGGCGTCGAGACCTCCGACCGCAGCATCGACGCGCTGCTGGAGGAGCCGGAGCGGTTCGACCTCGTCTTCGACGCCACCTCGGCCGTCGACGCGCGCCGCCACTACGAGCTGCTGAAGCCGCACGGCATACCCGTGATCGACCTGACGCCGGCCAAGCTGGGGAAGATGTGCGTGCCGGCGCTCAACCTCGCCGACTGCGTCGGCGAGCCGAACCTCTGC
>Ga0164243_10015334_pt1 | contig 10599 bp, 10 predicted proteins | sample OricompcompostOP_FD_108781 | JGI IMG/M metagenome (GOLD analysis project Ga0164243, IMG submission 108781) | Organic Plus compost microbial communities from Emeryville, California, USA - Original compost - Organic plus compost (OP) | ecosystem: Engineered > Solid waste > Mixed feedstock >...
CCCGCGGGCTCGCGCTCCGCCTGCTCCTCGGCCGCTTCTTGCTGCATGAGGTCGGCGAGCGGGTTGCCCTGCGCGAGCAGCGCCTCGACGCCGAGCGTGTTGCCCGCGAGCGCCGAGACCTGCGCGATCACGCCGTCGACCTGGCGCGACGCCTCCTCGAACCCGCCACGCAGACCTCCGGTCGTGGCGTCGACCATCGCGTTGCGCACGGTCGACATCGCCTGGTCGACCTGCCGCAGCGCGCGCTCGCCCTCGGCCCGGATGCTCCGTGGATCCAGACGCCGGCGGTTGCGCCGACCACCGCGCTGCGCGCCGTCACCGGTCGCAGCCTCGAACAGGACACGGCTCAGCTTGCCGGGTCGGCTGCCCTCCTGTCCGTCGGGCTGGCCTGGGCGCTGCTCGTGTGGCTGCGCCGCCTGCCGCGTTGCCTCGAGGGTTCGTTTACCGACCTCCTCGAGACGACGAACAGCTTCCTCGGCGCGCTGCTGGCGCCGGCGCTGCCGCTCTTCATCGAGGCGGGAGAGCTTGTCCTTCCCGAAGTGTTCCATGCCGGGCCGTCAGGCATTCTACGCGTTTGCCACCCGGATTCTCCCTTCTAGATCTGCCAACGAGGCGACAACGGATCGGCAGGCCGGTGGGTGGACCTTCCCTGCGCTCCGGGGCTAGCATCGGGGATCAGTGGCAGTCGACCGACCGCGGCGGATCCTCCGGTTCTTCGGTCAGCGTGGCGATCTCCTGGCGGCGGAAGCGCCGGGCCTGGTCGTGTATGACGCATCGGGCCATGTGCGCCTCCGCGCCGAGGTCACCGATCTCGTCGACATCGCCCCGGTCGATGACGAGCTGTGGGTCGTCAGCCCCGGCAAGCTCACGCGGCTGTCGGCGCGCGACGGTCGCGAGCTCGGGTCGGAGCCGATCGACTATCTCGATCCCGCGGGCCGGTTCCTCCTGTCGTCCGCGGCTCCCCGCCTCCCGGTCTGGCACGCCGACAAGCCGGTGCTGGTGCGCACCGGGCCCGCGCGCACCGAGGTCCCGGGGCCGGGCGGCGAGCTGATCCTGCCGGTCGCCGATGGCCGGTGGCTCCTGTGGCAAGGCGGCCAGCTCCGCCTGTGGCGAACGATCGGCGAGGCGTGGCGGCGCCCGCTCGGCGATCCGGGATCGCGCCCGTTCGACGCGCAGCTCGTGCTCGAAGGCCGGATGTTCGCGTTCGCGCAGCTGCGCACGGCCAGCGAGACCGAGGTGCGCCTGCTCGTCGCGACGGTCAGCGACGGCGCGCAGACCACGCAGCTCCGCCTGCCCGGCGTCACCCAGCTCGTGTTCGCGGCGCGCCGCGGCCTCGCCCTCGCGCGGGCCGGCGATCGCCTGAGCATCATCGACCTGCGGTTCGGGCGCTGGCTCCGCGATCTGATCCTGCCGTCGGGCACGACCGAGATCGCCGTCGACGAGGGGCTGACGCGGATCGCGCTCGGCAGCCCCGAGGGGCTCGAGCTGGTCCGCCCCGACGCGCTCGCCTCGCCCGCGCTCGACGGCGGGGAGCCCGCGGCCAGCACCGTGGAGGCGGTCGCGAAGGACGACGCGGCCGCGCGCCTCAACGGGCACGCCGTCGCGGCCTCGGAGACCGAGCCGGCGCTCGCGGGGGATCCCGAGCGCGCGGACACGTCCGGCGACGAGCCGCCGGCCGAGATCGAGGAGCCGCTTCCCGACGCACCGCTCGTGCGCCTCGATCCCGTCTCGGTCACGCCGACGGCGACCGAGGCCGAGATCGCGCAGGCGATCGACCTGCGGCTCCAGCTCGTCGGCGCGCGCGTCAACGTCGCGATCGCCGAGGCGTGGGACAGCGGCCGGATCAGCAAGCCGGATCCGGCGCGCCCGCCGTACGCCGACGAGGTCGCCGGCCTGCTCGGGCTCGCGAGTGGGCGCGCGCCCGCCGAGCTCGCGAGCGCGGTCAACCGGTTGCGCGCCGTCGAGGAGATGATCACCGCCGCCGAGCGCAGCCGCGCCGGGCGCCTCACCCCGCTCGACGTGCTCGCGCGCGACTTCAACCTGTCGCAGATCGCGGTGGCCGCGCTGTTCGCGATCGTCGCGCCGCGGCTGCGCGGCGAGCTCGCGCGCCTGTACGGGATCCTCGCCAACGATCCCGGTCGCCCCGTCGTCGACGAGCACCTCGTCGGCCAGATCCTCGGCGCCGGGTTCGCCCCGCAGATCGCGCGCGAGCTCGACGGCGATCGCCCGCTGCGCCGCTACGGCCTCGTCCGCGTCGGCAGCGGCGACCGCCCCTTCGCCTCGCTGAGCGTCGATCCGCTCGTGGTCCGCTACATCGCGAACCAGCCGCCCGAGGGCGAGCCCGACCTCCACCTCAAGGTGCGCCAGGTCGACCGCGATCTCGCCGAGCTCCAGCTGCCCCGCGCGCTGATCGTCAAGGCGCTGCGCTTCCTCGCGACGCCCCGGCCCGACGAGCCGGTTCGCGTCGTCGTGCGCGGACGGACGGGCGCGGGCCGCCACACGCTCCTGACCTCGCTGGCGTCGCGGGCGGGCCGCGCGCTCGGCGTGATCGATCTGTCGATGATGCCCCGCGAGCCCGGGCGCATGGCGCAGACGCTCGAGGCGGTGCTCCGTCGCGCGATGCTGCGCGGCTTGATCCCGTGCGTCGACGGCCTCGAGCTGATCTCGTCGGAGGATCCCGACACCCGGATCCAGATCGGCGCGGCACTCCGCCACCACCCCGGGCCGCTCGCGGTCCGGCTCCCCACCGACGCGCAGATCCCGCTCGATCCCGGCTACCTCCTCCTCGACCTCCCGACGCGCAACGAGCGCCAGCGCGGCGAGTCCTGGGCGATCGCGCTCGAGCGCCACCACATCGAGCTGCCCGACGCGAGCGAGCTCGCCGCGCGGTACCGCATCGGGCCCGGCGTCATCGAGCGCGTGTGCGCGGAGATCGCGAGACGCCCGGAGCTACCGAAGGACTCGGCGGCGTGGGTGCGCGAGCTCGACGACGCCGTGCGCCAGCACCTCGAGAACCGGCTCGGCACGACCGCGAACCGGGTCACGCGCCTCGCGAGCTGGGCCGACGTCGTGCTCCCCGAGGACATCACCGACTCGCTGCTCGAGCTCACCGCGCGCGTGCGTCACCGCAAGAAGGTCTACGAGCAGTGGGGCTTCGATCGGTCGATGACGACGTCACGCGGCATCACGGCGCTGTTCGCCGGCAGCCCCGGCACCGGCAAGACGATGGTCGCGGGCGTGATCGCGCGGGACCTCGGGCTCGAGCTCTACCGCGTCGACGTCTCCCGGATCACGTCGAAGTGGATCGGCGAGACCGAGAAGAACCTCGGCAGCCTGTTCGACGCGGCCGAGGACGGCCAGGTGATGCTGCTGTTCGACGAGGCCGACTCGCTGTTCGCCAAGCGCACCGAGGTCAAGTCGAGCGTCGACCGCTACGCGAACATGGAGGTCAACTACCTCCTGCAGCGCCTCGACAGCTTCGAAGGCATCGCGATCCTGACCACGAACTTCGGCAACGCGATCGATCCGGCGTTCAAGCGCCGCCTCACCTATCGCGTCACGTTCCCGTTCCCCGACGAGGAGATGCGCGAGCAGCTGTGGCGCTCGTTGATCCCGCCGCAGGTGCCGATCCAGGGCACGATCGACTTCGCGTCCCTGTCGCAGCGCTTCCGGCTGTCCGGGGGCTACATCCGCAACGCCGCGCTGCGCGCCGCGTTCCTCGCCGCCGAGGAAGGCAGTGCGCTGACGCACGAGCACCTCGAGCGCGCGATCCGGATGGAGTTCCGCGAGATCGGCAAGCTCGCCGAGACCGGCACGCTCGAGTAACCCCGGGTCGCGGCACCGGAGCACGCTCAGCCCGCGGCGGGCCCCGGCGGGCCCCGGCGGTTCCTCGGCAGCCCTCGGCGGCCCCCGGCGGCCCCCGCGGCCCCCGGCGGCCCAGTGCACCCCCCGGCAGGAGCACCGCACCTCCGGCGTGTCCTACGAGATCTTCGGCGCGTCGAGAGCTTCCCGTGGTGCGAATGCTACGGTGGTCGTGTGGATGTCGAGCGCGCGCGAGAGGTCATCGCGGCCAGCCCTCCTCGACGCCTTCGCCTGAGCGAGCTGCTCGAGGAGCTCGGCGCGTGTGACGACGATCCGCCGCTGGGGACGCGCCCCTCGCACGTCAGCCTCGGCGAGCTCGTGGACAAGGCCGCCGAGGCCGGGTTCGGGTTCCTCGTCGGCGTGCTCGTGCTGCTCGCGATCCCGTTCGTCGGGTTCTCGACCCCGTTCGGGATCGCGATCGCGCTCCTCGGGCTCCAGATGATGGTGGGGCGCCCTCGCCCGTGGCTGCCGTGGCGAGCGCGGCGCCGCGAGCTGACGATGCACATGATCGACCGGATCGCGACGCTGCTCGCGCGGCGCACGCGCTGGATCGTCAAGGCGACGAGCCGGCGGTGGGAGGTGCTGATCCAGGCGCGCGTCGTCGGCCTCGGCATCTTCGTGCTCGCGGTCGGGCTCGCGCTGCCGCTACCGATCCCGGGCTCGAACTGGGTGTTCCTGCTGCCGCTGTTCGTCTACGCGATCGGGATCCTCGAGCGCGACGGCGCGTGGATCCTCGCGGGCCACATCCTCGCCGTGGTCGACGTCGTGCTGCTCGTGGTGTTCTGGCAGGTGGTGTCGAGCGTGCTCGCTGGCGTGTGGCAGTGGCTCACGTAGCCGCGCGCTGGGCCTGGCTGCGCAACAGCTCGGCGATGTCCTTCTGACCCGCCGGATCCTCGAGCACGGCCAGCGATTGCGCCGCGAGCCGGTCGTCCTCGAGCATGAGCTCGATCGCGCGGCGCGCGCCGATCAGGCCCGACGCCCGCCCCGGCGGCTGCATCGCCCAGTCGCGCACGCCCGCCTTGTCGACGACGTCGAGGATCCAGCCGACGTCCTTCTTGAACCGCTCGTCCGTGTAGCCCTTCGCGTCGCCGAGCCCGAACCACAGGATCCGCGCGAACCGCAGCCGGCGCCCCGGAGGGAGCAGCAAGGTCTCGCCCGCCTCGGCGCTCGCGCGGTGCGCCTTCACCAGGCGCGACAGCCGACCGCACAGGCGCCAGTCCGCGAGCCCCGCGGCGCCGCGCAACGGGCGGTCGTCACGGAACACCGGGAGGACGAGGCAGTCGCGCGCGGTCTCGTCCCAGCGCACCAGATCGAGCGGCAGGACCGAGAGCGCCATCGCGTACGCTCCGCTCAATCCTCGGCGCGACGACCGACCGCGCTCGCGATCCGATCGAGCACGCCGTTGACGAACGCGGACGACTCGGCCGTGCCGAACCGCTTCGCGAGCTCGACGGCCTCGTTGATCACGACCTTGACCGGGACGTCGCGGAACGCGATCAGCTCGCACGTCCCGAGACGCAGGATGTTGCGATCGACGCGCGACATGCGATCGATCCGCCAGTTCTTCGACGAGCTCGCGATCAGCGTGTCGATCTCCGCGCTCCGCTCCGAGGCGGCCGCGACGAGCTCGCGCGCGAAGCTCTGGGCCGGCGCGTCGACGCCGAGCTCGAACGCGTCGGCCCAGCTGACCGCGGCGCCGGTGACGTCCGTCGACGGATCTCCGTCGCGGGCGTACAGGAGCTGGAGCGCGTACGCGCGACCGGCGCGGCGGGTCCCCGAGGCGGTCACAGGTCCCTCTTGCGCGCGGGCGCGTCGAGCCCGCGGAACAGATTCGCCACCTCGATCGCCGACAGCGCCGCGTCGAAGCCCTTGTTGCCGGCCTTGGTGCCGGCGCGCTCGAGCGCCTGCTCGATCGTGTCGGTGGTGAGGACGCCGAAGATCACCGGGATGTCCGTGGTCGCCGCGACCTGCGCGAGCCCCTTCGCGGCCTCGCCGGCGACGTAGTCGAAGTGCGGCGTCGCGCCACGGATCACGGCGCCGAGCGCGATCACCGCGTCGATGCCACCGCGCGCGACGACCTTGCGGGTGACCTGCGGGAGCTCCCACGCGCCGGGGCAGCGCACGATCGTCACGTCGTCGGCGTTCCCGCCGGAGCGAACGATCGCGTCGAGGGCGCCCGCGATCAATGGCTCGACGATCAGCCCGTTGAAGCGGCTGGCGACGATCGCGAACCGGAGGCCCGCGGCGGACAGAGTGCCTTCGATGGTCTGCGGCATGCGCGCCGAGGTATACACCAAGCGGACAGGCCCTTCGACAGCGCTACGACTGCGCTTCTCTCCGACGGAACGGACCGCTCGGAATCGGCAGCCGCTCGACGACCTCGATCCCGAAGCCCTCGATCGCGGCGATCTTGCGATCGCTGTAGATCATCAGCCGGATCTTCCGGAGACCCAGATCCGAGAGCACCTGCGCGCCGAGGCCGAAATCGCGCAGCGCCTCGCTCGAGCCGTGGGCCTGGGGCGCGCGCGTCCCGGGCTGCTGGAGGACGAGCCGATCGAACGAGTCGCGGAGACGCACCCGGCTGCGGTTCATCACGTACAGCATCACGCCCACGCCGGCGTCGTCGATCGCGCGCAGGGCGTTGTCGAGATCCGGCCGCAGCGCGAACGGATCCGCGAGGGGCTCGGCCGCCGCGACGCGCACGAGCACGGGCTCGCCGCGCGCCGAGGCCGCCGCGACGTCGCCGCGCACGAGCGCGAGGTACTCGGTGTCCTCCACGAGCGTGTCGTAGTAGTAGGCCGTGAACGGCTCGCCCGGTGGCAGCGAGCCGGGGCGCATCGCACCGACGCCCTGACGTCGCACGATGCGCTCGCGCTCGAGCCGGTAGGCGATGATGTCGGCGACGCTGAGCAGGAGCAGCCCGTGCTTCTCGGCGAACTGCTCGAGCTCGGGACGGCGCGCCATCTCGCCGTCCTCTCGCATGATCTCGCAGATCACGCCCGCGGGCTTGAGCCCGGCGAGCCGCGCGAGATCGACCGAGCCCTCGGTCTGCCCCGTCCGCACGAGCACCCCGCCCTTGCGCGCGCGCAGCGGGAACACGTGCCCGGGCGACACGACGCTCTGCGGGCCCGCGTCGTCCGCGATCGCGGCGCGGATCGTCGTCGCGCGATCGCGCGCGGAGATGCCGGTGGTGACGCCGTGCCGCGCCTCGATCGACACCGTGAACGCGGTCCCGAGCGAGGCCTGGTTGTCGCGCACCATCATCGGCAGCTCGAGCTTGTCGAGCATGCGATCGTCCATCGCGAGGCAGATCAGGCCGCGCGCGTGGGTCGCCATGAAGTTGATGTGGGCCGGCGTGACGAGCTCGGCCGCGAACACGAGGTCGCCCTCGTTCTCGCGATCCTCGTCGTCGACGAGGATCACCATGCGACCGGCGCGGATCTCTTCCAGCGCGCGCGTGACGCGTTCGACTGAGCTCATGCGTTCCCTTTCAGCAAGCGTTCGACGTGCTTGGCGAGGATGTCGACCTCGAGGTTGACGCGGTCGCCGATCGTGAGGTCCCCGAGGGTGGTGTGATCGCGGGTGTGCGGGATGATCGCGACCGAGAACGTCTCCGGGTCGACCGCGTTCACCGTCAGGCTCACGCCCGCGATCGCGATCGAGCCCTTCTCGACGACGTAACGCAACAGCGCCGGGGGCGCGCGGAACCCGAGCACGAGGTTCGCGCCGAGGTCGCGGCGGATCGCCAGCTCGCCGGTGCCGTCGACGTGGCCGGTCACCCAGTGGCCGCCCAGCCGGTCGCCGACGCGCAGCGCGCGCTCGAGGTTGACGCGCTTGCCGATCCGCAGCGCACCGAGCGTGGTCCTCGCCAGCGTCTCGGCCCCCGCGAGCACGGTGAACGTCTCCCGGCCGACCTCGGTCACCGTCAGGCACGTCCCGTCGTGGCAGATCGACTCGCCGAGCACCAGCTCCGACAGCGGGATGCGCGACGGCCGGATCGCGAGCACGAGCGCGTCACTGCGCCGATCGGCGCGGGCGACCGTGCCGACGTCTTCGACGAGGCCCGTGAACATCTTCTGTCCCGGCGGTGTACCACTCCTGGCGCGCCTTGCGAATGGACAGACCGGCCCTACCCGGAGGGACAGGAGCGGCGCCCCGACAGCCTGGAGAGGCCCCTGGAGCGCGCCAGCAGATGCCGCAGGCGAGCGCGGCTCACCCGCCCCTACAGCGACTCAGGCGGGGACCGAGCCGGCGCCGACGGGCTCGAGATCGAGCCGCAGGTCCGCCCCGAGCCGGACGGGGGCACCGACGAGCGCGAGCTGGTAGGCGTCGGCGAGCGCCGCGAGCCCCGCCCCGCCGACCCAGCTCTTCGCCGGCCCGCCGACGATCTTCGGCGCGACGTAGAGCACGAGCGCGTCGGCGAGGCCCGCCGCGAGCAAGGACGCGTGCAGCTCGCCGCCACCCTCGACGAGCACCGACGTGATGCCCTCGATCGCGAGCCGGCGCGCCGCGGGCGCGAGCTCGAGCCGGCCGTCCGGTCGCACCGGGACGCGCCATACCTCCGCGCCGCGCGCGAGCAGCGCGTTCTCGCGCTCGGCGGGCGCGCCGGGCCCCGTCACGACGATCACGCGCGCGCGGTCCGCCGCGCCGTCGAGGAGCCGCGCGCCCGGCGGGGTCCGCAGCTGGCCGTCGATCACGACGCGGTGGGGATCTCTCGCGCGCGGCGTGCGCGCGGTGAGCTGCGGATCGTCGGCGAGCACGGTCCCGATCCCGACCATCACCGCATCGTGGGTGGACCGCAGGCGCATGACGTCGGCGCGCGCCTCCGGCCCGGTGATCCACTTCGACTCGCCGGCGACCGTCGCGATCTTCCCGTCGAGCGTCATCGCGGCCTTGAGCGTGAACGCCGGCCGCCCGTGGCGCGCCCAGGTGACGAACGGCCGGTTGGCCCGCTCGCAGGCCGCGCGCAGCACGCCGGTGGTGACCGCGATCTTCGCCTTGCGCAGCACGGCGACGCCGCCCGCATGATCCGGCACCGGATCGAGCATGCCGACCACGACGCGCGCGACGCCCGCATCGCGCACCACCGGCGCGCAGGGAGGCGTGCGCCCGTGGTGGTTGCACGGCTCGAGGTTGACGTACAGGGTCGCGCCCGGCGCCCGGCGCCCGAGCTTCTTCAGCGCCACGATCTCGGCGTGATCGGTCCCGGGGCCGCGATGCGCTCCCTCGGAGATCACCTTGCCGCGGCGATCGACGATCACGCACCCGACGATCGGGTTCGGCGAGGTCCGGCCGCGGTAGCGCTCCGCGAGCTCGAGACACCGCGCCATGTGCTGCTCGTCGCGCTCGCGCTGCGCCGCGCCCCGGGAGGCGGTCACGTGCTCACACCCCGTTTCGCGGCGGCGCCGCGTGCTCCTCGGTCGCCTCGTCCTCCAGCTCGGCGCGCACGTGCCGGCCGGTGTCCTCGCCGCGGATCGCCGCGAGCTCCTTCGCGAAGCTCTCGATGTCGCGGAAGTCGCGATAGATCGACGCGAACCGCACGTACGCGACCTGGTCGAGCGCCTTGAGCCGTGGCAGCACGCGCTCGCCGATGTCGCGCGCCGCGATCTCCGCGACGCCGAGCTCCCCGATCTCGCGCTCGACCTCGAGCGCGATCCGCGTGACCTCGTCCCGGGCGACCGGGCGCTTGGACACCGACGCCTGGAGCCCGCGCTCGATCTTCGTGCGATCGAACGGCTCGCGTCGGCCGTCGCTCTTGATCACGAGGGGCATCGACTCCTCGATGCGCTCGTAGGTCGTGTACCGCCGCCCGCAGCCCTCGCACTCGCGACGCCGCCGGATCTCGGTGCCGTCCTTCGACACGCGCGTCTCGATCACCTTGTCTTCGTGAGCCGCGCAGAATGGACAGCGCATGACGACCGATCAGCCGCGGGACGGCTTGCCGGGCTGGGTCCCGACGGCGGCCTGGTCGAGCGCCGCCAGCTGGTCGACCCGACGCTGGTGCCGCCCGCCCTCGAACGCGGTGTGGCGGAAGGTGGCGAGAGCGTGCTCGGCGACGCCCATGCCGACGACGCGCGATCCCATCGCGACGACGTTGGCGTCGTTGTGGGCGCGCGCCATCGCCGCCGTGAAGCTGTCGTGGACCAGGGCGCAGCGGACGCCCGGGATCTTGTTCGCGGAGATGCTGATCCCGATCCCGCTGCCGCACACGAGGAGCCCGCGCGAGCCCTCGTCGGACGTCACCCGGCGGCCGACCTCGGCCCCGAACTCCGGGTAGTCGACCGAGGACTCGTCGGTCGTCCCGACGTCGATGACCTCATCGCCCTGAGAACGCAGCCACTCGACGAGGTGTCGCTTGAGCGGCAGCCCGGCGTGATCGCTGCCGGCGTACCACTTCATCGTCAGTCACCCTTGTAGCGCGAGAGGACGAGCGCGGCGTTGGTACCGCCGAACCCGAAGCTGTTCGACATCGCGATGTCGACGCGCTTCTCGCGGGCGACGTTCGGCACGTAGTCGAGATCGCACTCGGGATCCGGGACCTCGTAGTTCGTCGTCGGCGGAAGCACGCCGCGCGCGATCGCGAGCGCGGTGATGCCGGCCTCGATGCCGCCGGCCGCGCCGAGCGTGTGACCGGTCATCGACTTGGTCGACGACATCGCGAGCTTGCGCGCGTGATCGCCGAACACGACCTTCGTGGCGATCGTCTCGTTCTTGTCGTTGAGATCGGTCGAGGTGCCG